>Ga0326597_10014500_pt1 | contig 10332 bp, 8 predicted proteins | sample RVTome_12_FD_203789 | JGI IMG/M metagenome (GOLD analysis project Ga0326597, IMG submission 203789) | Soil microbial communities from uranium-contaminated site in the Upper Colorado River Basin, Wyoming, United States - RVT100D185 | ecosystem: Environmental > Terrestrial > Soil > Contaminated >...
TCTTGGTATCGGGATGAGCTCTTGCGACGTTGAGCGCCAGTCGTCTGAGCACGGCGATGTTTTGCGGCGCGTGATCTTTGCGGCTGCGCGCGCCGTCTTCGTCGAGGATCACGTCGAGCGGCCAGTGCAGTTGATTTTCGATCCCCCAATGGGCGCGGGCGATCTTGAGCAGACGGGCCGGCGTGAAGGCCTTGGAGAGCAGGTAATAGCGCTGTTCGACGGGCTGGCCGTCATGGGCGAGCCGCCAAACTGTCTCGGAAAACGGACCCACCTCTGTTCTCCGAGGTTGTCCCCCCCTTCGTTCAGAGTCAAACTTGTTCATCTTGGGACGAAGGCGGGGGGACACAGTGAGATATGCCAGTTTGGAAGATGCGGTCCGCACTGCGTCCGCAATAAGGCGTCGCCGCCGCCTGCAGCCCGCAGGTGGTCCCGGCGACAAGCTGTTCCCGCCGACTTATCCGGGCGAAGGCAGCGATCCGCCGAGGCACGTGTTCGAGACCCGGCGCATCGGCGGGCAGAACGTGACCTGCGTGCTGATCGACAGCGTCCAGTCGCAGGCCAACCGGCTTGAGGAGGCACTCCTCGAAGCAGCGGTTTCGGGCCGCATTGAGTTGCCGCGCATTGTGGTGGATTTTCCGGGGAGCGGCCTGAACTCCGTACCGGCAATCAGCTCGCTTGATGCGCCGCACCGAATTTTCGATGCAATCCTGCGCGATTCCGAAATCGACGGGAAACCGTTCCGTCAGAGCGAAGTGGGCATACGCTTGAAAGAGGCCAAGCCTTCCAATGCCACGGAAGTGCTCGAACTCTCGCCGACCGCGCTGCTGTTCGGCGCCTGGAACTCCACCGGGGAAGGCGGAGGGCTCGGCGCCAAGTTCGCCCGCGCCATCGTATCCGAGATCGTGGGCATAGCTGTGCCCGTCGAGGAAGTGTCAAATAGGAGAACCGGCGAATTATCGATGCGGACAGCCGGCCGACGAACCGGTAGTCGCATTGACCCCTTGGGCATCGTAAGGAGCGTTGAAGTCTTCAAGAGCGAGACAGATTGGGCTTTGACAGCAGCCGATGCAGGTGGGAAGGCCAAACAGGTGCGCCCTTCGGAGATAAATCACGGCAACATCGCTCCGTCGGTCCAGCCTGTCGGCGTCACCTGCGACTACGCCGACCAGACAGCGGTCATCACGCTGGCGGGCTTGCGGCGGCTCCGCTTCAGTGCTGAGCGCGACGAGGGGAGAGACACGGCCGCGCGGGCCTACATCGCCGCCCTGGGCCTGGTCGCGCTGACCGAGGCGGATCTCCAGGGTTATGCCCTCCGCTCCCGTTGCGATCTCGTCTGCGAGGGACCCGCGCCGCTTGAGCTGGTTGCCTTCGACGGTTCCATCGAGCCTGTCACGCTCGACCGCGATTCGGCCCTTGCTCTGTACAACGAGGCCCTGTCCGCGGCACGCAAGGCTGGGTTTACCCTCGACCCAAAGCCGCTGGTGTTAAGGCCTCAGGAGAAGCTGGTCGAGTTGGTCCGGCGCAGCCAGCAGAAAGCGCTGCTGGACGAAGGTGGCGAGGCGGAAACAAAGTAGCTGTCATGCTGGTGCTGGAGATCGAGTGGCTGACCGGCGTCTGCCGGTCCGCCCGCTCGCCGGCCGACACGCAGCCGGACTGGCCGCCAGGGCCGGACCGGATCTTTTCGGCGCTGGTCGCGAGCTGGGGCGCGCGCGGCGAGTTGGACGTCGAGCGCGACGCGCTGGAATGGCTGGAGCGGCAGGCACCGCCCCGCGCGGCGTCCGTCGAGGCAGAGGCCCGGACGACCGTCATTGCCTATGTGCCGCCCAACGACCGGAAGACCGGTGATGCACTGGTGCAGTACCTGCCGGACAGGCGGCGGCGACAGCCCCGGACGTTTCCCGCAGCGCGACTCCATTTGACGAAGGGCGAGCCGTGGCATCTGCGCCTGTTCTGGGCCGATGCTGTCGCCCCTCCGGTGGACGCTCTTCAGGCACTGGCGCGGGACACGAGCTATGTCGGGCATTCGGCGAGCCTGGTGCGCTGCCGCTTCCGCACCGACATTCAGCCTCCCGAGCCCACCCCGCCGCCCCCGTCGCGCGCGCCGTATCCCGGTCGGCTGGGTGAGTTGCGCCGACTGCACGCTCGGCACATGGCCGGTGACGAGCGCGCCCGGCCTCGCGCGGCCCAGCCGCTCAAAATCGAGGCAGACCCACGGGCAGCTATCGACGACCGGGAAGCGCTTCGCCTCGGACGCGACTGGTTCGTCCTGGCCCATGCCGGAGGCCCCCGCCCGGACATCCGCGCCTTTCCGCTGATCGCTCGCCAGTTGCGCGACCAGATCAGGAAGGCCTACCCCGACCCGGTGCCGGAATGGCTCAGCGGACATGCTCCGGACGGCACACCGACACGCGTTCCGCACCTTGCCGTCCTGCCGATGGCCAATGTCGGATGGGAGTGGTCCGATGGCGCGCTCGCCGGAATCGCCCTGGTCCTGCCGGCCCGGCTGGAGGCGCACTGGGCCAAGGCGGCGCCCGCCGAGTGGGAGGAGAAGCAACGCTGGGCCGACGTGCTGGCTAGCACCGAGCTCCAGCGGGTCTTCCTGAAGGGCATCGGGGCCTGGCATCTCGAGCCTGCCCCGCCCGAGCCGAATGCTTCACAGCGACCGGGCCGCTACCTCGTCGAGTCCTGCCGCTGGACCACGGCGACGCCGATTGCCCTCGACCGTCACCCGGACGGGCGCCAACCTGAGCACGCCGACGACACGGCAAAGATCATCGCGCAGTCCTGCGTAAATGGCGGCCTGCCGGAACCGATCGAGGTGTTACTTCACAAGCATGCTGCAGCGACCGGCGCCCCTTCGGCGCGCCCTCCACGTGGCAGTCCGCCCTGGGCACGCTGGGCGCGGCCGAAGTCGCTTGCGAACCTGCCTCTGATTCATGCCACGCTACTTTTCCCCGAGCCAGTTAGGGGACCGGTCGTGATCGGCGCCGGGCGGTTCTTCGGTCTCGGGCTGTGCCTGCCGGTGGCGGACCGCGATGGCTGAAGAACTCAATGTCGGTGTGTTCTCCGACTACTTCGTGGCGGTGCACGGTCATTCGCCTTTCCTGTGGCAGCGCCGGCTGCTCGAACAGGTTGTAACCGAGGGTTGGCCGGAGGTCATCACCGCTCCGACAGGCGCGGGCAAGACCGCCGTCCTCGACGTCGCGGTGTTCCATCTGGCTATGGAGGCGCGGGCGGGCGCAGAACGCCGGGCACCGCTGCGGATCGTCTTCGCGGTGAACCGCCGGGTGATCGTGGATCAGGCGGAGGAGCGGGCAAGACGGATCGCCCGCAGGCTACGGGACCGGGATCAACCAATCCTGCGCACGGTCTGCGACGCCCTTTCAGCGCTTTCCAGCGACAGCGCCCTGCATGTCGAGGCCCTGCGCGGCGGTCTGCCTCGCGAAGACGATTGGGCGCGGACGCCGGCCCAGCCTACGATCCTGTCGACGACCATCGACCAGCTCGGCTCGCGCCTGCTGTTTCGCGGCTACGGCGTCTCGACCGGCATGGCCCCGGTGCACGCCGGCCTGCTCGGTGAGGACGCGCTGCTGCTGCTCGACGAGGCGCATCTCGCCGCGCCTTTCGAGGAAACGCTGCAAGGGGTGCGGCGCTGGCGAGCGGAACGCGGCGAAGGCGGAGCTGCGGTGTCCCGCCCCTGGGCCTTCGTCACCCTCACAGCCACGCCGCGGAAACATGAGAAGCACGAGAAGGTGTTCGCGCTCAATAACGCGGAGCGCAGCGAGGGGCGGATCGCCGACCGCCTGGCCGCCGAGAAGCGGGCCACGCTCGTCGAAGTGAAGGCGGACGCCGGCTCGGCCGACCATGCGAGGGCACTGGCAGAAGCGGCGCGCGATCTCGCCAAGGGAGCCGGGCGAACCGATCCGGTGGTGGCGGTGATCGTCAACCGCGTCCGAATTGCCCGTGCCGTGCACGCGCTGCTGTCGCAGGACGCGACAACGGATCAAGCAGATAAAGGCAACCGGCAGGCCGAACCAGAACCTGCGACGCCTGACAATCCTGCCAACACACGCGCCATCCTGCTGACGGGTCGAGTGCGCCCGGCCGAGCGGGACAGGCTCGTGACAGAGTACGAGAACTGGCTGAATGCCGGCGCCCAGCGGCCGCAGCGAAGCGGACCGCTGTTCGTCATCGCCACCCAGTGCATCGAGGCCGGCGCGGACTTTGACCTCGATGTCATGGTCAGCCAGATCGCTTCGCTGGACGCGCTGCGCCAGCGCTTCGGCCGGCTTGACCGCCTCGGCAGCAAGTCGCCGACCGCGGCGGTGATCATCGCGGCGAAGGACGAGATCGCCAAGAAGGCCGATGACGCAATCTACGGCGACCGCGCCCGGCTGACCTGGGAATGGCTCGGCGGACACAAGGCGGAGGTCGATTTCGGCCCCGCCGCCATGGACGCCCGTGTGGGCGCCGACCCGGACGGCGCCGCCGCCTGCCAATCGGCGCCCGGACGCGCGCCGCTGCTGCGCATGGCCGACGCGGACTTCCTGTCCATGACCAACCCGAAGCCACACCCCGACCCGTGTTTACCACTGTTCCTGCATGGCGAACCGGAAACGGGGCTGGAGGTCGGCATCGTCTGGCGGGCGGACCTGCCGGAGTGGCCTGATAGCAAGGCAACCGACAGCACCATGGACGAGACTGTCCAAGCCACGTCCGCCATTCTCGCCGCCGTGCCACCGCGACCCGGCGAGGTGCTGCGTGTACCGATCTGGGAGGCACGGCGCTGGCTGGGACGGGAGCGCCACGAGCGGAGACCCGCGGACGACTCCGGCGATGTCCCCTCTTCATCCTGGACGGCAGACGAGGACGATTCGAAGAACCACCGCTTCGCTCTCCGATGGCGGGGACCGGTTCGCGACGGCGCGCGAGGCAGCGACGATGAGGAACGCGGGACCAGGTGCATCCGGGCCGCCGACCTACGTCCCGGCGATCTGCTCGTCGTGCCCTCGGACTTCGGCGGCTGCGACCCTTTCGGCTGGGCGCCTGAATCCGAGGCCCCGGCCCCCGACATCGCCGATCTTGCCGCCGAGCCTTATCTGGCCCGTCATGCCGCGATCCGACTGCACCCGAAGCTGCGGAACGCCGCGACGGCGGGAGCGGACTGGAAGGCGATTCTAGAGATCGTCTCTGATACGAACCGCTCGGCGGCGAAGCGTCTGATCGCACGACTGCTCGAACCCGATGTCGAGCTGTCCGGTCCTCTCCGCAAACGGTTTGACCGCTTCGCGAAGGCCGAGAGGCTGCGTCTCAGCTGGCCCTACGATGAGGACAGCAGGGAAACGTCCCCCGGCGTGGTGATCATCGCGCCCAAGGGACTGCCCGACGCCCCGGATGACACCGCCTCCGCCGATGCCGTCACAGACGGCGACGACGCCGGCTCGTTCCGAACCGAGCCGCAAATGCTCGGCACCCATCAGCGCGCCGTCGGCGACACCGCTCGAAGCTTCGCCCTGGCCTGCGGCCTGCCGGAGCGAACCGTCGCAACGCTGGCGCTGGCCGGACTGTGGCACGATGCCGGCAAGGCGGACCCTCGCTTCCAGCGGTACCTGCGCGGCTTTGGCGAGACATCAGCCGGACTGCTGGCCAAGAGCGGCCGCGCCTCATCGCCGGCCGCCGACCGGGCCGCGCGTCTCGCCGCCGACCTGCCCTCGCCCTGGCGGCATGAGGTCGTCTCGGTGCTGCTGGCGGTGGAGCGGCTCAAGGCGATGCCTCGCGAGGACATCGACGCCGATTTGCTGCTCTGGCTGATCGGCACCCATCACGGCCAGGGCCGGCCATTTTTCCACCACGCCGATTCCTGGGAGGGGTCCGCCCGCGACATCGAGGGCGAGCCCGTGCCCACCGAGCCCGGTCCGCACCGGCTCGACTTCGACTGGCGCGGCCTCGACTGGGCCGGCCTGTTCGCGTGCCTGAAGGCCCGCTACGGCGTCTGGGGCCTCGCCCATCTCGAAGCCGTCCTGCGCCTTGCCGACCACCGCGCCTCAGAGGCGGCGGAACGCGGGGACGCGCCGGCGGAGGCCGCGGAATGAACGCGGCGACACGCCACAGGCTGGAAGGGCTGGAGCCGGAAAACCTCCTCGCCTTCATGGCGCTGCTGGGCCTGCTGCGCGCCCTTGAGACTGCCCGTCCCGACCTCGCGCCGCGTGCCTATTGGGACGTGGAGACGCTGCCGTGGCGGCCTTGGCTGACGCTGGCCGTGCCTCTGGAGGAAGACGAGATCGCCGAGGCGGCAACGGTGGGGGTGGCGGCCCTCGCCCGGGCGCACAACTTCGACCGGGACGATCTCAACCACTCCGGCGAGCAGGCAAGCGCGGTCCTGGACGCGGCGCGGAACGAGAGCCCGGAGCGCCGCGCCCTGCTCGACGCCCTGATGAGCGACGGCGCGGTGAAGGACGACGGCAGGGTCTGGCCGACTCCGCTGTGTTTCCTGTTCGGACAGGGACACCAGCACTTCCTGGCGCGCCTCGCCGACGTTCCCCGAGGGGTGCTGCCAGCCAAGCTCGCGAAATTGAAGACGCCGCCGAACCTCACGGATCCCGCCTACATCGCCGCAGCCCTGTTCGCGCCCTGGCAGCGAGAGGCCCCGACCGACGGACTCCGATGGGACCCGGCCGAGGACCGCCGCTATGCGCTCCGCGCCGACGACCCCTCCGGCGACCCGGCCGGCCAGGAGCATGGCGCCAACCGACTGGCGGCGGTGGGACTGCCGGTGCTGGCGGGAACGGTGGTCGAGCGGGGGCGCGGCGAACTCCGCTTCCTCAACCGGGCGACGCGCTACAGCGGGGCGAATCAGATCGAGATCGTCTGGCCCGTCTGGACGCGCCCGGCCCGGCTATCGGGGATCGAGGCGCTGCTCTCGCACCCCGACGTCATCGCGGCCAAGCCCGACGCGGGGGCCCTGGCCCGCCTCGGCGTCGCCGCCGTGATGACCGCCGACCGCATCTCCATCGGCAAGTTCTTCAACGTCACGGCGGCGCGGCAGGTCGAGCCGCGCCGCCGCGGGACCGATTAACCTTCGTCACCGTCTTCGTTGTCGCCTTCGGCGATCCCTCTCGCCCCGGGGAAGCGGCGGCCTTTGAGCACCTCGCAGACCCGGCCTGGATTGACGTCGAGGCGGGCGGCGATCCGGTGCTGGGATTCGCCGGCACTCCTGAGGCGCCAGATCAGTACCGCATCGTCCTCGGTGAGGGATTTCGATGTCGGTTCGGAGCGGTTCACGGACATTCCGGCAGCTCCAGCAGGTTGTTGCTGTCGGCCCCGTCGGCCTCGGTCTTGAGATACTTGTTGCCGAACCGGCTGACCGCCACGATCACTTCGACCTGTCGTCCGCTACGCACAACGAAGTAGCTGTGCGTCCGAGTCTCGATGTCGCGGACCGCCTCCTGTTGCTCGCGCCGCCAGCCGTCGCCGCCGATCCGGCGGATCCTTTCCCAGGGATTGGGCCGGTCCGTCTTGTTGATGCACTTCACCTGTCGTCTGGCCATCAGCCAAACCTCCATTCTTTGCGCGATCACGTCGCGCGTGATGATGGCGGCTTGCTGACGAGACGAATACTGCTACAATCCGGGTGCTCTCACGAGCGCCCGTGTCCCGCGGCCCCAAGCCGCCCGACCTGGGCCAAGGCCGTGTTGGTGCTGGAATCGCCAACGCGGCCTTTTCTATTTCTGGATCACCGATCATCAAAGTGGCTGGAGTTTGGCTGTCGGTCAAGATTTTTTTTCTCGTCCGCTTTCGGAATCACCACATGGTGGAACATTACCTCACCTTACATCAATGTTGCATCTCGTCCGACGCTATGGCATCTTGACGTGGCAGTCTGCACCAGACGGCTGCGCGGGCCAGGCGTTCCCGGATCGTGCCCGGGCCTCATTGAAGCATGTACGGCGAAGGCATATTGCATCATGCCACATGCACGCCGCCTGGCCCGCCTCTTGCTTCCACCCTTCGTGTCCGTTCGCGAATTCAGCAAGCGAGACCCGCCATGGCCGACGACAACCAGTTCCAGCTCACCCTGCCGGCGCCCGCCGCGGCGGCGGACGAGCCTCTGGTTCCCGCGAGGATGGTGAACGAGTGGGTCTACTGCCCGCGCCTGGCCTTCCTCGAATGGGTCGAGGGCGAGTGGGCGCCGAGCGGCGACACCGAGCAGGGCGCCCGGGTCCATGCCCGCACCGACCGGCAGGGCGCGAGCACGCCCGCCCTGCCCGCGCCCGAGGAACTCGCCGAAGCGACGCTGGAGACGCGGCGGCTGACCCTTTCCTCCGAGCGGCTCGGTCTGATCGCCCAGATCGACGTGCTGGAGGCCGAAGACGGCGCGGTGGTTCCGGTCGACCACAAGAAGGGCAGTCGCCCGCACGTCGCCAAGGGGGCCTACGAACCCGAACGGGTGCAACTCTGCGTGCAGGGCCTGATCCTTCAGGACAACGGCTATGCCTGCACCGAAGGCGCGCTGTGGTTTGCCGAGAGCCGCGAGCGCGTGCCCGTGCCCTTCGACGAGGCCTTGCGCACGGCGACGCTGACGGCCGCCTCCGAGCTTCGCCTCGCGGCGGCCGCGCGCCGCTTGCCGCCGCCGCTGGAGAACAGCCCGAAATGCCCGCGCTGCTCGCTGCTGCCGGTCTGCCTGCCCGACGAGACGCGCTTTTTTGCAACCGGCGATCCGCCCCGGCCCCTGCCGCCACCGGCCGACAGCGCCCTGCCGCTCTATGTGCAGCAGCCGGGCGCGCGGCTCGGCAAGGCGGGAGATACGCTAACCGTGAAGCTTGAAGGCGAGGCCGACCGCGCCGTCGCGTTCGGCGATGTCTCCGAGCTTGTGCTGGCCGGTCCCGTTTCCCTTTCGACACCGGCCCTGCATGAGCTGCTGCGCCGCGAGACACCGGTCGCCTGGATGTCCACCGGCTTCTGGTTTCTCGGCGCGACTGGCGGCCAGGGGCCGAAGAGCGCGGCAACGCGCGCGGCCCAGTTTGCCCGCGCCGCCGACGCTGCCGCCCGGCTGGCCTTCGCGCGCGGCCTCGTCGCCGCCAAGATCAGGAACCAGCGCACCCTGCTGCGCCGCAACTGGCGCGGCGATGCGGGCGAGCGGACGCGCGCGCTCGAAAGGCTTCGCCATCTCGCCGCCAAGGCCGAGCAGATGGACCGGCTCGACCGCTTGCTCGGCACCGAGGGCGAGGCCGCCGCACTCTACTTCCGTGCCTTTCCGAGCCTCTTCAACGAGGCCGCCTCGCGCCTGCCTGAGTTCGCCTTCGCCAGCCGCAACCGCCGCCCTCCGTCCGATCCCGTCAACGCCTGCCTGTCGCTGGCCTACGGCATGCTGACGCGCACCTGCGCCGCTGCGCTTCAGACCTGCGGGCTGGACCCGTGGGCGGGCCTCTACCACGTCGCCAAGCCGGGCCGGCCGGCGCTGGCCCTCGACCTGATGGAGCCGCTGCGGCCCATCGTCGCCGATTCGGTGGTGCTGACCGCGATCAACAACGGCGAAGTGGGGCCGAACGACTTTGTCACCGCGGCGCGCGGCGTGAACCTGAAGCCTCCAGGCCGAAGGCGCTTCATCGCCGCCTATGAGCGGCGGCTCGACCAGGAGATGACGCAGCCGTTGTTCGGCTATCAGATCTCGATGCGTCGGGCGATCCACGTGCAGGCGCGCCTGCTCGCCCGCTATCTGCGCCGCGAGATCGACGAGCCCGGCCACCTCACCCCGCGCTGACGCCGATGGCCGCCGGCGAGCACCTCTACATCGTCGCCTACGACATCGCCGACCGGGTGCGCTGGCGCAAGGTGTTCCGCGCCATGAACGGCTACGGCCGATGGGTGCAGCTCTCGGTGTTCCAGTGCCGGCTCACCGCCCGCCGGCGCGCCGCCATGTCCGCGCGGCTGGAGGCGATCATCCACGCCCGCAACGATCATGTGCTGATCTTCGATCTCGGCCCGGCCGACACGGTCGAGCCGGTGGCCGAAAGTCTCGGCAAGGGCTTTACGCCGATCCGCCGCGAGGCCATCATCATTTGAGGCGCTCCGCGCCGGACCGGCCCACACTGCCCTCCGGTTTGCGAGCGCTGCGGTGACGGAACATGTCCGGGCACCGCTCGAAATGGATAAGCCATTGAATGCGCATGGGTTCTTTGAAATTGTAAAGGTACTTGGACCAACTTGGGCGGCGGCTCCCGTACACCGCTCACACAGAACGGGCAATAGTCCCTTCCGCCAATGGCCTGGCGGGCAGGGCCTTTCCCGGGCCTGATCAGCCCGGGCCTCATGGAAGCAACGCCTCGCCATGTG
>Ga0326597_10014501_pt1 | contig 10332 bp, 12 predicted proteins | sample RVTome_12_FD_203789 | JGI IMG/M metagenome (GOLD analysis project Ga0326597, IMG submission 203789) | Soil microbial communities from uranium-contaminated site in the Upper Colorado River Basin, Wyoming, United States - RVT100D185 | ecosystem: Environmental > Terrestrial > Soil > Contaminated >...
CCGTCTGGCGCGCGTCGCCCTGGGTCCACGACCGGGTCGTCGAGGCCCTCGCCGCACGCCTCGACAGCGAGGTGACGCTCGCGTCGTTCGAGGTGTCCTTCCTGCCCCGGCCGGCGTTCGTCGGGCGCGGGCTGGTCGTTCGCTACCAGGGCCGCACCTTCTTCATCGGCATCATCGCCTCGAATGCACGCTTCGCTTCAGCACCCCCAGCGGCCAGCGCCTCGGTGAGCACACGAGGGGTGATTTGCCAAGAGAGACCCCAGCGGTCCTTGCACCACCCACACTGGCTCTCCTGGCCGCCATTGTCGACGATCGCGTTCCAATAGCGGTCCGTCTCTTCCTGGGTGTCGGTGGCAATTTGGAAGGAGAAGGCCTCGCTGTGTCTGAATTCCGGGCCGCCGTTGAGCCCGATGCAGGGAATGCCGAGCACCGTGAAGTCCACCGTCAGCACGTCGCCTTGCTCACCGCCCGGGTAGTCACTGGGTGCCCTATTGATGGCGGTCACTCCACTGTTTGGGAAGGTGGCCGCGTAGAATTGCGCCGCCTCGTGCGCGTCCTTGTTGTACCAGAGACAGATGGTGTTCTTTGGCTTCACGTCCATGTTCTCCTCCACGGCTCGCTCAGGTTGTCATCCAGGGGTCCGGTCACCGTTCAGCTGTTGTTGCAAGGGGCCCGCCCGACTGACGCTCGATGAAGGATGAACGCGACAGAGGGAGGCCTCGATGAATGCGAGCCAGACACGCCGCGCAGGCGGTAAGGGCGTCGAGGAACACCGTGTTCGTGCGTGGTAGCCCTAGCACGGCCATCCACGCGACGCGAGTAGAGCGACTTGAACGAATCAACAGAATAGCGGCTCGCGCCTGCACTCACGCAGCCACCGACGCCTGCGTGAACGGTCCATGGACTAGAGCGGCGGTCGACCTCGGGCGGCGTTCACTGCGAACGACACCACCATCAAAATCAGGAAGATGACGAAGAGCATCCAGGCGATGTTGGCCGAGGCTCCGGCGAGACCAGAAAATCCAAGCATGCTCGCGACCAGTGCGAAGACGAGGAACAAAAAAGCCCAACTCAGCATGACATTCTCTCCTTAACTTCACACGACCCGAACGTCACCCAGCCACCACGTCAGAGTCCCCTACCGAGACTATCGCGGCAAGATGCGCAAGTTTCCAGGCGCGCTCGGCCTTGACTGTGCGGAGACTCTTGTCGCTATCGCCACGCGGCCTTCGGTCTTGTACTCGACGGTCACGGGTCTCCCGATCATGGTCGTCATGAAAACAATGAAAAAAACGCAGACTGTGACCGGTGGAGAGGGTGGATAACCTGTTCGTTTCGCTCTGGCGGAGCAATTTGGATGAGGAGGGGCGGCTTCTTGGAGACTGCAGCGAAAGCCCTCCAGAGGATTACGCTGAGATCCTGAACAAACCGTCTAACGAGAAACTAGCGGGCTATGCGTGGCTTACTGACAGATTCGAATCGCTTGGGCCCATTCGGTGTCCAGGGGAATTTGACAGTTTCCCTTAGTCCAAAATCTTAGGCTGGGAAAGCGTCAACGAAGGGATCATGCTCCAGACAGAGCGGGCAGCCGTTACCTCTGACTCTGTTAGGGCCCACGTTTACACGACTCTAGACCAGACTGGGCTCGCCTGTCCCAAAGACTCGGGCGAACCGACGGATGGTTTCGCCCTACAAACGCGAGGCGGCTAGCGCCGGCAAGAGGCGTCCCAGAACCAGGTGATTTCGGGACGGCTCACGTCGAAAGGCGAGCGCGGTAAACTGTCGACAGCCGCCTAGCTTCGGCCTAATTACCCGAAGTGAACGCCGGGGACCCTGCCCGGTGGCGGCGACTTCCTCCAGGGAATCGCTGAGGGAGCGATGCCGCAGCACTACGACTATTCGTCTCTACCGCTGATGTCGCTCGCCGAGTTGACGAGCCTTAGTGCTGAAACGAAGCGATCCCCAAATGACTTGGATATTTTTTTGAGGTGGGAGATCCCAAAGGACGATTTGGAAGCTAGACGGGTAGACAAAGCACTCAAGAAGATTTGGGTTAACTGGAGTCGGGCCCAGCGCGAACGACTCCTCAAGACCGCAGAGGGCATAGGGCGAGCCGAAAGAGCGAAACAGTTGTGGAATCCAAAGGCTAGCCGGAGCCAGTATCTGCGGCTTGCGAAGAGTGGAACGGACGCTGCTCGACTTGTGAAGGAACTCGCTGTCATTGTTCCGCCGCCCTGGAATCGGGATAGTAGACCAGTAGGTCAACTCGTCACTAGCCTGTTGGCCTACGTGAATGATGTCCTTGATGTGACCTTAGTTGCAGAGAAGAATCTTGCTGGTTGGGTCGCCCGCGAACAAGTACGCGACTTGCTGCGTGAGACACCCAAGATCTCAGGACGACCTACTTGGGTACTGCTGCGAGACTTAGTTTGGCTCGCAACGAGAATGGAGATCGAACCGAGCGTTTCGACGATCCGCAGTTATAGGCGCCACAGTGGGACTTCGCGAACCCAAACACCTGCGTTTTCTCACATGAAACGCAACTGGCCGTTGATAAATGAAGTCTTCGGGGGGCCGCCTGGTGAACGGAAAGGTCCAGGTCGCTTCCAAAAACCACTTCAAGATTCTCTTGCCTAACGCCGCTAACCTCAATTCAACAAGTCGGTTAGGCGCACGCACGACGCGAATCCGAAATCGATTTGCGATCCGCTTCGCGCAGTGTTCTTGCGTTTCGTGTTTCATTAGGATTCAAGGAGCCAGGAACATGCGGGGCAGGGCGCTGAAAACGTCGGGCGGCACCCGTCTCTTCGACCGGCGCGTAGTGGAGGCTTTGGCGTGCAAGCGCCGAGACGGGCACCCGTGAGCGCCGCAACCAAGGCTCGTTCGCCGGATGTCGGATGCGACCCGGTGAGTGCGGATAGCGACCAGCATAACAGCGGCTGCGGCGCAGGAGCCAGCGGGAGACGAGTGCTCTCGCTCCTTGTCGCTTAGCGGGCCCGAGCTCGCGGCGCGAGGTGGCCGGTTCTTCCTTGATCCAGAGGTGTCTCTAACCCCAAGGGAGTAGACGGACGGCGAAAAGCAGTGATGCTGCTAAGGACTGAACTTGAGCGAAGGGTAGAGATGTACACCACGAGATGGCGAAGCGCTCCACAGAAGGACTGGTCTCAGCGGGTGCGGGTGCGTGGGCCGATGCTGCTCATGGCGTGGGTGGAGTTTCTCGGCCGCGTGCCCTGGAAGCTATTTGTCACGCTGACCTTCGATCCGAAGCGAATATTCCCGGTCAGTTGCCGTCGGGTCGAAAAGGAGGCGCTGGCGTGGTGTGGCCATGTGGGATGGGCAACGAGGCAACCTGTGGCGTGGCTGATTGCGCCTGAACGCGGCGGTTCAGGACTGTGGCACGCACACGTCCTCCTCGCGGGCGTTCCGCGGGACCTGAGTGCGCTGGCCGCCATGTGGCGGATGCGGAATGGCCACGTCAAGGTGAAAACTACGACAGATGCCATCGGTGCGGTCTTGTACTCCACTAAAGAAGCGGCGCTCTCCGGTGAGATCGTGCTGTCCGGTACGTTAAGCCGGTATCGCTGCCAGCTCACACACACGCCACGTTTCGAACTGTATCCCGCATCCGCAGGAGAACATCGCATTGGCAAGGTTCGAGGTTGGTCCATCCCTTCGGCAAGAGACAGGACGCTTGAGTGATTCGCAGGCGCTCGGTCCACGTAACGCGTTTCCCGAGAGCCGAATGAGCGAATGAGCGCGAGACAGCGAGTACGCACGCCAGAAGCCGAACGTGCGCCTTTCTCGGGCATTTGTGAGCAGTGCCTGGAGCCGTTTCGCGGCCGACAGGACAAACGCTTCTGCACAAGCGCGTGTCGGACCCGCTTCGGGAGAGAGCGTAAGGCCCGCGAGGTGCAGGAGACGATCGCCCGGCTGGCCCGACTGGCGGGAGTGAAAGAGCCGTGAAAGAGAACCCGATCCTGACGCGAGAGACGTTCCGTACGAGCCGCCTGTTGGAGTACTTCAGCGAGAAGGAGCTGACGCTCCAGACCGGCCACGAGCCGGGGCGGTGGCCCGAGGTCGTTCTCAAGGAGCTGATCGACAACGCCCTGGATGCCTGCGAGGAAGCGGGCACGCTACCCGAGATCTCGATCGAGAGTACTCCGGACCAGATTACGGTCAAGGATAACGGTCCCGGTATCCCGCCGAAGGTGATCGAGAGCATTCTCGACTTCAGTGTCCGTGTCAGCAGCAATGATGCCTATGTCAGTCCGACGCGAGGCGCGCAAGGCAACGCTTTGAAAACCGTCGTGGCGATTCCCTATGTGCTCGGTGGTGGGCACGCCCAGACCGTCATTATCGCGAGTCACGGCCAACGCCATTCGATCACGATCGCACTCGACCGGATTGAGCAGACGCCGGCAATCACCCACGGCCTGGCGGCCGACCCATCGGTAAAGACTGGGACGTGTGTGACCGTGCCCGTACCACGCTTAGAAACGAACCTCCACGCCGTCTTCTTACCGTTGGTAGAGTCTTACAGCCTCTTCAACCCGCACGCGAGCTTCATCCTTCGGTTCAGTGCCCTCGACGTCCACCAGTTCGATCGGACGGCGCTCGACTGCCGGAAGTGGCGACCCAGCGACCCGACCAGTGCGCACTGGTACACGGGCGCGCAACTGCGTGGCCTGATGGCGGCCTACGTGACGGCTGAGCGCCGCGGTGGACCGGCGCTCACGGTCCGCGACTTCATCGGTCAGTTCAGAGGGCTATCAAGCACGCGCAAGCGGAAAGCGATCCTGACGAGGCTGCCGAGACTGGCGGGGCTGTCGCTCAGCGCGTGTGTCGAAAATGGCGACATCGATGAGGAGCTGGTCGCGTCGCTGCTCGCGGCCATGCGGGGCGAATCGAAGCCGGTCAAGCCACTTGAGCTCGGCCACTTAGGGAAGGCCCATCTTCAAACGTGGTTAGAGGCGCACGCGGGGATCGCGGCCACCGTGACCTATAAGCGCGTCGCCGACCTCGACAACGCGACCGAGCTGCCGTTCGTGTTCGAGTTCGCATTCGGTGCCAGGCAGGACACGGACCCACGGCGCCTCTTCGTCGGCATCAATGCGGCGCCGACGCTCGTCGATCCCTTCCGGATGTTGAAGGGCTATGGCGTGGGCCTCGACGGCCTACTCAACGCGCAGTACCTCGGACCGGACGCGCCCGTGACGTGTGTCGCCCATCTGAGCTGCCCCCATCTGCACTACACGGATCGCGGAAAGAGTTCCTTGGAGGCGCTGTGAACATCGGCGACGCGATCCACCGGACTGTCATGGGCGCCACGAAGAAGTGGGCCGATGTCGAGAAAAAGACAATCCGCGATAAGCACCGTGGCGTCCGCGCCTTGGAGCGCTATTACCGCGGTGTCGTACGTGAACCGTCGATCAAGGAGGCCGCCTTCAGCGTGCTGTCACAATCCTACGCAAAAGCGAGCGGCGGCGGCCGCTATCCCGCCACGGCGCGGCAGGTCATGTATGCGGCGCGCCCGTTGATTGTGGACTACACCGACAAGCCACTCGGGAAGGATTTCGATTCGTACTTCACGCAGACCCTGCTCCCCGAGTACATACGCGAGCACCCAGACGAAACGGCCTCCTGGGATGTCGTCTACGATGCCCGCGGCCACTTCACGGAACCACACACAAAGAAGATCGTCTCGCTCGGGACGCTCCATGTTCGGAGGTATCTCGCAGGCGCCCACGACGTTGCCAAGGCGGCGGCCGACGAGATCGTTGAAGCGTTAGATCTACGGTATCCTACCAGCGGACCAAACGGCCGCTATCGAGACGTGCTGTTTCTCGAAAAGGAAGGCTTCAATGATCTCCTAGCCGCGTCCCAGATCGCGGAGCGGTTTGACCTCGCCATCATGTCGACGAAGGGCTATAGCAGCACGTCGGCGCGGACCTTGATGGAATGTCTCGATGGCGTGCGAATTCTCGTCCTCCATGATTTCGACAAGGACGGTCTCGGGATTCTGCACACGTTGCGACACGACACGACGCGCTATCAGTTCACCCAACCACCGGACATCATCGATCTCGGGATCCGTCTCGCGGATGTGAAAGCTGAACGCCTTGAGGCCGAGCCGGTGACGTACAGCAAGAACCCGACCCGAGCGCTCACACGCTACGGGGCGACCGCCAGGGAGATCGATTTTCTCCTGACGCAGCATCAGCGCGTGGAGCTCAATGCATTCATGTCCGATCACTTCATCGCCTGGCTGGAACGCAAGCTGAAGGCGCACGGCGTGAAGAAAGTGATCCCTGATACGGCGATGTTGGTGTCCGCCTATCGCCGCGCCGTGATGCTCAACGACATGAACAATGGCCTGGCGGATCTCGAAAAAGCCGCGCGCAAGGTGTCTGACGAGGCTGCGATCCCGAAAGCGCGGGCGAAGCAGATCAAGGCCCGTCTCGCGAAAGCGCCAGCGCTCGCCTGGGACGATGCCGTGGCGGAGCTAGCCGAGGAAGCCGAAAACGGAAGGTCGGTGTGCTCGTGCTGAAGCGTCCGCGGATGAAGCCCCGGCGCTTGCTGACCATGGCGGACCGAGACACCGTCCGTCAGCGCCGAGACATGCTCGTCGCCATCGTGTGCCACTGCGATCAGGTGGCGGTGCCGTGCTAAGGCCGTGCGGCGTGTGTTCTTCTTGCGGCAACGCCTTGTTTTTGCCGCGTTTCGGCCGCTGCTGGTGCTGCTCGGTGGCCTGGCGCTTGGCTGCCGGCGTGCCGGTCGACGAGGTGCTGGCCGAGGCCATCGACGCGGCGAGGGTGGCGTGATGCGAGAGGGTGCTCACGGGACGGCTCGTGGCCGAGCCAGTGAGGGCTCGAAACAATGAATCCTGAACTGCGGATGTTCATCGATTCGTCGACAGCACCCACGGCGGCTGTGGTGGTAGAGGACCGTGAAGCGGCTCTGCCTGTGAGCAATCTGGGAACAACAGGCCACTGAAGATGAAGGCGCATCCTGTAGAGAGCCGTGGGCACAGTGGACCGCTGGGACATCGTGCGCTGGTGAGTCCCCGTGAACGGACGAGTTGCCCAACGCTCATGACACCCGACGAGGTTGCGGCGCTTCTCCGCACCACCAGGAAGGCCGTTTACGCCATGATCGAGCGCGCCCAGCTCCCTGGCGTCATTCGCATCGGACGCCGGGTGCTCCTCCGCGAAGCGGACCTGCTAGACTGGCTCCGCCAGAAGTCCACGCTATCGCCGGAAAGGTAGCAAGCGATGAGCGTAACAGTCAGACCCTATCGACGGGGCGGCTGGGAGGTGGACATCATGACCCAGTTCCCAGATGGCTCCCGCCATCGAGAGCGACGGCGACTTCAGAACGTCTCAAAGGTCTCCGCCCGGAACTGGGGACAGGCACGCGAGCGCCACCTGCTCCAGCATGGACGCCCACAACCTCGAAAGGAGGCACCAGCATTAGAAGAGTTCGCGCCCAGGTTTCTGGAGGGCCATGCGAGGGCGAATCGACAGAAACCAAGCGGGATCGCGGCGAAAGAGACGATCTTGCGCGTGCATTTGATTCCGCTCCTTGGCACGAAGAGGCTGGACGCGATCACGAATGAGGCCGTGCAAGGCCTCAAGCACACGTTGGGCAACAAGTCGCCAAAGACAGTGAACAACGTGCTGACGGTCTTGAGTAAGCTGCTGAAGACAGCCGTCGAGTGGGAGGCAATCGAGCGAGTGCCGTGTGCGATTCGGCTGCTGCCAATCCCAAGATCGTCGGCGGGTTTCTACGACTTCGACGAGTACGAAAGACTCGTGGAAGCAGCAGCGCACGACAAGCAGGCCCATCTGATCGTGCTGTTAGGCGGTGAGGCTGGCCTCCGGTGCGGCGAAATGATGGCGCTGGAATGGACCGATGTTGACCTCGGTAAACGCCAGGTTCGTGTGGAGCGATCCGATTGGAAGGGGCATGTCACGGCGACTAAAGGAGGACGGGTCCGTTACGTGCCGCTCACTAACCGACTGGGGAACGCCCTTCGTGAGAACCGTCATCTTCGCGGGGCTCGGGTACTGTGTCAACGTGACGGATCGCCGGTGACAAATCGTGCAGGACTACGTTCGACGGTCAGCGCGACGGGCACAGGTTGAGCAGAGTGGTGTGCATAGGCTTCGGCACTATTCCGCGTCCCCGACTATTACCGGGTAATTTCATTCCTACCCGGTTTTCCGGCCAGTAACCCCAGATTGAGTCGGCATAGTTGGCTCTTTCCATCAGCCCAGGCTGAAGAGAAGGAGTCGAGTATGAAGTGCATCGTCAATGACGACGTGGTCCTCGCGCGGCCGTTGGAGGGTCCGCTGTCGGCGCACATTGCGCCGTTTGCGATGTGGGCGCGCGAGCAGGGATACGCGCGGCGTTCTCGGCACCGGCAAGTGCTGCTCGCGGCGTGTTTTAGCCGATGGCTGGGACAGCAGGGCGTCAGCGTGCGTCGCGTCTCCGCCGAGCAGTCGACCCGGTATCTGCGATCTCGCGGTCGGCGTGTCCAGGTGCGTCCGGATGATCCCGCCGTGCTGAGACAGTTCCTATCGTTTCTGCGTCACGAGCGTGTTATTCCCGGAGAGAAGAGGGCACCACGCCGACGGACGCCAGTGGAGCACGAGGCGCAGGCGTTCGAAACCTACTTGCGCATCGAGCGCGGGTTGGCGGATGCGACCATCGCCTACTACGTGCCGTTCATCCGTGGGTTTCTCGCCGATCGGTTCGGCAAGGGCCGCGTCACGCTCACACGGCTCTGTGCCGGCGATGTCGTGCGATTTGTCCAGCGCCAAGCCGCGCGCCTGCATGTGAAACGCGCGAAACAGCTGACCACCGCGCTGCGGTCCTTCCTGCACTATGCGCGCTATCGCGGGGCCATCGCGCTCGATTTGGCCGCCGCCGTTCCAACCGTGGCGCACTGGTCGATGTCGTCGATTCCCCGAGCGATTCCGGCCGACGCCGTACGGCAGCTGCTGGCCTCCATCAGTCGGCGGACCGCGGTCGGCCGTCGCGACTTCGCGATCCTGCTTGTGCTCGCACGCCTGGGACTACGGGCGAGCGAAGTGGTCCGTCTCGAGCTCGACGACATCGACTGGGACGCCGGACAGGTGAGCGTCCGAGGCAAGGGCGGATACCGGACCGCCCTTCCCTTGCCAGCCGATGTCGGCGAGCCGATCGCCGCATACCTCCGGCACGGACGACCCCTGAGCACGTGCCGTCGGGTCTTTTTACGGGCGCGTGCGCCAAGCCGTGGCTTTCGGGGCTCCAGCGCCATTGCCTCGGTTGTACGAGCCGCACTTGTGCGCGCCGGCGTCAGCGCTCCCACCAAGGGCGCGCATCAATTTCACCATGGCTTGGCCACGCAGATGCTGCGCCACGGCGCATCACTGACCGAAATCGGCGAGGTGTTGCGGCATCGCAGCCCCGAGACCACGAAGATCTACACCAAGGTCGATCTGGAGGCCTTGCGCACGCTGGCGTTGCCGTGGCCGGGAGGTGGGCGATGACCCCGCTCCGCAAGGCCGTGCACGACTACCTCGTCCTGCGCCGCAGCTTGGGATTCAAGCTGCACAAGGCCGGCAAGGCATTGCCCGCGTTCATTACGTTCATGGAGCAGCAGCGTGCCTCCGTGATCACATCCCAATTGGCACTGACCTGGGCGCAACAGCCGACGACCGTTCAACCGGCGGAGTGGGCGTATCGGCTGAGTATGGTCCGTGGGTTTGCCCGTCATCGCAGTGCGACCGATCCGCGCACGGAAATTCCACCCGGGTTACTGCCCTATCGCCCGAAGCGAGCGCGCCCGTATATCTATTCTGACGAGGAGATCCGACGCTTGCTCCGTGCGGCGCTCGCGCTGTCCGGCCACCGTGAGCTGCGGCGATGGACGTACTATTGTCTGTTCGGCCTCCTGAGTGTCTCTGGTCTGCGGATCAGCGAGGCGCGTGATCTCGAGCTGCAGGACGTCGACCTGCGGGCCGGTGTGCTCACGATCCGAGGCGCCAAATTCGGCAAGTCCCGCCTGATCCCCTTACACGCCTCGACCCGCCGTGTGCTCGCCGACTACCTCGCGCGTCGCGGGCGACGGTGGGCAGGCCGATCAGTGTCGTCGTACGTGTTCGTGTCCTCTCGCGGCAATCGCTTGGATGGCGGCGACATCCACCGGACGTTTTATACGTTGTCAAGGCAGATCGGGTTGCGGGGCAGGGCAATCGCATCTAATAGGGGCTTGTACCGATGTCGGGCACGTGGTACAGGGGAGGGCACTGTGAGGTGCCATGTCCGAGCCCGTTCCGTCGTCGA
>Ga0326597_10014502_pt1 | contig 10331 bp, 10 predicted proteins | sample RVTome_12_FD_203789 | JGI IMG/M metagenome (GOLD analysis project Ga0326597, IMG submission 203789) | Soil microbial communities from uranium-contaminated site in the Upper Colorado River Basin, Wyoming, United States - RVT100D185 | ecosystem: Environmental > Terrestrial > Soil > Contaminated >...
CGCGCTTGAGAAGCATCAGCTCGACGCTCTGCTCTTCCCCGCCAATCGCGGCTCGAACCTCGCCGCCAGGCCGGGTTATCCCACAGTCATCGTCCCGTTCGGAACGGTTCCGAACGCGCCCTCTCGGCCGTTCCCCGATGGCTTCAACGCCCAGCCCGCGCCCTTCGGCGTCAGCTTCACCGGCACGGCCTGCAGCGAGCCGCGCCTGATCGAGCTGGCCTACGCCTTCGAGCAGGCCACCAAGCGCCGCGTCCCGCCGCCTTCCGTGCCCTAAATCAGAGCCGCGACTGTGAAGGAGCGTCCACCCAAGCCGCCATTTTCCAAACAATCCGTTGCAAGGAAGCACATCTTAGAGCAGTTCCACTTTTGGTGTAGACCGTCAGGGCACGACTTCAGTCGTGCCGTAACTGGTGTCAAATCAATGCGGCTTCAGCCGCTGAGGTTTGTCTTGCAAAGCGACAGACGGTCTACGGCATTTATTGAAATGCTCTAGTGCCCAGGTCGAATCCATCCGCGCCCTAATCCAAGCCGCGCGCGGAAGCAAGCGGACATCCGCCGGCGATCATTGGGGCGGTCATCCTGAGGAGCGCAGCGACGAAGGACCTGCTCTTCTCTTTTCAATCTGTGCAATCTGCGCAATCTGCGGATTCGTTCCTTTGCCAGTTGCACCATTTCACTCATTTATGAGACAACTGACAACTTACAACTGGAAACTTACAACTATCTTTTGAGGCAGGTGATCCAAAATGAAATACGTCACGTTTTCCCTCCAGAACGAACCCGCTCTGCAGATCGGCGTCGTGCGTGATGACCGCGTGATCGCCCTCCGCAAGGCGTTCGGCTCGCACTGGGAAGGACCTTTCCCGGGCAGCTTGCTGAAGCTGATCCAGCTCGGCCCGAGCGCCTGGAAGCGCATGGCTCTGCTCGCGAACAGCTTCCAGGGCCAGGAGCGCCATCCGCTGGCGGAGGTGCATCTCCATGCGCCGATTCCCCGCCCCGCCAAAAACGTCTTCTGCCTGGGCCTGAATTACGTCAGCCACATGGAGGAGGCCGCCAAGGCCCGCGGCCGCGAGATCAAGATTCCCGAAGTCCCCGTCTTTTTTACGAAAACTCCCACCAGCGTCACCGGCCCCTACGATCCGATTCCCTGGGACACCAACGTCACGCAGCAGGTGGACTACGAAGCGGAGCTGGGCGTCGTCATCGGCACGGCCGGAAAGAACATCCCGGCCGCCAAGGCCCTCGACCACGTTTTCGGCTACACGATCATCAATGACGTCTCGGCCCGCGACTTGCAGAAGGAGCACCTGCAATGGTTCAAGGGCAAGACCCTGGACGGCTTCTGCCCCATGGGGCCGTGGATCGTCACGGCGGATGAATTCCGCGACCCCCAGACAAAGAATATCTCGCTCCGCGTCAACGGCGTCGCCAAGCAGGGCTCCAACACCAAGTTCATGATTTTCACCGTCGCCGTCACCATCGAATCCCTCTCGAAGGGCATGACGCTCGAGCCCGGCGACATCATCTCGACCGGCACCCCGGAGGGCGTCGGCCTCGGCCGCACTCCGCCCGAGTACCTGCACGACGGCGACCTCGTCGAGACCGAGATCGAAGGCATCGGCGTGATGAAAAACCGCATCGTCGCCACCAAGTAACAGCAATATCCAGCGCGGTCATCCTGAGCGCAGCGAAGGACCTGCTTGTCACAGTTCCGGGTAGCCACGGCACCTGTCCCAGCCTGCCGTGGACGCCCTTTGTGCCGTGGGCTTGTTCTTATCAGAGCCGGGAGCGTGAGCGACCGGGCCACTCACTACTCACCACTCACTACTCACCCCCTGTTCGTGCCGTGGGTCTGTTCCGAATCAGAGCCGCGACTGTCAAGGAGCGTCCACCCAACTCAACCACACGGTTCGGCAGTCGACGGGGCATCACGAATCAGAAGCCGCAACCAGCTTTTCCTTTGCCTCTTCTGCCTCCTATGCCTCCTTTGCCTCTTTCTCGGTTTATTCGGTTCCCTCGGTTCTTTCGGTTCTTTCGGTTCTCTCGGTAGAATCCTCTTGCCCTGGTTTCGGGCCCCTTCCATACTGCTCTTGGCGGGATTGCCCCGAAGGGGTTGTCCCGCCCGTCGGCAGGCCTCATGGGCACCAGAGGCCCTGCGGGAACGACGAGGGAGCCACGAAGGGACCCCGAGGGGAAAGCTGTGTCTGACCACGCCCCTGGCCTTTCTTGACCCCCGTCGTCACTGCCCGATACAATCAAATCGAGGAGCACTGCCGACGGCTTCCGGGAAATTCGGGCCCACAGGTCGAACTCACAGGAAGGCTATGGCGTTTTCACTTTTTGTGTACCCCGTCAGGGCACGGCTTCAGCCGTGCCGCACGAGCCGCACTAAACTGGGGCTTCAGCCCCTGAGGTTCGTCTTCCATTCACGCGGCGGGGTACACCATTTGTGAAAACGCTCTAGCGAGACCATACGCACCGAGACCATACGCACAATGAACGCTCTCACTCCCCAGCGCGCTGGATTGATCACCGACCTCTACGAGCTGACCATGGCGGCCGGCTACTGGCAGTCCGGCAAGTTCCGCGACGTCGCCACCTTCGAGCTGAGCGTCCGCTCGCTGCCCCCGCAGCGGTCCTACCTGCTTGCCGCGGGCCTCGAGCAGGTGGTGGAGTATCTCCGGGAGCTTCGGTTCGGGCCGGAAGAGATTGATTTTCTCCGCAAGCACCCCGCGCTCGCGCCGGTCAAGCCCGAGTTTTTCGACTTCCTGGCGGGCCTGCGCTTTACGGGCTCGGTCTGGGCGGTTCCGGAGGGAACCGTTGTCTTTGCCGAGGAGCCGCTGCTCCGCGTCACCGCTCCCATCATCGAAGCCCAGATCGTCGAAACCTACCTGCTCGCCATGCTCACCTACCAGACCACCGTCGCCACGAAGGCCTCCCGGATGGTGCAAGTCGCTCAAGGCAAAGGCATTGTCGAGTTCGGCACCCGCCGTGCGCATGGATCGCACGCCGGTTGGCTCGCCTCCCGCTCCAGTTTCATCGGCGGCTGCCGCGGAACGTCGAACGTTCTGGCGGGCTTCGACCTGGGCATCCCCACGTACGGGACTTTGGCGCACTCCTGGATGATGTCGTTCGAGGAGGAGGAAGATGCCTTCCGTCAGTTCACACAAGTCTACGGGGCGGATTCGGTGCTGCTGGTCGATACGTACGACTCCGTGGAAGGAGTGCGGAAGGCGCTGCACGGGAATCTTCCGTTCCGCGGCGTGCGCCTGGACAGCGGCAACTTCCTCGAGACGAGCCGCGCGGTGCGGAAGATTCTGGATGCCGCCGGCCGGGCCGACGTGCAAATTCTGGCGAGCGGCGACTTGAACGAATACGCCATCGCGGAGCTGCTCGGACAGGAGGCTCCGATCGACCTGTTCGGCGTCGGAACGGATCTGGTCACTTCGCGCGACGCGCCGGCGTTGAGCGGCGTGTACAAGCTGGTTGAGATCGAGAGCGGGGGACAGAAGCGCGCCACGGCGAAGTTCAGCGAATCGAAGATCAGCTACCCGGGCGCGAAGCAGGTCTTTCGGTTTCCTGGGCGATTCCCAGGGCGGACCGCCGCCCCCGATGGACAGTACGACCACGATGTGCTCGGGCTTGCTTCGGAAACGTATGCCGACGCCGAAACTTTGCTGGAACGGGTGATCGAGAATGGGGAGCTGGTGCGGCCGCTGCCGTCGCTCGAACAGTTGCAGGCGCGAGCGGCGGGGAACCTGGCGCGCCTGCCCGCCCGGCACCGGCAGTTGGAAGCAAGCGATTCCTATCCGGTCGAGAAGTCGCAGGCGTTGCGCGACTTGCTGGAATCCGTGCGCAGCCACTACTTCGCCGCTCCGGTGGCGGCGGGCGGCGAGAAGAAACGCTAGAAGCTGTTGGATGACCCCGAAAACGATTTTTGAGTCGCTCCGCCAAGGCTCCGCTTGGGCCTACGGCAGTGCGGTGCTGGTTGATGAGCGTTCTATTCGGCACGGCTGAAGCCGTGCCCTGAGAAGAACTCAAACGCAGGTTGTCCAACAGCAACCGGAGCAAGGAAACGGAAAGCAATGTCGCGTTACGCAATGGTATTTGTGGACGTGGATACGCAGGCGGACTTTATGCTGCCCGGCGGGCGGCTCTACGTGCCCGGAGCGGAGAAGCTGCTGCCCACCCTCGCCCGTCTGCGGGATTTCGCCGAGCAGCACGACATCCCGGTCCTCGCCAGCACCGACGCGCACCCCGTCGATGCGCGCGAGTTCGAGCAGTGGCCGCCGCATTGCGTCAATGGCACGCCGGGGCAACTGAAAGTGCCGGAGACGCTGCTGCGGAAATATACGATCGTGCCGCTCGAACGGCGCACGCTCTTGAGCGACGAAGAACTGCACCGCTACCGGCAAGTGATTCTCGAAAAAGACGCGCTCGACCTGTTCACGAACCCGCAGGCCGACGATCTTGTGAAGCGGCTCGACGCTGCGCAGTACGTGGTCTACGGCGTGGCGACGGAGTACTGCGTGCAGTGCGCGGTCAAGGGCCTACTCGAACGAAAACGGCCGGTGACGCTGCTGGTGGACGCGATCAAAGAGATCAAACCGGAAGACGGGCGGCGGGTGCTGCGGGAGCTCGAAGCGGGCGGGGCAAGGCTGGCGGAGACGGAAGAGCTTCTCCGCATGGCGGTATCCGCGTAGAAGCGGGGGAATAACCCTCAGAGTGAATGTTGAGCCGCTCCGCCAAGGCTCCGCTTGGGCCTACGGCAGTGTGGTACTCATTGTCGATAGGCTCAGTTTCGGCACGGCTGAAGCCGTGCCCTGACGACAACTCCCATAAGCTTGTGCAGCAGCTTCCAGACCCGCGGCACAGAAAGCGTGCCGTGGCTACCCGCCCAGGTTGTTGATACAAGCCGACCCCACACGTGAACTGCACACGTGTGCCCTGAAGGGGGCATTTCTTCTTGCCAGGAACCCAGACGTAAACGCCTGGGCAAGAGGAAAGAGGGAGACTGGTAGATGGGGAAAAGCCACCGCTTGCTTGCGCGCGCGGCTCGGAACAGGCGTTTACGCTGCGGCGACGGTGTAGTCCCGTACATCCACCAGCACACCGGAGCGGACGGCTTCTTCGGCAGCTTCCAGGAGTTTGCCACTCGTTTCTTCGTCCACGTAAGGCTCCCTACAGTTCTCACATACCTGGGCTGGGACGTTCTTGAAGACCACCGTGGTTTTGGCGCGTTCCAGAGTAATTGTGGTTGTGCCCAGTCTGGTTCCACGCTGTTTGCGGATCAAGCAGTACACGGATTCCTCTCAGCATTAAAACAAGTGCAGGTCCCTCGTCGCTACGCTCCTCGGGATGACACACGGTATACTCTTTCTTTGATTTTACGCTGGAGGGTGCGCGGATGAGTTCTACCGTTGACGCCTATATCGAAAGTGATCACGAGCGGTTTCTGGAGGAGTTGAAGGAGTTTCTTTCGATTCCGAGCGTGAGCACGCTGCCGGAGCACAAGCCGGACATTGAGCGGGCGTGCGGGTTTGTGGCGGAACGGCTGCGCGAGGCCGGGATCGAGCGAGTGGAGCGGATTCAGACGGACGGGAACCCGCTGGTGTACGGCGAGTGGATGAAGGCGCCGGGCAAGCCGACGGTGCTGTGCTACGGGCACTATGATGTGCAGCCGCCGGACCCGCTCGATGAGTGGGTGACGCCGCCGTTCGAGCCTTCGGTCCGCGACGGGAACATTTACGCCCGCGGCGCGGCCGACGACAAGGGGCAGATGTACATCCACGTGAAGGCGGCCGAAGCGCTGCTCCAGACGACAGGCAAGCTGCCGGTGAACGTGAAGTTCCTGATTGAGGGGGAGGAAGAAGTCGGCGGCACGGCGGTGGACCGCTACGTGGCGGAAAATCCGGAAAAGCTGCGGAGCGACGCGGCGTTGATCTCGGACACGGAGATGTTCGCGCCGGGGCTGCCGACGCTCTGCATCGGGCTGCGCGGCATGGTCTATGCGGAGATCGTGGCGACGGGGGCGGCGCAGGACCTGCACTCGGGATTGTTCGGCGGGGCGGCGCCGAATCCGCTGATCGGGCTCGCGCAGATCATCTCGGAGCTGCTGACGCCGGCCTATCGGGTGCAGATTCCGGGGTTCTACGACGACGTGGAGGAGCCGTCGGACGAAGAGATCGAATCGTGGGTCCAACTGCCGTTCGACGAAGGCGAATTCCTGCGCGAGAAAGTGGGGGCGCGGGCGCTGACGGGGGAAGCGGGCTTTGCCGTGCTGGAGCGGCTGTGGTCGCGGCCGACGCTCGAAGTGCACGGCATCGTCGGCGGGTTCATGGGCGAAGGGGCGAAGACGGTGATCCCGGCGAAGGCGTCGGCGAAAGTGAGCATGCGCCTGGTGCCGCGGCAGGACCCCGAGAAAATCCTGCAGGCGTTCCGGGAGACGGTGCAATGCCTGACGCCGCGCGGGTTGCGCGTCGAGGTGAAGACGCATAGCACGGCGGAGCCGGTCCTGATGTCGGCGACCGATCCCGCCATCGAGGCCGGAGCGAGGGCGCTCGCCGAGACGTTCGGCAAGCCGACCGTCACCGTGCGCGGCGGCGGGTCCATCCCGATTGTGGCGCGCATCCGGGAATCGCTCGGGATTCCGGTGGTGCTGATGGGCTTCGGGCTGCCGGACGACCGCCTGCACTCCCCGAACGAGAAGTTTCACCTGCCGAATTTCTTTGCCGGGATTCGGGCGGTGGCGCGGTTCTGGGAGTTGGCCGCGGAGGGTAGTTAACCTTCAAAAACCGTATCCGCAGATTTCGCAGATTACACAGATTGAAAAGAGAAGAGGAATCCCCGCGTAGGGACGGCGGGGTGACAGCGGAGATGGGAGGCCGCCGAGGTCAGTTCTTAGCGGCGAGCTGAGAAAAACGCCTCTTTACCTTCCGGGCAAAAGTATGTAGTGTACTGTAGGCTAGACCTTTTTGCCGGCTGGTCTGTAGGAGGCGGATGGATGGATTTCTGTCGCCCCATCCGGGGCTTATTTCGCTGCTGTCATCCTACCCAGGGCTTACGCCCTGGGCTAGAATCTTACGCCCCTGCGGGGCTAAGAAGCAGCGCGCCCGCAACGCGATACCCGCCTCCATCAGAAGGGTCTAAGACCTACTTAGTCAATTCCAGGAGTTTTCCATGAGCCAGTATGCCGCCATTGCCAAGACGCTGACCGAGGCGCTGCACCTGCGCGTGCCGCCCATCGCCATTTGCCTGACCGATACGCCTCCCGCAGGCGTCGCCGCGCGCTCGGGTCCGGCCACCGCGGGATGTTTTTTCTGGGAGGAAGGATCGCAGAAATCCTTCGTGACCTCGGCCGCCGACCATCAGAACTGCGTCGTCGGAATGTACACGCATCACCTGCCGATCAGCACGCCCGAACAGCAGGCCGATCTGAACGACTGCCTGAAAGTGTTCGGGGACTTGGGATACGTTCGCCCCGAGGACCTGCCGCACATCCCGGTGCTCCAGAAGGAGCCGAAGCACGTGGTCTATTCTCCGCTGGCCGATGCGCCGGCAGAACCCGACGTGGTGCTGCTGCTGGTGGATTCGCGGCAGGGGTTGATTCTGACCGAAGCCGCCCAGCAGGTGGAGCCCGGGGTTCCTCCGGTGCTGGGACGCCCGGCTTGCGGCGTAGTGCCGCAGGTCTCCAACACCGGCCGGGCCGCCATGAGCCTCGGCTGCTGCGGGGCGCGCGCCTACATGAACGTGTTGCGCGACGACACCGGGCTGTGGGCGTTTCCGGGAGCGAAGATCGAAGCCTACGCCGAGCGGATCGCGGCGCTGGCCAAAGCCAACCAGATTCTCACGCAGTTCCACCAGTTGCGCCGCAAAGATATTGAGAGCGGGAAGCACCCCAGCATCCAGGATTCCCTGGTTCGGCTGCAAGGCTAAATGCGGGTTTGCCGGAACCCGGGCCAATGGGTCAGTTCGTCGCCGCGAGCGGCTGCTCTTCCACTGTGGATGTGAGACCGACGGGGGCATCGGGAACGAGAGCCCCCATGAGCCGCCGCGCGACTTCGGGCAGATAGCCCCGCTTGCGCCAGGCGATTCCCTCCACCTGCTTTCCAAATAACCGGGTTGCATCCAGAATCTTGACGAGCTTGCGGGTATCGTGGCTGACTTCCTGCTCCTGCAGGATGCTCACACCCAAACCGGCCCTTCCGAAGCTGAGCAGCAGGCGCGAGTCGCCGGTTTCGACCAGAGTGCGGTATTCGAGCTCGTGCTCCTGGAAGGCACGGTGGATGCGCCGCCCGGAAGAAGCCTGGCGGTCGGGCAGGATCAACGGAACGCGGCTCAGGTCCCGGAGCGTGATGCTGCGCTTGCGCGCCAGGGGATGGCGTCTGGGAATCGCAAGCATCATCTTGAGCTCGATGGCGCGGTGCCAATGGAGCCCCGGAGGGCAGGATTCGCTCGGCAAATAGCCGAAGTCGGCTTCTCCCTGCTCGATCAGAGGGCCGATCTCAAATCCCCGGCGGCGCAGGATCAGGATTTCGACCTGCGGATGCTCGTTCATGAACTTCTTGAGGCGGGGCAGCGACTTGTTCAAGATCGCCTGCCCGGCGGCGACGACCACGCGCCCGCGCAACGGCCCCTTGGTGCGGATGCGGTCCATCATCTCGGAACGGCCGGCGAGAGCGCTGCGGGCCCAGCGGACGACCTCATCTCCTTCCGCCGTGAGGCGAACGGCTCTGCCGTCGCGCTGCAGCAGGGGGAGGCCGATCTCCTGCTCGAGCAGCGCCACGCCTCGCTTGACGGCGCTCGGCACACGGTAGAGATGCCGGGCCGCCTGGTTGTACCCTCCACGGTTGGCAACCGCGCACAGGTATTCGAGCTGGTAGAATTCCATCGCTCACCTCATTCGTTTTCTGAGAAGAAACACATGCATCATTGACGAATAATTCATCGGATAACCATTCAGTATTGGAGAATATCCATCAGGCAAATTATGTGCATTTACGCGGCGGCTGTCAACCGGGTATCGTCGAATAGAGAAAAAGGAGAAACGATGATGATGACAAAACCGCAAGTCCTGCTGGTGGGCCGGAAAGAAGAGACCCGGCTGAAAGAAATCCTCCGGCTGCGCGCGAGCGTCGCCGAGGCCGGCACTGTGCCGGACATGGTCCGGCTGCTGCAGAACGGCGCGTATGACGCCGTGCTGTGCGAGCAGGAACTGTCCGAGGGCACGTGGCGCGAGGCGCTCCAGGAACTCCAGGCGCGCCGGGTATCGACGCCGGCCATCGTGGTGAGCCAGACCAGCGCAGTCGACGATGGGATCGAGGAATGGACCGAGGTGCTGCGGGCGGGGGCCTTTGACCTGCTCCTGGCGCCCTCGCAGGAATATTCCGTTCTCGCCGTGCTCGAACATGCGGTGGAGTCGGGCAAGGCCCGGGCGCTGCGCGCCGCAGGATAGAATTCCCAGCCTCTTCATTTACAACACACACCCCATTTTCGAAAAGCTAACTATGAACCAAAACTTAGGTGACACCTTGGCTTTCCCGCCCATTCCAGAGACAATACCGTCTGGACAGAGATTCCCCCGGAGCACAGTCGAGAAGGAAATGGAACCTGTCAGAGTGCTGTTTCTTTGTACCGGCAACTCGTGCCGCTCGCAGATGGCGGAAGCATTGCTGCGGCGCGTGGTTCCCACGCCGGTGGTCGAAGTGGTGAGCGCCGGGACAGACCCCAAGCCGGTGCATCCCTATGCCGTTCTGGCCATGCGGGAGATCGGCGTGGATATTTCCACGCAGCAGTCGAAGTCCCTCCGGCCGTTTCGCGATCAGGAGTTTGATTTCGCCATCACGCTCTGCGACATTACGCAACAGGCCTGCCCGAGCTTTCCGGGTTCCGCGCGGCATCTGCATTGGCCCCTCGCGGACCCCGCCGCTGCCGAAGGCCCGGAAGCAGAACGGCTGGCGGCGTTCCGCGCGGTTCGGAACAAACTGTCCGGCCACATCGAGGGATTGCTGCGGGGAATCTTCGAGCGGCTGCTCGAGAAGACATACGCGGAGAAAAGCTGAATCCGGAGCTACAATACGCATCCGGGGAAACTTCGAGACCATCCGTGCAGTTGGTGCATATGCAGCGAAGGATGGAGTCTGTCACCCCTCCGGGGTTTCTATCGATTAGGGGCTCTGTTCCCCGGGCTTACGCCCGGGGCTAAAGCGTTTCTCTTGTTGCTGTAAATCGGCGGGTCTGTCGCCCCTACGGGGCTTGCTCGGATCAGCGCCCAGGAATCCCACGGCTTGCGCCGTGGGCCACAGGATAGCGCCCCTACGGGGCTTCCTGCG
>Ga0326597_10014503_pt1 | contig 10331 bp, 19 predicted proteins | sample RVTome_12_FD_203789 | JGI IMG/M metagenome (GOLD analysis project Ga0326597, IMG submission 203789) | Soil microbial communities from uranium-contaminated site in the Upper Colorado River Basin, Wyoming, United States - RVT100D185 | ecosystem: Environmental > Terrestrial > Soil > Contaminated >...
CAGATGGTGGGTGAGCGTCGCCGGAAGATGGAACACCACCGGCACGAGGACCCGTCCGATCAGCAGATGAGGGGGCTGATCCGCCGCCTCTGTCCCTCTCTCGATCACCGTCACGATCACTCCGTCGATCATGGGATGTGGGGCACCAGTGCCGAGGGGTCCACGACCTGGCCGAAGACTCCCTGTACTGGGTTGACATAGCCGAGCGAATGGTCCTCACCTTGGTCGGGCTGCCTCTGGTTGGTGTAGGGTCGCCGCTTTCTGCATCGACCACCGCGACGAGCCCTTGATACTCGTCCATACCGCGTCCATACCGCGAGAGGGCGGGATGGAAGGTGAAACAACGCGAAACGCTGAGAGGCGAAAACCCAGTCAGGACCGGCGTTTCGGGCGTTTTCCCCGGTCAGCGTTACCCCCACGATCGGGCTCATAACCCGAAGGTCGCGGGTTCAAATCGCCCGCTACGAAGGAAGACCCCTGGTGAACAGGGGATTGTCGCTTGTCTGGGCCCATCCAAGATCGGGCTTCTGGAGCCGCCATCGCGCGTCCATCGCGCGAGAGGCTGTGCGGCTCCGGTAGGTCCCTGACACTTGTCGACCCTCGGCTTCTGGTTCCACCTCTTTCGATAGCGGCGTCAGCTGTTCGTCCGGCGCCACGTCGCCCGGTGGCCCGAGGCGACTCCGTACAACTCGTGGTTGCGGGATGAGCTTGCGGCTTCCGGATGAGGCGCCGCCGGCGCTTGCGCTCACGGGTCCGATCGTCAATACTTAGCTCCATGGCTCAGTATTCGTCGTCGCTCGACGCCGTGTTCGCGGCGCTGGCGGACCCAACCCGCCGCGCGGTCGTCGGCGTGTTGGGCCGCGGGCCCGCGAGCGTGGGCGAGCTGGCCCGGTCGGCGTCGATGACCTTGCCGTCGTTCATGAAGCACGTCCACACGCTCGAGCGCTGCGGGCTGATCCACACGGCGAAGTCTGGGCGGGTACGCACATGCACGCTCGACCGCAAACGCCTGGGTGTCGTCGATGGCTGGCTAGCCGAGCAGCGGGCGGTGTGGGAGGGCCGCACCGATCGGCTCGAGCGGTTCGTCACCGATCCTGAGGAGCCGTGATGGCGTTCGACTTCGACCCGGAGCTCGATCTGCGGATCGACTGCGTGATTCGTGCCCCGCGCCCACGCGTGTGGAAGGCGTGGACCGACCCGCTCGACTTGGCCCGCTGGTGGCTGCCGGCTCCGACGCAGTGTCGGGTCGAGCGCCTCGACGTCGTGCCGGGTGGCGCGTTCGTGACGTCGATGAGCGATGACGGCATCGCTTTCGGCCCTCACCTCGACGCGTGCTTCGTGGTCGTCGAACCCGGTGAGCGGATCGTGTTCACGAACGCGCTCGACAGCCGCTGGCGGCCGGCAAACCCCGCTCCCGTGGCGATGACCGCCGAGATCACCTTCGACGACCACCCGCAGGGCACCGACTACCGCATCGTCGTACGGCACGCCGACGCCGGCTCGCGGACGCACCACGAACGGCTCGGCTTCGCCGACGGATGGGGCACCGTCACCGCGCAACTCGCCGCTCTCACCGAAGCCCAGGAAGGACACCGATGAGACTCACCCTGACCCAATTCGTCACCCTCGACGGCGTCTACCAGGGACCGGGAGCGCCCGACGAGGACACGACCGACGGCTTCACCCGTGGCGGATGGATGGTCCCACACATGGACCACACCTTCATCGCCATGGCCGCCGGATGGCTCGAGCGCGCCGGGGCACTCCTGCTGGGGCGCCGCACCTACGAGGCGTTCGCGATGGCGTGGCCCCAGAACACCGATCCCGACGACCCGTTCGCCGGGCGGATGAACTCGCTCCCCAAGTACGTGGCGTCGCACACGATCACCGAGACGCCCTGGACACCGGCCACCATCCTCGGCCGCGACGTAGTCGCCCAGGTCGCCGAGCTGAAGGCGCAGCCTGGTGACGAGTTGCAGTTGCACGGATCGGCGCGGCTCGCACAGTCGCTGCTGGTCGCCGGCCTGATCGACGAGGTTCGTCTCGCCATCACCCCCACCGTCCTCGGTCAAGGCCGCCGTCTCTTCCCCGACGACGGTCCCGCCCTCGGCATGTGCGTAACCCAGACCACCACCACGCCGGGCGGCCTCACGATCCTGGTGCTCGAAGCAGCCGGTCCCGCCGCCTTCGCCACCTACGAAGGCGTCAGCTCGGTCGACGCCTGAAGCCCGGTCCCCAGCGGCCTCGGCCCACCTGCCCGAGCATGACCAAACCACTCTCCCGAAGCCTGGGCGAGTGGCTGTTCGAAGTCCCCTTCACCCTCCGGCCAACCGTCCGGCGGATCACCTGACGACGACCGAGCGGTGGAGGCGCAGTTCCGTCGGATCGAGGTCGTCCCGCCACCAGAATCAGAGGCCGCAAACCCCCCGCAGCCGCGTAGAGCCGATTATCTTCCATGTGACCTCCAGGCAAAGACGAATCCAATGACTCGACGTGTTCCCGAGATGATGAAGGCGGTCGTGCTCGACGAGTATTCCGGCGCAGCCGGTTTGCGCGTGGCTGATTTGCCGACTCCGCAGCCGACGCGGGGCGAAGTCCTCATCGAAGTAGCGGCGACGCCGATCAACCCGTCGGATCTCGCGTTCCTCGATGGCAACTACTCACCGAGGCCACCGGTTCCGGCCTACCCCGGCCTGGAAGGTTCGGGGACGGTCGTGAGGGCCGGCCCCGGGATGATGGGTCGGTACCTAACAGGGAAGCGGGTCGCCTTCGTCGCTGGAGGTGGGGGCGGGGGAGCCTGGGCCGAGTATGTCAAGGTCCCCAGCCGGCTGGCTTTGCCACTCGATGGTGATGTAACTCTGGAAGCCGGTGCGATGTCGGTGGTGAATCCAATGACGGCTCTCGCCTTTCTAGAGATCGCCCACTCGGGAAACCATCGGTCGGTCCTCAACACTGGCGCTGCCGGCGCTTTAGGACAGATGGTCGATCGGTTGCTCACCAGTGCCGGTATTCGGGTCATCAACATCGTGCGGCGGCCGGCTCAAGTCGACGAGTTGACCAGACATGGAGCAGACCTCGTTCTCGACACCTCCTCACCTGATTTCGACGCCGAGCTACATGTCGTGTGCAAACAGGAGGGTGCACGCCTGGCCTTTGATGCCGTGGCCGGGGAACTGACCGGACGGCTCCTGGCCGCGATGCCGGGTGAGGCGACGGTCATCGTGTACGGGGGACTTTCTGAGCAACTGGTTAGAGCAGAGATCGGTGACCTGATTTTCGAGGGAAAGACCGTGACCGGGTTCTGGCTTACGCGCTGGCTCCCGCAGAAGAACATGGTGCAGAGCGTGCGATTGTGGAGGAGGGTGCAGCGTCTTATCGGCAGGGAACTGAGGTCGGAGATCAGATCTAGGTATCCACTCGAATCCGTGGGCGACGCGGTCACCGATTACGAAAGTGACATGTCGTCGGGCAAAGTGCTGTTGACACCTGCGGAAGGAACCGACTAGCCGATGTTCCGACCTCATCGTCGAAGTGGTCAGCCCGTTTCCGGCTTGGTCGCAGACTTCGTCGAGGGCCACCGACCACTGACGGTGGTCATGTGCGTCGGCAGCCCAGTGGCCGCGAGCGGGCAGTTCGCGCTGGCCGCAAATAACCGCGTTGGAGTCACAGATCGACGGGCCAGTTGAGTTGTTCAGAGAACACGCTTACCGGAACCTCCTACGAGTCCGGACTGGCGCGGGTCTCGGCCGGGACCCGACTTGTGCCGCGTCACGAACCTTCGGAGGGTTGCGGGTGACCCCGTGCGGTACCTCGGGGGCGCCGTCCGCCGGGTGCGTGGACGAGCGCGGCGTTCATGATGAGGACAGGAAGTGTCCGTCGACTCGGATGAGTTCGCCCGTGGTGTTGGTGTTGGCGACGGAGCAGAGGAAGACGGTGGTGAATGCCACGTCGTTCGGGGTGGGTGACGCGTTTGGTGGCGGCCAGCTCCTCGGCCAGGGCTCCCAGGAGCGGTACGGATCCGCGCTGATAGGTCTTGGCGGTCCGAACTGGAGCGCCCCGCAGGCCTCTGTCGCCGACGAGACAACGTGGACGCGGCCTCGCAACAGATTGACCGACTCGGTCCGGAGAGCCACGATCTCGGCGGACCGCAGGCGCGTGAACCCGGCGAACCGGACTAGGGGGCCGCGTTCGGGATGGCTGCGACGACGGTGCTCGCCGCCCCCGGTGCGGATGGGCGGGCACGTTTGAGACGGTCAAGCCGTCGCCGAGCTCGCATGGGGGTCGATGCCGCTGGGGCGCAAAGGGTGTCCGTCAGGTGTCCGTCAGGTGTCCGTCAGACAACCCAAAACGACCAAGAACGACAAGAGTTGACAATAGGCGAAATCCCTTGTCCCGTATGGCGTTTTCGCCGAATAGCCAGTGATCTCAAGACCCTGGATCTGCCTTCACACGGCAGAGGTCACTGGTTCGATCCCAGTAGCGCCCACGCTTGAAACCCTTGCTTTGCAAGGGTTTCTGCTATTTGGACGGAAGTCGATGACCTTGTTCTGGTCCGAAATAGGCAGAGAGTAGGCAGCAGGCGCGTCGGAGGGTGCGTCGAGGCGTCGGCGATGTCGCGGTCGAGGCCTTCGAAGAGGTGCCCGTAGACGTCGAGGACGGTCCGCACCGAGGTGTGGCCGAGCCGCGAGGCGATCACCGATGGGTGGGCTCCTTGGTCGATGAGGAGCGCGACATGGGTGTGGCTCATGTCGTGAAACCGGCACGGTTCACCGACAGACGAGTGGACTGCGGGTTTCCAGAAACGTGTGCGGAAGCTGGTGCGACGCAGCGGCCCACCTGCAGGGGCGGTGAAGATCAAGCCATCGTCTCCGGGGTAGGCGGCGATGTGTTGGGCGAGGACGTCGACGAGCCACGTGGGGATCGAGACGGTGCGTCGGGCTGCGCGGGTCTTGGTCTCTCCGTAGGCGCGTGCCGATTGCGTCGGCGCGCAAACGTGGCGGTCAGCAGACGTTCGAGACGGAGTGGACTTCGGATCGTCTTGAGGAGAACACGACGATCAACCGGGTCCGGGAACGCGTCGGCATGTGGCGTCAAAGCGGCCGCCGGTCTGGAAGAGGGCAAAGTCCTTGAGTTCTTCAACGCTCCGGCTTACACCCGGGTCTCTAGCCAACTCGGTTGTCAGCATCTTGATCAGGGGGGACATGTCGGGTTCCAGGTTGCCGAAGTCAAGTACGCCCTGGTTGGGATCTCGGGGATCTCGGAACTGAATGCCCCTGACCGGATCAATCTTCCACATCGAGTCCTTCATCCGCTCAAGTCCTCGGCGGTGGCTGGTCCCGAAGATCAGGTAGAACGAGTGGCCGCCTTCATCCGTGAGCCTGAAGGGGGCGGTAAGACTGAACCCGGCGTGCGGGCTCGCCGATGCGTAGGCCTCGACGGAGGTCAGAGTGCCTGGTAAGTAGAATCGCAGGACGATGCCACCTCCCCCACCCCGAGGCCTCCGCGTGTTGAATCAACAGGGTGGCGGTCGGGTGGCTCTACCGTTGCGTCATGAAGCCTCAGAGCGGTGGCTGACCTCTGGCGTGAAGGGGATCGGCGGGGCGAGTCTCCTTGCCGACCTGGGCCATGAGATCCCCACCTCGTTGCTGCCCTCGTTGCTGACGTCGACGTTGGGGGCGCCGGCGGCGGCGCTGGGGTTGATCGAAGGTATCGCCGACGGGGTAGCGGGAGCGGCCCGCTTCGGTGGTGGCGTACTCGCCGATAACCCCGAACGCCGACGGGCCGTCGCGGTTGGCGGGTACACCGTCACCGCCATTCTGTCTTCGCTTGTCGGGTTGGCTACGGCGGTGTGGCAGGTGGCGGTGCTTCGTATCGGTGCCTGGCTGGCTCGGGGGATCCGGGTGCCGGCTCGCAATGCCCTCCTCGCCGACATCACCGGTCCCGGCACGTACGGCCGGGCCTACGGGTTCCCGGTGATTAGGATTGTGCTAACAACGGCGATGGGGCTCGCCGAAACCGACTTGACGCCTGATCGCTCCTGAAACCTCCAAAGCCATGCCACTTCGAACACTCACTCTCACCCGGTTTCGTCGCCCATGGACCGCGGTCCTGGCCGGTGGAATCATCGGTTCGGCTGCCCGCACCGGAGTTAGCGATTACCTACCGGCAGCGCCTGGGCGGATGCCGGTCACGACCTTGATCGTGAACCTGGCAGGTTCGCTGCTACTCGGCTTCTACCTGGCCCGCCGTGAACAGGCCGTTACCGCTCCGTTGTCGCTTCAGTTCTGGGGGATCGGCGTGTTCGGATCATTCACCACCTTCTCGACCTTCAGCATCGAGGTGGTCCATCTCCTCGAACGAGGCCAAGCAGCCACCGCGGTCGCCTACGTCGCAACCTCGATAGTCGGCGGTCTGATCCTCGCACTGGCCGGCCAGCGTCTCGGGTCGGTGATCAGATGATCCTGCTCGTCACCCTCGCCGGCGCCGTCGGAGCCTTGGTTCGCTATCTGCTCTCCGGCTTCGTCCAGCAGAGGGTCGACTCCGATCTGCCGGTCGGCACCCTGGCCGTGAACCTGTCCGGCGCCTTTCTCATCGGCATCGTCGCCGGGACCGACGGCCTCCAAACCAGCGCCACCCTCATCATGACCGGGTTCCTTGGTGGGTTCACCACGTTCTCCACCTGGATGATCGAAACCATCCGCCTCGGCATCCCACCATTGCGAAGCAGAGCCCTCTTCAACCTGACCATCACGCTCATCGCTGGAGTGGCGCTCGCCGCCGCCGGCTATAGCCTCACCACCTAACGAAAGGCTCCACCATGGACCCACAGACCACAGCCCGCCTCCTCCGGATCTTCATCGGCGAGTCCGACACCCACGACGGCCGTCCCCTCTACCAGGCGATCGTCGAGACCCTCCGACGGCAGGGACTCGCCGGAGCCACCGTCCTCAGAGGCATCGAAGGGTTCGGCAAAGCCAGCCGTCTCCACACCGCCCACATCCTTCGCCTCTCAGAAGACCTCCCCATCGTCATCGAATGCGTCGACACCGACGACAAGATCGAAGCAGCGCTCCCGGCACTCGACGACATGATCGGAGAAGGCCTCATCACCCTCGAACGCGTCGAGGTACGCGTCTACCGAGCCAACGGCGAATGAACGTGTAGGCCCTCCATCGCGCGTCCATCGCGCGAGAGGGTGCGATGGGTCGGTCATCAATGCGAAATGACACGAAACGAAAATGGCCCCTGAGCAGGCATTTCGCGCGTTTCCCCTGGTCGAGCGATACCCCGCACTCGGGCTCATAACCCGAAGGTGGCGGACTCGCCTCGTGCCCTCGCTGACAGAGAGGGGTCTTCGGCGGAGCCAGGTCGTACCCGCGTCAGATTCCGTGTTCTGTCATCGTAGGTTGGGATGAGGATCCGGTTGCTCAAGTCTCCAAGGTAGGCAAAAAGTAGGCAAGAGGGTGGAAAACAGCGCGAAACAACGCGACGCAATGAGCACAGAAACCCTTATAGCACAAGGGATTACGGGCAAGAACCCAGTAGTAGCGACCCATCTTCCTGCCTTCACACGGCAGAGGTCACTGGTTCGATCCCACTAGCGCCCACCACGCGAAACCCCTGGTAGACGGGGGTTTCTGAGCGTCCGGGAAGGTTGTAGGGGGGTCGGATCTGGCTTCAGGACGCGCATAGGACGCGTTTTGGTCGCGATTCAACGAGACGGTGCAGTCGATTCTGAACCGGGCCGGGGAGGGACGCCTCAATCGGGGTGACCGGGCCACCAAGACGAAACCCTGCCGCTATGTGCGGGACCATCCGGGTGATCTGATCCATGTCGATGTCAAGAAGATCGCCGGTATCCCCGACGGTGGCGGTTGGTGGATGCACGGACGTGGCTACCGGGGGGAGAAAGCCACCAAAGCTGGCCGGGCCGGGTATCGCTACATCCACAGCGCCCTCGACGACCACAGCCGAATCGTCTACTCCGAGATCCTCGACAACGAGCAAGCCAAAACCGCAGCCGACTTCTGGAAGAGAGCAGCCGGCTGGTTCGAATCCATCGGGATCAAATGCCACCGGGTGATCACCGACAACGGCTCCTGCTACCGATCCGGGCTGTGGTACAAAGCCTGCAAAGCCACCAGCACCGAGGTGAAGAAGACCCGAGTCCGGTGGCCGCAAACCAACGGCAAGGTCGAACGGTTCCACCGCATCCTGCTCGAGGAATGGGCATACATCTGTCCCTGGACCTCAGAAACCGAACGCGGCCACGCCTACCAAGGCTTCATCCACTTCTACAATCACCACCGATCCCACGGATCACTCAAATGGGCAACCCCAATCGAAGTCCTCAAGGACAACCTCCCCGAAGAGCACACCTAGGGGCCGTATCCCTCGCACCCAGAAACGGTTGAGACCGCCCAGCCTCCAGCGGGAACCTCGACTGCGGTGGCAACAACCTGTTCCCGATCGTCGACAACAAGCGAAGCCGTGTTGTCGACGATGAACACGATCTCGCCTCCGTGGGCATCCTCGTAGGCCTGCAACATCTTTAGGGCTGCGTCTTCCGGGTTTGGATCGCCGGGGATGTCAGGGTCGAAGCCGGCTTGCATGACCCAGTTCGCCTCGTTTGCGCAGTCGAGCGAACCATCGGTGGGGGCAGGCCCGGTATCTGGTTCGCCGCAGACCTCTACCGCATATACCACCCAAGCGCCGTCCCCTTCGACCTCGGGGTAGGCGATCGCAACATCGCGACCGTCTTCGACAGCTGCCCACGACTCGTCCCCAGCCAGCTCGACTATCTCAGCGCCCTCTTCGACCCATTCCGCCAACGCGTCTTCCACGACCTCGGCTTCGGTGGACCCTGAAACTCGAATACCGGCTCTACGGTGAACCTGGCCATTATCACAGTCGAGCACACCATCACCCGAAGCTGATAGTTCAGCCGGTGTGCCGCATGCTGCCAAAACCACCAACAGCAACACCAGGACCGAACGCACACGAGCTGTCATCTCTTCATTATCGACCTAGATCCTCACTTATGTGCTCGGGGTGTCACTCGCCGACTACGCACCACCGACTGACAACACTCTCAAAGTACCTGCCTCACAACTGACAGCACCTTTGCCCGATATCAGGTTCCAGGACTCGTTGAATGCGTAGAACCCGAAGTGGCCCAAGTCGTTGGCCGGAGCTTCCGCATTGAAATCGAAGAACAGGACTCGCAGTCTCGCATCTTGAGCAACCCGATCGCCGAGATAGTCACCCAGCGAATCTCGATCGCGGGCGACGTCACCAACTCTGGATGGGTTCTCCGAGTACCACGAGAAGTTGCCACCTCCGGCGAAAGCCTGGGCTGCAAGTGTCGCCTTCCCCTCGTTGAGTGCGTCGGCATATCCGAAGAAGGCCTGCCGCGCTGCCGCTTCGCAATCGGTCTGGACCTGAATTGCCAACCACAACCCACTCACGGCGAGTAGCGCCACGGCGACTATGACGCGCCGAAAACCATTGAGCCGCCGACCGGTCGACGGCTTGGTCCCTCGTCCGGTCTCAGAAAGCACAGCAACCTCAGCCTAACCGCACGAACGAGGGCCGGCCCCAGAAGGACACGCAGATCATCAGTTCTGCCGTGATATCGCTCACATCTGACACTGCCCCTGAAGAGAGCGGTGGCCCAGCGTTCGCAACGATCACCGAGGTCACACGTCAGCAGTGGTCCTGATAACGCCCGGGCAGCAGGTCCGGAACATGAGCTGTGGGGCGAAGGGGCCGGCGCCGTGTCGTTTTCGGCGACGCAATGGGACTACAACTCGCAGAACCAGATGGGGCTACAACCCGCAGAACCGGGAATGGCAACATCCACCAGTGTTGTCTCGCGTCGCCTACGACGTGGCCTGCGCCTTCCATTTCTGGGGGTTCACGCCGAAGGCGAGCAGCCACAGGGTCAGCCCTCCTTCGCCCAGGAGGACAGGGAGTAGCAGGATGATCGACGAGAGCGAGGGGGCGAGAAAGCTCAGCAAGCTGTTGACCAAGTACAAGGACCCTGCGACGGCCATCAGCACGCCGAGAACGCGGGGCATGAAGGTCGAATGCCAGATCAGGTAGCCGAGGGAGAGGCCGTAACCGCCAACGAAGACCAGGGCGATGTTGTACCCGCTGGTGTGCAATTTGAGCGAAAAGAGTGCCCACGCCTGCAACGACTCTGGCGTCAGCGCACCCGCCCTCCAACCTGAGTCGCCCCCCAGCAGCACTAGCGGCGCGAGGTGATAGAGCAGTGCACTCGCCTGGACGGCGGTCCCGACGACGATGAACAACACGACGAGAGCGGCAAC
>Ga0326597_10014504_pt1 | contig 10330 bp, 8 predicted proteins | sample RVTome_12_FD_203789 | JGI IMG/M metagenome (GOLD analysis project Ga0326597, IMG submission 203789) | Soil microbial communities from uranium-contaminated site in the Upper Colorado River Basin, Wyoming, United States - RVT100D185 | ecosystem: Environmental > Terrestrial > Soil > Contaminated >...
AGCGCAAGCGCCGTGCCGGGGAGGGTGATGCTGTTGGGAAGAATCTGGTGATCGAAGTCGATGAAGATCAGGGCCACCATCGCCGCGACGAAGGCGAGCTCGGCGAAGTACTCGAGGCTCACCCCGTGGCGAACGAACGAGAGGAGCGACGCCGCTCCCAGAGCGGCCTCGATGAGAGGGTAGCGGACCGCGATCGAGGTTTTGCAGTATCGGCAGCGGCCGCCGAGGGCGACGTAGCTGAAGAGAGGCACGTTGTCGTAGGCCGCGATCCCTCTGCCGCACCAGGGACAGCGCGAGCGGGGCGTAACCAGAGACAGACCGAGGGGCACCCTATGGATCACCACGTTCAGGAAACTTCCCCAGATGAGGCCGAACAGAACGGCGAAGGCGGGAAGAACCCAGGGAGCCTCGGCGCCGACGGTTGAAGTCAAAGCACTCAGTGTGAGGGGAGGACCCCGAGCTTGGACTCAGGGGAAGGACGCACCTCACCCCTCGACGGACCGAGAAGGTAGGGAGCGCCGGTGGGGTCGACGGGCATTGCCGTCAGCAAGCCCGAAGAAATCAGCTCCTCCCAGCGCTGGGGATGACGCCCGACTCGCTCCACGAAAACGGCGATGAGCTTCTGGAGCGCGTCCATCTGATCGAGGGCGTCGAGCTGCCTCAGATGGATTGCGGCGTTGTCTCGCTGCTGTGGAGTTTCGGCGGTGTCGTGAAGCACCTGCCACAGGCCGCGCGCCGTTTGACGGTCTCCGCCCTCGGTCAGGATCCGTCCCGCGGCGGTCTTCATCCAGTAGGGAGCGCCCTGGAGCTTGCCCCCCTCGAGAAGGATCTCGGCGGCTTTGTCGAAGTCCCGGAGATGCCAGTAGTAGATGAACCCCTTGTCCAGATAGAACCGCCAGTGACCCGGGTGCTGCCGGATGCCGTCGTCGATGAGCGCAATCCCCTTCGAGGGCATTCCCGCCCCCTGGGGAAAGGGCTCCGAGAGGAATGTCGCGCCGTAGCTGTAAGCGATCTTGAACTTGGGATCGAGGGTCACCGTGATCCGCAGGAGGGGCTCCAGAAGGTCGAAGTTCTTGTTGTTGGCGTCCCGCCTCTTGCCTCCGAAATACTGCACCGTCCGCAGCCAGTACAGGTCCGCGGCCACGTTCTCGAATCCCACGAGCAGCTTCTTGAGGACCCTGGGGTTGTCGATATAGAGAATCTCCTCCGTCGAGCGGTACTCGCCGAAGCTCTCATCGATGCGAGACTGGACGGCGACGACCGCGAGAAAGAGGGCGCCGATCGCGAACCCGGGTTTCATGAAGCCTACTTCAAGTTCCTCTTCTGGAAGATCCAGCAAGAGCCCACGAGCAGGAGCGCGATGTAGATCGCCGCATAGGCGGTCGCCCAGCCGAGCTGGCTCCAGGGGACCGGGTCCCCCGCGACTACCGCCGCCTTGACGTCGAAGTTCTTGAAGTTGGGGAGGAGGTAGTAGAGGACACGGGTCACCTGCGGGAGGAACGCGGACTCTACGACGCTCTCGAGATTCTTCAGGTCAGAGGAAAGATAGCCTGCCGCGTAGACGAACCCGGCGAAGAGCCCCGAGAGGATCGAGGAAGTAAAGGTGCTGAAGAGAATCGCCACCGCCACCAGGAGCGCGAGCTCGAGGTAGACGAGGAAGATCGCCTTCAATAGCGCAGGCGCGAACGGCTCCTTCATCAGGAACAGCAGGACGTAGAGCCCGACCGTCATCACCATCACGTTCACCAGAAGCGTGAGACAAAGCCCGAAGTACTTCCCCAGCAGGAACTGGGACCTGGAGATCGGCTTCGGAAGGATGCCGTAGAGCGTTCGTTTGTCGATCTCCTTCGAGACCAGCCCGATGCCGATGAAGATCGCGATGACCATCCCGAAGATCGAGATCGACGCGAGGCCGAGATCCTTGATGACCTTGATTTCCTGGTAGACGGAGATCGCGCCCAGAACGTAGCTCGACCCGATCATGAGGAGCGCGAACAACACCAGGTTGTAGAGCACCTTGTCCCGCACCGTCTCGCGATAGGTGTTGAGGGCCACGTAGCCGATCTTCCGAAGAACCGGAGCGCCTTCCACCCTGGAACCGGCATCACTCGGCCGGGTGCCGGCGACGGCGTTCATTCTCTTCCTCCCGCCTTGACCTCGCGAACGAAATGATCCTCCAGCGTCTCCTTGACCGGAGTCACGGAGACCAGGCGCACCCCGCTTTCGACGAGGAAGGGAAGCGTTCTCTCGAAATCAGCGGAATCGCCGAAGGAGATGTGACACCTCGGACCCTGCCGGCGGGAGTGCTGGAACGACCCCGCGATCCGGCTTTCCAGCTCTGGAGTCAAGCCCTCGACCACGACTTCGAGCGAGCGCAGGGAGACGTCCACGATCTCGGACAGACGCCCGGATTCGACGAGCTTGCCGCGGTTCAGGATCGCGACTCGGTCGCAGAGCTGCTCCACGTCGGACAGGATATGTGAGCAGAAGAAGACGGTGACCCCCGACTCGCGGAGCTCGCGGACGAGAAGCGACATCTCCCGGCGCCCGATGGGGTCGAGGCCCGACATCGGCTCGTCGAGAAACACCAGGCGCGGGCGATTGACGAGCGCCTGGGCGATCCCCAGGCGCTGGGTCATTCCTTTCGAGTATTTGCGGAGCGGCACGTCGGCGGCTTCGGTCATCCCGACTTTCTCGAGGAGCTCGCGGCACCTCTGCCTTCGCTCCTCCCGGGAGAGTCCGAAGAGCTGTCCGAAGTAGGTAAGGAGCTCCCGCCCCGTCAGGTAATCGTAGAAGTAAGGGTGCTCGGGGAGGTAGCCGATCTGCTGCTTCATCTCCGGGTCATCGAGCGGTCTTCCCAGAATGCGGGCCTCGCCTCCGCTCGGGAATACCAGGCCCATGAGGAGCTTGAGGGTGGTGGTCTTTCCCGCTCCATTGGGGCCGATGAGACCGAAAATCTCTCCCTCGTCGACTTCGAGGTCGAGAGCGTCGAGCGCTCGTTTCTTTCTCTGGAGGAGCGAGCCGACGAGGTAGTCCTTGGTCAATCCTCGAGTTTCTACCGCGCGCACGTTCTGTCTATCGAGCTTTCTATCGAGGGCCAGCGTGGCCGCCGACCGCGGAGTGGATGTCGCTTGATAGGATGACAGGAAAATCTTAGCACAGAACCAGAAGCTTAGAGCTCAACTGATGGTCTGCGTCCCCGGCGGCGGAGGGCAAGCGAGAGGCGCGCCGGTTTGATCGGTGTAAATCGCTCCGGAGCCGCCTCCGCTGAAGCTCCGGACTCCGGTCAATACCGATTGCGGCGCGGCGATGTAGCAATAGTCGACGAGCGAGCCGGGATCGCACGACGCGCCGACGGCGACCGCAGGCGCTCCGGACGTGTAGTTGCGGTTGTAGCCGCTCTTGAGGTACGGAGTGGGTCGGGCGATATCGGCGCCTAGAAACTGGGGAGCGGTCGCGGGGTAGTTGGGTATGCAGACGGAGCCTCCGCCCTCGTTGGTCATGCAGCTCAAGCTGGGAGCGAAGAAACCGCAGTTGATCGAAGCATAGGTCGCAGCGGCCGACATCACCGCACGAGTGTCTCCGATGGCCTGGGCCTCGTTCGCGGAAACCCGGGCCCGCAGCAGATTCGGAATCGCGATCGCGGCGATGATGCCGATGATGGCGACGACGATCAGAAGCTCGATCAGCGTGAACCCAGTCGCTCGTTCGTTCGGTGCTTGCGACGCCATTGGATGACCCCCAACCCCTGGTCTTCCCCCGCGTCCAGGTGGTGGCGCCCTTTCGGGCGCCACCCCTGTTTCGGGCGTGCTGTTGCTTACTCGAGGAAAGTGACGTTACCGCCAACGACTACCGGGCATGCCCCGATCACAGCGCCGGTCTGATCCATGTAGATGGCGCCGGCGCCGCTTCCCGAGAAGGACCGAACGCCGGTGAGCGCGCTGGCAGGGGTCGCCATGTAGCAGTAGTCGAGAACGCTCGCCGGGTCCTGGAACGTGGTAGGCACCACGGCGCCCGGAGCGGCGGCCCAGTTCCGGGTGTAGCCCGACTTGGTGTAGGGGACCGCGCGGGCGATGTCTCCACCGAGGAACTCGGGGGCAAGTGGAGGATAACCCGGGATGCCGATAGCGCCGCCGGTGCGGGAGAGGTTGACTAGCGGTGCGAAGAGCCCGCCGTTCGCGGAAGCGTAGGTCTGCTCGGCCGAGATGACCGAGCGGGTGTCGCCGATGGCCTGGGCCTCATTGGCCGACACCCGAGCGCGCAGCAAGCTCGGGATGGCGATCGCGGCGATGATGCCGATAATCGCCACCACGATCAAGAGCTCGATGAGGGTGAAACCTTTGTTGTTCTTCATTTGCTTTTTCTCTCCTTGAATCCGCGCGCCTCTCGGCCCGCGGATGAATTGCCCGCCCGTTGTCTACCGACCCCTAACTGGATTCCCCAACCCGGGCCGTTGCCAACACTGGCGAGCAGAGCTAAGTTGCCACGGCTGCGTTAATAGCAACCAACGTGCCAGTGCGGCCTCTCGTTCGCCAAATGCTCCTACCACTCTAAGTCTATACCCATCAACGTATTCTGGGCTCGGACCGAGCTCCGTAGCGAAATCGCAACAGTGCCGTTTCCTGATAGGTTCCCATTTTTTGGCATCGACTCGATGCCACTAATTGACATTAGGTGCCATTTTAGTGAAAGTCGTCGGGCAGGTCAACGAAGCCCGTATTTTTGAAGGAGGTAGCGGAAGGACCGGAGGTTCATGTTCAGCAGACGGGCGGCCCTGGTCTGCACCCCTCCCGCCTTCTCCATGGCGCCGGTGAGAAGTTTTCTCTCGAGACTCGCCACTTTCTCGCCGAAGTCGACACCCTCGTCCGGAAAGAGCTCGCTCGGAGAGTCCGCGGGGACCTCGGCGGCTTGCGCCGTGCCGAAATCGCGGATCTTCTCCGGAAGCCGCTCGGGAAGGATCACGTTCGAGGGCTCGAGCGCGACCGCGCGCTCCATGACGTTCTCGAGCTCGCGGACGTTCCCCGGCCAGTCGTAGGCCTGGAGCCGCTCCATCGCCTCTTCCGCGATCTTGGTGACGTTCTTCTTGGTGGAACCGCAGGCCTTCAGAAGGAAGTGCGACGCGAGAAGCGGTACGTCCTCCCGCCGCTCGCGCAGCGGCGGCATGTGGATGGGGATGACGTTCAACCGGTAAAACAGATCCTCGCGAAAGCTCCTGTCCTTCACGCCACGCTCGAGGTCCTTGTTGGTCGCGGCGAGGATACGGACGTCCACATCGAGCTCTTCCGTCGAGCCGATTCTCCGGATCTTCTTCTCTTGCAGCACCCGAAGAAACTTCACCTGCATCGTCGGACTCATCTCGGCGATCTCGTCGAGGAGAATCGTTCCCCGGTGGGCCACCTCGAAAAGCCCCTTGTGGTTGGTGGTGGCCCCGGTGAACGAGCCTTTCAGATGCCCGAAGAGCTCGCTCTCGAGAAGGGTCTCGGGGACGGCGCCGCAGTTGATGGACACGAAGGGCTCCCCCGCACGCGGGCTCCTCACGTGGATCGCCTTCGCCGCCAGCTCCTTTCCCGTCCCGCTCTCGCCGGTGATCAGAACCGTGCTGTTGGTCGTAGCCACCGACTTGATGTGCTCGAAGAGCTCGAGCATCACGCGGCTCCCTCCGAGCATCGAGTCCAGCCCCTGGGTTTTCTTGAGCTCCCGCTTGAGGGTCTCGTTCTCCCGCTTGAGCCGCACCTTCTCGAGGGCGTTTCTGATGTTGGCCTTCAGCTCTTCGAGCTTGAAGGGCTTGGTGAGGTAGTCGTAGGCGCCGAGACGCAAGGCTTCGACCGCGGTCTCCGCCGAGGCGTAGGCGGTGACCATGATCACCGGCACCGAGGGGTCGGTCTCCTTGATGTGCCGCAGCACTTCGACCCCGCTCATGTCCGGCATCTTGATGTCGGAGATGACGAGGTCGTAGGACGACTTGTCGAAGATTTCCGTCGCCTTTTTTCCCGACTCCGCGAGCGTGAGACGATAGCCTTCCTTGCCGAGAGCGATCTCGAGAAGCTGGCGCATGGACTCTTCATCGTCGACGACGAGGATTCGACTCAATCCAGTGTCCTCCGGTCCAGGGGGAAGTGCACCGAGATCACCGTGCCCTTCGAGGCGACGCTATCCACCTGAATCATGCCATTGTAGTCCTTGACGATGCGGTAGACGATGGCGAGGCCCAGACCGCTTCCGCGTTTGAAGCTCCCGGAGAAGGGTTCGAATACCTTGTGAACCTCGCCGCCCGAGATCCCGATGCCCTGGTCGCGAAACGTCATCACCACTCCGCCCGAACCGTTCCGGGTGAGCGCCATCTCGAGCCGCCCTCCGTCGGGCATGGCCTGAAGCGCGTTTCTCGCGAGGTTCCAGGTGATCTGCTTCATCTGGTTGGGATCGGCGAAGAGCATCACCGGGCTTTCGGGGAGCTCGAGCGCGATCTGGTGCTCGGGGAGGACCTCGGAGCTGTGACCGAGGAGCGTCGCCGTCTCCTCCAGCACTCGCCGGAGATCGATCTGATCGGGCTCGAAGCGGGGAGGCCGGGCGTAGGCGAGAAACTCGGTGAGCGTCCCCGAGAGACGCTCCGATTCGCGCACGATGATGTCCATCAGCCGCTTCTGCTCCTCGGTCAGCTCCTCGGCCTCGGCGAGCACCTGCACCGAGCCGCTGATGGAGGCGAGGGGATTGCGGATCTCGTGGGCCATTCCCGCAGCCATCTCCCCCATGGTCGCGAGGTTTTCCTTGAGTCGGACCTCACGCTCCAGCCGCTTGATCTCGGTGAGGTCCTGGAAGATGAACAGGAACCCGCTCTTCTTCTCTCCGTCGAACAGGAGGTGTGAGACGCTCATGCCGAGGTAGATCTCCTCCCCCCGGCGGTTCAGGTAGGCGCCCTCCATTCGCAGGAAACGCTTTCCCGCGAGCTTGGCCCTGAGCCGGTCGAGGAAATCGTCCTTCTCCCCCAGAAGGGTCTTGACCTCCTGGCCGATCGCCTTTTCGGAAGCAATCGTGAGGATGCTCGACGCCGCCTCGTTGAAGAAGTTGATCCGACCCTCCACGTCGGTGGTCATCAAGCCCGAGGTGATGGAATCGATGATCGTCTGGTTGAAGACCTCGAGATCCGCGAGGGAGTCCGACGCCTCCTCGAGCTTCCGCCCCGCAAGCCTGAGGTTCTCGGACAGGTAGCTCGTGAGGAACGCCACGGTGTAGAACGCGAAAACGTTGAGAAAAATGGTGTAGGCGACCACCTGGGCGGGCAAGACCACCGAGGCGGGCTGGGCCGTCGAGGGGTAGGCGCGTATCGCTCCCAGGTAGAGCGCCTGGACCAGGGCGCCGTAGAGCACCGAGGCGACGGTCGCCGCCCCGAGCCCGCCGCGCCGGAAGAGAATGATGCTGGCGGAGATGATGCTGATCAAATAGAGGAACGAGAAATTGCTCTCGATGCCCCCGGTGGAGTGGACGATCCCGGTGACGATGAGAAGGTCTCCCAGCACCTGCACGTAGGCGAGCTCGCGGCGATGGGCTTCGGTGAAGGGCCAGGCGAGCGCGTAGAGGAGCGTCAGGAGATAGGTGAGCGCGATAAGGAGATATAGAGGCTCTCCCGGCTCGCTCGGGCGGGCGAGGACCTCGGCGACCACCGCGGAGCCGAGGAGGGCGGTCACCACCACCACCCGCAGGACCATCAGCCAGACGAGAGCGTTGTCGGCGATCCTGCGGGCTGAGTCCGCTTTCTTTTTCGGCATGCCTCGGCTCGCCGGTTTCGTTCGAGACGAGGGCGAGACCCTCGGCTCCCCGGGCGATCGAACGCTACGACAGCTGGTTGATGAGATCGAAGATCGGCAGGTACATCGAGACCACGATGCCGCCCACCACCGTGCCCAGGAAGAGAATCAGGATGGGCTCCATCAGAGTCATCAGATTCGCGACCGCGGTGTCGACCTCGTCCTCGTAGAAGTCCGCGATCTTGGAAAGCATGGTGTCGAGAGCGCCGGTCTGCTCGCCGACGGCGATCATCTGGACGACCATGGGAGGGAAGACGTCCGTCTGCTTGAGGGGGGCGGCGAGCGATTGACCGCCCTCGACGCTCTTTCTCGTCTCCATGATGGCGTCTTCCACGATGGCGTTGCCCGAGGTCCGGGCGGTGATCTCGAGCCCGTCGAGGATGGGAACGCCGCTCGAGATGAGCGTCGAGAGCGTACGGCAGAAGCGGGCGACGGCGATCTTGCGAAGGATCATGCCGATGACCGGCATCCTGAGCATGAGCCGGTCAAGGACGCGCCGCCCCTTGTGGGTCTCGTAGTAGCGCTTCAGGAAATAGGCGCCGGCTAAGGCGCCGATAACCAGGGGAAGCATCAGGCGAACCAGCCAGTTCGAGAGCCCAATCACGATCCGCGTAGGAAGCGGCAGCTGCGCCCCGAGTCCGGCGAAGAGAGCGGCGAACGTCGGGATCACTTTCCACAGGATGACGCCGACCACCAGCACGGCGATGGAGATCACCGCCGCGGGATAGACCAGCGCCGACTTGACCTGCGACTTCAGCTTCACCGACTTCTCGATGTATTGGGCGAGCCGCTTCAGGATGGTGTCGAGAATACCTCCGGCCTCACCGGCCGCGATCATGTTGGTGAACAGATCGTCGAAGACCTTGGGGTGCTTCTTCATCGCGTCGGCGAGAGACGACCCCCCTTCCACGTCCTGGCGAACCTGCAGCAGGACTTTCTGGAAGTTGGGATTGTCGTGCTGAGTCCCCAGGATCTCGAGACACTGCACCAGAGGCAGACCGGCGTCGATCATGACCGAGAACTGGCGCGTGAAGATCGCTACGTCCTTGGGCTTGATGCCGCCCCCGAACTTGGGAAGCGCTATCTCCTTGCCCTTCTCCTTGACGCTGGTGACGAGGATCTGCTCCCTGCGGAGCATGGCGATGACCGCGTCCTTGGAGTCAGCCGTCCTTTCCCCCGACGTCGCCGCGCCGCTTCGCGTCTTGCCTTTGAATACGTAGGCCGGCATGATTTCTCCTCCTTGTCGCTAGTGCCGTTCCAACTCGACCGGCCCGGGAAGGACGTCCCGCCCGGCGACGCCGCGCCGAACGCCGAGAGCCGACAGCTTCGGCGAACCGTTGGAACGGCACAAGGAGATAGCGCGCTCAACGAATGCTTCGAGAACCTTCGCTTTTGGAGCCATCGGGTCAGCGCTTCACGACGCCCGGGCGCGTCGTGGTCTGCGTTGCCGCCGGCATCGGTCGCTGCTGAACCGCCGTGGGAAGCCCGGTGCCGCGGTTGATCATGTCCTGGAGCTCGTCGGGAATGGACGACATCGCGAGCGCGAGCTGCAGCGAGATCTGTTTCTTGAAATATAGGGTCGCGAGCGCCTGGTTGAAAGTCTGCATTCCGTGCTTCTCCTGCCCGGTCTGCATCGTCGAATAGATCTGATGGATCTTGTCCTCGCGGATGAGGTTCCGGATGGCGGAGTTCGGGACCAGGATCTCCATCGCCAGCACCCGCCCCGAGCCGCTCGCTTTGGGAAGAAGCGTCTGACACATGATCCCTTCGAGCACGAACGAGAGCTGCGCCCGGATCTGGGGCTGCTGGTGGGCGGGGAAGACGTCCACGATTCGGTTGATGGTCTGAGCCGCGGAGTTGGTGTGGAGCGTCGCGAACGTCAAGTGGCCCGTCTCCGCGATTCGAAGCGCCGACTCGATGGTCTCGAGGTCGCGCATCTCTCCGATGAGCACCACGTCGGGGTCCTCGCGCAGCGCCGCTCTGAGCGCGTTGGTGAAGCTAAGGGTGTCGGAGTGAATCTCACGCTGGTTCACCAGGCACCCCTGGTGGTTGTGCAGGTACTCGATGGGGTCTTCGATAGTGATGATGTGCTCGCGCCGTTCCTTGTTGATCTTGTCGAGCATCGCCGCGAGCGTCGTCGACTTGCCGCTGCCGGTAGGGCCGGTGACCAGCACCAGGCCCCTCGGCTTCTCGCAGATCTGGGCGATGACCGTGGGAAGCCCCAGCTCCTTGAAGCTTCGGATCTCGTAAGGGATGGTCCGGAAGACGGCGGCGACCGCGCCTCGCTGCATGAAGTTGTTCGCCCGGAACCGGGCGAGGTTCTTGATGCCGAACGAAAAATCGAGCTCGAGGGTCTCCTCGAAGCGATGCTTCTGGTTGTCGGTGAGAACGCTGTAGGCGAGTTGTTTGGTCTCGACGGTGGTGAGCGGAGGCATGTCGAGGGCGCGCAGCTTTCCGTCCACTCGAATCTGCGGCGGCGAATTGTTGGTGATGTGAAGATCGGATCCGCCCATCTCGAGCATGGTCTT
>Ga0326597_10014507_pt1 | contig 10329 bp, 13 predicted proteins | sample RVTome_12_FD_203789 | JGI IMG/M metagenome (GOLD analysis project Ga0326597, IMG submission 203789) | Soil microbial communities from uranium-contaminated site in the Upper Colorado River Basin, Wyoming, United States - RVT100D185 | ecosystem: Environmental > Terrestrial > Soil > Contaminated >...
CCTTGTGATGAGCGCATCCCAGGTTGCACCGAGATGGCGCGGGAGTGCTCTTTGTGGGAGCCTCTCCAGACGAAGGATGAGGTGAAGGGTGCGTTCAAGGAGCTACTCGATTCGGGTGCCCCCGCCATCTCGCAGGAGTACCCGGACATCGCTGCTCTGATGTGGGTGCTCGAAGAATCCAAAGCGCCTGAGATTGTGGCAGTCGACTCAGGACCGCCGGAACTGCCCGAAGAAAGCCAGTCATTGTCGTGGTGGCGGCGGTGGATGCACAAGCTCGGAGGTGGTGGATGAGCAACTTGCTCACCGTACAGCGGATTCAATCCAAGGCACTTCAGCGTAAGGGCACCGTTCCGCTGATGGTGGAGTATGGCGTCTCTCCCGATACTGCCCCGTATCTCGTGTCGTCAACCTCGTCCGTCATGTGGATCAACGCAGTTCATCCTGGTGACATGGTGAAGGCGGCAGTCCGCAAGATGTCGGTTGACGATTTCTTCCGCGAAGTGCTGGAAGCCACGATGGCGATGGGGCGGCAGCAGAAATGGGGAAACGTCCATCCGCTGACGCTGGAAGGGCTGCAAGCAGCGGTCGAGCACGTTGAATTCTACGATCTGGGTCCAGTTGAGTTGCTGATCCCTCGGACCCGTCCCGTAGAGCCCGACGAGGACGATGAGCGGGTAATCCCGGTAGACCTGATGCCACCGGAGCTGCGTCCCCTCATTGAAGACATGGGGCTCCCGTTCCGCCCTTCGTCGTGGGTTCCGGACAGCACCATCGTTGTGGTCCCGAAGGACCGGACGTTCGTGGGGGTCGTGAGCAAGATCACGACGACGCAGATCGCCGGGGTTGTCCACAACGCCGCCCGCGGTATCGCCATCGTGCAAGGATCTGACCCGGATGAACTGGTTGGCAGCCCACTTCAAGTCCCTGACGCTGGATGAAGCGCACGAGGGCTACCTGCTCGGACGCGGTGCCAAGGAATCCTCAATCACCCAGTTAGGCATCAAGACCTGGCAGCCGATGCCCGATGTCTCCCCCGACCCTGATTTCTGCGCACGCTACGGGGACGATGGAGGGCGCCTGAGTGGCTGGGTGCTCTGGCCCCTGTACTCGCCCAGGGGGCATGTAATCGGGTGTGCTGGGCGTCGTGGGACAGAGAAGAAGATCACCCGCTATTTGCTTCCTGAAGCAGCCTGGCAACCGATCTGGACCGGGTTGACCCCCGAGACGATGTCACTCATTTGGAATGGGGCTGACATCTGGGTGGTCGAAGGCATCTTCGACCTGTTTCCCCTGCAATGGGCGGTCCCGGCGACGGGCGTGGTATTGGGGTCGGAGCGGGCGAAGCTCACCAACAAGCACGTTGAGTTCCTTCGCCGCTTTTGCCGCGGCTGGGTCAACATGGTCTACGACAACGACGTTCCGGGGCAGAACGGGATGCACGGCTGGGTGGATGACCGGGGCAAGAAACGATGGGGGGCTATTCAGCTTCTCGAACGGGTAGGAGTGAGAGCGACGAGTGTGCGTTACCGGGGTAAGGACCCCGGTGAAGTTTGGAATCATGGAGGCGTTGCTGGGGTACTGGCAGCGTTCGGCGGAGGTTGAATCATGGCCGTTCCCTACAAGGCTGGCGACGAAGTCTACAAGACGATGCAGACCCTCATCGCGAACAACGCGAACCTGGCTCCGTTGGCGATCGTGGATGACGAGATCCTGATCGTGTTCAAGGAGAAGGCGACGAAGAGCGGGTGCCAGGTGATCACGGGCACGACTGCCAAGGCGAATGCCCTGCTGTCGGTCGTCAGCGAGGGCGACTACAAGTTCGTGATCACTCTGGCGGGGGACGAATGGCTGAACATGACGATGTCGGAGCGGGAGGCGTTGCTGTTCCACCATCTGTGCGCCTGCGGCGTCGAGGAGAACCCTGACTCGGGCGAGATGAAGTGTTTCGTCAAGCGTCCCGACGTGTCGTTCTTCCGCGAGGAAGTCGAGCAGTACGGGTTCTGGCGTACCAGCGGTGCGACCCCGGAGCCTGACTACATCAACGAGCTGTTCGGCGTTCCGAAGCAGCAGGCACCAGCGGTTCCCGCCGCGGCTTCCCAGACCTCGGCTCCGACCATCCCCTGACCGGGTAGGTCGGGCAAAGGAGGGTCGTCGTGAGCTATGACATCAAGTACCGCCCGGTCAACTACGCTGACGTGCTGGGGCAGGAAGCGATCATCGCAATCCTGCAAGGCTACGTTGGACAAGGACGAGGGTACCGCCAGTCGTACCTGTTCTGTGGCGGACATGGCTCGGGAAAGACGACCCTGGGGCGAATCCTCGCTCGGGCTCTGCTGTGCAAGAACCCGAGCGAGGGCAACCCCTGCAACGAATGCTTCTCCTGCAAGTCCATGCTGGAGACGGGCGGGTCCGCGGATTTTGTCGAGGTGGATGCTGCAACCAACTCTGGCAAGGCGGACGTGATCAAGCTCACAGAGGAGATCCAGTACAGCACGTTCAGTGGGCGGCAGCGCATCTACTTGTTCGACGAGAGTCATCAACTTTCCAAGGATGCCCTGGATGCGTTGCTCAAGCCGCTTGAAGACAACATCCCCGGCAGCGAGGACAAGAGGCTCGTCTGCATCTTCTGTACGACCGAACCAGAGAAGATGCGGGCGACCGTGCTGTCCCGCTGTGCCCCCGCTTTCGTTATCCAGCCGCAGACGCCGGATCACATCGCAGGCAGGCTCGCGCAAATTTGCGCGAAGGAGAAGGTCGAGTTCGAACCGGAGATGCTCACCCTCATCGCCGAGATCACCGAGTGCCACATCCGAGACGCTCTCAAGGCGGTCGAGGGTGTGTCAATGCTGGGTGCTGTCTCGAAGGAGAACGTCACCGCGTATTTGCGGCTCGACTTGAACGACGCCTACATCGACTTGCTCGATGCCATTGGCACAGATTTGCCCGCGGCATTCGAGGCAGCCAAGCGAATCATGGAGCGGGCGTCCCCACTGACGTGCTACGAGAAGCTGGCAGAAGTCTCGATGCTCGCTTTTCGGGCATGGTTAGGGGAGAGTGCCCCTTCTCACTGGGGGCGTGACCGTTTGGTTGCTCTGGGGGCAACGAAGGGACAATCCCTTCTGGGCTATGCCTCTCGCTTTGCCAGCCGTCCGGGGCACCCCACGGCAGCGATGCTTCAAATGGACATTGCGCACTTGAGTTACGTGGGTGGGTCTGTGATCGACCCCGCCGCAGTCCTTCAGGTGCAACCGACCCAACAGGTGGTTACCCCGGCACCCCCCGTTGTAGGGGTAATCACTCCGCCCCCGCAGTCGGTTGCTCCTGCCCCTGTTCTAACGACTTCGAGGACTCCTGTGACAGATCCGGTGCTGTCCGGTACAGTGGCGGAGCGGGATAAGTTGTGGTTCGATGCAGAGCACGGACCCGCCGCGACGAAGAAGCCGGAGTCGGCACAGAAGTCGAGGAGTTCAACATCCACAGCCCTCAAGCCAACGCAGTTCGCGGAGTTTCTCCGACGAACATTGCTGGACCTGGAGTCCAGTAGTGGTGGATCTGCGGGATGAACCCACCTGGGTGACGATTGAGCTAGCCCATTCAGGCGAAGTCAAGGCGCTCGATGGTACGCTTGAACGCACCCTTCGTCGCGACCTTGGGGTCGATGACGACCATCCTGTCTTCGTACCTGTGACCCTATTTCAACGCGATGGTCGAGTCATACCCATCCATTTGATGGAGGGCTATGCCTTTGTTGGCTCTGGGCTGGACGAGGTGGCGTATTTCGCCCTGGAGCGGCAGCACTACGTCAACCAGGTAATGAGCAGCCGGACGGGCAAGCACAAAATGCGCTGCCTATCCGTGATCTCGAACGCGCAAATTGAAGCGATGCGGTTCAAGTTGCGCGAGATGGTGACGGCGGACATCCCCCTCGATTCCTGCGTTTCAATCCTCGACGGGTCGTATCGGGGGTTGGAAGGGCGTGTAACGGGGCTCGGCGAAGAAAATGCTTACGTGAGGATTACGCTGCGATCTTTGGAGGTTGTTGCTACAGTCCCTCGAATTTTCCTGGAAGAAAAGGTGGATGGTTGATAGATCCTGGGGGGTTTTTGGTATAGTAAGAAGGTTCCGGTGCTTCTGGCTCTCCTTGCCCTGCATAATCGACGTGGTGCAGCATGGGCTGGTCAGGACACCAGATGACCGATCCTATCGGCATCGAAACTCGGTTCTCCAATGAGGATTCGATCTCGCAGTTGGAGTCAGTGTTTTCGGAGCCTTCCGAGGAGTCACTGGCGAAAATTGACCGGGTCCACGGGATGCTCGACCAGCTCCCACCGCGCGAAGCCGATTTCGTTGACCTCTACTTCTTCCGGCACTTGAATCAGACCGACATCGCGCTCATTTTCGGGGTCAGCCAGCCCACCGTTTGCTATCGCCTCAAACGAGCCACCGTCCGCATCCAGTTCCTCCTTCAACTTCCTGCCATCACGAAACCTGAGCTTGTAGAAGCGATGACCGGGTTCCTTGGGGACTCCCTCGACGCCAAGATCATGATCCTGATGTGGGAAACCACTTGTCAGTCCGAAGTTGCCAAGCGGTTGGGCGTCACGCAGGGTCTCGTTCGGCATCGGTTCATCCGTACCGTCAAACGGATGAAGGGGCATGATGATCTGGGGGCTCTCGCCCAGATGTTCGACACCATCTCCGAAAATCTCAACATCCTCCGCGAAGTCAAGCGCCCATCCTGGGACAGTCGTCTCACCCACGTCATTGACTGACGCGCTGGCGGTAGTTCGCCTATCCCCCCAGCCAGGTAGAGCACAGGGGACGGGAACCGATGCCAAAGCGCAGTTCTGAGAAGCGGGTGTTGATGACCAAGCGGGTCGCTGCAAAGTGGCTGCGTGCGGTTTCGTTCCCCGAGTATCGAGTCCGGGTGCTCTATGGCGCTCACGAGATTCGGAACTTGCCCAGCCTGCTGCACTCTTTCCGTGACGGCAAGGTCGTGATGCAGGACGTACCCCGGGTGGCAGACTTGGGAGTTCGGGAGCATTTTGACGGCATTGAGCTTTGGTCGAAGGACCGTGAAGCACTTCAGGCGTTGGGCTCCTGGTTCGAGAAGCGTGGATTCGAAACCACAGGAATTTGGTAGGGGATAAAGGCGATGAGCGACAAGCACGCCTGTGGCGGCAACTGTGATGGTTCGTGTGGGTGCGGTGGCAAGCAGGCAGCCAGGCTCGCAGAGCTTCGTCAGATGCGGCTCGCCAAAAAGGTGCCCTCCCGGCTTGCAGAGCTTCGTCAGATGCGGCTCGCCAAGGTTCCGTCCAAGTCGGAGTCGATGGGCAAGCTCAACGAGTTGCGCAAGAAGCACGGCAACGGGACGAAGGCGTACTACGCCGCTGTCCTCAAGGAGTTGAACGCCGGCAACATGGCTCCCGCTGCGGTGGTCGGCGGCGGCTACAAGGACGGCAAGAAGGTCGCGATCAAGTGGCTCGAAGAGCAGATGAAGAACGCGAAGACGGCGTCCGGTCCGAAGCTCGACAAGGACCAACTCGCCGAAGTCAAAGGGGAGATGGTGCAGAACGGCGTCCCTGTTCGGTTCATGCGCAACGGTGCCAGCCTGGACATCGTGACAGGGGAGACGGTCAAGAAGGGTGCGAACGTGATGCACCAGATCGTCTACTGGAGTTTCACGAAGGCGACCGCCAACAAGATCGCCAAGTGGCTCGGCGTCAAGGCAGCATTCAGCGGCTAGGGGGTTGAACGGTGGCTCTCACACGCGAGCAGTCTGTTCACACGTATTCATCTGCGTCCGGCGGTAGCACCTACTACTTCGACGTAGTGGTGGACGCAGCCGGGCTCGTGTCCGTGCGGAACATTCGTACGCCACTGGGACCACTTTGTGGGTCGACGACAACGATCCCTCAGATTGTGATGGATGATGTGGCTATCGCCATCGAGAGCGTTGCCTTGCTCCAACTCGAATCGGAGGTGGACAGCGGGACGGTCGTGTTCTCCGGCGAAACAAGCCGCCCCGTCGTCATCCCAGGTGGTACGCTCAACAACACGAACTACCGCGTTGCCTACACCACCCCGGACGGGACTTTGCTCCAGACGACGGGCAAGACCATCACGGGCTTCACGGCAGAGGCAGCAACGGCGTATGGTACCGTCCTGGTCCCTGTCACGGTCAGCTACTCAGTGCTTGTGAAGACGGCACAGACGAGCGATCTGTCGGGGGTCATCACCATTGCCGACACGGACGCTGGTTCGAAGGCCATCGTGTTCGCCGTACCGTTGACGACGGTCAACTACCGCGTGTTGCTCGAACCACGGGGGTTCTTCGATGCTCATGTCCCCACGGTGACGAAGCTGAAGACCGGGTTCACGATCGAATTGGGTCATGTCCCACCGACAGGAACATCGGTCGACGTGGGCTACGACGTGTTCGTGTAAGGAGCTGATGGTGGAGCAAAAACTTGACGTTTCCGCAGTTCTTTTGTTCCTCCGAGCCACCAAACTGGAGGCGTATTCCGGGGTACGACCGGGCAACGTAATCTGGCAAGTGGCGGGGGCACTTTCGCTTCCGGGGCTCTGGCCTGGAAGCGAGGGGTTCGAGACCGTCATCTACGGAACCAGGCAAAGTCTGGGACTTCAGGATTTCACGGCCCGCACCCCGAAGCCCTATTCGATAGTGCTCATGCGTGCTTTGGAACAGATGTTGCGGAACCAGCCCGACAAGATTCTTGCATCTCTGGGCGCCCTTGCAGAACGGGGGCGCCGGTCTTCGAGCGAGGATCGAAAGGGATGGATTGTGACGACCACGGACTACCCGAAGCATCATACTCGCAAGGCGCAGATCGAGAAGCTCGCCGATGAAGTCCTCGACCACCTCGCTACTGGTGGTGTTGTTGGAAAAGCTCTGGAGCTTCTCGGCAAGTTCGCTCAGAACCCGAGCGGGATGAACAAGCAGGCGTTCGGCTGGAACGCTGTGGATGATCCGGAGGTCAAGGACATCTTCAACCGTATCCGGGATGCTCTTGCAATCCGTCCCCTGTACTTCGTGAATCACTCCATCGGGCACTCCCCGGATGGGCGGGACTTGTCCGTGGACTACAAGTTCCAGTCGCCGAAGAACGGGAAGATCGAGCTTCGTTGGCATCTGTCTCCCGACCAGGTACAGCGGATTCGTGAGGCGCAGGAGAGGTAACGACTGATGGCACAATCTCCGTTCCTCATCGATCAGATCCAGATCGAGCCCGGCTCCGGGGACACGCTCCTCTTCGGGCGCGATGCTGCGACGGGAGCCCTGCGATTCCAGGATGCTGTCACGATAGGTGGCATCCTGCTGCACCAGCTTGCCGGTCTGCGTGCCATCGTCAACGTCTACGTTGTCGGCAAGAGCGGCACCGGCGCGGCGTACACGACCATCCAGTCGGCGCTCGACGCGGTGCCCTCGGCTGCCAGTTCGGCGAACCCGTACATCATCCTCGTCATGCCGGGCATCTATACGGAGACCGTCAACATCGTTCGGGACGGTGTCCGCCTGGTCGGATTGGGCAACCCACTCATTCGGTCGGCGCTCGAACTGACTCCGGATGCTGGTGGGGCTGACCACACAGTCATCGTCTCGGAGCAGTTGGGGACCATCCCCCTCTCGACCCTCATCGAAGGGTTCACGATCACCAACGTTCACACGAATAAGGCTGCCGTCCGTGTCGTGGGTGCTGCGGCATCCACGGTAGCAAGTGTCAGTGTAGTTTTGCGGAACTGCGACCTGCAAGCGAACGGTGTAGGCGGAAATCGAAGTGTGTGGGCGACCGCCGCCAACAACATCTTCATCGAGGGCGGGCGCTGGTCCGAAGCTGCAAACCTGGGTCTCCTGCTCATCGAAGAGGTGTCCACCCTTCGTATCTCGGGTGTCGCCGGTATTGGCGCCATTAACCTGCGCTATGACACGGCACAAGACCAGCCCTCGTTGGGTCCCATCTCGTACACAATCGCGCAATGTGGTGTCATTGCTGACGCAACGGTCCTCGCAACGCCCGCTGCCATCGATCTGGATGGCGGTGGGAGCATGGTTCTCGATGGCGTTGTCATGGGTGGTCAGACGAACTTGTCCGGTGACCAGTCAGTGATTTTGCGGGGTTGCACTGTCCCAGTGCTGAACTTGCTGGAAACCATCTCAGTGGCGGCGGAAAACAGCCTGGTCCAGTCGGTTTTGGCACCGAACGCAACGGCGGAATTGGATCTGCCGAAGCTGCGTGGTACGGCGACTTTGGCGGCAGCAGCAACCATTGCGGTGGCGTTCGATATCCCGATGTCGGATGCGTCGTACCAGGTGGATCTGGAGTTGCCAAGTCGTCCGGTGAACGACGAAACCCCTTGGATTACAGCGAAAGCGGTGACGGGGTTCACGATCAATTTCCAGACTGCGCAGACGATGACCTGTCTCTGGCAGGCAACTCGTTCCGACGTGTGAGGTGACTCATGGACCTGACTGATTTCGTCCCTGACGAGCAAGATCCCTTGTCGGTGGATGCTCGCAAGGAAATTGGTACAAGCAAGCAGGCGAGCTTCCTGCCGGGTCGAGATGAGATCGAGGAGGATATCCAGTGGGGGGACACTGGCGCCATCGATCATATCCTCCAGGGTCGCACTATTGACGGAGCTTCGACGACGGCAATTCGGGAGTTGACCGAGCAGTCGAGGGCAGCCAATGCCCTGAAGCTCCCGGTCGTCGCCGGGACGCGGGTTTCGTTCCAGCACAACCTCGGTTCGGTCCTCGCCTACGCGGAGCTGCCGGAGGATGAGGGGACGGTCGTCACAGTGCGGAGTGCCGCGGGGGACGTGACGGTCCACGATGGGATGGTGATGGTGGCGTGGGATGACGGGAACTTCCTTCCGGTCAGTCCCGAGCACCTTCGTCTGGCACCGGACAACCTCCAGCGGGCTGGTAATGTGCGACTGAGCTTCATCGAGTTTGGCGGCGTTTCCAACCTGTTCGATCAAGTTCGGATCGGGTCGACCGACCTGGTACACAAGGCGACCAAGGATCTGTGGTCGATGTCCGAAGGCGAGGACGGGTTCGTCATTGAACGACTGTTCTCCGAGGACGGCAATCCACTCAAGGTGTAGCAATGCGCGAAGCCTGTCTTGCAATTGAGCACCTGGCGGATCGTTACCTGATTCGCCTTGCAGCATACCAGGCGTGTGCTGGCACGGGGGTTCGCCTGGCGTCTGAGGGGCTGACTCCTGCTGTGGTGGAGGCATTCGCTGAGGCGTTCTACTTGCCGCAGCATCAGGGTCGTGTGGCGTTCGGTGGGCTCGTCAAGAAGCTCAAGCAACTGGTGTCGGTGTTCAAGAAGGCGCCGCAGTTGTGGGACCGGTTCAAGAAGCTCATTGGTATCGAGAAGATCACGCAGATCCCCAAGGCATTGAAGGAGTTGGGTGCGAAGGCGAAGAAGTGGTTGCGCAAAACCATCGACAAGCTGTTCAACACCTGGCCCTTGCGCATCTACACGTTGGAGAAGGGCAAGCTCAAGTCCTTCAACGACATGCTCTCCGGCTGGATGGCTCGGTCCCCGAAGCTCAAGAGGGCTCTCGATGCCGGGATCTCTCGGATGGGTGGGTTCGGTGAGATACTGCGCAAGAAGGCGCCCCACATCGCTGGGGCGCTGATGGTCGGCATCTACATCTGGGTCTGGATGAATGTGGTTGAGTTCGAGTGGGACATGAAGGGGCTGACCGATGCCATCACGGGAGCAATGTCGTTCCCGGATTTCCTGGCGTCTCTGCCGGGCTCGGCGTTCGGTGCCCTACTCAACATCTTCGGGTTTGGGACGTGGACGTTGCTCCCGTTCGCGGTCGCTGCTCGTATCCTCTACTTGGTGCAGCATCGGTACGTGACATGGACGGGGAGGGGGTTCACGGTCGACTGGGACATGATGAAAGCGGACTTCAACCTGGCTGGCGCTAGCGAGCCTATACCAGCGCGTCAGTAGGAGTTAGAGGGAGGAGTCCCGTGCCAGAGAATCGCCAGATGAAGCAAGCCGTCGACCGGGTCTCGATCCGGTTCGTGCAGGCATCCGTCCGGATGGCGAGCAACACACGGACGGCGGGTGAAGTCCGGTTCATCAAGGACCGTGGCAGCGACCACCAGGAATGGGGTTGGAACCCGCCAGGTGCTTCCGAGCGGACCATCGACCCTGACTACAAGTTCGATCCCAAGAACCTTGAACCTCTCGCTCGGACGCTGCGCAGCGTCTTGATGGCGTTGGGTCATATCCAGACGGCTCGCACGACGTTCACGAAGATCAAGTCGCAGCGGGTGTCCCC
>Ga0326597_10014508_pt1 | contig 10328 bp, 11 predicted proteins | sample RVTome_12_FD_203789 | JGI IMG/M metagenome (GOLD analysis project Ga0326597, IMG submission 203789) | Soil microbial communities from uranium-contaminated site in the Upper Colorado River Basin, Wyoming, United States - RVT100D185 | ecosystem: Environmental > Terrestrial > Soil > Contaminated >...
CACGGCCACGTGACCGCTGCTGGCGAACTCCGACAGCAACTGGTCGGCCGGCACCACGGTGCGGCCCAGCTCGCCCGTGGCGACGCCGGCGCTGTCCAGCCGGACCAGCAACGGCGCCGCCCCCGGCATGCGGAAGTTCCAGCGGCGCGCGCTCCGGGCCAGCCACACCCCATCGCGCGTGGGGTCCGCGGCGAGCACCGGGTAGTCGATGGGAACCGGCGCCGCCGTCCGTCGCGTCCCGTCGCCGCTCAACCGGACGACCGCCCCTTCCGCGTCCGCGACCCAGAGGCTGCCGTCTCGCGTCGCCGCCGCGCTCACCAGGTCGCGATCGGCCAGGGCCAGCGGCCGGCCCATCCCCAGATGATCGTCGAACCGCGCCAGGCCCCCGGCGCCGTCCGGCGCGATGGCGCCTCCCCCGGCAAGCCGCGCGGCGGTGCGCCCCTGCAACCACAGCAGGTGCGCCGGGCCGTCCGGAAACACCGTGTCCGGCAGCAGGCGCTCGGGCGCGTCCGGCGCCACTACGTGACGCACCGCCCCCACCAGGAACACCGTTTCCGGCTCGGCGCCCGGATGGGGCTCGGCGATGGGGCCGCGGCGAGCGCTCGCGGGGCCGCCGGCGGCGGCGAGCCAGGCGGCGCCCGCTACCGCGACGGCCACACCAACGAGCACGGCGGGCCGGGGAATCCCCCGGCCCGTCCGGTCAACGTGGTGCAAGTCGTTACATCGAGACGCTCGAGATCACGATCCCGTTCGCCCCGCTGCTGGTGAGCACTCTGCCCTTCACCGTCACCTTGTGATCCACATGGGCCTTGAGGTCCGTCGGCGCCTGGCCGGGACCCTTGCCCAGCGGAACGTAGAGCTTCCCGTCGTCGCTCAGAATGGCCAGCGGCAGACCGGCGTTGGCGCACACCTCTCCGCAGCTGCGGTGCGCGTCGCCCGAGACGCCCTTCGAGAACTTGCAGGTCACGTCCACCACGGTACCGGTGATGCTGACTTCCTGCGGTGCGGCGGCCTGGGGCGCCTGGGCCCGCGCCGCGGACGGTGCCGCGATCACGAGCAGGGTACCGACCCCGAGACCGGTCATCCAGCGCTGCATCATACCAAACCTCCTTGGGAGGGATAACGGTATCCGCGGAGCTCACGTCCGGCCCCGCGATTACTATTGCTAACAACTGTTAGTTATACAGTGGCGGTCGCCCCTTGTCCAGGCGGCGAGGGTGCCTGGCTTATGTCACCCGGGAGGGGGGGACCGGGTTCCACCCGCGACGGCCGAGTTGACCATCATCAGCTCGCCCACGTTTTCCAGGGTCACGACGCCCACCAGGCGGCCGCCCCGCACCACCGGCAGGGTCGGGCAGTTGGCCGCGCGCATGCGCTGAAACGCCCCCTCCAGCATCTCGGTGTCCTCCACCGGGGAACAGTCCTTCCGCATGACGTCGCCTACCCGGACCTGTTGCCCCTGTTCCGCGAGCGACCGGACCAGGTCCTGCCGGGGCAGCACCCCGACCACCAGGCCCTCGCGGACCACGGGAAAGTCCTGTTGCGAGCCCGCCAGCAGCTCCCGGACCGCCGCGGCGAGGGTGTCGTTTTCGGCCAACACCGTGAACCGGGTCATCATCGCGTCGCGCACCGGAATCCCCTGGAGCAGGGAGCGGAGCTGGACGTGATGCGCCTCCTCCTGCGCGCCCAGATACACGAACAACGCGATGAACAGGAGCATGGGGTTGTAGCGCAGGCCCACGATGGCGAACAGGATGGCCATGCCCTGCCCCACGGTGGCGGCGATCTGGGTGGCGCGCGCATACGGCAGCCGCCGCGCCAGCAGCGCGCGCAGCACCCGGCCGCCGTCCATGGGGAACGCGGGCAGCAGGTTGAAGGCGACCAGCACCACGTTGACCCACATGAGCTGGCTCACCAGGCCGCCACCCACGCGGACGGCGTCGGAGAGCGACCAGAGGCTCGTCGTCAGCCGCAGCGAGACGAACAGGGCCACCGCGATCACCACGTTGACCGCGGGCCCGGCCAGTGCCACCCACAGCTCCTGGCCCGGATCGTCCGGCATGCGCTCCAGGCGGGCCACCCCGCCAATGGGAAGCAGCGTGATGTCCCGGGTGCGGATGCCGAACCGCTTGGCGGTGAGCGCGTGCCCCAGCTCGTGCAGCACCACGCACCCGAACACCGCCAGCACCAGGACCACGCCGGCGATGGCCGCCGCGGCGCCCGCGCCGCGCTGGACGTGCAGCAGCACGATCCAGCCGATCAGCAGCAGGAAGGTCCAGTGGACGAAGATCCCGATCCCGGCGACCGCGCCGATTCTCCAGGACCACTTCATGCGGCGCTCGGGCGCGAGTGGTCACGCGTACGGGTCATAGGTAGAATCTACCCGGTCCGGCTGTCTCGAGGAGGAAGGGTGAAAGCGCACCATCGCGTCGAGTTCCTGGGCGGAGCCGGTACGGTCACGGGATCCATGCACCTGCTGCACGCCGGCAAGCGACGGGTCCTGCTGGACTGCGGGCTGTTGCAGGGACTCAAAGCCTTGCGGCTTCGGAACTGGTCGGAGCGGGTGCGCGACCCGGCGAGCCTGGACGCGGTGGTGTTGAGCCACGCCCACCTGGATCACACGGGATACCTGCCGCGGCTGGTGGCCGCGGGGTTCCGGGGGCCGGTGTACTGCACCGCGGCCACCGAGGACCTCCTCAACATCATGCTCCCGGACGCGGCCCATCTGCAGGAAGAGCAGGCGGAGCACGCCAACTTCAAGGGGTTCGCGAAGCACGCGCCCGCCCTGCCGCTCTACACCACGGAGGACGCGCTCGAAGCCCTGGACCATCTGGTCCCACGACCCTACGGCACGGCGTTCGACGTGGGGGAGGGCGTCACGGCGACCTTCCGGCGCGCCGGCCACATCCTGGGCTCCGCCACGGTGGACCTGAGTCTGGACGGCAAAGCGCCCTCGCGGCTGGTGTTTTCCGGCGACCTTGGGCGACCGCATCAGCCGATCCTTCGCGGGCCCGAGGCGGTTCCGCGGGCCGACGTGTTGTTGCTGGAGTCCACCTACGGCAACCGGCGGCACGCCGGCGATCCCACGGACGAGCTGGCCGGCATCGTCGCCCGGACCGCCCGCCGGGGCGGCGTGCTGCTCATCCCCGCCTTCGCCGTGGGCCGCACGCAATCGGTGATCTGGTTGCTGCGGCGGCTGGAAGAGGAAGGGCGGATTCCGGCGCTCCCCACCTACGTGGATAGTCCCATGGCGATTGACGCCACCGAGATCTACCTGCGGCACCCCGAAGACCACGACCTGGGGATGGAGCAGCTGCTCAATCACGGGTACCACCCGCTCCAGACGCGCCATTACCACCTGGCGCGCACCCGGGACCAGTCCCGCGCGCTGAACGATCTCACCGGTCCGTTCATCATCGTGTCCGCCAGTGGCATGGCGACCGGCGGGCGGGTGCTGCACCACTTGAAGCTGCGCCTGCCCGAGCAGCGGACCACGGTGCTGCTGGTGGGCTTCCAGGCGGCCGGGACCCGGGGCCGCGTGTTGCAGGAAGGCGCCAAGACGTTGCGGGTGCTCGGGGCCGAGGTGCCGGTGCGGGCCCGGGTCGAGACGCTGGACGGTCTCTCGGCGCACGCCGACCAGCAGGAGCTGCTGGACTGGCTGGCGATGATGGAGCGGCCGCCGCGCCAGGTGTGGCTGGTGCACGGCGAGGGCGACCACGCGGCCGCCTTCGCCGAGGTGATCCGCCAGCGCCTGGGCTGGAGCGTGGACGTCGCCCAGGACCGCGCCATGGTGCCGGTGGACGCCTAGTGCGGAAACTCCGGCCCGATGCCGCACCAGGCGTCCACCGGCACTACAACGCGGCCCCCGGCGCGGTGCGGCTGCGTCGGGGGCCGGGGGGGACGTCATTCCGACCCGTTGGTGCACCTTCTGCGGCCTGACACAGCCCGAAGCCATTGCGCTTCGGCGGCGGTCGGACTCGCCGACCTCCTCCCCCAGGAGGCGCCGTCCGCAGCAGGCCGCCCTCTGCATGGCGGCCGAGACCAGTCTGCGTCGGAGCCCCTGAACGAACCCTGAACCTGGCGTGAACCGCCCGCGATTCCCCGTTGAATCCGCGTTCATTTCTGCTTCAGTGGCCCTTTATCTCGCGCGGTCCAACTTGACTTCCGGCGGCCGGACGGCCGTCTGGAGGCATCACACATGACCTGGAAACCGATCGTGGCCGGCGTGGACGCGTCGCCGCAGGCGGCGACCGCCGCGGCCTTTGCGTGGCGGTTCGCGCAGGCCGCGAACGCGGAATGTCATTTCGTGCATGGCAGCCGGCCGCTCTTTCGATCCGCGACCGCCGAATTCGTCGCCGACATGAACCTGCTGCTCGAGCAGCAGCTGGAGGCCGCCCGAATGGGCGTCTCCGCAACCATCGAGCGCGCCCTGCCGGCGGCCGCGCTGCAGGACCTGGAAATCCGTGCCGGCCGCGGCGCCAGCGTGGTGACCGAGGCGGCGCGGGAGTACGGAGCGAGCCTCATCGTCCTGGGCGGCAAGCATCACAGCACGCTGGGACGCTGGATGGGAGGCAGCACCGCGCACCACGTGGTCCGGGTCACCGACGTCCCGCTGCTGGTGACCGGCGAGCAAACGCCGGCCGTGCGCCGCATCCTGGTGTCCGCCGACCTGTCCTACGCGGTGCGACCCACGTTCGAAGCGGCGTTGCGCGTGGCCCGGCTGTTCGGCGCCGAGCTCCGCGTGCTCCACGCGGTCGAGCCCCTGCCGGTGTTCGCCGAGATGCCTGCCCGGTGGAACGAGGAGGCGTTCTGCCAGGACTCCCGGGTCCAGCTGGAGCGCTGCCTCGAGCCGCTGCTGGAGGACGTGGTGGCGGAGGGAGTGGTGCGGCGCGGGTACGCCGCCGAGGCCATCGCGGCCGAGGTCGCGTCGTGGAGGGCGGACCTGGTGGTGGTGGGCTCGCACGGCAAGGGCTGGGTGGACCGCCTGCTGCTGGGGAGCACCACCGAGCGGCTGTTGGATCAGCTCCCGGCGTCGTTGTTGGTGGTGCCGGTGCCGGCACCGCCGGGCGAGCGCCACCCCGGACGCGCCGAGCGGCTTGCCCGGCGGGCCAAGCAACGCGCGGCCAGGAGTGCGTCGGCCGGCTGACCCGAGGAGGTGCGATGAGAGTGGCGGAATTGATGCAGACGAACCTGCAGACGGTCCGGCCGGACGCCTCAATCGCCGACGCGACCGTGCTCCTCGCGGACAGCCACGTGACCGGCGTGCCGGTGGTGGATGGGCGCGGCCGGGTGCTCGGCGTGATGACGACCACCGACGTGCTCAACGCCGCCGCCGAAACCACCGGCGCGGAAGAGCGGGAGCGGCTGTTCGAGCAGACGACCGTCCAGGAAATCATGACCCCGCGGCCGCTGACGATCACCCCGGACACGGAGGTCAAGGAAGCCGCTCAGCAAATGCTGTACCTCGAAGTGCACCGGCTGTTCGTGGAGGACGATGGCCACCTGGTGGGTGTCATTTCCCAGAGCGATATTGTGAGGGCCGTAGCACTCGCGAGGATCTGATGCCCGACCAGCGCCCCGACCTTGGGAGTCACCCCAAGGGGACCCTGGCGATCGTTGGCCTGTACGGCGTGCTGTTCGCCCTGGGCTGGCTCGCCTTTTTCTTTTTCATCTACCTCCCGCGCGGGGCCGTTTCCCCGTAGGTCCGCCATGCACATCGACCTCTACGAGCGCTTCTGGATGTGGAGCGCCGCGATGATCTGTGCCGCGCTCTTCGGCGCCATCGTCTACGGCCTGGTCGGCGAGCACACCCGTCCGCCCAGCCACATCGAGACCATCGACCCCACGGCCGTCTGGAGCGACCCGCGGTTCGCTCAGCGGGGCGTCACCACCAACCCCGACGGCAGCGTCACGGTCACGGCCATCGCGATGATGTTCGCCTTTCAGCCCGGCGAGATTCGCGTGCCGGCGGGCCGGCCGGTCACGTTCCGGTTGACCAGTCCGGACGTGGTGCACGGCTTCGAGATCGCGGGCACCAACGCCAATACCATGGTGATCCCCGGCTACGTGGCCCAGTTCACCACCACCTTCGCGCCGGGCGAGTATCTCATCGTCTGCCACGAGTACTGCGGGCTGGGTCACCACGCGATGATGGGCAAGCTCATCGCCGAGGAGGGCCTGTGACCAGCTCCCGTCGCCTCGCCGCCGCCAACATCGGGTTCGCGGTGGCCGCCTTCGGCGTAGCCGCGGCCATGGCCATGATGCAGGCCGTCTCGCGGGCCAACCTCGAGCTGCCCTGGCGCTCGCCGCAGATGTACTACCTCTCGGTCACCGCGCACGGCGTGCTGATGGCCCTGGTCTTCACCACGTTCTTCATCATGGGGCTGGGCGTGGCGTTCACCACCCACGCGCTGGAGCGCCCGCTCCGGTGGCCGCGCCTCGCCTGGGCCTCGTTCTGGGTGGCGCTGGGCGGCACGCTCGCGGCGCTGTGGGCCATCTTCTGGGGCAAGGCCACGGTCCTCTATACGTTCTACCCGCCGATGCAGGCCCACCCGGCGTTCTACATCGGCCTCACGCTGCTGGTGGTGGGATCGTGGATCTGGTGCGCGGTGATCATCGGCACCTACCGGGCCTGGCGCGCCCAGCACCGGGAGGCACCCGCTCCCCTGGCCGTCTTCGGCATGCTCGCCACGATCATCGTGTGGCTGATCGCGACCGTCGGCGTGGCCGCGGAGATGCTGGTCCAGCTGATCCCCTGGTCCTTAGGGTGGACCAAGACGGTGGACCCCTTGTTGGCCCGGATGCTGTTCTGGTATTTCGGCCACCCGCTGGTGTACTTCTGGCTCCTCCCAGCGTACGTCGTGTGGTACACGGTGCTGCCCAGGGTGTCCGGCGGGAAGCTGTTCAGCGACCCGTTGGGGCGGATGGTGTTTGCGCTGTTCATCGTGTTGTCCACGCCCGTGGGATTCCACCATCAGTTCATGGACCCCGGCATCTCGTCCGGCTGGAAGCTGGTGCACACGTTCAACACCCTGGGCATCCTGTTTCCCAGCTTCGTCACCGCGTTCACTATCGTGGCCTCGCTCGAGATCGCCGGCCGGAGCCGCGGCGCCACCGGCCTGTTCAACTGGCTGGGCAAGCTCCCCTGGGGTGATCCTCTGGTGTCGTCCGTGCTGCTCAGCATGCTGCTGTTCGCCGTGGGCGGGTTCGGCGGGGCCATTAACGCCTCGTACGGCATGAACTCCATGGTGCATAACACCGCGTGGATCCAGGGCCACTTCCACCTCACCGTGGGGAGCGCGGTGGCGCTCACCTTCATGGGCACCGCGTACTGGCTGGTGCCCAAGCTGGTGAAGCGGGAGCTGGAGCTTACTCTGCTCGCCAAGGTGCAGCCGTACCTCTGGTTCCTGGGGATGCTGCTGTTCTCCATCTCCAATCACATCACCGGCCTCATGGGAATGCCCCGGCGGATCTACGACCCGAGCTACCTGGGCAGCCCCGTGGCCCAGACCTGGACGGCCCTGACCGGCGTCTCGGCGCTGGGCGGTCTGTTCCTATTCATGAGCTCCGCGTTCTTCTTGCTGGTGATGCTGGGGACCGTCCTGGCGGGCCGGCCCACGTCGGACACCGCCGTGCGCTTCGCCGAGCCCTTGGAAGGCGCGCCCACCAGGCGGATTCTGTTCGATCGCCTGGGGCTGTGGATCGTGGCCGCGATCGTGCTGGTGCTGATAGCCTATGCCTACCCGCTGGCGGGTCACCTGCGGATGCAGACCTTCGGGTCCCCTGGGTTCAGGCCGTTCTGAGGAGCGGGACTAAGACTGCGTAAGGGGTAAGGGGGACCTCTTACCGCTCACCCCTTACGCAGTCTGTCCTCCCGCCTCACAAGTATTGCTGGAACACCACCATCGCGACCAGCGTCAAACACACGATCAGCGCCACCGGCGCGCGGCGCGCGCGGTCGAAGGCCTCCGGCAGCAGCTCCACCAGCACCATGAACACCATGGCGCCGGCGGCAAACCCGATGCCGTAGGGCAGCGCCGGCCGTAACGCCTCCACGAACAAGAACGCCGGCACCGCCATCAGGGGTTGCGGCAGCGATGAGAACACGCTCCACCAGACGCATCCCGCCACGCTGGTGCCGCGCGGGCGGAGCACCGCGCTGATCGCCAGTCCCTCCGGAATATTGTGCACCGCGATGGCGATGGTGATCGCGGCGGCCAGCGTCATGCCGCCGCCGAACGACACGCCCACCGCCACGCCCTCCGAGAAGGAGTGCACCGTCATCACCACCATCATCAGCAGCATGCGCTGCGCGTCCCGGTGCCGCGCCTGCGCGAAGCCGGCGCCCGAGCGCGCCAGCACCCGCTGGGTCGCCAGGATGAATGCCACCCCCACCGTCGCGCCGACCACCGTTTGCCAGGCGCCGTGCTGCGTCCCTTCGGCCACCAGGCCAAAGCTCGCTCCCAGCATCAGTCCGGACGCGACGGCGTTGGACCAGGCCACCACGGTGGGAGAGACCCCGCGTACCAACGCGAACGGGAGGGCGCCCAGCCCCGTGGCGAGCGCGGTGTAGAGGCCGTACAGGAAGACGCGGGCGACGTCCGGCACTCAGGGCGTCCCGGTGGCGAGCAACACCACCATGCCCATGGCCAGGATGGCCACCAGCGCGACGCTGGTATGCCCCGCCTGCCGGTAGCAGTGCGGCAACAGCTCGGCCATCACCAGGTATAGCAGCGCGCCGACGGCCACGCCCAGCGCCCACGGGACCAGGGCCGGCGCGGCGGCCACGACCGCGAACGTCGTCACCGCAAAGAGGACCTGGCTCAACCGGGTGGCGGTGGCGGCCGCGGTGGCCTGGACCAGCGTGAGTCCCCGGCTCCGGAGCACGGCGGCGAGGACCGCCGCTTCCGGGACGTTGTGCACCGCGATCGCCAGCGCCATGAACGCCCCGAGCGACGGGCTCAACGTCATCGCGACGCCCATGGCGATGCCTTCCGGCACCGCGTGCATCGTGTTGACCAGCAGCAGCCGATATCCGTAGTCCGGCGCCGGGTCGCCCAGCCGATCCAGGTCCAGCTCCTGGGTCCCGGACACGCCGTGCGTCCAGTAGAGGAAGGCGATGCCCAGCACGGCGCCCGCGGCGCCGAGGGTGGGGGCCTGGGGCAGACCCGCGGCCATCAGGATGTAGGCGACGCCCAGCATCAGACCCGCGGCGACGGCATTCGCCCAGCCGAGCCAGGAGGGAGGCAGCCGCTGACGGAAGGCCACGGGAATGGCCCCGAACGCGGCGCTGAGCATGGCGAGTCCCGAATACGCCAGGACGGCTAGCGTGGGATCCGCGCGCACGCCCTAGTGTGGTGGTCCGGAAGGCGGTTGTCTATGGCGGCCTACCGCCCGGCCGCTCCCAACAGCTCCGGCCGCGACGCCTCGGGGGCATCCCTGGCAGCCGGCGCCACCAGCAGTGAGGAAGGCAGGTCCGCGATCAGCCGCTCCGTGGTGCTGCCGAGGAGCAGCCGGTCCACCCAGTTCTTCCCGTGGGAGCCCAGCACGACCACGTCGGCCCCCCATTTCGCGGCCTGGGCGCGCACCGTCGGCGTGACCTGACCGCGCACCACGCGCCGGTCCGTCTTCGCGTAGTGGACCATCGGCCAGACGGACGTGTCCAGCCATTGCTCCGAGCGCCGCACCAGCAGCTCTTCGTCGAGGATCACTTCAGGCAACACGACGGCACCCGGCACCAGGGCCACGACCTCCACGACGTGTAATACCAGCAGCTCGGCCTGGAACAGCGCCGCGAACCGTTGCGCCACGCCGATCGTCGCCTTGGCCGCCTCGGAGAGGTCCACGGCGGCGAGGACGCGGCGAGGGAGGCGGGCTCCCGGGCCAGTCACCAGCACCGGATGGCCGCCCAACCGCAGCAGGTCATGCGCGGTGCTCCCCGCGAGCCAGCGGCCCAGCGTGCCGCGGTGCTTGCCACCCAACACCACCAACTCGGCCTCGCGCGCCGCCGCCACCGCCGCCAGCACCACCGCCGGCCGGCCGGCACGCATGTCCACGCGCTCCAGCAGGCGCGCCGGCACGTCGTCTCCCAATGCCTGCGCCAACTCGCTCTGCGCCAGCTGCGCCAGCACCCGGTTCATGGGGGCGAGGTCCATCGGCAACTGGAACGGTGCGATCTCGGCTGCCTGGTCCCGGATGGCGTGCACCGGATAGCACTCGGTCTCCGCACCGCGGGCGATGTCCCAGGCCATCCGGGCCGCCGCCGCCGCACCCGGCGTCGCATCCAGTCCGACCACTACGGGGTTCCACTGAGCGTCCATCGGTCCTCC
>Ga0326597_10014509_pt1 | contig 10328 bp, 8 predicted proteins | sample RVTome_12_FD_203789 | JGI IMG/M metagenome (GOLD analysis project Ga0326597, IMG submission 203789) | Soil microbial communities from uranium-contaminated site in the Upper Colorado River Basin, Wyoming, United States - RVT100D185 | ecosystem: Environmental > Terrestrial > Soil > Contaminated >...
CTCCCAGTTGACGCGAAGCTGCTCGTAGCAGTCCTCCGGCGAGCCCAGGATGAACCGGTTCTGCACCAGCTCCTCGAAGGGCTGGGCGAAGGTCTCGTTGTCCGGCATCACCTTGTCCTGCCCCCAGCTCGCGTAGTCCTTGTACTTCTCCCCCAGGTAGGGCGCGGCCATGGCCACGGCTTCCGCGCGGCTGCGGGAGCAGAAGATCTCCTTGGAGCAGGGCAGCTCGCTGGGGTAGGGCTTGCCGCAGGCGGCCAGCTCCTCCCGGTAGAGCTTGAGCTGCCGCTCGATGGTCTCCTGGAGCGAGTGGCCGTTGATGTGCCAGGCATCCCCCAGCCGTGCGGCGCGGCGCACCGCCTTGTCGTTGTTGGCCGCGATCCAGATGGGCGGGTGGGGCTGCTGCACCGGCCGCAGGTTCATGCGCACGTTGTCCAGCTTGCAGTAGTCGCTCTCGAAGGAGACGCTGTCCTCGGTCCAGAGGCGCTTGATGATGTCCAGCATGTCCTCGAAGCGCTTGACGCGCTGGCCCTTGGGCACCCCGAAGGCGTCGAACTCGATGTCGCGGTAGCCCAGCCCCACGCCGAAGCGCAGGTTGCCCCGCCAGATGGTGTCCAGGGCGGCGATGGACTCGGCCACGTAGACCGGGTTGTGCAGGTTGAGCAGCATGATGCCGATGATGGCTCCCATCTCCCCCGCCTCGGCCTGCACCCGGGCCAGCAGGGGCACGAGCTGGAGCTGCTGGCTGTTGCCCGTGTTGAGGAAGTGCTGGCCCAGGCACACGTTGTCCCAGCCCGCGTCGCGGGCCTCGTGGACGAGCAGGTAGCGGTCGTCCAGGGCGCTCACCATGTCGCGGTCGAGCGGGTTCTGGATGTTGAGCGAGAGGCTGACTTTCATGCGGGGCTCCGGCAAGGGGGCGAGAGGCGCGGCAGGGGCAACGGGCGTCGGGGGGTCAGGCGACCGCCCGCACGGCGCGCAGGGCGGGCAGCAGCTCCTCGGAGATGAGCCGCATGCTGGCCAGGGCGGTGGACAGCGGCATGCCCGCCCAGTGGGTGCGGAACACGAACTGGGTCACCCCCAGCTTTTCCCAGTAGGGGCGGAGCTGCGCGTAGCACTCCTCCGGCGAGCCCAGCACGAACCGGTCGGCCAGCAGCGCCTCGAAGGGCTGGGCGAAGTTGTCCCGGCCCGGCATCACCTTGTCCTGTCCCCACTTGGCGTAGTCCTGGTACTTGCCCGCCAGGTACGGGCCGGCCATGGCCACCGCGGTGGCGCGGTCCTTCGCGCAGAAGATTTCCTTGATGCAGGGCACCTCGGCCGGCGCCGGCAGCCCCGCCGCCCGGCGCTCCGCACGGTAGGCTTCCAGCAGCCCCGCGACGGTCTCGGTGGTGGAGTGGGGGTTGATGAACCAGGCGTCGCCCAGCCGCGCGGCGCGGCGCACCGCGTTCTCGTTGTTGGCGGCGATCCAGATGGGCGGGTGGGGCTTCTGCACCGGGCGGATGTTCATGCGCACGCCGTCCAGGCGGCAGTAGTCGCTCTCGAAGGAGACGCTCTCCTCGCTCCAGAGGCGCTTCACCAACGCCAGCCCCTCCTCGAAGCGCTTCACCCGCTGCCCCCGGGGCACCCCAAAGGCGTCGAACTCCACCTCCCGGTAGCCCAGCCCCACGCCGAAGACGAAGTTGCCGCGGCAGATCACGTCCAGCGTGGCGACGGTCTCCGCGGTCAGCACCGGGTTGTGCAGGTTGAGCAGCAGCACGCCCAGGCCGAGGGTCATCTCCCCCGCCTCGGCCTGGAGGCGGGCCAGGAAGGGCACGAGCTGGAACTGCTTGTTGTTGCCCTCGTTGAGGTAGTGCTGGCCGCTGAAGACCGTGTCCCAGCCGCGGTCCCGGGCCAGCCGCACCATGGCGTACTGGTCCGCCAGGGCGCTTACCATGTCGCGCTCCAGGTGTTGCTGGCTGGTGATGAAGATGCCGACTTTCATGCCTTGCGTCCGTGTGCGGGTGATGGCCTGGGGCCGGGCAGCGGAAGCGCACCGGGCGACCGCCCGCCGCTGGACCTCAGTCCCCGTACCGCACTTCGCTATAGCGGGGCAAGGTGTCGGCCTCCAGCAGCCCCACCAGCCGGGCGGCGGACTGCTCCGGCGGGATCAGCTCGCCGCGCGCGTGGAGGTCGATGAAGCGCTGCACACGGGGGAAGTCGGCCGGGTCGGCACCGCGCGCCTGGGTCTGCATGGCCGTGTCCACCGTGCCCGGCGCGTAGCTGACGATGGCCACGTCGCCTCCGGTACCGGGCAGGGCCGCCTCCTCGGCCAGCACCCGCCCGGCCATCAGCAGCCCGGCCTTGGAGGTGCAGTAGGCCCCCCAGCCCGCCGAGGCGTTGTGGGCCGCGCCGGAGGAGACGTGCACGATGCGCAGGGGCGTGCCGCGGAAGCGGCGCTGGAAGAACCCGCTCAGCCAGGCCGGCACGGCGGTGTTCACCGTGAGCGTCCGCGCCAGGTCGGCCGCGCTCACCCGCTCCAGCGGCCCCACCGGTGTCAGCAGCCCGGCGTTGTTGACCAGCCCCACGCGGCCCCGGGGCTGCGTCCCCAGGTGCGCCGCGAAGTCGCCCAGGAAGTAGCGTTCCACGGCCGCCACGTCGGCCAGGTCGAGGGTGACGTGGCGATAGGCCCCCTCGTGCAACGGCGCCGGGCGGCGGGCGATCCCCAGCACCTCCCAGCCCCGCTCCAGCAGCGTGCGCGCCACGGCCAGCCCCAGCCCGGCGCTGGTGCCCGTGACCAGGCAGAACTTGTCGCTCATGGCCCCCCTTCGGCTGTTCGGGCCCGGCGCGCAGGGGCACCGGGCGGATGCGGCGGGCCCGCCGGCCCGCCCGCCAGGGCGGTCGGGGGCGGAACCCGGTTCAGGTCCAGATGCCGTCCACGGGCAGCCGCTCGCCCTGGGCGTAGCGGATCGCCTCCACCACGTCGATCACCAGGGAGGCCGTGTTCAGCACCATCACCGACAGCATCCAATACCGCAAGCCCGACGCCACGTCGAACTCGGCGTGCCGCGTCCACAGCCACGCCACCAGCGGTACCCAGGGCAGGTGGCCCAGCCCCAGCAGCCGCACGAACCCCAGCCGCCGGAACATCGCCATCCGGATCGCCGTGGCCGCCGCGGCCGCCCCCAGCGTGGCCCACGCCTCGGGCATGGGGAGCAGGAACAGCGGCCACACTACGTTCACCACCAGCAGCAGGGCCAGCCACAGAGGCCAGGGAGCCGGCAGGCGGAGGGCGGTGCGCGCATACTCCCACGGAACGTTGCGCATGGGACCTCCTCGGCTCGTGGAAGGAGGAGCGACCGGCGCGCGGGGGGCGGCGGCCGCCGGAAAGTCATTCTACCCCATTTCGCGCCGCGGGACCTTCTCGCGGCGGAGCGCGCCCGGACGCCCCCCGGGCCGCACGGACGGGGAGACAGCCCCGGCGTTTGGTGGTATAGAGGGGCCCACCCACCCCCGCGAGAAAGGAGAGCACCACCGATGAGCATGACCTGGGACCCCCAACAGTACCTGGCCTTCGGCGGCCACCGCCTGCGGCCCGCCCTGGAGCTGCTGCTGCGCATCCCCCTCACCGATCCGGCGGAGGTGATCGACCTGGGCTGCGGCCCGGGCAACGTCACCCGCTACCTGCGCGAGCGCTGGCCCGAGGCCCGCATCACCGGCGTGGACAACTCCCCGGAGATGCTGGCCGAGGCCGCCAAGGCGCACCCGGCGACCGACTGGGTGGCCGCCGACCTGGCCGAGTGGGAACCCGCACGCCCCGTGGACGTGCTCTACTCCAACGCCGCCCTGCAATGGCTGGAGGGACACGACCGGCTCTTCGGCCGCCTGATGGGCTTTCTCCGGCCCGGCGGCGTGCTGGCCGTGCAGATGCCGCGCAACTTCGGGGCCCCTTCCCACACGCTGATGTTCGAGGTGGCCGACGACGGCCCCTGGGCCGACCGGCTGCGGGGCATCCACCGCCGCTCCCCGGTGGCCGAGCCCGGGTACTACTACGACCGGCTGGCCCCCCACGCCAAGGCCCTGGACATCTGGGAGACCGAGTACCAGCAGGTGCTGGACGGAGAGAACCCGGTGCCCGAGTTCACCAAGGGCTCCTGGCTCAAGACCCTGCTCGACGCCCTGGAGGAGCCCTTGCGCACGCAGTTCTGGGAGGCGTACCGGGTCCGCGTGCTGGAGGCCTACCCGCCCAAGGCCGACGGGCACACCCTGTTCCCGTTCAAGCGGCTGTTCATCGTGGCCACCGCCTGACCCGCGCAGCGGGCCTCTCCCGAGGCCCCGCACCTCGTCCGCTGGAGCCGCCATGCCGCAGCGTCCCACCGTCCGGCAGGTGTTTTGGATCTTCCTGCGCCTGGGGCTGACCTCCTTCGGGGGGCCCGTGGCGCACCTGGGCTACTACCGGCAGGAGTTCGTGGAGCGCCGCCGCTGGCTGGGCGAGGGCCAGTACGGCGACCTGGTGGCCCTGTGCCAGTTCCTGCCCGGGCCGGCCAGCACCCAGGTGGCCATGGGCATCGGCGCCCTGAGCCGGGGCGTGGCGGGCAGCGTGGCCGCCTGGGCGGGCTTCTCGCTGCCTTCCGCGGCGGCCATGATCGCCTTCGCCTACGGCCTGTCCGCCTGGGCCGACCACACGCCCGCGGGGCTGCTGCGGGGCCTCAAGGTGGTGGCCGTGGCCGTGGTGGCTCAGGCCGTGTGGGGCATGGGCCGCAGCTTCTGCCCCGAGCGCCTGCGCGCCTCCCTGGCCCTGCTGGCCGCCGCGGGGCTGACCCTGTGGCCCGGCACCCTGGGCCAAATCGCCGCGCTGGTGGGCGGCGGTGCCGTGGGCTGGGCGCTGCTGCGGGGCCCCCGCCCCCCCGGCGGGCCGCACGGGCCTGCCTGGAGCTTCCGGCGGCGGATGCTGGCGCCGGTGCTGCTGCTGGCCTTCGCGGGGCTGCTGGCCGGACTGCCCCTGCTGGCGGCGGGCGATGCCCCCGCGGCGGTGGGGCTGGCGGACCGGTTCTACCGGGCCGGCTCCCTGGTGTTCGGTGGGGGGCACGTGGTGCTGCCCCTGCTGGAGGCCGAGGTGGTGCCGCCGGGCCTGGTGGAGCGCGAGGCCTTCCTGGCCGGCTATGGGGCCGCCCAGGCCCTGCCGGGGCCCCTGTTCACCTTCTCCGGCTACCTGGGGGCCCTCATTGGCCCGGGCATGGGCTGGGCGCCCTGGGCCGCCGGGCTGCTGGCCCTGGTGTCGATCTTCCTGCCGTCCTGGCTGCTGATCCTGGGCGTGCTGCCCTTCTGGGACGCCATGCGGCGCCTGCCGGCCCTGCAGGCGGCCATGGACGGGGTCAAGGCCGCCGTGGTGGGCATCCTGCTGGCAGCCCTCTACGATCCGGTGTGGCGCGCCGCCATGCACGACGGGCGCGACCTGGCCTTGGCGCTGGCGGCCTTCACCCTGCTGTACTGGTGGAAGGCGCCGGCCTGGCTGGTGGTGTTGCTGGCCGCCGGCGCCGGTGCGCTGCTGCTCTGAGGCGTCTCGAAAATCTTCCCGGCACCTCTTGACAATACAGACATATGTCTGTTGAGATGAAGCTCGCCGACCGACGAGGTGCCATGACGCGTAAACCCCCAGCCCGCAAGCCGCTTCGCCGCCCGCCGGGGCAGACCCGGGAGCGGGTGTACGAGCTGGTGCGGGAGCGCATTCTGGCGGGCCTGCCGCCCACGGTGCGGGAGGTGCAGCGGGCGCTGGGGCTGCGGGCGGTGCAGAGCGCCCACGAGCACCTCGCTTCGCTGGTGGCCGAGGGGCGGCTGGTCAAGCAGCCCGGCAAGTCGCGCGGTTACGCCCTGCCGGCCGGCTCGGGACGCGAGACGCCGACGGTGTTCGTGCCCCTGCTGGGGCGGGTGCAGGCCGGGGGGCTTACCGCCGCGGTGGAGGAGCGCGAGGGCTACCTGGCCGTGCAGTCGCGCCTGCCGCGCCAGTCGCTCTTCGCCCTGCGGGTGCGGGGAGAGAGCATGACCGGCGTGGGCATCCTTCCCGGCGACGTGGTGATCGTGCGCCAGCAGCCCGCGGCCGACCCCGGCGACGTGGTGGTGGCGCTGGTGGAGGACGAAGCCACCGTCAAGACCCTGCGCCTGCGCAACGACCGGCTGGAGCTGCACCCGGAAAACCCGGCTTTTGCCCCCATCGTGCCCGACCCGGCGCGCTTCTCCCTGCTGGGCAAGGTGATCGAGGTGCGGCGCTATCTGGAGGCCCTGCCGGTGGAAGCCCCGCCCGACGGCCCGCCCTGAGCGGGCTGTCCGCCGAGGGGGCGCCGGGCTACTTCTTGCCGATGGTGAGGCCGGTGCGCTTCTCGATGACCCGGTTGACCGCGGAGGAGTCCTCCTCGCCGTGCCCGTCGTCGAAGGCTTCCTGGTAGGTGGCCCGCACCTCGTCCATGATGGGCGTGGGCACGTTCACCGCCTCGGCGAACGCCTTGGCCAGGGTGAGGTCCTTCAGCTCCAGCGCCAGCTTGAAGCGCGGGGCGTAGTCGCCCTCGATGATGCTGGGCACCTTGCGCACGAAGTAGTTGGAGTAGGCGATTCCGCCGCCGTTGCAGACCACCTCGTGGAAGGTGGTCAGCTCCACCCCCGAGGCCCGGCAGAGGGCCAGCGCCTCGGCCCCGGCCGCGTAGTAGACCCCGGCCAGGGCGTTGTGGATGAGCTTGATGCGGTTGGCGGTGCCCGACGGGCCCACGTGGAGGTGCATCTTGCCCATGATGTCCAGGTAGGGCGCGATGCGCGGCATGGCCGCCGCCTCGCCGCCCACGATGAAGAAGATCTCCCCCGCGTGGGCGTGGGGCTGGGAGCCCAGCATGGGCGTGTCCAGGTGGGTCGCCCCCTGCGCCTGGAGCGCGGCGTGGACGGCGGCGGTGGCCTCCGGGCTGACGGTGGAGCAGTCGCAGGTGACCGCGCCGGGCCGCACGCCCTGCACCACGCCCGCCTCGCCCCGGTAGACCTGGTCCACGATGGCGTCGTTGGGCAGGCAGGTGAACAGCACCTCGCAGCGCCCGGCCACCTCCCGGGGCGAGGCGGCCGCCGTCACGCCCGCCAGCGCGGCCGCCCGGGCCATGGCCTCGGGCTGGGCGTCGTAGACCGCCACGGCCACGCCCGCCTTCGCCAGGTTGGTGACCATGGGCATCCCCATGGTGCCCAAGCCGATGAATCCCACCGTCCGTTCCATGGCTGCCTCCTCGTGACTGGTTGGCGCCGGGCGGCGCCCACGCCCATCGGGCCGGCCCGCGTCGCCGGGCGGCGGGCCGCTCCCCCGGGGCCCGCAGACCCGCAGGCCCCATCAAACCCGGCACGACCCCGGGCGGTCAACGGTTTTTCCGGGAAGCGCAGACACCGTCAGAGAGCCGGGACGGGCGGCTCAAAGCCTGTGAATTTATTGCCCCCGGCGGGTCAGGGGCTTTGCCCCCGACACCCCCAGGAGGGAGCATACCCCCTCCACCCCGAATACATTCCAAGTCATTACCGCACGTTGCGTTCCTGGCTCGACCTCGGGGTGAAAGGGTGAAAACCCCTTCCGGGGGCCGGGGGCAGCGCCCCCCGGAATTTCTTCACAGGCTTTCAGCCCTCTTCGCCGGGCCGGGCCGGGCCGCCCATGGCCGTGAAGACGTCGATGGTGGCCAGGCTCTGGTCGCGCTCCGCGTCGGAAAGGGCTTCCAGCGCCGCGTTCCACTGGCGCTGGCTGTCCAGCACGTCCAGGAACGAGGTCAGCCCCTGCCGGTAGAGGGCCCGCGACTGCTCGTAGGCCAGCAGGTTGTCGGCCACGGCGCTGCGGAGCGATTCGCGCCGCTGCCGGGCACCCTCGTAGGCCAGCAGCGCGGCCCCCACCTCCTGCACGGCCCCCAGCAGAGTCTCCCGATAGGTGAGCGAGGCCTGCACCACCCGCTCCTCGGCGGCCGTGACATTGGCCCGGCGCTCGCCGCCGTCGAAGAGGGGCACGTTGAAGAGCAGGGAAAGCGAGCCCAGCGCCCGCTCCACCACGTCGCCGGTGGCCAGCCCCGCCAGCCCCACCCCCAGCGAGCCCTGCAAGGTGAGCCGCGGGTAGAGGTCGGCCATGGCCACGCCCACGCCCGCGGTGGCGGCCATGATGTTCAACTCGGCCGCCTGCACGTCCGGCCGCCGCCGCACCAGGTTCGCCGGGGGGCCCAGCGCGGCGCCGGTGGCCGCCACCGGGATGCGCGCCGAATCGGTCACCAGCTCCTCCAGCGCCCCGGGCGGTTGGCCCAGCAGCACGGCCAGGGCCTCCGCGCGGCGCTGGATGTCGCTGTGCAGCGGCCCCAGGTCGGCCCGCAGCGAGGCCACCTCAGCCCGCGCCCGCACTTGGTCCAGCCCGGGCGAGAGGCCGGCGGCCACCTGCTGCTCCACCAGGGCCAGGGTGCGCTGGAGCAGGGCCAGGGAGCGCTCGGTGAGCTCCAGCCGCCGCTGCACGGCCCGCAGCTCCGCGTAGGTGCGCACCAGGGCGGCCACGGTGATGCGCTGCACCTCGCGCCGGAGGGCCTCGCGGCGGGCGGCCTCGGCCAGGGCCGCCTCGCGGGTGCGCCGCAGCCCGCCGGCCAGGTCCAGCTCCCAGGCGGCCGCCACCCCCGTGCCCACGGTGCCGGTGGTGGCCGACTCGGCCCCCGCCCCCCCCTCCGAGGTGCGCCCCGCCGTAGCCCCCGCCTCCAGGCTCACGGTGGGCCCCAGGCGCGCGCCGGCGCCCCGGGCCAGCGCCCGCGCCTCGCGCACGCGGCTCTGCGCCACCTGGATGGCCAGGTTCTGCTTCAGGCAGCTTGCCACGAGGCTGTTGAGACGCTCGTCGCCGAAGAGCTTCCACCACTGTTCGATGGGCTCGCCGTGCTGGAACAGGGCGGGGAGCGGGGCGGCGTAGACCGCGGGCAGTTCCGGAGCCGGCGCCTCGTACTCCGGCCCCACGGGGGCGCAGGCGGCCAACCCCCAGAGCACAACCAGCCAGACCGTCCGGTGCCCCGCTCTAGCCATCGGCCGCTTTTCCGCTCGGCGGCGGTGGCAGGCGACGCGCGCGGGCCTGGCGGCGGGCTTCCTGGGCCAGCTCGTCGGTGAGGCGGCGGCCGAAGTCCCCGCGGGCCCGGGCCAGCGGCGCGATGAGCTGGTAGGCCACCGGGGTGAGGTAGACCGTGGCGAAGACCGCGAAGCCCAGCCCGCCGAAGACCACCCAACCGATGGAGCCGCGCGCCTCGGAGCCCGGGCCGCCGCTCAGGATGAGGGGTACGCCGCCCAGCATGGTGGACAGCATGGTCATCATCACCGGCCGCAGGCGGATCACCGCGGCCCGGTGGGCCGCCTCGCGCACCGAGAACCCGCGGTCGCGCAACTGGTCGGCGAACTCCACGATCAGGATGCCGTTCTTGGCCATCAGCCCGATCAGCATGATGAGCCCGATCTGGCTGTAGATGTTGAGCGAGGTGCCGGTGAGCCACAGCGCCAGCACCGCGGCCGACAGGCCGAAGGGCACCACCAGCAGCACCACCGCTGCGCTGGCGAAGCTCTCGAACTGGGCCGCCAGCACCAGCAGCACCACCAGCAGGGCCACCGCGAAGGTGATCGCCACGTCGCGCACAGCCTCCTGCACCGCCTCGGCCTCGCCCCGCAGCAGGAAGCCGATGTCCTTGGGGGTCACCTCGCGGGCCAGCGCCCGCAGGTCGCGGGCCACCTGGGCGATGGAATGGCCCGGCGGCAGCTCGGCCACGATCTCGATGGCGCGGCGCTGGCGGTGGCGGTCCAGCTCGGCCACCACGGAGCCTTCCCGCACCTGCATCAGGGAGGCCAGGGGCACCAGCCCCCCGGCGGCGGTGGGCACGAACAGGTTGCGCAGCTCGTCGGTGCCGCCCACCGAGCCTTCGGCGGAGCGGATCAGCACCGGCACGATCTCGTCGGCCACGTTGACCTCGGTCACCTCGTAGCCCTCCACCATGGCCCGCAGGGTGGCCGCCACGTCCTCCAGATCGATGCCCAGGTCGGCGGCCCGCTCGCGGTCGAGCACCACGGACATCTGGGCCTGGGTGGCCGCGTACTCCATGTTGGGTGAGATCAGGTAGGGCATCCGCTCCCGCATGGCGTCGATCATGGCTTCGCTGGCGTCGGCGATCCGGTCGTACTCCGGACCGGTGAGCGCGAAGCGGACCTGCGAGGAATCGGCCCCGCGGATGTGCAGGCTGTTGGGGTTGCGCAGCCCCACGCGGGCGCCGGCGATCTTGTAGAGTTCGGGCCGCAGCTCGCGCGCGAGGTCCATCTGGGTGCGGTCGCGCGCGTCCCAGGGCGCCAGGGGC
>Ga0326597_10014510_pt1 | contig 10328 bp, 10 predicted proteins | sample RVTome_12_FD_203789 | JGI IMG/M metagenome (GOLD analysis project Ga0326597, IMG submission 203789) | Soil microbial communities from uranium-contaminated site in the Upper Colorado River Basin, Wyoming, United States - RVT100D185 | ecosystem: Environmental > Terrestrial > Soil > Contaminated >...
GAACTTGGCGGCACGGGAGATCTTGCTGGCGGCCGACTCCCGAAACCGATCTTCGATCTGGAAATTCCGGCCGTGCATCTTGACGTCCAAGGTCAACCTCCTGGATTGGGGCACCCGCTGCCGTGCCCACTCGGAGCGACCGGGCCAGATGAGCCACTGAACCGGCTTCGCTCGGCCGCTTCGAATCGGATCACACCACAACTCTACCTGCCGAAGTCGCCGTCACGGCGTAGCCGGCGGATTCACCGGCAGCCTGCCGGGCAGCCCACAGGGTCGATCCGGTAGTCAGCACGTCGTCAACCAGGATGAGGCGACCGGGTGGAATCGGGCCGGCACCGAACCGGACCACACTTCGCGAGTCTCGTCGCGTCCCCGCATGAACGGGAGCCCACAGCGGCCGACGTAAAACGTCCGCAAGCTCCAATCCGGTGAGGGACGCCAGCGCCCTGGTCAACTCGAGACCCGGATCCACCCCGTACTTCCAGGTCCGCAGGAGCACTCTCCTCACCGGCACCAGCGAACCCTCAATGCCGTCCAACACCTCGGCCATACGCTCGGCGAGAAGGCCGGCCGCCGGCCGGATCCCCTGGTATTTCAAACGATGCACGAGCACACGGGCCGGGCCGGCATGAACAAAGCCGGACCCGACCAGCAAGCCTCCGGGTATGCGCCTCCGCCCGGCAGGAATGAGCTGATCACGACATCTGCCGCAGAGCAGACCACTCCCGGCCCGCGAGCAAACCAAACAGACCACGATGACACCGTACCGGTCACTACCGACAGAATCCCGTGACATGACCACTGAGAGTGGCTAGCTTTAGGGCGGGGCTCACGCTGGGAGGCGAAGTGAACGGAACCGTTGAAGTCAACCGGGAGCGGCAGAGGCTGCGCCGGTTGCGCAAACTGGCCGCGGTGTTGACCGTCATCACGGTCTGGATGTGGTGGCGCATCGCCAATGGTGAAACACCTTGGCCGGCGCTCCCTCATTTCTCCGACGAGGCGTTGTTCTGGCTCCCCGGGATCATCATCATCTTGCTGCTGGCGATGGTCCTGATCGTCCCGATGTTGGGCAACGGCCGGTCACCCCACGTCATGTTCCGTGCCGAGCAGCTCGACACGACATTCGCCGACGTCAAGGGGCTGGGTCGGGTGCTCGATGAGGTGAGCCACACACTGCGGGTCTTGCTCGATCACGAGACACTGAGAAACCAGATGGGTGGTTCACCGCGCCGGGGAGTCCTGTTCGAGGGCCCGCCCGGCACCGGCAAGACACATGTCGCCAAGGCCATGGCCAGGGAGGCCGGGGTCCCGTTCCTCTTCGTATCCGCCACTGCTTTCCAGAGCATGTGGTTCGGGATGACTGCCCGCAAGATCCGGTCGTTCTTCCGGGCCCTCCGCAAGGCCGCCCGCCACGAGGGCGGCGCCATCGGTTTCATCGAAGAGATCGACGCCATCGGGCTGAGCCGTTCACGGAGCAGCACCATGTCGGCCACACCGTCGAAAATGGTCGAACCATCCATCAGCAGCGACACCGGTGGGATGGTCAACGAGCTCCTCATCCAGATGCAGAGCTTCGACGAGCCGACCACGAGAATACGGCTGGTCGGACGGCTCAAGGATCTCGTCAACCAATTCTTGCCCGAGCACCGCCACCTGACCAAACAACCCGCTCCTTACGCCAACATCCTCTTGATTGGAGCGACCAACCGCGCTGAAGCTCTCGACGCCGCCCTGTTGCGCCCGGGACGCTTCGATCGGGTGTTGCACTTCGGACTGCCAGGCCTCTCCGGCCGCCGCGAGTTGATCGACTACTTCCTCGAGAGCAAGGCCCACGCAGCCGAACTCGATACCAACCGGGTGAGGAACGAGCTGGCCTCCGCAAGCCTCGGGTATTCACCGGCGTCGCTCGAGCGGCTCTTCGATGAGGCACTCCTCCTCGCCCTGCGCGCCGAACGGACCTCCCTGTCGTTGGAGGACGTTCACACTGCCCGGCTGGAGATCGAGGTCGGTCTGCCCGAACCGATCGACTACCCGGAGGACGAAGAGCAAACCATCGCCGTGCACGAAGCGGGTCACGCCACCATGGCCTATCTGGTCGGGAAGGGCAGACGGCTCGAGATGCTCTCGATCATCAAGCGACGGGAAGCCCTCGGTTTCCTCGCCCATCGCCTCATCGACGAGCGCCATACGCAGCGCCGGAGCGAACTGGTCGCCTTGATCCAAATTTCGCTGGGCGGCATGGTCGCCGAGGAGTTGTTCTTCGGCGAGTCCGGCACGGGTCCGGCCGGCGATCTCGCCTCGGCCACTCAGGTGGCGGCCGAAATGGTGGGGTCCCTGGGTCTGGGAGGCTCGTTGGTGTCGTTGCGCGCCTTGGACAACGGCCCACTGGGAGGCAATCTGGTCGCCAAAGTCCTGGCCGACCCCCAGGGAAGGGCAGCCATCGACATCATCCTCTCCGAAAACAAGGGCGTCGTGGGCCGCCTGCTCGCCCAGAACCGTCACATCGTCGAAACCCTCCGCGACGCGCTGCTCACCCGCCACGAACTGATCGGAGACGAGATCCTCGACGTGATCCGAAAGGCAGAGACGGCCCAACCGGCCGGCCGATCGGTCCACATCATCGACCTTCGAGAAGAAAGCGAAGTCGACGGTTAGCGGTTCGCGGCTGGGTCAGACATCCAACTTCCAACAACTTCAAACCTCTCTACGTTCCCTCTTTCCAGGTGGCGAGGTAGGCCAGCTGTTCATCGGTCAGCACCTCCAGGCCACAGCCGAGGTGCCCGAGCTTGATCCTCGCCACCTCTTGATCCAGCTCCTCGGGAAGGGTGTAGACATCCGGTTTGAGGTTTTGGGCCCGTTGAACCAACCATTCGGCGGCCAGGGCTTGATCCGAAAAAGACATGTCCATGACGTCGGCCGGATGACCTTCCGCCGCACTCAAGTTGACCAAACGACCCTCGGCGGCGACGAGCAATCTCCGCCCGTCGCTCAGGACATACTCCTCCAGGTTTTCCCGCACGGGCCTGCGTTCAACGGCCTGGGCCGCTAGGGCCGGGAGATCGAGTTCAACATCGAAATGGCCGGCATTGGCGAGGATGACGCCGTCCTTCATCCGATCGAAGTGACGATCCCGGAGCACATGCTTGTTGCCGGTCACAGTGATGAAAACGTCGCCAACCGAGGCGGCATCGTCGGCGGTGAGAACCTGATACCCGTCCATGGCCGCTTCCAGAGCGCGGACTGCATCCACCTCGACCACGACCACTTTGGCGCCCATTCCATTTGCCCGATCGGCGACACCCCGACCACAGTCCCCGTACCCAACGACCACCACGGTAGACCCCGCCAGGAGGACATTGGAAGCCCTGAGGATGCCATCCATCGATGACTGCCCGGTGCCATAGCGGTTGTCGAAGAGGTGCTTGGTAGCACTGTCGTTGACCGCCACCACCGGCAACCGCAGAGTTCCGTCGGCCGCCATGGCGCGCAGGCGGATCACGCCCGTCGTCGTCTCTTCGGTAGAGCCGATCGGCTGTAGGTCGGTACGCTCGGTGTGGAGCACGGTCACTAGATCAGCGCCGTCGTCCATCGTGATGTCCGGCTCGGTGTCGAGGACCGCATGAATGTGCCGGTAGTAACGCTCGTTGTCCTCCCCCCGGACGGCAAACACAGGGATTCCATCATCCACCAGCGCGGCAGCAACGTCGTCCTGAGTGGACAGGGGGTTGGAGGCGCACAAGACGACGTCGGCCCCGCCGTCGCGCAATGCCAGCATCAGGTTGGCGGTCTCGGCGGTGACATGCAGGCAGGCGGCCACCCGCCGACCGGCCAGCGGTTGCTCCATCCTGAATCGCGCTCGAATCACTCCCAGCACGGGCATGCGACGCCCCGCCCAGGCCACCCGTTGGGCACCCTTTTCGACCAGCCCCGGATCGGCGATGTCGTAGTCCATGATCACTCCTCGTTGAGTAGAACCTTGAGATGCTCGATGACATCGACCGGCACCGGGTCGATCCCCTCCTGCTCGGCGAGATCGACGGACACCATGTCGCCGACCAAGGCCAGGCCGGCGATGCGAGCCAGACGGGACTCGCCCTGGGTCCACACCTCTCCAATCACCGGCACGCTTCCCGAGATCAGACTTGTGGTGAGGGGGAACCGGCGCTGCACCTGGGGGTGCTCCTCACGGTCACGGAGAAGAACGATCCCCACCGAGCGGCGGGTGAGCGCCTCCAATGCCGACCAGCCGACGATTTCGTTGTGGTCGAGTTCCGGAAGCACCGACCAGAACGCAGGCCGCTTTCCGTTCTCGTTGATCTGCGTCTTCCATCGCTGCGCCACTGGAGCCGTCAGCCCACTCGAACCGTAGATGACGGATATGCGGCCGGCCAGGCCCTCCGCCAGATCCATGGCCAACTGTCCGGCGGGACCCGTGCGGCCATCACCCCACAGCTCACCAACCACCGATGCGGCCTCGTGCAGCGCATCCGTTTGTTGCTCCGTGACGCCCGCCGATTCCAGCAATCGCAGCACGCCGCCGGTCAGATAGCCGAGCGCCGCCCGGGGTTGAAGCCCGGTCGGTACCCGGACGATCGGGACATCCCGCTCATCGGCCAGATCGCCCAATGCACCACCGCCCGCCACCATGGCTACCGGCAACTCGAGCGCCCGCGCCTCCTCTACCACCGATCGCGTCTCCTCGGTGTTCCCCGAGTAGGAAACGGCGATCACCAACGGCCGTAGCCTCGCCGCCCACCCCGGAAGGGAATACCCCTTGTTGACGGCCACAAGTGCCGATGGGATCACGGCGGCCGTCAGATCGCCCGAAATGCCTGACCCCCCCATTCCACACACCAGGACGGTTTCCGCCCGAGGCATTGGGGGTGGATCGAGCTCGGCCGCCCACCGGTACTGATCGCTCAATCCGGCCAGCATCTCCCACATCGGGCTCATGAGTCGCCGCGCCGGGTAGCTTCTTCGACGAGCATGATGGGAATGCCGTCTCGTACCGGATACCGTAGGCCGCAGCTGGTGCACACCAATTCCGGATCCTCCTCCCGCAGATCGCCCTTGCAGGCCGGGCATACCAGGATGTCCATCAACTCCTTGGGAATCATCATGTGGCCTCCACGATCGAGCGGACCCGGTCGACGAGCTCGGCAACTGCCGGCGCGTCGGCCGCTTCGACATTGAGCCGCAGCACCGGCTCGGTATTCGACGGCCGAAGGTTGAACCAACGGTCGTCCCATTCGATGGTCAGACCATCGGTCCGATCCTGACCGGCGTCGGTAAACCCCTCGGCCACCAGCTCCAGCGCCCTTGCCTGGTCTTCCACAAGAAGGTTGATCTCACCCGAGGCGGCATATGGTTCGAACTCTCTGCGAAGCTCCGAGAGCGGCCGACCATCCTCTGATAGCACCTGCAGCAGGACCAACATGGCCAGCATCCCCGAATCGGCGCAGAAGTTGTCACGGAAGTAGTAGTGACCAGAATGCTCTCCCCCAAACGCGGCGCCGGTGTCGGCCATGATCTGCTTGATGAAGGAGTGCCCCACCCTGGTGCGAACCGGCTCACCGCCGGCGGCGCGCACACTCTCGGGCACGGCACGACTGGTGATCAAGTTGTGAACGATGGTCGCTCCGGGTTCTTTGCGCAAGAACCAGGCGGCAATGATGGCGGTGGTTGTGCTGCCCGAAAGCGGTTGGCGTTGGTCGTCGACGAAGAACGCCCGGTCGGCATCCCCGTCGAAAGCCACTCCGAGGTCAGGACGTTCGCGATCCATCAGTGCGAGGAGATCGCCAAGGTTCTCAGGGTTGAGTGGATCGGCCGGATGGTTGGGAAAAGTCCCATCCGGCTCGAGGTAGAGGCCGGATAGGTGGGCCGTCAGGCGATCGAACACCGCAGGCAGGACCACTCCTGCCATGCCGTTCCCCCCATCTACGGCCACCATGAGAGCACCGATCCGTTCAGGATCGACGATCCCGAAGAGGTGTTCGATGTACCCGGGAAGGGGATCGAACGGTTCGATCGTCCCGGTCGCGTCGCGGTCCGGAAGCCCGGCTTCAGCGTGCGCCCTGATTGCCGCCAAACCGGTATCGGCGCCTACCGGGGCGGCGCCTTCCCGGCAGAGCTTGATCCCGTTCCATTCCGGGGGGTTGTGCGATGCGGTGATCATGGCTCCCGGTACCTGCCGGCTTCCCGACACGTAATAGACGGTGTCGGTCGCAACCTGGCCTATGTCGAGCACGTCAACGCCTTGGGAAGCGGCACCGGCCATGAAGGCGCCGGAGATGGCCGGGGACGACAACCGGCAGTCGTAGCCAACCGCCATCCTGCTCGCACCGGCGAACTGGGCGAACGCCGCGCCGATCCGACGAGCCGCGTCTTCGTCGAGGTCACCCGTGTCGGTCCGCCCGCGTATGTCGTACGCCTTGAAGATCTTCTGCAGGTCGCCCATTCCTGGTCCTTGCTGCCGGTGCCAAACCGCATTGTACGGCCGGATACCACCGCCGGGATACTCGACATGAACCGATCCCTACACTGCACGGCGCACATGACGAGTTCGGCCGCGTTCGAGTCCGTTTCTGTCGTTCTCCCGGCCTACCGTCTGGGTGAGCGCATCGCGGCCAACATGATGACGGTGGCCACCGCGTTGCCGGGGGCCCAGATCGTCGTGGTCGACGATGGAAGTGACGACGGCACCTACCAGCAGGCGCAGCAGTCAGCCGCGCGCTTGTCCCACGCCCGGGTGATCAGACATGAACGGAATCGTGGCAAGGGGGCGGCCCTCCAGACCGGTACCGCAGTTGCGGAGGGATCGGTCGTGATTTTTCTCGACGGTGACCTCGATCTGCCGGCCGCCCAGCTGCCGGGCCTGTTAGACCTGTTCGCCGAGCTTGGCGCCGACGTGCTCGTCGGCGCCAAGCAGACGGGGATGAGCGGTGGGCGGTACCCGTGGAAGCGGCGAGCGCTGAGCCGAGTGTTCTCGCTCGTGACCCGCATTCTCTTTCACCTCCCCGTCGACGAGACGCAGACGGGGCTGAAGATCTTCAGACGCCACGTTCTCGACCAGGTCTTTGCCGACTTGCGGATCTTTGGCTACGCCTTTGACCTGGAGCTATTGGTTCGCGCTCATCAGGCCGGGTTCCGGATCACCCAGGCACCCGTCGACTTGCGGGTCGGTGCCTCATCCGCGCCATTGCGTCTCGCTACGTTGTGGGAAATGTTACGAGACACGTTGCGGATCTTCCTGTGGTCCCTCCGCCGACCGAGCTAGGCGCTCTGACCGCTTTCTCTCGTCTTGCCCAGCGCCTTCTTGAACACCAGATCGCGGTAGGAAGCGAATTTCGGAATCAGGATGATGGCGGTTGCCACCAGCGACGCCAGGTTCAACTGCAATGCCGTGCTCGTCCCGAAGATCTTCTCGGCCAGCTCGACCAGTCCCACCGTGGCAGCCCAGGCAGCCACGTTGACGGCGTAAAAGACGGCCGTTTCACGCACAGAGCCTCGCCCTTCTTTGATCTGGAAGGTCCACCGGCGATTGAGCACATACGACATTCCCGTTGCCAGCACAAAAGCCCAGGAAACTGAGTAGAAGTCCGAAAGGCCAACCACCGAGAAGAAGACGTTCAAGAGCACGAAGTAGACGATCGTGTTCAGACCGCCTATCAAGCCGAGCCGGAAGAATTGGGCCATCGCCTCGCGGGTAACCAGCGTCCGAAGGTAGGGCATCATGCCCTGGACTCCCGCCACGAGTAGAAACCGCCGGCCACCACGAATAACAGACCGCCAATACTGAGGGCTATCCCCACTTGTTCGGCCCAGGTGGATCGAAACTCGAGGGAAACGTTCTCCTCGGTCGGAACAACCACCATCAGGGCCGGCGCAGCCCGGTACGGGCCGTCCGCTCCTTCCGCCTTCCAGTTGGGGAAGTAGCTGACCTTGACCAGATGGGGTATGCCTACGGCCGTCGTCCGGAACGAGATCGCATGGTTGTCGACAACGACGTCGCTGACCACACCACCGCCGGTGATCGGTCTGGTCCCAAGTCCATCGAGGTCTTCGCCGACCCGGGGCCAATCGTCGGGACCGTCTTTGACCAGCCACTCATCGAGCTCTCCATACCGGTCGTACCAGGCGAGCGCAGCCTCATCAAAAGATGCCCCGTCGAACACCGCCGGGACATAGCCGGCAACCTCAACCGCCGAAGACGGAGGGAGCTCGTAGATCGAGAAAGGTGGCGACGAACCCACCTTGTCAAGATCCGATCGCCCGTCCGCCGCCTGTTGTGCCTGCTCCGTGTAGGTCACGTAATAACGCACGTCGTACAGTGCGAGATGCTCGAGGCCCCGATCGAAGTCGAAGGTGTGATAGTTGAGCCCGGGAACCGGACGCGACGGAGACACACTCATCTCGGCCTGATTGAGGAAATGGAACGGAGTCGTGAGCGACGACTCGAAGAACAGCCCCTCCATCGAAGGGTGGGCGCCCTCCGTCCAATACGGAAGCAACATCAAGGACATCGGCGTGCCGTATTTGTTCTGGTCCTTGTTGTATTCCCATTGTACGCGCCCTTCCGGAAGGTCGCTCATGGTGACCATCAGAGCCTCGTATTCAGGCCAGGCTTCCTTGCCCTCGTAGCCCGAGTAATTCCAGCGAGCCCAGCCCGGAATAAAGGTCAACCCTGCCAGACCAATGGACAGAAAGAGCGCCACACCGAAGAGCGGAGCGGCGACCCGCACTTCAACCGACACGGGGGCGATCAGCGTTGCCAGCAAGGCCAGGAGCCCGACCCCGAGTGTGACCCATCCGCCGGTCCCACCCAGAGAAATCTCGGGAATCAACGGGAAAGCAACGACCAGCACGAGAGCAATCAAACCGCGCACCCACCACACCGAGACTTGCGCCGGGATCCGCCGAGACAGTTCTCTGAGCCCGTGCCCGACTGCCAGGCCTGCGAACACGAACACCCCGAAGTAGAAGAAAGGAAGAAAGCGCCCGTTCCACAGTTTGTCCTGCACCTGAGGCAGGTTCCCGGGCAGGAACTTCGGGATCCACAGGACCAGCCAGTAGTAGATCACCGGCATCACCGCCAGGACCACCAAGGGAACAACTCGCGGGGTCCGGCGGATCGCCCACACCAATCCGAACACGGCGGGAATGAGGAAGAACCAGAGTTCGGTCGGTAGCACATTCTTCCAGCCACGCAGCGGCACCCAGGCCATGTCCGCCGAATAGGCGACTCTGGCGAGCAACGGGACAGCCCAGAACCCGGCGATCGAAAACCCGATGAGCCAGGTCACCACAACCGGTTTCGCTCCCCTTTTCCACACCAGGATCGGAATCGATGCCAGGATGATGGCCAGAGTGGTGATCAAATGCGTGAGGGCCGTGAGGGCCAGCACCAGACCGGCGAGCGGGACCAGCTTCTGCTCATCGTGGACGATCTTGATCAGCAACCCGAGGTACACCAGAGCCAAAGCGAACGACCACGAGAAGGAGAACTCCCCGGCCAGGGTCGATGGAATGTTGCCCCCGTAGATCGAGTAGCTCTCCATGAACACGAAGGTGCCTCCGGAAGCGGCCGCCACCAGCGCCGTCGGACGGGCGAATCTCATCACCCTGACCAGGAAGTAGGTGGCGGCTGGAAGGGCCAGGAGTCCGAGGATCGTGACGAGCTTGAAAGCGACCCCGTACGGGAGGATGACATCGAACAGGACGGTGACCAGGGCCGGGAGAGGGAAGTAGAAGTAGAAGACGGGGAACCCACCGAACCAGCTGTTGCTCCAGCCGAGGACGCGGCCTTCCGGCAGCAGGGTGTCGCGCAGGTAGGCGGGCACCAGGACATGAGCTCCCATGTCCCCGCCTGAAGGCGTGTTGGCAGTCAACAAGAGCACCGGGTTCATGACGATCAAGATCGCCATCGTCACAACACCGATTCCGACCACGGCCACCCAGCGAGGGGTTGAGCCGGCAGAGTCCCGGAGTGAGGATTCCTTAGTCGAGGATTCCATGGGCTAGAAGCGACGCCCCGGCGTCAGGTGCTCTGTTTGCGCGCAAGTTCCAGAACTTCCGACAGAGACACCGGCCTTCCGTCCCGGTCCCACCACTTCTCTTCGCATTTGTGGCATGAGTAGAAGTGGACCTCGGTCTCGTCGGGAAGCTTCTGTTGGATCTGGATCACGTCACGCGCGCCACAGTTTGGACAATGCATGACACCCTCTTCGCGCTAGGTCAGGCGTAGCTTACCGAAACGAACGACCTAGTCCGAGAACCCGGAAGTACGACGTCTGAAGTTCGAAGTGTTGTTCAGAGCATGTGGTTCGAGT
>Ga0326597_10014511_pt1 | contig 10327 bp, 8 predicted proteins | sample RVTome_12_FD_203789 | JGI IMG/M metagenome (GOLD analysis project Ga0326597, IMG submission 203789) | Soil microbial communities from uranium-contaminated site in the Upper Colorado River Basin, Wyoming, United States - RVT100D185 | ecosystem: Environmental > Terrestrial > Soil > Contaminated >...
GCGTTCGCGACGGAGAGGAGATTCCCCTCGCGGTCGAACGCGCCCACATCGAGGGAGCGGACATGGTGCGGGAGAGCGTTGTACGCCCCGTGGTCCCACAGCATCATCCGTGCGCGATCCGCCATGTGCTCGTGGCCGAAGGGCCCGGGGCTCGTCGTTTCGAGCACGGCGGCGCGCCGCGAAGAGCCGACAATGAACTCGACCTTCACCGGGTGGCCGTACCCGTACTCCTTCGCGGCCCCCGACGCTTTCGATTCCCGTAGTGGAACGAGGGCGGTGACGGCAACCGGCGCATGGAACAGCGCGGTCAGATATCGCTCCAGCCGCTCCCTCGACAATTCCGGCATCGGCGCGCCTCCTTCGAACCGGGTGGAGACGTTCCCCGGCTTTATCCGCGTGCAGGAATATTCTCCCACGTCCGGCGCGGCGAATGAAGCGACCATTGCTCCTCTTCAGGTGAGCACGAGGCGGCTTTCCGGGAGGGGGGCGTCGGTTTATCCCAGGCACCCTTCACGCGGGTTCCCTGTGTTCGGCTGGAACCGCCCTGCCATTTCGGCGAGGCGCTCCTGGAAGCGGAACAACGAGATGATGCGTTCAGGGTCGCGCGGGAGGGCGCCTGAGGACGACTATCCTCGGTTCCGGTATCGTCCCGTTTTCCGTCATCCGTGGCAGTCTGCTATATAATGACCGGATTCCCGGACATCACCGACGAACCGTTGGGGGTGAAGGGAGATCGAGGGATAACCGGAGGCGATCTTGTTCGAGTGGACGGAACGATGGTCGGTGGGCGTGGACACCATCGACGCCCAGCACCGGGAGCTGTTCGCCACGATCAACTCCCTGTTGCGGGAAGAGGGGGTGCCCGCCGCACTGGACCTGGTGAAGGTTCTCGACTACCTCGAGGACTACGTCAACAACCATTTCGGGCTGGAGGAGATTTACATGCGCCGCCTCTCCTACCCGGAGTACCCTTCCCACAAGGGGGCGCACGTGGCGTTCATCAACGACTTCTACGATCTGCGGGACGAATACGACGACAAGGGCGCCACCCCCGAGCTGGCCGACAAGTTGGGCCGCTACATGGGCGACTGGCTGGTCAACCACATCGGGAGAGTCGACAAGGCCCTCGGGGCGTACCTTCGCGACAAGGGGATGAAGTAGGGCCTTCCGTTACCCCCGGAGCAGGACGGCGGCGACGAGGGCGGCCACTCCGAGGCACAGCGCCACCTTCGGGAGGATCACCTTCGAGCGCTCCCGGATCATCCCGTCCGTCTTGCCGGAAAGGATCCCTTCGGAGGCGACGTCGCAGACTCCCGGGATGGGGGAGCACGACTTGGTCTTCGGACAGACCGCGAAGATGACGAGCATGGCGGCCGTCAGGCCGACCTTGAGGAGGACGTACCGGCCCTCCGAAGCGTGAAGGAGCGCGTCGGTCGTCCCCAGCATCAGGTACGCCTTCGCGGCGCCCGAGGCGAGCAGGAGGGCGATCGAGGTCCCCACCAGTTTCCGGAACCGTCCCTCCATCACGGCCAGAAGGTACGCGCTCTGGAAACTCACCTCGTTCCTCCGGAACACCGGGTCCAGGACGACGATGTGGAAGATCATCCCCCCCAGCCACGCGATGACGGCCAGCAGGTGGACGACGGTCAGCGCGGCGGTCACGAGTTCCATGGGCCCTCCTTATCCCCGGGATCCGCAGATCACACTACACCGATCGTCGCCGACCGGTTTGACCCACGTCAATCGCGCGTGGAATTCCCTGCGGGGAGGAAGAGGTCGGGGAGGAGCGGAGCGCCCGGGTCCACGGCGTATCGGGAGAGGTCCGTCACCCCTTCGGCGGCGAGCACCTCGTCGTCGAGGAAGAAGTTGCCGGTGCACGCGCGGCTGTCGCGCGTGAGGATCCCGTGCGCCGCGTCGGCGACGACCTCCGGCTTGCGGCAATTCCTGACCTCGACGCCGGGGATCATCGCGAGGGCCGCGGTGGCGATCACCGTCCTCGGCCACAGGGCGTTCACCGCCACCCCCGCCTCCCGGAATTCTTCCGCCATCCCGAGGACGCACATGCTCATCCCGTACTTCGCCATCGTGTAGGCGCAATGGTTCCCGAACCATTTCGGATCCAGGGAAAGGGGCGGGCTCAGGGTCAGGATATGGGGGTTTTCCGCCTTCAGGAGGTACGGCAGGAGCGCCTGCGACGCGGCGAACGTTCCCCGGACGTTCACGTCGAACATCAGGTCGAACCGCTTCATCGGGGTCTGCAGCGTCCCCGTCAGGCTGATCGCGCTCGCGTTGTTCACAAGGATGTCGATGCCTCCGAACGTCTCCGCCGCCTTCGCCGCCGCCGCCGCGAGCTGCTCCTCGAACCGGATGTCGACCTGCAGCGGGAGAGCCTTCCCCCCCGCCTGCTCGATCTCCAGGGCGGCCGTGAAGATGGTGCCGGGAAGCTTCGGGTTCGTTTCCGCCGTCTTGGCGGCGATGACCACGTTCGCGCCGTCCGCCGCGGCCCGCCGCGCGATCGCCAGGCCGATCCCCCGGCTTCCCCCGGTGATGAAGAGCGTCTTTCCCTTCAACGTGCCCATCGCGACCCCTCCCGTGCGATCGTCTCCGGATGCCAGCCGTATAATACAATGGATAAGGCATCGGGGCATCGGAACGGGACGATTCCCGGAAGCGGGGAGGATGGCGATGGAGCGGAGGGCGCTTGGGAAGGGCGGGCTCGCGGTGTCGGCGATGGGGCTCGGCTGCATGGGGATGTCCGAGTTCTACGGTCCCGCCGACGAGGCGGAGTCGGTCGCCACGATCCACCGCGCGCTCGATCTCGGGATCGACCTCCTCGACACGAGCGACATCTACGGCCTCGGGCACAACGAGGTCCTGGTCGGCAAGGCGATCCGGGATCGCCGGGAACGGGTCGTCCTCGCGACGAAGTTCGGGCTGCTCCGCGGGGAGGACGGGAGCTGGAAGGGAGTGAGCGGGAAACCCGCGTATGTGCGCTCCGCCTGCGATGCGAGCCTGAGGCGGCTTGGCGTAGACGTGATCGACCTCTACTACCTGCACCGCGTGGATCCCGACACACCGGTCGAGGAGACCGTGGGCGCGATGGCGGAGCTTGTCCGAGAAGGGAAGATCCGGTTCCTCGGGCTCTCCGAGTCGGCTGCCGCGACGATCCGCCGGGCGAGCGGAGTCCACCCGATCGCCGCGGTCCAGAGCGAGTACTCCCTCTGGACCCGGGACCCGGAGGAGAACGGAGCGCTCGCCGCGTGCCGCGAGCTGGGGATCGGGTTCGTCCCCTTCTCGCCCCTGGGGCGAGGGTTCTTCGCCGGGAGGGTGAAGAGCAGGGAGGACCTGTTCGAGAAGGACTTCCGCCGCACCTCGCCGCGATTCGAGGGGGAGAACCTGGAGAGGAACGTGGAGCTGCTGCGGGCGTTCGAGGCGGTCGCGCGCGGCAAGGGGTGCACCCCCGCCCAGCTCGCGCTGGCCTGGGTGCTGTCGCGCGGGAAGGACATCGTCCCGATTCCGGGGACGAAGCGGCGCGAGCGGCTGGAGGAGAATGTTTCCGCCCTGTCGGTCTCCTTGTCGGACGGGGACGTCGCGCGGGTCGAGGCGGCGGTTCCGGCGTCGGCGGTGGCGGGGATGCGGTACCCCGCCGAGTCGATGAAATCGGTCAACCGCTGAGTTGACGAAAGACAGGATGCCGGTGACGGCCGCGATCCGCGTCCTGCGGGCGGCCGGAGCCGCGTACACCGGGCACCCGTACGACCCGAAGATCCACATCAACGGCGGGCGCCGCGGGTTCCTTGTGGGGGTGAGCCCGGCGGACCTGGTGCGGATCCTGTCGTTGACCGCCGTCCGCGTCGCGGTCTGATTGCGGGAGAAAATGGCCGAAGACGGAACGATACGTGTCCTGCTGCCGGCCCCGACGAGCTATCTCGGCCGGAGGCTGATGTTCAAGCTCCTGGACCGTCCCGAGGTGCGCCTCCGGGTCCTCATCATGGACCGCGCGCGCCTGGGCGATGCGGCGGAGGCGATCCCGGAAATCGTCGAGGGCGACCCCCTCGACGCGGAGGTCCTCCGGAAGGCGACCGAGGGAATCGACGTCGCCTTCTACCCGGTGCGCTTCGTCGGCGCCGACGCGGAATTCGAGGAGCGCAGGAGGGTATTCCCGGGGGTGTACCGGGACGCCTGCATCCGCGCGGGCGTGCGGCGGATCATCTTCCTGGGGCCCTACGGCAGGGAAGCGGCCGGGAACGATCCGCTCAAGGCCATGGTCGACATCGGGGGGGTTCTCAGCGCCCGCCCCGACCGGATACGGACCGTCTGGTTCCGGGCGGGCCTCATCCTGGGGTCGGGGAGCCTGCTCTTCGAGGCGTTGAGAAACCTGGCCCAGAAGATGCCGGTCCTCCCGACGCCCCGGTGGATGGAGCCGGAGTTCACCGTGATCGGCGTGCGCGACGTTCTGGAGTACCTCCTCCACGCGGTCCACGTTCCCCTGGACCGCTCCGTCGAGGTGGAGATCGGGCTCGAGCCCCGGAGTTTCCGGGCCATGCTCTCCGAAACCGCCCGGGTCATGGGGCTCCGGAGGGTGTTCCTTCCGCTTCCGATCGAGGGGAAGCGCCTCTCCCCCGTCGTCCTGATGCTGCTGACCCCGTTCTCCGCCCGCCTTGCCGCCAAGTTCCTTCAGATCCTGGACACGGTGGGGAAGACCCGCGGCGGCATGTCGACGGAGACGGCAAGGAGCCTCTTCCCGGGAGTCTCCCCTGCCCCCTTCCACGTCGCCGTGGCCCGGACCATCGAGACGATCGAGCACAAGGAGGTGATCAGCCGGTGGACGGACAGCATCGGCACCGTCTCCCGCTCGAACCCGGACGAGGAGATCTCCCGCTCCGTGTTCCGCGACACACGCCAGAAGAGATTCGGGGAGATCCCCCCGCAGAAGATCTTCCGGGCGGTCAAGTCCATCGGAGGGGATCATGGCTGGTTCCGCTTCGACCTGCTCTGGCGGATCCGGGGGCTGATGGACAAGCTGGCCGGAGGGTTCGGGGATTCGGTCGGGCGCAGGACGGAATCGAACCTGCGGGTGGGGGACGTCCTGGACGTCTGGAGGGTGATCGACCTGCGGGAGAACCGGAGGCTCCTCCTGGAGGCCCAGATGAAGGTTGCCGGGAAGGCGTGGCTCGAGTTCCGGATCGAGGGGGACACCCTCGTCCAGACCGCGTACCATTACCCGAAGGGATTGCTGGGCAGGCTCTACTGGTACTCCATGCTCCCGTTCCACGCCTTCATCTTCCCGGACATGATCCGGAGCATCATCCGGCAGGCGGGACGGATGGGCTGATCCCCCGGGTCCCGGTCCCGCGCTTCACCCGGTTGGAAATTCATTTGCCGTTTCTGCGGTCGAACCTGCGTATGTCCTTGATTTCATGGAGCCGGCGGTCGGGATTGAACCGACGACCTGCTGATTACGAATCAGCTGCTCTACCACTGAGCTACGCCGGCCGGGCGGGAAGCGTGAAACCGCAACGAGGTAATAAATATAGGGAGCCCGAAGGGGATCGTCAAGCCGGAATTCCGCCGCCGGCGCGCCGTCAGCAGGGCTCGATGCGGTACTGCTCGATGTGGTACTTGTCCGAGGCCGAGATGTTCACCTTCATCCCGTACCGCTGCTCGAGGATCTCGAGGAAGCGCCGCTCCTCGCCGAACAGCTCCTCGGCCAGCGCGGGGTGCACGTAGAGCGACACCTGTTTCCCGGAGAGGACCAGGGCCTGCCGCTCGAGCGCCCGGAAGACGTCGTAGCAGATCGTCTTCTTCGACTTGATGACCCCCTCGCCGGAGCAGTAGGGGCAGGCGTCGGACAGCGACCGTCCCAGGCTTTCCCGGACCCGCTTGCGGGTCATCTCGACCAGCCCCAGCTCCGAGATCTTGCAGATCGTCGTCTTGCTGCGGTCGGCGCGCAGGGTTTCCACGAGGGCGTTGTACACCTTCTCGCGGTTCTCCTCGCTCTTCATGTCGATGAAGTCGATGATGATGATGCCGCCGATGTTGCGCAGCCGGAGCTGGTAGACGATCTCTTTGACCGCCTCCAGGTTGATCTTGGCCGTGGTCTCCTCGAGCGACGACCGTCCGACGTACTTCCCCGTGTTCACGTCGACCACGGTGAGGGCCTCCGTCTGCTCGATCACGATGTAGCCGCCGCTTTTCAGCCATACCTTCTTGTCGAGCGCCCGGGTCACCTCGATCTCGATGCCGTAATGGTCGAAGATCGGCTCCGGACCGCCGAACAGATCGATCCGGTCCTGGATGCGGGGGAAGAACTGGGAGGCGAACGAGCGGATCCGGTCGTACTCCTCCTGCGAGTCGACCGCGATCCGGTCGCTCTCCGAGGAGAACAGGTCCCGAACGGCGCGCAGGGAAAGGGAGAGCTCCCGGTGGATCAGGACGGGGGCCGCGGCGCTTTCGCTCCTCTTCCGGATCGTCTCCCAGAGCCGGACGAGGTAATCCATGTCGGCCTTGAGCTCCGCATCCGACCGCCCCTCGGCCGCCGTACGCACGATCGCGCCCATCCCCTCGGGACGGATCGTCTCGACGATCTTCGTCAGCCGGTCCCGCTCCTCCGGGTCCTCGATCCGGCGGGAGATCCCGATGTGCGCGGACCAGGTCAGGAGCACCAGGTGGCGCCCGGGGAGGGTGATGTGACTGGTGATCCTCGCCCCTTTCGTCCCGAGCGGCTCCTTGGCCACCTGGACGAGCAGGTGCTGCCCCTCGCGGATGAGCCCCTCGATCGGGGGGACGAACGTGTCCTGGGGGAAGCGTGCGGGACGGATCCCGATCTCCTCGGGCAGGACCGGCTCCTCGGCCGGGTCGGAGTCGAACTCGAGCTGCGGGGTGACGAAGTCGCCCGCGAAGAGGAACCCGGCCTTGTCCATCCCGATGTCGACGAAGGCCGCCTGCATCCCCGGAAGGACGCGGATGACTTTTCCGTTGTAGATGTTGCCGACGGTGTTCCGGTCCTCGCCCCGCTCGATCAGCAGCTCCACGAGGACCCCGGATTCGAGCGTCGCCACGCGCGTCTCGTACGGCGCGGCGTTCACCACGATCAGCTTGCTGGCCTTCTGCATCGCGTTACCCGCGGCGGGGGATCAGCTCCGCCGACACCTTTCTCGGTAGGAACCGTTCGGGGGAGAGCGGCACCCCCAGAAGGGAGGCGGCGGCTTCGAGCGGCCGGACGCCCTTTCCTGTGCCCTGGATGATTGTAATGGAGATCCCGTCCGGGTCCACCCCGAACATGCGAACGATCGGCTTCAAGTCGATTTCGGAGGTCCGGTCCTCCCGCGTGAGGACGAGGGGGTGCCGGTCCGACGCGCGGAACGCGGCGAGGCGCTCCGCGGCCAGCTTCGGTGTGACCCCTTCGGGCAGGGGAAACGGCGGGAGCGGACGCAGGAGCCAGTCGGAGGCGATGTCGAAGTCGGACAGGCGGGGGGAGCCCGGCGGAACGCCCGAAGCAAAGGTGACCCGGATCCCCGCGGGAAGGTGCGGCGCCAGTCTCCCCGGCACGTCCGCGGACGGGACGGGAAGGGTGAACTCGGCCTCGAGAAATTCGAGGTCGCTCTCCGCCCCCACGGCGAGGGCGGGGGAGAGGGAGAGTTTCGGTGACGGGTTGAACCCCTGGCTGTACGCCAGCGGAAGGCCGGCCCGTCGGATTACGCGCCCCCACAGCGACTGGATCTCCAGGCCGCTCAGGTATTTCGCCGGGCCCTCCTTGGCGTAGGAGAGTCGGACGATGTACCGGTGCGCGGCGACGGCCGCCGGGCGCGGGGCGCGTTCGGCCTCCATGTCCGCGGTGCCGGGTTCCACGAGCCGTCCGGGGTACGTGATGTTCGACAGCCCCGGCGGGCACGCCCCGCAGGAGGAGCAGCCCGCCGCGCGGCAGTCGGGCGTCGTTTCCCCCGCGCGGGCCTTCCGGCGCTCGGAGAGGAGAAACTCCCGGTCGATCCCGGCGTCCACGAATTCCCAGGGGAGCGGATCCCGCGGGTCGCGCTCCCGCAGGTATTCGAGCGGGTCGATCCCCTCCTCCTCGAACGCCCGCTTCCACGCGTCGGGCCGGAACGCCTCCGTCCACGCGTCGAACCGCGCCCCGTTCCGGAACGCCCGCTCGATCACTCCCGGCAGCCGGTCGTCCCCGCGCGAGAAGACTCCCTCGAGCGCGGAGGTCTCCGGCGAGTGGAACTTCACCTCCGCGTGGCGGCTCCGGCCGAGCGTGTCCCGGAGCAGGCGGATCCGCTCCTGGATCTCCTCCCGGCCGATCTGGCGCTCCCACTGGAACGGGGTGTGCGGCTTCGGGACGAAGGCGGAGACGCTCACCGTCACGGAGGCGCGCTTCCCGTGACGGCGCGCGATCGCGGCGACCCGGCCGGCCAGCGCCCCGATGGCCCGGACGTCGTCCGCCGTCTCCCCCGGCAGCCCGACCATGAAGTAGAGCTTGAGGGTCTGCCATCCGTTCCCGAAGATCCACTCGGCCGTCTTCAGGACGTCGTCGTCCGGGATCTCCTTGTTGACCGACCGGCGCAACCGCTCCGTCCCCGTTTCCGGCGCGAGGGTAAAGCCCGACTTGCGCACCTTCCGGATCTGCCGGACCGTGTTCTCCCGCAACGCGTCCAGGCGAAGCGAGGGGAGGGAGAGCGACACGCTGGAAGGAGCGAGCGCGTCCATCGCCTCGGACACGAGCCGGTCGACGCAGCTGTAGTCGGCGGCGGACAGCGACAGGAGTCCCACCTCGTCGTATCCCGTCTTCGGCGCCTCCTCCTGGAGGTACCGAAGGAGGACGAGCGGGTCGCGCTCCCGCACCGGCCGATAGGCGTATCCCGCCTGGCAAAAACGGCACCCCCTCGTGCACCCCCGGGAGATCTCGACGCTCAGGCGGTCGTGGACCACGCGCATCGCGGGCAGGATCGGCGCCGGCAGCAGGGGGGACCGGTTGAGGTCCGCGAGGACGCGCCGCGCGACCCGCCGGGAGATCCCGGGGACGTACACCCCATCGATCCGGGAGAGCCGCAAAAGGAGATCCGCCCGGGATCCGCCCCCGTTTTTCCGCCCTTCGACGAGCGCGACGATCTCGAGCACCGCTTCCTCGCCGTCCCCGACGAGGAGGGCGTCGAAGAAGGGGGCCACGGGAGCGGGGTTCAGGGTGCACACGCCCCCGGCCACCACAATGGGGTGCTCCTCCGACCGGTCCTTCGACAGGCGGGGGATGCCGGACAGGTCGAGCATCGCAAGGACGTTCGTGTAGGTGAGTTCGTAGCACAGGGAGAAACCGAGGAGATCGAACGCCCCGGCGGGCCGACCCGTTTCGAGCGACGCAAGCGGCAGCCCGGCGGCGCGCAGATGCTCCTCGTAGTCGGTCCACGGCGCGAAGACGCGATCGCAAAGGGTCCCCGGCCGCGCGGAGAGGATCTCCCGCAGGAGCAGGATCCCGAGGTGCGACATCCCGATCTCGTACACGTCGGGAAAGGCGAGCAGCACGCGCACGCGCGCATCGTCCCACGCGATGGAGGGAGGGCGGACCTCGCCGCCGCTGTACCGGGACGGCTTCCGGATGGAGGGGGGGATTTCGCGCATGTCCTTCAGAAATTCCCAATATATTTTTGAAAACGCAACGGATTCACGTTACATTATCCCGAGGGAGGATGGGGTATTTGCGTCTTTTCGGCACCATGGGGGCGGAAACGTCCTTTCGGGAAGAGGATTTTTTCGGGCGCGAGGAAGAGCTCTCCGCCCTGACGCGCGCGGCGTTGGAGGGGAGCCGGGGCATCGGCTCCTCCTTCATGATCTACGGCCCCCCCAACATCGGCAAGACGTCGCTGCTCCTCAAGCTGTCGAAGGTGCTGGGGGCGTCCACCAGCGGAGACGGGCTTCCCCGCCCGTTCCCGCTCTACTTTTCCTTCAGCCAGATCCTGTCGCACCCGCTGGCGCTCTCCCAGCATTTCCTGCAGGAGTTTCTCTCGCAGCTTCTCCGGTTCCTCGGGGAGGAACGACCGTCGGCCTTCGACCCCGCGACGATGTGCGACCGCCTCGCCTCCTTCGGCGTCACAGGATGCCGGGAGGTTCTCGCCGCCCACGAGCGGTGCACTGCCGAGGGGGACGGCCTCTCCGCGCTCGTGAACGCCATCTCGTTCCCGTTCTCGGCGTCGGGGGAGCTCTTCTACCCGGTGTTCCTCTTCGACGACTTCCAGTATACGGGGAAACTCCAGGGCGTGCCCGAGGGGGCGATGCTTTCCATCCTTCGCCCCTACATCAAGTCCGGCCACTTCCCGATGTTCCTCTCGGGCTCCTC
>Ga0326597_10014512_pt1 | contig 10327 bp, 9 predicted proteins | sample RVTome_12_FD_203789 | JGI IMG/M metagenome (GOLD analysis project Ga0326597, IMG submission 203789) | Soil microbial communities from uranium-contaminated site in the Upper Colorado River Basin, Wyoming, United States - RVT100D185 | ecosystem: Environmental > Terrestrial > Soil > Contaminated >...
TCATTGCGGGCTGTCTCATCGCCGCACTCATCGTCTTGAGCAGTCTGTCCGGAGCGGCATTCGCCCAAGACCCGACCGACGAAGAGACCCAGCGTCTACAGCGCGAGAAGGAAAGGGCCGAGCTCGCAGCCGCGATCGCCAAGGCCGAGAAAGAACAGCTCAAGCATTCCCTCCCCGATACCACCACCCAGCCGCTGGCCGGCACCACCAAGCTGGATGGAGCCTTGATCGAAAGCAGCGCGCTGGCTTACTTGGCGCTGGACAAGATCTCGGCCGCGATCATCCACGAGATTCAAGCAGTCGTACCGAAGCCTTCAAAGTTGCTGGTGCACAATCAAGCCGATGTGAACTCGATCGGAATGTATAAAGCCGTCGTGATTCAACTCGAACATCTGCAAGCACGGTACGTTACTTTGCTGCCGGAAGAGAGGAAGATGGTCCCTTTGTTCGGCAGTCCTGTGGTCGCCGGCGCTGTGCTCCGGTCGATCTTGGACGTCACGTCGCTGTTCCGCACCGAGACCGAGATCAAAGCAGCCTCCGTGGCGATCGAAGAGGCGGCGGTAGTTGCCGCGCTCTCCAGAGCATGCGGCAACGACTGCCACATCTACTACCCTGCCCTCTATCTGCCATTCTGGTCGTCCAAGGATCCGGTTGAAGATTCGCCAGTCCTGAAGCTGATTCGGGAGCTCTACTCCTATCGACCGGAAGCCGAAAAGAGAGTGAGGGAGTGCGAAGCTAAGAAGGAAGCTTGTGAGGAGCCTGAGAAAGGGATTGCCAGCCAGCTCAAGGCGCTCAATCTGCAGATGGACAAGCTGGTAGGCAGCCTTATCACCTTGGACGAAAAGGAGAGTCAGACCGCCCTTACTCTGGTGCTCAAGGCGGAAAGATTTTCTAAGCTGCTAGAGGACGAGGGCTACTTGCTGCAAGTGAAGGCCTCGGCCGCGGGGGGAAACAACCGCACTACGCGGAATCTGTGGACCAGCTTCGGCAGCGCCATCCTGTCGCACAGCGGGGGCGTGGTCGTCACCTATCTGCTGTTCGGAACGGATGGAGCGATCGTCAAATCGGGCTCTCTGAGCTGCGTCAGCAAGTACAAGAAATTCGGCGCGCACGAAGCTTCGGACTTCTTGCGGGTGGATGCCGGCGGGATCCAATGCGCACCGACCGCCTCGCCTTGAGCATTCAGGTCCGGTCACCAGCGCTGGGCCACCCGGGCCGCGATCGCATCGGCCAGCAAGCGGTTGCCCGAGTCGTTGAGATGGCAGCAGTCGTCGATGTACAGCGTTTCGCGGACGCCGGCGAAGATCATCGATAGGTCCTCGAACGGCACTCCGAGCCCGCGCAGCGTTTGGCCGGCCGCGCGCAGCGCCGGATAGCCGAGCTCGACCGGCCGCTGGTAACCGTGGCCGGGCACGAATGCCAAACGCCGCTCCTCGGCGCTGAGCGGCTTGCTGTCCGGAAAGTACTGGTTGGGCTGCAGGAAATGAAAGTAGCGGATCCCATTGGCGCGGCACAGGTGAAACATTTGGAGCGAGCCGACCCGCCAGATTCTCGCCAGCTCGGGATAAAACTCAGCCTCGCTCCCGTACGGTGTTTTCGGCCCATGGGTCGCGAAACGCCGGCGCGCCCGCGAGGCGGCCTCGAGCTCTTGTTCGAGCGCGCGGCGCCGGGCGACGTGGTTGCGATCAAGCAGCCGCCAAACGAGATTGCCCAGACCCGAGTGCCGGACCACGAACTGCGAGCACCGGACGGCCAGCTCGGTCCGGCGCGCTTGCAGGAAGCTGAGCTCGCCGATCAGCTTCAGTGCGACGGGTTCGAGAACGCTCGCGGCGCGCCACTGCCATCCGCGCGGGTAATAGTGCGAAACGTCGGCTGAGCGGTTTTCGCTGGCCGGGAGCGCCACCTCGTTGAAGCCGTCGAGCTCGATCACGACATCGAGGCGGACGCCGAGCGTCAGCAGGTAGTTGAGCGCCATCAGCTGCTGCGGCTGTTTGTACCCGCCCAGGGCAACCGGCCGCACTTGCATGCATTGGCCACTTGATTGGGGCAGGGCGCGCTGCAGCGCTTGCTCCAGAACCGCGGGTCGAGCAGCGAGCCCAACTTCCCAGCTCCACGCCGAGGAGTAAGCAGACGATCAACCCGAGGTTGAAGATCCACTTGCGAGCGGAATCGCCCAACGGTTCACCCCGGCCGAACCAGCGATCGCACCCGGCGCTTCAAAGCTCGTGGACTGGGGGGCCGGTGGTTACGGAACGAACGTGAGGTCGGCCAGATCGAAGGCGACCAGATCCCCGGGATCGACCGAGTGATCCGCCAAGCTGCCATGCACCGCTGCGACGAAGAAGAACAGATAGCTGCCGGCCGGTTCGTTGCCGTTCCAGGTGTAGGTGAAGAAGTCCGGCGCGCTGACGGACAAAGGGGTGGTCAAGTCGAAGTTCTCGGCGATCGGATCCAGGCTGGCGAGGTCGGAAAGGTCGCCGAGCGTCACGTGAAAATCCAGATCGTTGAAGGTCAGCACGGTATGTCCGTCGGGCAGGACCACTCCGAAGATCAGGTCGACGATGGTGTGGATACCGGGATTGTCGAAGCCGATTCCGACCCCGAATGTCTGCCCGGGTCCGAAGCTGGGGCCGCGGGCCGCGGCGTGGACCTCGAGGGACACCGACAGCGGCGGCGGCGGCGGGGTGACGAGGATGTCGCCATCGTTCACATCGGTTTCGGCGCACGAGCTTTGCCCACAAAAGCTCGTGGTCAGGAAGAAGCCGACGCTGTCGCCGCTCTTCAGGCTGAAATCGTTGAGATCGTCCGCGCTGTCCAGCGGGTGAGCGTATTCATAGAAGCTGAAGCTGCCGTTGTTTTGGACCGCGCCGGCGCCGTCGTTGGTGCCGCCGATCGTGGTGTCGGGGTAGCCGCAATTTCCCGCAGGGCCGGGAGAGCACGGCGGCAGGTTGCTGCGGACCCCGTCGTAGAAACCGCTGCTGGAGCCGATGAACACGAAGTCGTCCCCGTTCTCGTAAAGGATGCCGTCATGGTCGTTGTCGAACTGGAACGAGGCGCTGTTGAAGCCCAAGGTGTCGCGGTCGACTCGAAGAGCGAGGAAGAGGTTTTGGCCGTCGTTCATGACCAAGATGGTGGCCGCGGTGGTGCCGCCCTCCTCCGGCGGGAGATTGAACGGGAACGAGTGGACGGCGGCGCTGTCCCATTCGCCCGGCTGCATGACGCCGTCGATGATCGCGGTGCCGGAGCCCGATAGGCTCGGGCCGCCATGGGCCCATGAGGACGGAGCCCCCCAGATGGAGAGGGCGCACACTGCGGTTGCAAGCCGGATACTGCGGATCGCGATGCCCATCGATACTTGCCTCCCGGCTAAAGTGGTTGTGCCTACTCGAGTAATCTCACCTTAGGAGCGGGGCTAGCTTTCGTCAAGCTGGCCATCCCTGTTGTGGTAGCCGCAGCTCGTCCATGGGCCGCCTTCGACCAATCATGCCACCCATTCAGGACCATGACGGCAGATAAGAACGGCGAAGCCCTCGGCTAGTTGGAAGGGGAGAGCAAGAAGGCTCGGAGCCCACCGGGGATGACTCCCTTGTAGTGGCCGTAACCGACGATTTGGCCGCGATCGTTGATCGCCGTTGCCACCGAGAGCTCCCAATCGGAGGGTGCGAATGCATCCAGGTTTATGAGTGTGCCGTTGCGCCAGAGGAAGGCCGCTTCCTGCTCCGCGCTGCCGTTGGGAAGTCGCGACCATCCCACCACCCAGCGGCGGTTGTTGATTCCATAGGCGGCGGCGCTGCGTTCCCCCAGCGCGCCGAGGTCCTGCATCACGCCTTTGCGCCACAGAAAAGCGTGTCGTCTTCCTCCGGGTCCGAGCTCCGCCTCGCCGACGATCGCGCCCTTGTCGTTGATGTCGTGGGCGAAGCTGTTCGCGCCGCCCAGCGTTCCCAGATCGGTGAATCTGCCGCTGCGCCATAGGTAGGCATGGTACAAGCTGCGGTCGGGGCCGAAATTGGACGAGCCCACGATCCAGCCCTTGTTGTTGATCGCCGTGGCATAGCTGCCGATGCCGCCGAGCTTGCCGATGTCGGAGACCCGACTGTCCTCCCAGCGGAACGAGTGCGGCGCCGCGCTGCTCGAGGAACGGCCGACGATCACGCCGGTTTCGTTGATCTCGAAAGCGCCTCCACCCGCTCCGCCCGGCAGGACTCCGAGATCGATCATGCGGCCATCCCTGAACAGAAACGCATGAGCCTGATTTCCGCCGGCGACGGTGTCGTTGCCGACGATGTCGCCGCGGTCATTGATGCCGTGGGCGGTGCCGTCATTGCCGCCCAGAGTGCCCAAGTTTGAAAACACGCCGTCCCGGTAGAGAAACGGGAAGCCTCCCCCTCCGACCACCGCTCCGTGATGGTTGATGTCCCAAGCGAAGGTGGCTCCGGATTGCTCGGCCGCCAGATCCCGAAATTCATACTCGCCTTGGCTCTTGGCGCCTAAATGGAGTGACGCAATCCCAACGGCCGGTAAGAGAACGGCGACCCACAACGGAAATGTATTCGACGATCCCTTAAATATCACAGAAAGTCGCCGAATCTGGGATCGCATGGCAACTATCATTCTATCGCGGATCGCTATCGACGGAGCACGCCATCCCTCCTGCAGGCGGATTTTGTCCTATTCCGAGCGCACCGCCTGCATCGAGCCGATGCGCGATTCGCCGCTCGCGGCGCTTACGTGGGTTCGATTTGGCGGATGGCGATCCGGCCGCCGTAGCGCAGGTGGGGGCAGGTGCGCGCCAGCGCAACCGCCCGCTGGTAGCTCTGGGTTTGAATCACGAAGTACCCGGCGAGGATTTCCGAATCGGAAGCGCCGAAAAACGGCAGATCGACCGCCTCGCCGTCCGGGAGCAAAAGGCGGCCGCCGTCCTTGAGCTTTTCGCCGCCGAGCACGGTGCCCAGCTCGCCGCCGCGGCGCGCCCAAGCGCCGTACTCCCGGATACGTTCTTGTTGATGGGTGGAAGGGCCTTGAACGAACTGCTTTCCCTCATAGAGAAACAGAACATAGCGGTCACCCCCGGTTGGAACGCCGCCCCGGGTGGAGCTGCGAGGGGCCGCAGCCCATCCCAGCAGGAAGCAGGCCAGCGCCGCGGCCAGCGCGGCGCCGGCTCGAAGCCAGCGGCGCGCGCCGAGCCGGCGCGCGCCGAGCCAACCACTTTCGTGCAGCGCCAGCACGACCCGATCTTCCAGCGCCGCTGGCGGCATCCGCTCGCGCGCCAAGGAGCGCAGGCGATCGCGCTCTTCCGGGGTCCAATCTTCACAGGGTTCATCGGTCATCGTCGTTCTCCGTCCGCTGATCTCGACTTCGGGGCCGGCGGCCACTCGCCGCCGGCCAGCCAGTCGCGCACCGCGCGCCGCGCATGGGCTAGTTGGCTCTTCGAGGTTCCGATCTCGATACCCAGCAGGCCGCTGATCTCCTGGTGGGTGTATCCCTCCACGTCGTGCAGCACCAGAACGTGCCGGTAACCGTCCGGCAGGCGCGCGATCGCCCGCTCGAGGTCGATTTGAATTCCGGCCGGCGCGGCAGCCGGTTGGATCAGCGCCAGGTCCAGTGGGCCGTCGCTGCTGCTCTCGTTTCGCTGCCGGCGCCGTCGCTCGCGGCAACAGTTGATCGCGATGCCGCACAGCCAGGTGCGCAGGCTCGAGTCCCAGCGGAAGCGGCCCAGCCGGCGCGCCGCCCGCAGCCAGGTGTCTTGCACCAGCTCCTCGGCGTCCCGCTCGATCCCGCCGACCAGCCGCAGGACCAACGGATACAGCGCCGGGGTATGCCGGCGGTAGAGCGATCGGAAGGCGGCTTCGTCGGCGCGGCGCAGAAACAGCGCGGCCAGAACGCGATCCGGGTTGGGATCGGCCGATAGCGAGCGGGTGGCGCCGCCGTCGCTCAAGCCGGTTTATCGCACCCGCCGGTGTTCGATCTCTTCCATCCAGCGCTCCTGCCCGTCTTGGTACCAGGTCCAGCGGCTGGTGAAATGATCTGGATCGTGGAAGCGGTACACCACCTTGTCCATGTGGCCCTGATCGCGCGAGCGCAGGTTGGTGCCATCGAGGAAGGTGAAGGTTATCGATTTCTCATCCGCGGCAAAAGAGCTGGCCACCAGGCGCGGCTGATTCTTGGCCACGCAGTAATGGGTCAAGAGCAAACGGTCGCCATCGAGGTAATACATGGTCGCCATGGTCTCGCCTGGATGCGCATCGAAGCTGGTCCCTTCGACCACCGAGCCGGCGGCGATCACGCGGTAGCGCACCCGATCGGTCCACCCTTTGGTGCTCTTGCCTTCCCACTCGCCGGCCAGCGCTTTGAAGCGCTCGAAGGCCGAGACCGCGGCTGAATCGACGGGTGGGGCCGGTGCCGGGCTGTCGGAGCGGCCGATCCGAGCGGTCAGCGCGATGACGCCCAGGGACAGGATCAGGGATTTGCTGGCTAGTCGCTGCATGGCGGCTCCTCCTGGATTCGGGTTGATCTTGGACCCGGACGTGACGCTGAGCGCCCGCAGTCCCACGCTTTCAATGATGAGTGGCTCCAGCTAGCCGGATGGTTGCACGGAATCCAACCAACCCTGATGGCGGCCGGGGGTGTTGCGGGGTCCACCGCTTCAGGATGTATGATCTTCGCCCGGCGAGCGCCTTGGGCCGTGGGAGCGGCGAGCTCGTAAACGGCGGCGGGCCCGGTCGGCTCGGCCGATCTCGAGGCGCGCTGGGATCGAAGAGGGATGAGAAAGCTCATCGTCGGAGCTGTTCTGCTGACCGCGACGCACGTGGCGGCTCAGGTTCCCGCATCGGGACCGGCGCCGGTCGAGATCCATGGAAGCGTCTTCGTCGACCAAAACGGCAACGGCAGCCGCGACGACGGCGAGCCGGGAGTTGCGGGCGCCGCAGTCTCGGATCAGGTCGACGTGGTCGCGACCGGCCCGAACGGGGAGTTTCGCCTCGAACGCTCGCAAGGCTTCGGGCTGGTGTTCGTAAGCCTTCCGGATGGCTACTTGGCGGCGGAGAGGTTTTGGAAGCGGCTCTCCGGATCGGCTGGATCCGAACGGATCGATTTTCCGTTGCGCCAGAGCGGTCGAGCGGACGACTTCACTTTTGTGCACGCCTCCGACCCGCACTTGAGCCAGAGCAGCTTGCCGCGACTGGTCAAGCTGCGCGAGCTGGCGCGGACTCTATCTCCGGCCTTCGTCTTGATCACCGGCGACCTGGTGAAGGATTCCCTGCGCGTTGCCGAGGCGGAGGCGCTGGGTTACTTCGATCTGCTGGTCGATGAGCTCGGAAAGTTTCCGGTCCCGGTTTGGACCGTGCCGGGCAACCACGACATCTTCGGCATCGAGCGGCACCTTTCCGGCGTGACCCCCGATCGTCCGCTCTATGGCAAGGAGATGTACCGGCACCGGCTGGGCCCCAACTACTTCTCGTTCAACTACGGCGGCGTGCATTTCGTCGGGATCGATTCGGTCGACTACGACGACCAGTGGTACTACGGGCACGTCGACGCCACCCAGCTCGCCTGGCTCGAACGGGACCTCGCGCTTCTGGCCCCGGAGACCGCGGTGGTGACCTTCCAACACATTCCGCTCATCACTTCGATTGAAGTGCTGGCCGGATACCGCGACGAGTCGCCGGCCCCGACCTTGATCACGGTGGAAGGCAAGACTCAGTTTCGCCATTCGGTCGCCAACGCCGAAGCGGTCCTGGCACTGCTGCGCCGGCATCGTTTTCCGCTGGCCCTTGGCGGTCACATGCACAGCCGCGAAATGCTGGTGTTCGAAACCGGCGGCCAGCGGACTCGATTCCATCAGAGCGCCGCGATCCTCGGTCCCAACCAGGTGGGCGGCTTGGAGATGCGTTCGGGCGTCACCCTCTACCGCGTGCGCGGCGGCGAGATCGACGACGGAACGTTCCTGCCGCTCGACCCGCCCGCCCAACCGGAGTAAAGTTCGCATCTTCGGGAGCTCCGAAGGTAAACTGGTTTCGGGCGGAAAGCCCTGGCGCGCTCACAGATTGGTCGCCTCCGGATCGTTCCAGAAATCTTCCAGCTCCACCCCCAGCCCGTCCACGGTGCGGTTGCACCAGGCGAAATAGCCCGCGATCTGATTGATCTCGAGGATGGCTTTGTCGCCGAACCCTTCCGCCCGCAGGCGCTCGATGTCGCCGGCCTCGACCGCTGCCGGGGTCAAGGTCAGCTTGCGGACATAGTCCAGCATCGCCAGGTCCGCGGCGCTCAAATCCGCCTGCCGGTAGTCACGCTTGATGGCGTCCACCTTGTCTCGATCCTTCATTTCTCTGAGGAGACCCTCCCCATGATGGCGGATTCAATAATGGCACTTGTTGAGCACCGAGACCGTGACCGCGATCATCTCGCGCTGCTGGAGCGAGATGTCGCAGTCGCCGTGCATCACTTGGTTGTAGAACAGCATCAGGGAGCGCAAAGCCGGCAGGCTCAGGCTGTGGACCTTGATGATGTTGTCGACCCCGCCCCAGGAGCGGGTGCAGCCGGCGTAGATCTTGGCCAGCGGGCCGCGGGCTTCGTCTTCCTGGATCGCCTTGATCCACATGTCGTCCTCCTTGCGAGCGCTTGGCCAGGCGGCTCCTTCACTTCTCGAACAACTTCGCACCCGGCGTCTTCGGCCGTGGCTTCGAGTGAATGTAGGCCTCGAGATCCCACGCTTCCTGATCGGTCAATTCACCGCCCGCCATCAACGGCATATTCCAGCGCACAAAGGACGCCAGAAACGCGGGATCCGTGAACATCCCCGCCGCCTGATTGAACGAGTGGTCCCCCCACAAGGCCGGCCGGTAGTAGGTGTCGTATTCGTATCGCCCTTGGCCGTCGAGCTGATGGCACACGGCGCATTTTTGGACGAACACTTGCTGGCCCGTGACTGGATCACCGGTCGAGCTTTGGATCGGCGGGAAGCCGTGCTTCACGCTGTTGCACAGCTTCAAGCTTTGCGCTTGTTCATCCAACCACTGCATGTAGAAGAGGAGTCCTTCCATGTAAGGATTCGTGTCGCAGTCTCCGCTTTGGCCGTCGCCTGCTGGAGTGCACAGCGGTTTCCCGTTCATGCTGTTGGTGAAGCAGTGATTGATGCGCGCCTGTAGCTGGGGCGCGGTCGGATATTCCGACTTGAGATCCACCCACCAGGCGGCGTCGGAATTACCGCCGGCGCTCAAGTGGCAGCTCGAGCAGTGCAGTTTTGCGGTCGGTACGAAAGTGGGGAGCATCTCGTAGGTCCGGGTGGCCACGGCATAGCCGCGGGTGATCTCCGTCCAGTGATCGCGATCCCACTGGGTCTTCTGCGCGGTGGGCGGCGGGATGGCCTTGCAGCTCGACTGCGCCGGCAGCGCGTTGTTCAGCGTGAAGCTGAAATCGGAGGAGACGAAGCTGTTTTGGTTCACGGTCCGCGCCGTCGAGTGGCAACCCATGCAGGTCGAAGTCGGCTGCACGTAGGACTCCATCGTGGTATTGCCCAACACGGGCGGCCGCACGGTAAACACTGTCTCCGGAGGCCGAACCGAACTCGGGGAGGGCACCGGCCATTGCGTGTTGATCAGCTCATAGTATCGAAAGACCGAACCGGCGGCGGCCAGGGCCTTTTGCACGTCTCGGTTCAACCAGAAAATATTGTCCACTGCCTGCGTCGGGTGGGCGCAATCCGGATGGGTATCGGGAATCTTGATGGAGCGAACGATCTGGTTGGGAGTACCGGCCTTGGTCTGCTGATTCGGTGGGCAGTTCACCGGGTTGCAGCTGGGGTTGTTGAACCAGTACGGCGCGGCGGCGGAGCCGGGAACGTTGTTGGCCTGCTCGAAGGTCGACCAGATCCACTGCGGCGCGAATTCGGTCTTGGTGGTGATGTGGAAGCCGACCAGGCCCATCCTTTGCGTGCGGCAGTTGATCAGGTCGCCGTTCGCGCCTTGGTCGCAGACGCACGCTGTGACCGTATGAAAGTTCGGTTCTTCGCTCGGTGACACATTGCGCCAAGCAGCTTTGATCAGCATGCCGCCGTTGGGAAAATCGATGGATTTTGCCTGGGCTTGAACGTTGGCGTTGTAGAGCTGGTTTTGGACAATGTAGTCGAACAGTATCTGGTTGAGGCGAATCTCGTACCGCACCAGGTTGCCCTTTTGATCCGTGAGCGTCGCCGGCAAGGTACCCGTCGCGGCCGCCGCCTGTAGGGTCGAGTCGACGACGTCGTCGATCTTCTGGGATCGGAATAGGACCTTGGCGCCGCCGGCGCAAGCGCCGGGGATCGGCTCGGTGTCGTTCCACGGCTTAGGTTTCG
>Ga0326597_10014513_pt1 | contig 10326 bp, 7 predicted proteins | sample RVTome_12_FD_203789 | JGI IMG/M metagenome (GOLD analysis project Ga0326597, IMG submission 203789) | Soil microbial communities from uranium-contaminated site in the Upper Colorado River Basin, Wyoming, United States - RVT100D185 | ecosystem: Environmental > Terrestrial > Soil > Contaminated >...
GGCATCACGGAGGGTGAGTACGTCGTGGTACGGCCCGCCAACTCCACCGTCGTGTTCGCCGTCGGCTACTCGCCGACGCGGGCTTCGGCGGAACGGCGGGTGCGAGTGATCCGTGCCAGCGTCGAAGGGACGCCCTGGGACTTCAAGATCGAGCATGCCCTTCTCGTCGGCGACGACCTCGAGTTGTCCGGAGGCACGATCATCAACGACATCAACGACAACGACGGCGCCGCGGTCCACGCCAACGGCACCGTCACCGGAACCGGGTCCTACTCGGTGGAGGGCTGCCTCTCCTCCTCGGAGACGACCTTTGCAGCCACGGCCCAGTGCCCGCCGAGCCCGGCCCCTCCGGAGCCGATGCCGGTGGTCGACCCGCTGGTGCTGTACGGGTTCGCCGAGTACGTCATGTGCGCCGATCGGCAGATCTACGGGGGACCGGCCCACCTGCTCACCCCCGACCCCGACCTGGTGCCCTGCAACGGGAACGAGACGGTGACCGTTCTGGTCGGTTGGACGTCGAGCGCCACCGGAGGCAAGGTCGCGTGGTCCGCCGGTCCGGCCGCGGTCACTCCGGGAGTCTTCTACATCGACAACGGCAATTACGTCGGCAAGCTCGGGTCCAACTCCTTCCAGCTGGAGGCCACGGTGATCGCGGCCAGCACCGGCGGCGATTGCCCGATTCCATCGACCGGGAACATCATGCTCGACGGGCCCAGCGACGTCGTGGCCCATCCCTCCCTGCGCGCCGCCGGATACGACCTGCTCTTTGTCGCCCAGGGAGACGTCCAATTCTCCGGCTCGGCGGTGGTGGGCGGGGCGATCCTGGCCCACGAACAGATCGATTACCGCGGCGGCGCCGGTTCGTGGGGCGCGGTGGTGGCCGAAGAGGCCTGCGACACATCCGGCTCTCCGGTCAGCCAGTCCGTCACCACCGGCACCTCGGTCATCAACTTCGACGGGCCGATCAACACCCCGTTCACCGCGAACCGCCTCCGCGCCGAGGTGACGGGATGGTACGAGCTGTGAGTTGAGCGGTCGGGGCGGATCCTCGGGCGGGTAGGTTGCGTCCGATGCTCATCGACTCTGCGCCGCTGTGGCTCGCCGAGACCAACTGCTGGGTGGTGGCACCCGAGGCCGGTGGCCCGGCGGTGGTGGTCGATGCCCCTCCCGACGCCGATGGCGTCCTCGGCCTCCTCGCCCACCACGACCTGATCCCGATCGCGCTGCTGCTCACCCATGCCCATGTCGATCACCTCGGAGGGGCCGGAGCGGTCGCCGCGGCGTTCTCCCTCTCGGCATACCTCCATCCGGACGACGATTGGCTCGCCGCCGATCCCCTTCTCCAGTTGCGGGCGCTGTGGGGAGCGATCCCACCGGGTGATTACGAGCCGCCCGCCCGGTATGAGACCCTGGCCGACGGCCAGGCCCTCGACCTTGCCGGCATGCACCTCGAGGTCTTGCACACCCCCGGACACACCCCGGGTCATTGCTGTTTCTGGGTCCCCGAGGAAGGGGCCTTGTTCAGTGGGGACCAGTTGTTCGCCGGCTCGATCGGCCGCACCGACCTCCCCGGAGGCGACTTCATCGCCTTGATGCGCTCGATGGAGGATCGGGTGCTCCCCCTCCCGCCGGAGGCCGTCGTCTTCCCGGGCCATGGGCCCACAACTACCCTTGCCCGGGAGCTCGAGACCAACCCCTTCCTCGAGGCATTCCGTTGATCTCCCGACTCAAGGGCACCGACGACATCCTCCCGCCCGACTCGCGTCGCTGGCGGGCGCTCTTGCGCGCCTTCGACCGCCTTTCCGAGCTGTATGGGTACGACCTGGCGCTGCTCCCGGTGATCGAGGCGACCGAGCTGTTTTCTCGGGGTGTGGGCGAGGCGACCGAGGTGGTCGAAAAGCAGATGTACACCTTCGAGGACCGGGGGGGCCGCTCGGTGACCCTCCGCCCCGAGCTGACCGCGGGAATGGTCAGGGCATTCGTCGAGGCCGGTGCCCCGGGGACCATGAAGCTCGCCGCCGAAGGCCCGATGTTCCGCTACGAGCAGCCGCAGAAGGGCCGCCGCCGTCAGTTCCATCAGGTCGATTTCGAGTACTTGGGCGAGGCTTCTGCGGACGCCGACATCGAGGTGATCGAGCTCTCCTACCGGTTTCTCGAGGAACTGGGGATCGAGGGCATCAGCCTCAAGGTCAACTCGATAGGAGACTCCGCGGACCGTCTGGGGTACCGCCTGGTGCTCCAGGAGTTCCTCCGATCGCGGGAAGCCGAGCTGTCCCCGGACGCCCGGCGGCGCATCGACAGCAACCCGCTGCGGGTGCTCGACTCGAAAGCCGACGTCGCCGCGGTCGGCGATGCCCCGGTCCCGATCGACCATCTGGGCGAGCCAGCCAGGGCCCACTTCGGTGCGGTGTGCGCCGGCCTCGATGCCGTCGGCATCCCATACGAGGTCGAGGGGCGTCTGGTTCGCGGCCTCGACTACTACAACCGCACCGTATTCGAGCTGTTCTCGTCGTCCTTCGAGGCGGCGCAGTCGGCTCTCGGGGGCGGGGGTCGATACGACCCGCTCGCCGGACTGATCGGCAGCAGAAGGGAGATTCCGGCGGTCGGGGTGGCGCTGGGCTGTGATCGGATCGTCGCGGCGATGCCGGACCCGGGGGGCAAGCGCTTGGATCTCTTCGTGGCCGTGGTCGACGCCGACCGGCGCGACGAGGCCCGGCGTTGGTTGGCGCGGCTCCGGCGCGAGGGTTTGCGGGTGGAGTGGGACCCGGTTCCCGGCCGATCGCTGCGCGGGCAGTTCAAGTCGGCAGACCGCTCGGGGGCGGGTGCGGTCGCGGTCGTCGGCGATGAATGGTCCGAAGGCGAGGTGACGGTGAAGCGCTTTGGCACCGGCGAGGGGGAGCGTGTGCAGATCGAGGAGGTCGCCTCGTGGCTGCTGGGCCGCTGAGGACCGCCCGGGCGGGCGAGCTGCGGGCGGGCGACGCCGGGCGCGACGTCAGGCTGGCCGGCTGGGTGGCGAGCCGTCGGGACCATGGGGGGGTGCTCTTCGTCGATCTGCGCGACGCCTCCGGGATCGTTCAGGTGGTGGTCGACCCCGACGCCGACGAGTCCGTCGAAAGCGTGGCCCACTCTCTACGGGACGAGTTCTGCATCGCGGTGTCGGGGATCGTCCGGGCGCGCCCCGATGGCACCGTGAACGCGGACCTCCCGTCGGGCGAGGTGGAGGTGGCCGCATCGGGCCTCGAAGTCCTCTCGCCATCCGATCCGCTCCCGTTCCAGATCGACGATCGCTCCGAGGTCGACGAGATGCGCCGCCTCGAGTACCGCTACCTCGACCTGCGCCGGCCGCGGATGACGGCCAACCTGGTCGCCCGGTCCAAGGCGATCCACGCGATGCGCTCCACCATGGCCGACGGGGGCTTCCTCGAGGTCGAGACGCCGACTCTCGTGAAGTCGACGCCCGAGGGTGCCCGCGACTTCCTGGTCCCGAGCCGGTTGCGCCAGGGCTCGTTCTACGCGTTGCCGCAGTCTCCACAGCTCTTCAAGCAGCTGCTGATGGTGGGGGGGGTCGAGCGGTACTACCAGATCGCCCGCTGCTACCGGGACGAGGACTTCCGATCGGATCGGCAGGTCGAGTTCACCCAACTCGACCTCGAGGGAGCGTTCTGGGGGAGAGACGAGGTATTGGAGGCATTGGAGCCGGTATTGGTGGCGGTGGCACGGGCCCTGCGGGGAGTGGAGCCGGCAGCGCCGTTCCCCCGGCTCACCTGGCACGAGGCCATGGCCCGGTACGGCACCGACAAGCCCGACATCCGGTTCGCCATGGAGATCGTCGACCTCTCCGCGAACTTCGGCGACACCGAGTTCAAGGCGTTCGCGGGAGCACTCAGGTCGGGCGGCATCGTCGCCGGGATCAATGCAGGTCCCCAGGAGCTCTCCCGCGCCGGGCTGGACGCGCTGGTCGAACGCGCCGTCGGCCTCGGGGCCAAGGGGCTGGTGTGGCTCGTCATCGAGCCAGACGGCACGCTGCGGTCGCCCGTGGCGAAGTTCCTCAGCGGCGACGAGCAGGGTGGTCTCGTCGCAGCCCTCGGCGGCGCCATTGGAGACACCCTCCTGGTGGTCGCCGACGCCACCCGGATGGCGCAGAGCGTCCTCGGAGCGCTGCGCCTCGATCTCGGCAGACCGCAGGCCCACGACACGCTGGCCTTCCTGTGGGTCGTGGACTTTCCGGTTTTCGCGGTGGGGGAGGCGGGGGAGCTGGTGCCCGAGCACCACCCCTTCACCGCGCCATACGACGTCGACGAGATGCGCGACCACCCGGAGACGGCGCTGTCCCGGGCATACGACCTGGTGCTCAACGGCACCGAGCTGGGGTCGGGGAGCGAGCGGATCCACGATCCCCGAACTCAGAAGACGGTCTTCGACATCCTCGGGATCTCGGACGACGAAGCCGAGTCACGCTTCGGCTGGTTCATGCGGGCCCTGCGGTATGGAACCCCGCCGCACGCCGGCTTCGCCGTGGGGATCGACCGGCTCGTCGCGATCCTCCAGAACGAGCCGAACATCCGCGAGGTGATCCCGTTTCCCAAGACACAGACCGGGATCGATCCACTGACCGCCTCGCCGAGCCGCGTGATGGATGCTCAGCTCGCGGAGCTCGGCATCGCGCTACGGCCCGAGGTTCGCCAGGCACTCGAGGGGGAAGCGGCGGGGGACTGATGGACGACCTCTTCGCCGACGAGCGGGAGGGACGGCGGCGGGCCGCCCAACCCCTGGCTGCGAGGATGCGCCCGGCGACCCTCGACGAGGTGGTGGGGCAGGACCATCTCCTCGGCCCGGATGCCGCCTTCGGCACCATGGTCCGCGGGGGCCGTCCGGTGTCGATGATCCTGTGGGGCCCTCCCGGAACCGGGAAGACCACACTCGCCCGCCTCGTCGCCAATTCGACGAAGGCTGCCTTCGAGCCGATGTCTGCCACCTCCGCCGGAGTGAAGGAGGTGCGCGAGGTGCTGGCTTCGGCGCGCCACCGGCTGGAGCAGGACGAGCGGCGGACGGTGCTGTTCCTCGACGAGATCCATCGTTTCACCAAGTCGCAGCAGGACGCCCTGCTCCCCGGGGTCGAGGACGGGATCGTGATCCTGGTGGGGGCGACCACCGAGAACCCATTCTTCGAGGTCAACTCCCCGCTCATCTCACGCAGCCTGCTGTTCCGCCTCGAGCCACTGTCACCCGACGAGGTCGGGATGCTGATCGACCGGGCCATGTCCGATCGCGAACTTGGCGTCGCCGCGCCTGATCGGATCGATCCGGCGGCTGCCCGGCGGCTCGCCGAGCGCTCCGGGGGCGACGCCCGCCTCGCCCTGAACGCCCTCGAGGTGGCCGCGGTGATCGCGGCCGGCCGCGGGGAGCCGGCCATCGGCGTCGAGGCGGTGGAGGAGGCCCTCCAGCATCGCGTGATCCGCTACGACAAGGCCGGTGACCAGCACTACGACGTGATCTCGGCGTTCATCAAGAGCCTCCGCGGCTCCGACCCGGATGCTGCGGCGTACTGGCTGCAGACGATGCTCGATGCGGGTGAGGACCCGGAGTTCATCGCACGGCGGATGGTGATCCTGGCCTCCGAGGACATCGGCATGGCCGACCCGACCGCGCTGGGGGTGGCCGTCGACGCCGCTCGGGCCCTGCAATTCGTCGGCCTGCCCGAGGCGGCTTATGCCCTGCACCACGCCACCCTCCACCTGGCTACCGCCCCGAAGTCGAACTCGGTGGCACGGACGATCGGGGCGGCGAGGCAGGCGGTCGAGGAGACCCCGGCGGCTCAGGTTCCGGCGCATCTCAGGTCGACCGGCTACCGGGGAGCGGAGCAGCTGGGCCACGGGGTCGGATACGTCTACCCACATGACCACTCCGGCGGCATCGCCCCCCAGCAGTACCTCCCCGACGAACTGGTGGGGCGAGTGCTCTACGAGCCGGGCGACACGGGCAAGGAGGCTGCCGTCGCCGAGTGGCTGGGGGAGGTGGACCGGCGCATGGGGCGACCCCGACGCGACACGCAGTGATGAGGGTCGACGGCTGACCGTCCACGGCCGACGGCCCGGCGAAGCCATCGGCCGATCCGCCGCGGGGCAATGGAGGACGGGCAACAGGTAACGGGTGACCGCTCGTTACCCTTCCGCCAATGAGCACGCCAGTCGGCGGCACCGAGATTCGGCGCGCCTTTCTCGACTTCTTCGCCGAGCGGGGTCATCCGATCGTGCCGTCGGCCTCGCTGATCCCGGTCGACCCGTCGCTGCTGCTCACGGTCGCCGGGATGGTTCCCTTCAAGCCGTACCTGTTGGGTGAGGAGACACCGCCGTATCGGCGGGCCGTCACCTCGCAGAAGTGCATCCGCACCAACGACATCGACCTGGTCGGGCTGACGGCGCGCCACTTGTCGTTCTTCGAGATGCTGGGGAACTTCTCGTTCGGGGACTACTTCAAGGATCAGGCGATCCCCTGGGCATTCGAGCTGGTCACCGAGGTCTATGGGATGGACCCCGACCACCTCTGGTACACCGTCCACGAGACCGACGACGACGCCGCGGAGATCTGGATCGAGACGGTGGGCGTGTCACCCGACCGGGTCCAGCGACGGGACCGGGACAACTTCTGGCAGATGGGTGTGGCCGGCCCCGCCGGGCTGTCCTCGGAGATCTTCTACGACCGTGGCGCCGAGTACGGGCAGGATGGTGGGCCGCTCGTCGACGAGGAGCGCTTCATGGAGATCTGGAACCTCGTCTTCATGCAGTACCTCCAGGACGAGCCCTACCACGTGATCGGCGATCTTCCCGCCAGGAACATCGACACCGGCTCGAGCCTGGAGCGGGTTGCCCTGGTGCTGCAGGAAGTCGGCACGCCCTTTCTCACCGATCTCTTGCGTCCGGTGGTCGCGGCCGCCGAAGCGGCCACCGGCGTTGCCTTCGGTGCGCGGCGCGAGTCCGACGTGAGCCTGAGCATCATGGCCGACCACGGCCGCGGCTTCACGTTCCTCATCGGGGACGGAGTGGTGCCGTCGAACGAGGGCCGGGGCTATGTCCTGCGCCGTCTCCTCCGCCGCACCATCCGCCACGCCTGGCAGCTGGGCGCCGAGAGGAACATCACCCCCCCTCTGGTCGAGGCGACCGTCCAAACGCTGGGAGAGGCCTACCCGGCGCTGCGTGCCGCCGAAGCCGGGATCGTGGAGACGGCCGAACGCGAGGAGCAGCGCTTTCGCAGGACCCTGGAATCCGGGCACAGCCTCCTCAGTGCCGAGCTGGAGCAGATGGATGCCGGTGCCACCCTCTCCGGTGAGACGGTATTCAAGCTCCACGACACGTTCGGGTTCCCCGTCGAGCTCACCGAGGAGATCGCCGCCGAGCGGGGCGTCGAGCTGGACAGGCACGGGTTCGACTCGGAGATGGCCGCGCAGCGCGAGCGGGCGCGAGTCGCCCGGAGCAAGTCGGCCGTCGCCGACGCACCCAAGGCGTATCGCGACATCTACGACGAGTCGGGGCCAACCCGATTCCTCGGATACGAGCAGGTCGACACCCAGGGGACGATCCTCGCCATCGTCGCCGGCGGCGACCCGATCCAGACCGCCGAGGAGGGACAAGATGTCGAAGTGTTCTTCGACGTGACGACGTTCTACGCCGAGTCGGGCGGGCAAGTCGGGGACACCGGGACCGCCACCACCGAGACCGGGATGCTCCAGGTGACCGACACCCAACATGCCGTGCAGGATCTGCATGGGCATCGGGTGACCGTGCGATCGGGCTCGGTGTCGGTAGGGCAGGTCGCCGCGCTGGCTGTCGATCCCGGCCGCCGTGAGCGGATTCGCAAGAGCCACTCGGGCACCCACATCCTCCACTGGGCGTTGCGCACCGTCGTGGGCCCGCACGTGCGGCAGGCGGGCTCGCTCGTCGAGTCGGGAAGGTTCCGGTTCGACTTCTCGCACTACGAGGGGCTCACCGACGAGGAGGTCTTCGAGGTCGAGCGGCTCGCCAACGAGCGCGTCGTCGAGAACGCCCACGTACGGGCTTACCAGGTCACCCGAGAAGAGGCCGAGGAGATGGGAGCCCTGGCGTTCTTCGGGGACAAATACGGCGACGTCGTCCGGATCGTCGAGGCGGGGTCGTACTCGCGGGAGCTCTGTGGCGGGACCCATGTCCACACCACCGGGCAGGTCGGACCGTTGGTAGTCGTGGGGGAGTCGTCGATCGGGTCGAACCTGCGGCGGATCGAGGCGTACACCGGGTCGGCCGGATACGACTACTTCACCGAGCTTCGTCGGAAGTTGCGTGCCACCGCCGACAGCCTCCGTGTCCCGCCCGAGAAGGTCGACGAGGCGGCGGCGGCGCTCGCGGCGAGGTCGAGGGAGCAGGAGGCGCGCCTCGCCCAGATCGAGGCGCAGACCCGCAGGGAGGCGGCGACGGATCTCGTCGAGTCGGCCGAGGAGGTCGACGGGAAGAAGCTCGTGATCGCCTCGCATGAGCACCTTTCTCCCGATGCCCTCAGGCAGCTGGGGATGCAGGTCCGCGATCGGATGGGCTCGGGGATCGCCGTCCTGGGAAGCAGCCGCGACGGGAAGGCGAGCCTGGTCGTGGTGGTGAGCCGTGATCTCGTCACTCACGGAGTCGACGCCGCCGAGATCGCCGGCCCGGCGGCGAAGCTCCTCGGAGGCGGCTCGAGCCGTGACCCGGAGCTGGCACAAGCAGGGGGACCCTTGGGTAACCGGCTCGGCGACGGCGTCGAGGCGGCGGCCCGGCTCGCTCGAGAGTCGCTCGGTCGGATCTGACGTGGGACGGGTGCTCGCCCTCGACCACGGAACGGTCCGCATCGGCGTCGCGGTGAGCGACGCGGCCGGTATCACCGCTCACCCCAGGGGCTTCATCGATGCGGGCGCGCCCGATTGCCTCGACCGCATTCGGAACCTCGTCGCAGAGCTCGACGTCGAACACATCGTCGTGGGGCTGCCGATCGGGCTCGATGGCGCGGAGGGAGCCGCCGCCGCGGCTGCTCGAGAGTTCGCCGGCGAGGTCACCGATGCGACCGGCCTCCCGACGGAGCTCGTCGACGAGCGGTACACGACCGTCATCGCCGAGCGGGCGCTCATCGCGACCGGATCCAGGCGGGAGCGCCGCAGGCAGGTGCGGGACGGCGCCGCGGCGGCGATTCTGCTGCAGGACTACCTGGAGAGGCGATGAGCATCGAACTCGAGCCATACGAGCCGGATCGGCCGTCGGGCCGCCGCGGGCCGAACACCGCCCTGCGCGGTCTCGGAGTGCTCGGCTTCGTCGTGCTCCTCTTTGCCATCGCCTTTCTCGGGGTGAAGTGGCTGGCCTCGGCGGTGAACGACGTCATCGCACGGCCGGCTCAGACGACAGTGGTTCCCGGCCTTCCGATCACGATCGAGATCGCACCCGGGGCTCCCGCCTCTCAGATCGCCCGTCAGCTCGCCGAGGCAGGCGTGGTCGGCTCGGCGTCGGACTTCGACAAGGTGGTGCGCGACCAGCGGGCCAGCGACCGCCTCCAGGCGGGGCGCTATGACCTCGAGACCGGGATGACGCCTGAGGCCGTACTCGCCGTGCTCATCGAGGGGCCATCGCGGGACGTCTATCGGCTGACCGTGATCGAGGGTTTGACGATCGGCCAGATGCTGGAGTCGATCGCCCGCCAGACCGACATCCGGTTCGCAGACCTCTCCCAGCTGCTGCTCGATGGAACCGTCACGTCGAACCTGATGCCGCGCGAGCCCGACAGCCTGCAGGACTGGGAGGGCATGCTGTTTCCCGACACGTACGAGTTCGAGGTCGACGCCACCGCCGAGGAGATCCTCGTTCGAATGGTGGCGACCATGGAAAACAGGGTGGGATCGATCGACTGGAGCCACCTCGAGGACTTCGACCTCACGCCATATGACGGGATCGTCATCGCATCGCTCATCGAGCGGGAGGCGCTGTTCGACGATGACCGGCCCGTGATCGCCAGCGTCATCTACAACCGCCTCGAAGCCGAAATGAGGCTCCAACTCGACGTCACGGTCGTGTACGTCCTCGGTGGCCTCCCGGAGGAGGGGTTGAGCGAGGAGGACCTCGCGATCGAGTCCCCTTACAACACGTACGTCATCGATGGGCTCCCACCGACGCCGATCGCGGGGGTACGCACCGCCTCGCTGCGCGCCGCCGCCGACCCGGATGACACCGAGTACCTGTTCTTCCTCACCGACGAGGACGGTAGAGCCCATTTCGCCGAGACGTTCGAGGAGTTTCTCGAGCTCCAGGAGGAGTACCTGGGGTCGTCATGAGCGTCTCG
>Ga0326597_10014514_pt1 | contig 10326 bp, 9 predicted proteins | sample RVTome_12_FD_203789 | JGI IMG/M metagenome (GOLD analysis project Ga0326597, IMG submission 203789) | Soil microbial communities from uranium-contaminated site in the Upper Colorado River Basin, Wyoming, United States - RVT100D185 | ecosystem: Environmental > Terrestrial > Soil > Contaminated >...
CGGTGAACGCCGTGGTGTCGGCGGCCATGGTGGGCGTGGCCCTGCCGCTCTGCGAGGGGTTCGCCGGAATCACCACCGACCTCACCCTGCTCGAGCTATCCGACCCGACGCACCCGCTGCTGCGCCGGCTGGCCACCGAGGCGCCCGGCACCTACGCCCACTCGATCGCCATGGCCAACCTCTGCGAGGCGGCCTGCAACGCCATCGGGGGCAACGGCCTGCTGGCGCGGGTCGGCTGCTACTACCACGACGTCGGCAAGATCGCCAAGCCCCAGTTCTTCGTGGAGAACCAGGCGCCGGGCGTGAACCCGCACGACAAGCTCAAGCCCGACGTGTCGGCGCAGATCATCCGCAACCACGTGAAGGACGGGCTCGCGCTGGCCGGGGAGGGCCGGCTGCCCGACGTGGTGCAAGCGTTCATCCCCGAGCATCACGGCACGGCCGAGATCAGCTATTTCCTCGACCGGGCCCGGTCGCTCGGGACCGGGGAGCCGGCGGCGGAGCTGTACCGCTACCCGGGCCCGCGCCCGCGGTCGGTGGAGACCGCGGTGGCCATGCTGGCGGACGGCGTCGAGGCCGCGCTTCGCGTGCTGGACGATCCCACGCCGGAGAAGGTCCGCGAGGCGATCGACCACCTGGTGCGGCAGCGCATCGAGGCGGGGCAGCTGGCCGAGGCGCCCTTGACCCTGGCCCAGCTGGACCGGGTCAAGGAGGAATTCGTTCGGGTATTGTCGGGCGTGTACCACAATCGGATCGACTATCCGCCAGCGGCCGGTGGGATCAGCGCGGAGTGGACGGCCGCCCAGGCGTGAGGTGCGCCTCACGGACGCGGGACGGTCGCCGGCCCCCGCGGCCGTCCGGCGCGCCGTGCGTCTGGTGCTCGCGCGCGAGTACCCGGGGCCGGCCGTGATCGAGGTGACGATGCTCTCGAGTCAGCGGATGCGGGCGCTCAATCGGCGCGCCTTTGGCCGGGACCGCGCCACCGACGTCATCGCGTTCGGGATGCGCCACGGCGAGACGCTGGTGGGCGACGTCTACGTCTGTCCCGCCGTGGCGCGGGGCTCGGCCGCCCGACTCGGCATCTCGCCCTCCGAGGAGGTGCTCCGGCTGGTGGTGCACGGCATCCTGCACGCGCTGGGGTACCGGCATCCCGAGGGGCGGGCCCGCACCCGTTCGGCCATGTGGCGGCGTCAGGAGCGCTACGTCGCGGCGCTCCGGCCCGCGGGAGCCCGATGACCCCACCCTGGACGAGTCTGATCGTCGCGGCCGTGGCGGCGGCCTGGGCCGCCCTGCTGGCGCTGGCCGACCAGGCGCCCGGGGTGACGCCGACCCTGGGCGACCCGCCGCTCGAGCCCCACCGTCCGATCCCGCTGGCGCGGGCGCTCTGGATCGCCCGGACCGCGCTGCTGCTGGTCGCCGCCACCGCGGCGGGGCTCGCGCTGGTCTGGTGGCGCCGCCCCCCCGCCATCGCGGCCGGCTCGCTCCTCACCGCCTGGCTGCTGGTCATCCTGCTGGGCGAAGGCCTCCCCCGTGCCTTCGGCCTGCTGGCCCCGCGCGCCGCCGGCCGTGCCCTGCCGCTCGCCCGCCGGAGCCTCGCCCCGTTCCGGCCCCTGCTGGGCATCATGGCGGCCGCCGACCAGCTGGCCCACCGGCTCCTGCCCTCCCGTCGCGCCCAACCGGGGGTGCTGGGCGCGGCCCAGCGCGACATGCTGCTCGGCGTCTTCTCACTCGAAGACACGACGGTCGAGGACATCATGACCCCGCGCCTCGACATCGTGGCGGTGAGCACCGAGGCCGCCTGGCCCGAAGTCGCGGCCGTGGCCCGGGAAGGCGAGCACACCCGCATTCCCGTGCATCGCGGCAGCCTGGACGACATCGCGGGGATCCTCTACGCCAAGGACCTGGCGCCGGTGCTGGCCGGCACGCGGGAGCGTCCCGAGCAGTGGCACGAGCTGATCCGGCCGGTGCCGTTCGTGCCGGAATCCAAGTCGCTGGCGGCCCAGCTCCGCGACTTCCAGCGCGGCGCCACCCACCTCGCCATCGTGGTGGACGAGTTCGGGGGCACGTCGGGCCTGGTCACGCTGGAGGACGTGCTCGAGGAGGTGGTGGGCGAGATCCACGACGAGTACGACGGGGACGAAGAGCCGGCGATCGAGCGGGAAGGGAACCGACGGTTCTGGGTGGACGGACGGCTCACGCTGGACGACCTGTCGGCGGTGCTGGGCGAGCCCTTCGAGCACGAAGAGGTGAGCACGGTGGGCGGGCTGATTTACTCGGAGCTGGGGCGCGTGCCCCGGCAGGGCGAGCGCCTCCAGATCGGCGGCTTCCGCGTGGTGGTGGAGGAGGTGGTGCGCCGCCGGATCCGCCGGGTCTACCTCGAGCGGGTGGAGCAGGAGCCGCTGGCCGAAGCCGACGTGCTGCCGGCGGTCGAGAAGGAGCCGTTGTGATCGGGTGGATCGCCCTCGGGACCGGACTCGCGCTGGCGGCGGCCGGAACGGTGCTGGCGGTGGGGACCGCGGCGGTGAGCCGCCTGGAGCTGTCGCGCTGGGTGTCCCAGCGCCAGCGCGGCGCCGAGCTGGCGACCGCCCTGCTCGCGGCCCCAGGCACCGTCCTGGGTCCGGCCAACGCGCTGGCCGCCGCCGGCGTCGTGCTGGCCGGGCTGGGCGCCGCCGCCGTCCTCGGCGGCCTGGGCCCGCCCCTGGCGGGCGCCGCGGTGGTGCTTGGGGCGCCCCTGATCGTGGTGCTGGGGCACACGCTGCCCCGCGCCGTGGGACGGCGCTGGGCGGAGCCGATCACCCGCGCCGCCGCGCCGTGGCTCGAGCGCGCGACCACGTTCATGCGACCCATCGTGCCGCACGTCCCGGTCCGGGACGGCGGCGCGGCGCGGGTCCCGCCGGCCGCGGGCACGCCCAGCGACGAGATCGCGGTCATCGCCGGCGTGATCGCGTTCACCGAGCGGCCCATCCGGGAGGTGATGACGCCGCGGACCGCCCTCGTCGCGGTGGAGGAGGGGGCGTCGGTGCGGGACGCGGCGCTGCTGTTCTCGGAATCGGGGTACTCGCGCCTGCCGGTGTTCCGCGACTCGTTGGATCAGATCACCGGCATGGTGTACGTCTTCGACCTGCTGCGGGCCGCCGGCGCCGACCGGCTGCCGGTGCGGCCCGTGCTCGTGGCCCCCACCTCGCGGCGCTGCGCGGATCTCCTCTTCGAGATGCAGCGCGAGCGGCGCCAACTGGCCGTGGCGCTGGACGAGTTCGGCGGCACCGCGGGCATCGTCACGCTGGAAGACCTGCTGGAGGAGCTGGTGGGCGAGATCTTCGACGAGACCGACGCGCCCGGCTGGGCCCCGGCCACCGAGCGCGACCTGCTGGAGCTGGACGGCGCCACCCCGGTCGCCGACGTGGCCGCGCGGTTCGGCACCCCGCTCCCCCGCGGGGCCGAGACCCTGAGCGGGCTCCTGGCGGGACTGGTGGGCCGCATCCCCCAGACCGGCGAGCGCATTCTCGTCGGGCACCTGGAGTTCGACGTCCTCCGCGCCACGCCCACCCGGGTCGAACGGGTGCTGGTGCGCCAGGCCGGCACGGCGCCCATCGTGGTCGGGAGCGGCGCGTGGCCCGCATGATCCGCCTTCGCCGGTACTTCTTCGTCGGCCTGATCGTGATCGCGCCGGTGGGCGTCACGGTCTTCGTGCTCAAGTGGATCTTCGACACCGTGGACGCCATCCTGGGCCGGCCGCTCCAGGCCGCCCTGGGCTTCCACGTCCCCGGCCTGGGCTTCCTGCTGCTCGGGCTGGTGGTGGTCACGGTCGGCTGGATCGTGCACCGCACGGTGGGACGCCGGCTGCTCAACACCTGGAACCGGACCCTGGTCCGGTTCCCGTTCGCGGGCCGGCTGTACAACGCCGCCAGCCAGATCGTGCAGAGCGTGGCGAGCGACAAGTCGCGCCTCTTCAAGCGCACGGTGCTCATTCCGTACCCGAAGGAGGGGAGCTGGACCTTGGCGTTCGTGACCAGCGAGGATGCGCCGGTCCTCACCCGGGCCCTGGGCGTCCCCTGCGTCGCGGTGTTCGTGCCCACGCCGCCCAATCCGGCCACCGGGGTGGTGCTGGTGGTCCCCACGGATCGCCTGATCCCTATCGACATCTCGCTGGAAGAAGCCTTCAAGTTCGTCATTTCGGTGGGCGCGTTCACGCCGACCACCGGTGAAGGGGTCAGCCGGCCCCGCGGGCTGGATCTCGAGGACCTGTTCCGCGACCGGAAGACATGACCCCCGGTCTCGCCGAAGAGATGCGGCGAGTGGCCGAAGCCGGGGATGTCGCCCGGTTCCTGCGCTACGCGCGGCAGGTGCATCCCTCGGATCTCTCGGACGTGCTGGCCCAGCTCGACGAGGAGCTGCAGCTCCGGCTGGTCCAGGCCCTCCCCCCCGAGCTGGTATCCGAGGCGCTGGCCGAGATGGAAGGCGGGGAACACCCGGAGGAGCTCCTCGCGGCGCTCCGGCCCGAGCAGGCGGCCGGCATCGTGCAGGAGCTGGCCGACGACGACGCCGCCGTCCTGATCCGCGAACTCCCGGCCGATACCGCTAAGCGCATCCTTGCCGCCCTCGCCAACCGGGGCGACCTCGAGCGCCTGCTGGCGTACGAGGAGGACACGGCGGGCGGCCGCATGACCACCTCCGTGGTCACGGTGCCCACCTGGGTGACCCTGGCCGAGGCGCTGGAGTCGGTGCGGGGCCACTCGGAGGAGATGGACGATTTCTATCAGGTCTATTGCCTGGACCGGGACGGCCGGCTCGCCGGCGTGCTGAGCCTGCAGCGCCTGGTGGTGTCCCGGCCCGAGAGCCTGGTGACCGACGTCATGGAACCGCCGGCCGTGGTCGCGACCCCCGAGCAGGACCAGGAGGAGGTCGCGCGGCTCATCGCGCGGTACAACGTGGCCGCCGTGCCGGTGGTGGACCACGTCGGCCGCCTGCTGGGCCGGATCACGTTCGACGACGTGATCGACGTGGTGGAGGCCGAGACCACCGAAGACCTGCTCCGGCTCTCCGGCGTGTCGGCCAGCGAAGACCTGGCCGCGCCGTGGCGTCGCGCGGTGCGGGCCCGGCTCCCCTGGCTCTACGTGAACACGGTGACCGCCTTCCTCGCGGCGGCCGTGGTGTACCTGTTCCAGGAGACCATCGGGGCGCTGGTCATCCTCACGGTCTACATGCCCATCGTGGCGGGGCAGGGCGGCAACGCCGGCACCCAGGCGCTCGCCGTCACCGTGCGCCGCATCGCCCTCGGCCTGATCCCGCCCGGGCAGGGGCCGCGGGTGATCGGCAAAGAGATCCTGGTCGGCGCCACCAACGGCCTGGCGGTGGGCCTGCTGGTGGGCGTGGTGGCCGCGCTGGTACGGGGCACGCCGATGCTGGGGCTCGTCGTGGCGCTCGCCATGTGGGGCAACCTGGTGATCGCCGGACTGGTGGGGTCCATCGTGCCGCTGGTGCTGCACCGGCTGGGCGCGGATCCGGCCGTCTCCAGCTCGGTGTTCGTGACGCCGGTGACCGATGCCTGCGGCTTCCTGCTGCTGCTGGGCCTGGCGTCGGCCATCCTGCTATGAGCTTGCGGCGGCCCGCCGGAGGCCGCGACTTTTCGGCATGACGATCGACGGCCTGCTCGCCGCGTTCCGCTCGCGCGCCGTGCCGGCGCTGGCCCGGGCGATCTCGCTGGTCGAGAACGGGCGCGAGGGCTACCAGGACCTGCTGTCGGCGCTCCATCCGTCGGTGGGGCGGGCGCACCGCATCGGCGTCACCGGCCCGCCCGGAGCGGGGAAATCCACCCTGGTCGAGCTGCTGATCAAGCGCTATCGGGCTCGGGGCCTGCGGGTGGCCGTGGTGGCGGTGGACCCCACCAGCCCGTTCAGCGGCGGCGCCCTGCTGGGCGACCGGATCCGGATGGAGTCGGTGACCCTGGACCCCGACGTGTACATCCGGTCCATGGCGACCCGCGGCGAGCTGGGCGGACTGGCCATGACGACCCGCGAGGTGTGCGACGTGCTCGACGCGTTCGGCTTCGACCGGATCATCGTCGAGACCGTGGGCGTGGGCCAATCCGAGCTCACCATCGCCGCCGCGGCCGACACGGCGCTGCTGGTGCTGGTGCCCGAATCGGGCGACGGCATCCAGGTGCTCAAGGCCGGCGTCATGGAAGTGGCCGACGTCTACGCCATCAACAAGGCGGATCGCCCCGGCGCCGACCGGTTGCGCACGGAGATCGAGGTCATGCTGGGCATCCGGCGGGGGAACGCGTTCCGGCACGTGACGCCGCACCACGCCCCCAGGCCAGGCGGACAGGCAGACGGGCGGGCGGGCGCTCGCGCGGACCGCCCAACCGCCCAACCGCCCAGCCGCCGGGGGGGAGAGGCTGCGGGGGAATGGGAACCGCCCGCCCTCACCGTGTCCGCCCTGAACGACGTCGGGGTAGAAGAGGTAGTCGAGGCCGTCGAGCGGCACGCCGCGTATCTTCGCGAGAGCGGCGAGCTCGAGCGCCGGCGGCGGACCCGGCTGGCCCGTCACACCCGGGAAGTGGTGGACCGGTCCTTGCGGCGCCTGGTCTGGGAGGAGGGGGCCGGGGAGGAGGGACTCGCCGCGGGCCTGGAGCGGGTCGCCCGAGGCGAAACCAGCCCCTACGAGTTGGCCCAGGAGATCCTGGCCGACGTGAAAAAGGAGATATCGCATGGGCATGCGTGACGGACACCGGGCCTGGCGCGCCGCCTACGAGGCCGGCGAGAAGCGCGACGCCGAATTCATGAGCCAGAGCTCGGCCCCGGTCGAGCCCCTCTACACGCCGGCCGACGGGGCCGGCGCCGACTACGATCGGCAGCTGGGCGACCCCGGCGAGTACCCGTTCACGCGCGGCGTCCACCCCACGATGTACCGGGGCAGGCTGTGGACCATGCGCCAGTTCGCCGGGTTCGGCTCGGCGGACGATACCAACCGGCGCTTCAAGTTCCTGCTGGACCAGGGCCAGACCGGCCTGTCGGTCGCGTTCGATTTCCCCACCCTCATGGGCTACGACTCCGACCACTCGCGCTCCGAGGGCGAGGTGGGGATGTGCGGCGTGGCCATTTCGTCGCTGGCGGACATGGAGACGCTGTTCGACGGCATCCCGATGGACCAGGTGTCCACCTCGATGACCATCAACGGGCCCGCCGCGATGCTGTTCTGCTTCTACGTCGCGGCGGCCGAGCGCCAGGGCGTGGACATTAGCCGGCTCCGCGGCACCGTGCAGAACGACATTCTCAAGGAGTACATGGCGCAGCACGCCTGGGTGTATCCGGTGGGGCCCGCGCTCAAGATCATCGTGGACATGTTCGAGTGGGCCTCCGAGCACACGCCCGCCTGGAACACGATCTCGATCAGCGGCTATCACATCCGGGAAGCCGGCGCCACGGCGGTGCAGGAGCTGGCATTCACGCTGGCCAACGGGTTCGAATACGTGGAGCGCGGGCTGGCCCGCGGCCTGCCGCTGGACCGCTTCGCCCCGCGGCTCTCGTTCTTCTGGGACGTGCACAACGACCTCTTCGAAGAGGTGGCCAAGATGCGGGCGGCCCGGCGGATCTGGGCCCGCCACCTGAAGGAGCGCTACGGCGCCACCAGCCCGCGCTCGGCGATGATGCGGTTCCACTGCCAGACGGCCGGTGTGTCGCTCGTGGCGCAACAACCCCTCAACAATGTGGTGCGCGTCGCCTATCAGGCGCTGGCCGCGGTTTTGGCCGGGGCCCAGTCCCTCCACACCAATTCGCTGGACGAGACCTACGCCCTGCCCACCGAGGAGTCGGTCCGGCTGGCGCTCCGCACCCAACAGATCCTGGCGCACGAGACCGGCGTCCCCAACGTCATCGACCCGCTGGGCGGCTCCTATTACGTGGAGGCGCTCACCGACCGCATGGAACAGGAGGCCGAAGCCCTGTTCCGGGAGATCGAGCGGATCGGCGGGGTGGTGCGGGGCATCGAGACCGGCTGGTTCCAGCAGCAGATCGCCCAGAGCGCCCGGCGCTTTCAGCACGAAGTGGAGCAGCGGCGCCGGATCATCGTGGGCGTGAACGAATTCCAGTCCGCCGACGACGGCGAGCTGGAGGTACTCCGGGTCGGCGCGTCGGTGGACGCGCACCAGCGCCGGCGGCTGGCGGCGCTCCGAACCCGGCGCGACGACGCTCGGGTGCAGGCGGCGCTCGGCGCCCTGCACGCCGCCGCGGAACGGGACGACAACGTCATACCGGCCATGCTGGATTGCGCGCGGGCCTACTGCACGCTGTTCGAGATCCGGCATGCCCTCGAGGAGGTTTACGGTGCCTATCGCGAACCGGTCTTCTTCTAGGTCGGCGGCCGCGGGTCGGAATTCCACACCCAAGGACCGCACCGGCGCGGGAACCGGTACCTTGGCGCCCGAGCTGGCCCGGCTGATGGGACTGGGCACCACCCCGCACTGGGTGGTGTCGTGCTACCTCAAGCTGGAGCCGCGGGACCGGGGCCATGGGAAGTACGTCATCAAGCTCAAGAACCGGATGAAGGGCCTGCTGGCCGGGCTCGAGACCCGGGGCGCGACCCGGGCCGACCGCATCGCCGTGGAGCGCGATCTCGAGCGGGTCCACGCCTACCTGGAAGAGCCGGGCTTCCTGCCGGCGGGGCGGGGCGTTGCCGTGTTCGCGTGCGAGCCGCTGGACCTGTTCGTGCCCGTGCCCCTGCCGCTGGTGTTCCGCTCGCGTCTGGTGGTGGACCACACGCCCCTGGTGCGCGAGCTGGCCGCCATCGACGACGAGTTCGGGCGGCTGGTGTGCGCGGTGTACGACCGGACCGCGGCCCGCTTCTTCGAGGTCACGGCGCACGGGGTCACCGAGCTGGCCTCGCTCACCGCGGGCGACACCACCCGGGCCGGCCGGTTCCACGCCCGCCAGCAGGGCAAGACGCGCGACGGCCTCGGCATGTCGGCGTTCGGCGAGCACAACTTCAACCAGCGGATCCGGGTGGAGAAACAGCGGCATTACGCCCAGATCGCGCAGCGCCTGTTCCAGATGACGCGGGACGGCCGGATCCGGGGCGTGGTGCTGGGCGGCACCGGCACCGACGTGGCCGCGGCGGCCGCGCACCTCCATCCGTACGTGAGCGAGCTGGTCCTGGGCACGGTGAAGCTCAACCCGAAGACGGCATCCGCCGCCGACGTGCGCAGCGCCGTGCTCGAGGTCCGGCGCGAGCGCGAGCGCGACTGGGAGCGGCGCCACGTGGCCGAGCTCACCGAGGGGCTGGGCACGGGCTGGGCGGTGAACGGGATCGAGGCGTCGCTCGCCGCGCTCGCCCGGGGGCAGGTACGCACCCTGCTGGTGGATCCGGCGGTCGAGCGCGCGGGGTACCGGTGCGCGGGCGGGCGGCTGGCCCTCGAGGCCGACGCGTGCGACGCCGACGGCCCGGCCGAGCCCCTGCCCGACGTGATCGACGAGGCCATCGAGGAGGCGCTGCGCCAGGCCAACCACGTGGACGTGGTGGAAGACCCGGAGGCCCGCCGCACGGTCGAGGGCCTGGCGGCGCTGCTCCGGTTCAAGGGCGCGTGAGCCGCTTGTCCGGCTCCTGGGCGCACGATACCTTGCGCGCACCATGAGCCCTGCCGGACTCCAGCGACCCATCCGCGTTCTCGTGGCCAAGCCCGGGCTGGACGGCCACGATCGCGGCGCCAAGGTCGTCGCCGCCGCCCTCCGGGACGCCGGGATGGAGGTCATCTACACCGGCCTGCATCAGACCCCGGAGATGATCGCCACCGCGGCGGTGCAGGAAGACGTGGACGTGGTGGGCCTCTCCATCCTCTCCGGCGCGCACCTCACGCTCTTTCCCAGAGTCAAGCGCCTGCTCGACGAAGCCGGCCGGGGCAATATCCTGCTGGTGGGCGGCGGCATCATCCCGCAGGACGACGTGGCCACGCTCGAGGCGCAGGGCGTGGCCCGCCTCTTCGGCCCCGGCACCGCCACCGCCGACATCGTGCAGTACATCACGGCCACCGTCGCGCAGCAACCCGCGTGACGGCCGGCGCCGGCGCGTCCCCCGGACGGAGTCGCCTGAGGGAGCTGACGGCCGCGTTCCGGGAGCTGGCCCTGCGACTGGAGCAGGGCGGTGGCGCCGAGCGCATCGCCCGGCAGCACGAGCAGGGAAAGCAGACCGCCCGCGAGCGCCTCGGGGCGCTGCGCGATCCCGACACTCCGTGGCTCGAGATCGGGCTGCTGATGGCCTACGACCAGTACGACGGACAGGCCCCCGGCGCGGGCGTGGTGACCGGAGTGGGCGTGGTGAGCGGACGGGACGTCG
>Ga0326597_10014515_pt1 | contig 10325 bp, 10 predicted proteins | sample RVTome_12_FD_203789 | JGI IMG/M metagenome (GOLD analysis project Ga0326597, IMG submission 203789) | Soil microbial communities from uranium-contaminated site in the Upper Colorado River Basin, Wyoming, United States - RVT100D185 | ecosystem: Environmental > Terrestrial > Soil > Contaminated >...
TTCTCCCCCTGTTCAACACCTTTGGTTAATTGTTTAATGGCTTGGGGTTGATCACCAGTGGGCCGGTAAGGAGTTTGTAATTTGAATTTCATGAGGGTCTATTGTACCTGTTTTCAGGCTTAATGGGATATAATATTCACACCAACCTGGTAAAATGCGCCAATAGCTCAGTTGGATAGAGCAACTGCCTTCTAAGCAGTAGGTCACAGGTTCGAGTCCTGTTTGGCGCACCTTGTTTGATTAACATTAATGGTGGTTGTAGCTCAGTTGGTTTAGAGCGCGTCCCTGTGGAGGACGAGGTCGCGGGTTCAAGTCCCGTCAGCCACCCAAAATATATCAAACTATGTCTTGACTTCTTTCGCCAAATGAGGTTAAATAACGGTAATTCTCGCCTCGTCCAAGCCTCTGGCTCGACGAGGTTTTTTATGTTATAAGTGCTCCATGAAGAAAGAGAAATACACAATTCTCTACGTCGATAGTGAAAATTTGAAGTTTTATATTAAAAAAGTCATTAATCAAGGCTCTCAAACAGCTGACGCCAATAGTCTAGACTTCGACAAGCTTTTCTCATCAACTCTAAAAGGGATAATGGTAAACACTAAAAGATTTTACTCTGCAAAACTGCGTGTGCATCCAGATTTTACTAAAAAGTCTCAGGAACTTATTCAAAATCAGCGAGTACTAAAGTCAAAATTAGAAAAACAAGGATTCGAATTCATTATTAGTGGCAATGTTAGGGGTCAAACTATAGCTCTTAACGGTAAATCGAAGGTTGTATTTAGAGAAAAAGGGGTTGATGTCAAAATCGCTGTGGACATGGTAGCAGAGGCTTGTGATGAAAAAGTTGAAAGGATAATTTTATGTAGTTCTGACTCTGATTTGCAACCAGCTGTTACTGAGGTTAAAAAACGAGGTGTAGAAGTGATTTACCTAGGATTTGAAATGCAACCCAATAAAGGGCTAATGTACACAACCGATCGAGCCATACTAATGAGAAATGCTGAAATCTTGGATGCAGTACAACCTGGATAAGGTTCCAACAAACTCGTGCACTCTACCCAACGACTTTTTAATCTGCCAAGATTTTTCTCTCCCCCTTTCGGACTTTTTTCGTGTATAATGAGGCCACATATTCCCAAGTATGTTTTATGAAAAGTTTGACTACTCTAGATGTTCTGGTGGTGCAACCTGCCAATTTGGCGGCAAGCGCCTCTGTAACGGATGCTCATAGTAAGCACCCGTTTTTGCTGAACTCAAAACAAGCCCACTACAACCAATCATATGAGTATTTTCTGGAGAAGTGTCAACAATCTGGCATTAAGGCTGGATTGACTACTTCTACTGATATCATTGGTCCGGGAACATGCAGTAATTATTGGACAGCCTCTTTGGGTAATTGGAAAAAAGTTAGCAATCGCGCCAAATCACTGCAAATTTTTGACAAATTTTTACCAGTTTCTCCTCTGAGAGCATCGGAGCGACAGTTAATGTTGTCAGACGAGGCGATAATGCCATTTCATGACGCAAAACTGTTTGATATTTTTTGTGACAAATTACTCACTTACCAAAAATTTTCCCAATATGGCATTCCCACTGTCGGCATAAAAACAAACAAGATAGCGGATATTAAAACTTCACTCAAACAGCTAAAAGTACTTATTGAAAAACCGCGTTTTGCTGGTGATTTTTCCGACAAAATTGTCCTGAAAGATCGTTATGGCGCCAGCGGCAACTTTGTTTACAAAATTAGTGAAGATTTTGTCACTAATATAAAAAACTTAATGCTGAAAAACAAAAAGGTAAGTTTTGTCCTGCAACCCTTTGTGTCTTTTGATAAAGGTTTTACATACAAAAAGAATACTACGGCCACTGATCTTAGGTTAATTTTTCATCATGATAAATTACTGCAATGCTACATTCGTATGGCTAAAGCAAATGATTTCCGTTGCAATGAGCACCAAGGTGGTCGGCTGGAGTATGTCACTAAAAATGATATTCCGTCTTTAATTCGCAAGATTTCCCATCAGTTGGTGGCGAAAATCAATAAGCCTCACTCGTTGTATGCGCTTGATTTCGTGGTAAGTAACTCTGGAAATGTCTATTTTATCGAGGGCAATATTGGGCCTGGTATTGATTGGGACAAAACAAAAAAAATCGACGAAGCAATGTCTAAACAATTGATTAGAAGCATCGTGAATGAGTTTGCATTTAGAATTGATCATGCCGGCGCTTGACAAGTCCAGATCTATTTTTTAGGGTAGATGGGTAGCAAAACATAAAGAGCTGACCATAATAATCCTCCCGCAATATACTGAACAAGTGACACAGACCAAGCAGATATAACCCAGAGATACCAAAATTGCATGGGAGGTGTCCCAGTTTGTACTAATATGTACATTACTGAGGAAAGAAGAAGAAAAATAACGCTAATTAAAGCTACGTAGACAGGAAGCTTGCTTTTAAGGTGTTCAAGGTGATATTTTAAGACCAATAATAGTGATATAAATGTACAAATTTCTGCTGGAATGAATACCAGTAGATGACTTTTCCACACTGGAGCGAAAGTGTCAGCTCCTCCTGAGATAAAACTGGCGGCAAAGTATGCGGTGGCAATAGTAAAAAGTACGACAAATATAGTTTTGAACGCAACTCTATATCGGTTTTGCCGAGGTTGTCGTACATAAGCAATAAATAAATTTGTGAGTAAAAAATACCCAAGCAAGTGAAGTAACATTGTGACAAAGAAAAAAATGTACCACTTGGTTTGTAAAACAAACACCCCCGCATTTAATAAAATATTTGGTATTTTGAATAACAAAAAACTGCACAGTGCGATTGCGGCATAAAGATATTGAAGCTTTTTTTTGGAACTGATAAACCAAGCTCCCAAAAAATAGACGCCACCTAAAAAAAACATCAAAAACGCCGCCGTTGATAAGTAAAAATTTGATGAAAAGATTGGCATAGCTTGAGTTGTCGTGGCTAAGAGACAATCGGGTCGGGGCAGATTAAACCTTTAATCCTCCCCCACCTTACTCCCATGGGGCTTCGCCATAGATAACAATTTCCGTGCCGGGATTATCTTCCGTAGCATAGTCGCTGGTTTTATCCCCCAGATTAGGATTAGCCCACTGATACAATAAGCCCGCCTCCTCGGTTTTCATGTTGATACAGCCGTGAGACATGGGGTGGCCGAAGTTGTTGTGCCAGTAAGTGCCGTGAAGGCCGTAACCGCGCCATTTGGGAATTTCGTCGTTATAGAAGTACATCACGTAAGGCACGTTGGGCAAGTAGTAGTAGGTATTGAGCGCTTTGGAGCCGCCCTCCATCTTGGTGTAGCGCAGTTTGATCCAAATTCGGAAATTGCCAGTAGGAGTTCTGCCCCATTTACCAGAAGAAATCAGAAAGTTGTAAATCTGTTGATCGCCCTCATAAGCCATCAGGCGTTGGTTAGTCAAGTCAACCTCGATGCGTTTGGCTTGGCTGGTATCCCCCAACACATTAACATTGGGTTCTTTGGCGCTAAACACGCTGGTGGGAATTAGGAGGGATCTATTATCAAAAACGGCCTGGCGATCAACCCGATCAAATTCAGCGGTGACGGTGGCAGGATCGACAGTGTGTTGGGGAGAAAACTGCCAGGCGCTAATCCACCAGGGTCTAGTTTTCCAAACTAGTCCGACCACCAAGATTGCCAAGATCACCACTACTAGCCAGATTTTTTTCATGCTCTTCTAGCCTAGCGGAAATTGATGAGGGGAGCAATTGTCAGTCTATCTTGTGTCCTTTGGCTTGCTTGAAGGCAGTATTGATCTTATACTGAGTTCATATGGTGGCACCAAGTTACACCGAAGATTTAAATGATATCACTCTGGCTGAGAGTACCTCTGATGGGGGGACGTGGGTGGCTATTGGAGGTGGCAACATCTCTCTTGGTGCTGGTTCAGACTTTTCCATGCAGGGCAACAACGCTGTTGACTCCAAAATCAGCAATGTAAATAAAGGTCCTGGTGTACCAGTAACTTCTTTTTCCCCCGGTACCAATGATCATGTTTTTACTTGGATTTTTCAGTCTACTCCTGGGTTGACAGCCACATTGGCCAATGAAGGCGTGGCAGTTGTTATTGGTACAACATCTGCAAACTTTGTTAAATTCCATGTTGAAGGTAGTGACACATATGGTGCTGAAGGCCGTGTGGGAATATGTTATCCAGTTCGCTATGTTACTTCTGGGAGCGCTTCTCCACCTTACAGGACCGTAACAGGCTCTCCAGGTGCGACACCGTCATTTGTGGGTGCCACAACAAGTATTAGCGGATTAGTTAAAGGGTCAAATTTTGCTGTGGACGCAGTTCGCTATGGAACGGGAGCCTATATCACAGCTGGTGAAAGCGGCGATCCTGCCACGTTTGCAGGATTTGCAACAGATAATGACAACGTTGACAACAGATGGGGAATTCTAACTGCGGTGGGTGGTGGCTACGAGCTTCAAGGGCGCTTTGTGGTGGGTCAAGACAATGCTGGCACGCCGACTCTGGCCTATTTTTCAGACAGTAATAGGGTGATCTCGTTTGTTGACACACCTCATACTCTTACCGATTTTACTCAGATAATAATTGATCATGAGTCAACTGTGTTTAATATTACAAACTGCACTTTTCAGGCTTTGGGCACCAATAACCCTGGGCGATTGGTGTTTAATAATGCTGCCACTGTTTCGGCACTGACCACCTGCACTTTCTCTAAAATGGGCATTTCAACTCTGAGAGGAGCAGTGATCGCTGATGGCTGTACTTGGCGAGGCTGCGGTCAAATCACGGCCAACTCTGCCACGATAACTAATAGCACTATCGCAAATTATACCGGAGCGACTAATACTTCAGCGCTGGTTTGGGACACCAACCTGGATCCCGATGGCTACTTGGACGGCACCACTTTTACAAAAGGCACCACTGGTACCACTCACGCAATCGAGTTTGGTACTACTTCTCCCACATCAATGACTTTGACTGATGTAAATTTCTCTGGCTACAATGCTTCAAACAATCAGGATGATTCGGCTATTCATATCAAAAGAGATTCTGGTACAGTGACAATTAATATTGCTGGCGGCAATAGTCCTAGTTACCGATCTGATGGAGCGGATGTGGCGATCGTGTCTGACACGGTCAACGTCACGTTAACGGCCCAAACAGCTGCTGGTTCCCCTATAGGCAGTGCCGCGGTGTTTATCAAAGCTTCTGGTGTTTCCGGTCCATTTCCGGTTGGAGAAACGGTAACTATTGCAAATTCCGGCACCACTGCTACGGTAACCCACACCGATCATGGTCTGACTGTTAATGATAAGGTTTATATTGATGGTATAGGATTTGATGATGTGTACTCACCAAATTGGGGAGTATTTACAATTACTTCTACTCCGGATGTTAATACGTATACATATACTATGACCAGTGACCCTGGTAGTTCCCCAACTGGTGGAACATCAATTACCTCCACGTTTGTGATACTCAGTGGCACCACCAACGGCAGTGGCCAAATCACCATGAGTCGTGTTTTTGACAACGATCAACCATTTACTGGTTGGATAAGGAAATCTACAGACCCCGGACCTTTTTATAAAGAAGGACTAGTCTCAGGTACAGTTTCCAGTAGTACCGGTGCTTCTCCTGTGGCGCTGATGGTCTTAGATGAATAAACAAAAAACTAAATCTACCAGCAAGACAAAGCCATCGAATATAAACCAAGAATCCGACCGAAGCTGGGTTAGGCCACCCAACATCATCACCCAAAAAACTTCACTAAAAGTAGTAAAAAAGGGTAAAAAATACCCCACTAAAATCAGCTATTGGGTAGATAAAAACGGCGAAGCACAGCTTTACACGGCCGAACAGCTAGCTGTTTGCAATATTTTGACGAATATCAATGTTTTACTGAATAAATCGCTCACCCTGGCAGAAAACCTGAAAACAATGGATAAAGATGTTACAGTTGGCACACTAGTCCAACAGGATTATGCTCAATTCAAAGCTCTGGAAAATACCATTTATGGTTATTTCATAGAGCTGATGGCCGCTGCTGAAGATATCACTTTTGGCGAATTTCTCAATTTTATTTCGCAGGGAAAAGAAGATAATGCTTTTTCAAAGCTTGGAAAAAGCAAACTCAAAAAAGTGATGCAAAAGAAGAGTCCTGATGTAACGCAGTTTTATAGCTCGGATAAGTTGAGGGAAAAATAATGCGTTTTAATCTCAAGCATTATGTTCTAAGATAGTGCAAAGACTTGTTGACTGTTAGTTATCGATAATATACGCTGAATATTGAAAAAGAAAATACAACCGGTTGATAAACAGTAGTTTTGTTTGTCATAATTAAGAGTAGTAATATAGAAAAATTGTACGGTTATATAGATTAGAGGAGTTTCGTTATGCCAGCAGTTTATGATCTTGTGGCAGATGATTGGCAAATTGAAAGAGATACAAATGCTATCACGTACATAGGTGATGCTCATGATGGGTCAGATCCTTCTTATGCAACAGTCATTGAATTTCACCGTTGGCTCCAAGAATTAGCAGATGACGCAGTTGCTGTCGGAAATGATGAACTTGACATCACCAACACTAATCCATCACAAAGATCTACCGATAACATTATCACTTTGGTTAATGGTTACCTTATTGATGATACAGCCTCAGAGCACCTCTACGATGGATCTATCATTCAAAATGACGGTGACGATATTTATGATGGTGTTGTTAACTTTGGTAATGCTGATGTGCAGATTCAGATTATTCAGAATGGTGCAGTTATAGCAACACCGTTTTGGAATCAAGGTGGTGTTGGACTAAATCCTGATGATACAGCTGGCATTTCTCACCGTTTCATGATTAAAACAAAAGACGGGGGGACTGATGTTGACGGTAGAAGACTGATAGGTATCGCAAGAAGATTTAATTATACTTATCAAGAATTTTCAATTAACGGGACTGCTAGAGGTAACAACGTTTTGGCACTGGCTGATTCTTCTGATTTGAACAACGCGACAGAGTCTGGAACTGTGAGTGGTTGGAGTGCTGATTTTGTCAATACAGAAGGTTATGTTGCCATTGATGTTGATAACGATGGGAATATTACCGGTGAAGACCACTACTATTCCTCTTGGAACCTTGATACCGGTACTCATCCCTCTATTAATGATTTTTATGAATACGCAAAATACATTACCAGAGATGGTGAATCTTCAACAATATATGGACTTGCGGGAGAGCTTTTTAGAGGCATTACTCACTCTGTTGCACTGACAGATTTGACTACAGGTGATTGGGTTGAGCCAGAGGCTTTAAGTTGGCCCACTGGCACTGGTCAGTTGTTGGCTATTGATGATACAACTTCCGGTTCAGCAACTATCTTGTACATGCAACTTTTAACTGGAGTTGCACCAACCCCAACAACCCACACCATTACAGGTGCAACAAATTCTGCATCTGCAACTGTAGGCACTGTTACTGAGAAAACTATTTCCAAACCTTTTATTGGTGCTTCCACTGGTTCCGCACTCATCGGTTCTTATGGGCTTGGTATTGTGGCAACAGATTTGAGCTCAACTGATAAACTAACTGATCTAGAAGGAAACCTGCAACAACCGCCAAACAATGTTACCAATACTGTTGCTGGCCTAATTCATAACGAAGACCGTGTGCTGGTTGCACCCTGGGATGGCACATCTGAGGACACTAATGGTGATAAAGCCATCGACAAAGATCAACTATCCCTCAACACGGCTTTGACGATCGATGATGAAACTGCTGTTGTAGTATCTGAGGCAATTCCATCAGACACATCTTCGTCTGGATTTATCCGTGTGACAGACGACGATGGTTTTGAAAAGAGGATTAAATTCTCGAGTTGGTCAACTAGCACCTTTACCATTGACACGTCATACCACGCCACACAGGCAGATAATCAAAACGACTTTGGAGGTGCAACTGGGTCAGGAACTTATCAGGCTTCGTCTGCAAATGATGTATATATTAGTTATATTGATGATATTGCTACGGGTTCAGTTATTAGTGCCGGCTCGTTTGTAACAGGAGTGCAATATGTAATTAAAACCGTAGGCACTACTGATTTTACCGCAATTGGCGCCTCAGCAAACACAATAGGAGTCATCTTTACCGCCACTGGTGCAGGAAGCGGAACTGGTGATGCTTATACCTACGTTACATCGGCCAGTTTTACGTCAGTTCAAAATGGTACTAGAAACCTAGTTGTTATTGTTAGAGATGGTGGTTCCACCCCAATTAAGCAATATATTGCGCCATGGACCCAAACTGACTCTAATTCTACGACAACAGTTATTAGAACAAGTGATACTTAGGGAAAATAATTATGCCAATCAAATTTGAAAAATTAAACAGAGAAATTGTTTACATAGAAGCTGAATCAAAAAAAGATGCTAATGCTTTGCGGCCAAATGCACAGAAAGAAATGCAAAATAGTGGTTCTGCTGTAGTTATTTTCTTTGAAAATCGATATTACCTCTATCTTGCTCCTGGGCAAGATCCATACCAAGTTAGGAAAGGCATTGATGCCTGGGTTGAGAAACAGAAAAAAAAGGCTGAAGCTGAAGCTGAAGCTGAAGCAGAAGCAGAATCTCCCAAGAAAAAATCTTCAAAAAAGAAATAAATTTTACTAACATTGATCCTGACTTTGTGTTTTAAACATGGCATAGTTTGTTTTGGTGAAATTTTTTAATCGTTTTTTAAACATTTATGAATAATTAAGTTGAAAAGCAGTCAAGAATCCCATATCATCAGTCAATATGCATCTTTCCATTTTTAGTGGCGGTGTAGAATACAAAAAAAGGAGTAAAAATGTCAGCAGGTGACAAAGAGATACTAGAAGCTTTTCAAGAGACCACTGTCAGAAACGTTCAGGCTGTGGTGGTCCACACCAATGCCACCAGGGATTTGGTAAAAGAACTGGAGAAGAAAGTTGAAAGACTGGATGGGCTGGTCAGGCAGTATGAGGAGAAAATCGAAAATCTGAAACAACAGCTAGTGGTGCTACAAACACGAGTATTTTCTGGAGGGACCTAGTGGCGATATCAATTGATCCAGCAACTTTTGTGATTACTGTGCCCAAGGCGGATATGACCTTGACGCAGAGCTCACCCTTTGAGGTCAGACAGTTGGATCTAAACTCGTTTAGGTTGGAGCTGAAAGCTTTAGAGGCATCTTCGGATGGAATATATTTGTATAAAACTCATGATCACAATACGGAAGTTACTTTGGGAGGTCTAACCTTTGCCCGGGTGATTGAAATTTTAGCTCCTTATACCATTACCTTTGAAGATGGCCAATATGCGGTAGACTTAGTAAACGCTAACAGCAACGTCAGTGATAGGACTAATTTAAATCAAGTCTCGGTGCGTTCGGCCAACTCAGCGGGCCTGATTACTTTTGATACCGGTCAAACCACTCTTTCTACTGACGATATTCAGTTAGTTGCTGGTGCGGTGTGGGATAAACTGGTGGAAGACCACGAGGCTAGTGGCACCTTTGGCCAAAAGGTAGGCAAAAAGATTCTCACTACTGGCAAGTTTGTGGCCTTAAAATAGTGTTTTATCCGCCCAGAAATTTTTACTTGTTCTCTTCCCAACCTCTGAAGAATTTGTATATAATAAAGCTGTAAATACTGCCCGTATTTTCCGCGGGTAAAATGATGACAAACAAATTGACTTCGATCGTGGCGACGATCGGCCCGGCCAGCGAATCTGAAGAAGTGATCAAACAAATGATTTTGGCTGGTATGAACGTGGCGCGGTTTAATACCAAGCATGGGGAACTTAATTGGCACCGGGAAAAAATTGACTTGGTCCACTTGGTAGCTAGCAAACTCAATCGACCAGTGGCGGTATTGTTGGATCTGCAAGGGCCAGAAATTCGTCTTGACCTGATCGGCGTGAAAAGTTTTGCGGTTAAGGTGGGTGACGAAATTACGCTCACCAGCGATCGAGATCAAAAGGGAGCAAAAACGGCTTATATCCCCCAACCAGTGATCGATATTTTGGCTAACGGAGATTTAGTTCTGTTAGATGACGGTGCTGGCGAGTTTACAATTACTACCGAATCAACTACTAGCTTGATTGCCAAAGCGCTAGTAGACTGTGAAGTTATTCACCGTAAAACACTCAATACGCCCGGCTTGGTTGTGGATTTGCCAGCCTTGGTGGAGCAGGACTTAGCTCATTTGGATCACGCGGCGCAGTCCAAAGTCGACTATGTGGGTCTATCTTATGCTAGGGGTAAAAAAGATATTGAGCA
>Ga0326597_10014516_pt1 | contig 10325 bp, 7 predicted proteins | sample RVTome_12_FD_203789 | JGI IMG/M metagenome (GOLD analysis project Ga0326597, IMG submission 203789) | Soil microbial communities from uranium-contaminated site in the Upper Colorado River Basin, Wyoming, United States - RVT100D185 | ecosystem: Environmental > Terrestrial > Soil > Contaminated >...
CCCTGCAGCGCGTAGGTTTGCAGCTTCTCGAAGTGCCCCACCAGCGCGATTGCCTTTTCCAGCGTGCGATTCGCCACCACCACCGTCTCCGGCTGCTCGCGCAGCAGCGACTCCATCACGCCGTAGGCCGCGCCGCCCGCCCCCATCAAGAGCACGCGTTTGCCGCGCACCGCGACGCGCAGATTGCGCGTGAGGTCGCGCACGAGCCCGATGCCATCCGTGTTGTGGCCCACGATACTCTCGCCCTGGAATGAGAGCGTGTTGACCGCCCCCGCGACGAGCGCGAAGCCGCTGCGCACGACGGCGAGGCGCCAGGCTTCATGCTTGAACGGCAGCGTGACGTTGAGCCCCTTGCCGCCCGCGGCGCGGAACGCCAGCACCGCGTCGCGGAAGCCATCGCGTGGCGCAAGTATCCTGCCGTAAGCGAGGTCCTGGCCCGTCACGCGCGCAAACTCGGCGTGAATCTGGGGCGAGAGGCTGTGCTCGACGGGGTTGCCGATGACCGCGTACCTGTCGGTCATGACTGACCTCAAAGCTGCCAGTTGGCAGCCGTCAGTTGGCAGCAACTACAAACTGTCCACTCCAAATCGCCCGCTGAAAACTGCCCACTGCACACTGCCAACTCCTATTCGGTGACGAGCTGGTCGCTGCGGGTGAAAATCCAGGTGCGCGTGATGCTGAGGATATCGGTGTCCCTGGCGATATCGGCCGGGAACGGCGCGAAGGGCGCCGCAAGCTGGACGATGCGCAGCGCCGCCGCGTCGAGTATCCGCTGCCCCGACGGGCGGTTGATCTCCACCCGCTCGAGCGAGCCGTCGGACTTGATCGACACGGTCACCACCATGCTGCCGTAGATCCGCTGGTCGCGCGCGGCCTGCGGGTAGTTGAGTTCCCCCACCCGCTCGACCTTGGCACGCCAGTCCTCGATGTAGCGCGCGAACCGGAACTCCTGCGCGCGCGCGCCGATGAAGCGCCGCCGCGGCCGCTGCTGGTAGTTCTCCCACTCGCGCGCGATCTGCGCCTCGAGCCGGGCGATCTCCATGCCACGGCTCACGATATCGGAGGCGCTCGGCACGACCTGCGGTTCCTCCTTCGGCTGCGGCGCCTCGAGCCGGGGCGGGACCGCTATTTTCGATCGCGTCTGGGTCATGAGCCGCTTGGCGTCGCGCTCCAGTTGCTCGACGCGCTTCTGCGCCATGGTGAGCTCCGCGCCCCGCTTGTCTTCGACGGGCACCGGCAGGGGGCTCCGCGCACGGCGCCGCGCGTCGGTGTTGCCGCCGCCATCGAGGTTGGCCTGGGCAAGGGTGTCGGCGATCTTTGGCCGCGCCTGGGTCTTGGCGTTGACCAGCGTCACCTCGAGCGGCGGCTGGGCGGCGAGATTGGAGAGATCCGGCAGCTTGAAGCTCACGCCGAAGATGATGATGGCGTGGAGGAGGATGGACACCGACGCCGCGACCTTCATGCGGCCGTGCTTGCCGAGCGCGGTCATGCGGCGATCGAGCGCATCCATGCCGCGCTCGACCTCGGCGACGCGTGCTTCCAGCCGGTCTACGGCGGCCTGCCACGGCGCATGTCGCGCGTGTTTCGCCCGCCGCCTGAGCGGTACCACTTTTCTGTCGGGCAGCAGACCCATGGGATCCATTGTAACCTAGTGCCTGGATTATTGCACAGAAAGGCTTTTAATAACGGGGGGTTGCCGTTGAAAATTAAAGTTAAATCGCGGTTTTGCGGGGGTGCAGGCGCTATGCGCTTACCGCTCCGGCCACCTGCGTCTCGGGCGCCAGCCGCCGGCGAAATTCACAGTGCAGCGTGAGTTCCAGGAGGTCGATGCCGGTGACGGCGAGCTCGACCCGGCTCCCCGGATCGAGCGGCGGCAGGGAGGGCACGCGCAAGGTGAGCGGCAACTCGTCGAAGCGCACAAGGCTCTCGCGGATCACCGTGGCGGCGGCCGTGCCCGCGTTTTCCTGGATCAGCCATCGCAGGCACCAATAGCGCTCCATCTCGCGCTGGAACTCGCCATAGGCCTCGTGCGCCGATTCGAAATCCCGCATCGCTGCGAGGAGCCGCTCGTCGCTCCCCCGGTACGGCGGCGTCTCGCCCCGCGCGAGCGCGATCAGCTGGCGCTGGTTCACGAGGTCGACGTAGCGCCGCAGCGGCGAGCTGGCCCACGCGTAGCTCGCCACGCCCAGGCCCTCGTGGGCCGCGGGCACCGTGCTCATCCTGACCTTGCCGCCCTCCTGCACGCGGTAGATCGCCGCCAGTCCGCCCGCCGCCAGCTCCCGCCCCCAGGCGCCGTTCACGTGGATCATGAGCTCCGAGACGATCTTGTCGACCGGCGTGCCGCGCAGCCGCCGCACGATGCGCACGCGGTCGTTCTCGACGTAGAAGCTGTACTCGGGCCGTGCCTCGAACCCGGCCTCGCCGCCGCGCCGCGCCGTTTCCAGCGCGCGCGCGAAGCGCCACAGGTTGGTGAGCGCGTCCGCGTGGGAGTGGTCGACGCGACCCGCGGCGAGCGCCTCCTCGTTGAATGCCTGTTCCAGCGCGTAGTGCCGCAGGTTGTGCGTCACCGGCACGCGCTCGAGCCGCGTCGTTTGCGCAACGATCGAGAGATCGGGCGCGACCTCCACGTATCGCGAGAGCGCCGGGCACTGTCTGCCCTCCGCGAGCGAGTAGGCTTTGATCGCGGCCGCCGGCAGCATGGTGATCTTGTTCCCCGGAAAGTACACCGTGGACAGCCGCTCGCGCGCCGCGGCGTCCAGCGCGCTGCCGGGCGCCACGCCAAGAGCGGGCGCGGCGATATGGACACCGATGCGCAGCTTCCCGCCGGGCAGCACGGTGATGGAGAGCGCGTCGTCGACCTCGGTAGTGGTGACGTCGTCGATGCTGAAAGCCTCGACCTCGGCGAGCGGCAGATCCTGCGGCACTGCGGGCGCGTCGAGATCGGGAAATGCCGTGCCCCGCGGGAAATGCTCGAACAGGAAACGATTCAGGTGGTAATCATGCGATGACGGCAGCGCACCGCAGCGCTCAAAGAGTTTCGCGGGCGTCGTCTTCAGCTTCTCGCACGCGTCTTCCAGCGCCTTCCATTCAACGCTCTGCTTGTCGGGTCCATAGAGAAGCCTCGTAGAAAGCGGCGCGAATTCAGTTGGTAGTTTGCCCGAGGAGAGTTGCTCGACGTACTGCGCCCGACGTTCCATTTCGCGCCGCTTGCGCTCGACCGAGGCCAGAGCTGCCTTGAGCGCCTCGGGCGGCGCCGCTTTGTATCGGCCCCTGCCCTTCTTGTAGAAATACATCGGCGCGCCGTGGAGCTTGAAGAGCAGCCCCGCCGATTCGGCCGGCGTCGGCTCGCGCCCGAAGTATTCACGGGCCAGCTTCTCGAACGAGAACTCGTCCTGTCCGCAGCACTGCCACAGAAAATCCGCGTCCATTGCCTCCGCGAGCTTGTGCGCCTCGTCCATGAAATGCGCGAGGCCGGCGCCGTCGAAGCGCAACAGCACGGCCGAGGCTTTGATCTTGGAGCGCTTACCGTGGGGCGCCTCGACCTGCAGCGAGGTTTCCTGGTCGGCGAGTACTGTGCCGATCTTGAAGGACCCCTCTTCCTCGTAGAAGACGTTCATGTCGGGAGGCCAGGGTGTGACTGCCGGCGGGCTGAAAAGAAACGGGCGCAGCCCGAACGGCTGCGCCCGTCATTATATGCGAAGGCGCGGGATCATCATCCCGCACCACGAAACATCGCTCTACTTGTCGGGCAGTTCCAAAGCGTCGTGCAGGTCGGTTTCTATCTGAACGTCTGCCGGCTTTGCGCCTCCGAGCGACTGCACGTCGCCGCTCACAACATGCAGTCGATTGCCAACAACCGCGACAGCGTGCCCGTGCCGCGGGACAGACAAGGACGGCAAGACGCTCCAGCGGTTAGCGACCGGGTCAAGCGCTTCCACGATGGTGAACGCACCCCATATCTTTTCGTCACGCATTTCGCCGCCGGCCACATAAATCTTTCCCTTGTACGAGCCGGCCGACATCGCGCTGCGCGGCGTCGGCATGGACCGCTTGAGCGGGCCCCACTGGTCGGTGGCCGGGTCATACTCCTCGACGAGGTCGATAGCGGTTGCAGGCGTAGTCATGAAAGCCGCTCCGATTCGCCCGCCGATTACGTAGATCTTGTTGTTCACCACTCCGATTGCTGCATGGTTGCGCGCGGTAGGCATTGTGCGCCGAGTTGCCCAAGTGTTGGTCGCCGGATCGTAAACTTCGTTGGTGTCCACTGAGCGATGCGGCCGCCGCGGATGCAGCGCCGTCTCCTTCGAGCCGGGGTGTGTGCTTGCCCCGCCGATCACGTAGATCCTGCCATCAACCGCTGCAGCCACTGGGGATCCGCGCTTGGTCGGAAGGGGTGGCAGCGCTTTCCACGTATCGTTTGCGGGGTCGTACTCCCACGCACTATCAATCGGCACCCAAGTGGGCGGCCCGGATTGGGGCGCCACAAAACCGCCCATGACATAAATTTTCCCGTTCGCCTCTGCGAGCGCAGTATGGTGCGCTGGAAGTGGCATTGGCTTTTTCTTCGTCCACTGGTTGCTCGCTGGGTCGTACTCATAAACCAACCCCTTCGGCTTCCAGCCAGGGGCAAGCCCGCCAAAAACATAGAGCTTCTCGCTGGCGGCGACGCCGTAAACTTCCTCGGATGCCTCCGGAAAAGGCGCAAGCTTTACCCACTTCTGGGCATAGGCCGCGGAAATGCAGAATGACGCCGCCAGCAACGCGGCAAGACACAAGCGCAGCAACTTGAACAAAGCGATCATCAGACCTCCTCCTGTTTTGCAAGACTTCGTGTGCGCGGGTGACCCCGGACACGTCCCCGCCCGGATGCCGGGCGCCCCCATACTACGATGAATGCCGAGGCAAGGGCAACGCCATGTCCCGTGGTGGTTTCTGCCTCACCGCGCTACGCCGCAGAATTCGAGCACCGTCTCCAGATAGTCCGCGAAATCGGCAAGCCCGTGGTCGCTGCCCTCGATCACGATCCGCCGGCAACCCCGGTAGCGTTCCACCGCCCGCCGGTAATCCAGCACTTCGTCGCCTTTGGCCACTATGAGCAAATAGCGTGCGGGGGTGACGCGCTCGACTTCGAGTGCCCGCAGCTCCGCGACATGCTGCGTGGTGAAATCGTACTCCTCCCCTGTATGGAACTTCTTCTGGAGCCCGACGAGAGGCGCGAGCAGCTCGTACGGCCGCACCACGGGATTGAGCAGCACAGCCTTCAAGCCATGCTTTTCCGCGAGCCACGTGGCGTAATAACCGCCGAGAGAGCTACCCACGAGGGCCGCGCCGGGATGCCGGGCCGCGAGTGCGTCGAGCAAACCAGCTGCCTGCGCGGGGCTGGGTGGCAGCGCAGGCGCCGTAAACTCCGCGCCGCGTCCCAGCGCCTCGAGCTTCGCCTTCAGCAATTGCGCCTTGGCGGAAGCCGGCGAGCTGTTGAAGCCGTGGATATAGATCAGCACTCAGGATCAAGGATCAAGGATCAAGGATCAAGGATTCAGATTGATTCATCTTTGTTCTTGCTTGTTCCTTCGTGTCCAGAGTGTGCTTCGTGATTCAGCTTTCTTGTTGATAATTGATCTTGGTTCTCTTGGCGTCTTGGCGGTTCAATTGTGTTGGTTTTTCATGATGGCCTTGGCGTTTCAGTTCAGTTGTTTCGCGAGCTCAAGCAGCATCATGTCACTGCCGCGCGCGGCGATGAGCGAGAGCCCGAGCGGGCAGCCGTCGAGCGTCGCCAGCGGCAGCGACACCTGCGGCAGCCGCGCGAGCCCGGCCGGGCACAACAGGGCGAGCGCGCGGGCGCGAAAGTCCTCGGTATCGGCGGGGAGCGCATTCCTGATCGGTGCGATGCCCGGCACGGTGGGCAGCACCAGCACCGCGCCGCCGGCGAGCAGGTCTTCCATGTAGCGCGCGATTTCTTCACGCCGTGTCTTGGCCGGGCCGACGAGATTGAGGTCGAGGTCGGCGGCCCATTGGATGCGCTGCTTGATCCCGGGCCCGAGATCGGGCTTGACGCGCTTGACCCACTCGCCGTGCTGCGCCCACGCTTCCGCCGACTGCAGCACGCGGAACACGTTAAACCACTGTGGCAGGCCGTCGGCAGCCACGGTCACGGGCTCGGATTTTCCAAGCAACGCGCTGATCCGCTTGACGGCGGGATCGAGCGCGCGCGCGACGGCATCGCCCGCCAGCGCGAAAGCATCCTGCGCCAGCAGCAGCCGGCGCGGCGTACCACCTCTATCGGTGACGAGCAACACGCGGCCGACACGCTCGAGCATCTCGGCGCTGCGCGCGAACCAGCCGCAGGTATCGAAGCTCGGCGCGAGCGGACACGCGCCCTCCAGCGACACGCGCCCGTGGGTGGGCCGTATGCCGAAAATCCCGCAATAGCTCGCCGGCGCCCGCACCGACCCGCCCGTGTCGCTGCCCAGCGCGAAATCGCACAGGCCGCCCGCCACCGCCGCCGCCGAGCCGCTTGAAGAGCCGCCGGGGATGCGGCCCGGCGCGTTGACGTTGACCGGCGTGCCGTAATGCGCGTTTTCGCCATTCAGGCTCCAGGTGATCTCGTCGGTATGGGTCTTGCCCACCATGTCGGCGCCGGCATCGAGCAGGCGCTGCACCACCGGCGCGGTCCGAGACGCCGGCTCGTGCGTGCGCAGCCAGTCGGGGCTGCCGAAGCCGCTCTTGTGCCCGGCAATGTCGTAGATGTCCTTGACCCCGAACGTGAGGCCCGCGAGCGGCCCGCCCGGCGTGCCTTTCATCTCGGCGTGGGTATGGCGGCAGAATGCGCCGAGCTTGTCGTTGGCGACGATTTCGTTCATAGAAACACGTGAGATCGGGAGATCGTGAAATCGGGAGATGGATCGTTCGCTCTCACGCTCTCCCGCCCTCCCGCTCTCCCGGCTTCCCTTGGGCCAGTCTGGCCAAGAGTTTCTCGTGGATGCCATTGAAGCCGCCATTGCTCATGATGACGATATGATCGCCGGATTTCGCTGCCGCCGCGACGGCTGCGAGCAGACGGTCGAAATCTGCGTAGGCTTCGGCCTTCGCGCCGAGCGGCGCCAGCGCCGCCGCGGCGTCCCATTGCAGTCCGGCGCTGTAGCAATACACGCGGTCGGCGCCCGCGAGGCTCGCCGCGAGCCGGTCCTTCATGATGCCGGCCTTCATGGTGTTGGAACGCGGCTCGAGCACCGCCAGGATGCGGGAGCTATTCACTTTCGCGCGCAAACCTTCCAACGTCGCTGTGATCGCCGTCGGATGATGCGCAAAATCATCGTAGACGGTGACGCCGCCTGCAACGCCGCGCACCTCCATGCGCCGCTTGACGCCCTCGAACAAGCTGAGCGCCTGGATCGCCTGCGCCGGCGCGACGCCACAGTGCCGCGCGGCAGCGATTGCAGCAAGCGCGTTGGCCTGATTATGCGTCCCCTGAAGCGCCCATTGCACGCGGCCCTGCTTTTCCCGGCGCCACAGCACGTCGAATCCATCCGCCGCGACGGCAGTCGCGGCCCAGCCGTCAGCCACCCTGAAGCGCTCCACGGGCGTGTAGCAGCCGCGCGCCAGCACGCGCGCAAGCGCCGCGTCCGCGCCATTCGCCACGATCAGACCGCTCGCGGGCAGCGTGCGTACGAAGTGGTGAAACTGCGTTTCGATCGCGGCGAGATCGGGAAAGATGTCGGCGTGATCGAACTCAAGGTTGTTGAGGATCGCGGTGCGCGCCGGGTAGTGGACGAACTTGGAGCGCTTGTCGAAAAAAGCGGTGTCGTACTCGTCGGCCTCGACCACGAAAAATCCCCCCTGCCCCCCTTTGTCAAAGGGGGGTGTGACAGGTTTGCTCCCCCCTTTAACAAAGGGGGGTTGGGGGGCATGGCTCCCCCCTTTAGCAAAGGGGGGGTGGGGGGGATTTGGCCGCGCGGAAACGCCGAAGTTCTCGGGTATACCGCCGATGAGAAAGCCGGGCTCAAGCCCGGCCTGTTCCAATATCCAGGCCAGCATGGCCGCAACGGTGGTCTTGCCGTGAGTGCCCGCGACCGCAACGACCCAGCGCCCGGCGAGAACGTTCTCCCTCAACCACTGGGGGCCGGAAATGTAAGGAAATCCTCGCTCGAGGATTTCCTCCATGAGTGGATTGCCTCTCGTCACAACATTGCCGATGACGAAAACGTCCGGTTGAAGCGCCGTCTGATCCACATTCCATCCATTAATCAACTCGATGCCGGAGGCAGCGAGTTGATTGCTCATCGGCGGATAGACGTTGGCATCGCAGCCGGTGACGCGGTGTCCCGCCGCGCGCGCGAGGAGCGCGAGGCCGCCCATGAAAGTGCCGCAGACGCCGAGGATGTGGAGATGCACGTGAAAAAACCTTCGCGCTGCCGATAACGGCGATGAACGCCGATTTTATCGGATTTCGCTTATCATCGACTTCGAGACGCAACATCGGAAAACGACTCAAGGAAAACCATCATGCGTTATTTCTGCTTGACACTGAATCTGATCGCGCCGGTCCGCAAGGCGCTGGCGGTCGTGTTTGCTGGCGTCGTGCTGGCGCTTGCCGGTTGTTATTCCACCGGTGGTCTTTCGACAACAGCCGCACAATCACCGAAAAACGTCATCATCATGTTCGCGGATGGGGCGGCAGCCACGCAATGGGATTTCGGCAGGTATTCGAGCAAGTTGTTGCGCCAGCAGCCGTTTGTCACGACCGACGTCGTGTTCAAGGAGGGCGCCCTCGGGGCGCTCATCACCACTCCGAGCAACGCGTACGCGACCGATTCCGCGGCAGCGGGATCAGCGATGTCGACCGGCTTCAAGGTCAACATCGGGGCGCTGTCCGTCACGCCGGACGGCAAGCCGGTGGCCACGGTGATGGAGCTCGCGAAGGCAAAAGGCAAGCGCATCGGAATGGTGACTACCGCAACCGTGTATGACGCCACGCCGGCCGCCTTCAGCCTGCACGCCAAGTCGCGCCGCGACTACCAGGTCCTGGTTGACCAATATCTCGCGCTCGAACCGGACGTGCTGATGGGCGGTGGCGCGGACTATTTCCTGCAAAAGGGGGTTCCGGGAGGCAAGAGGAATGACGGCAAGGACATCATCGCCGCGTTCCGCGCTAAGGGTTACCAGATCGTGAGGAATACCTCCGAGCTCAAGGCCGCCACCGGCGCGAAGCTGCTCGGCTTGTTCGCTGACGAAGATATGGACTTCGAGATCGACCGCGACCCGGGCAAGGAGCCAACCACCGCCGAGATGGCGGCGGCCGCGCTCAAGGCGCTCTCGCAGGCGAGCCCGAATGGTTTTGTCCTGTTGGTCGAAAATGAGAATATCGACACCACCAGCCACGCCAACGATGCCGCTTCATTGATGCGCGCGCTCTGGGCATTCGACGACGCGGTGAGGGTCGCGCTCGAGTTCCAGCGCAGCAACCCCGACACGCTGCTCATCGTCACCGGCGACCACGAAACCGGCGGGTTTTCCCCCACCTACGCGCTGAAGGACCTCAGCACGCTATCGAGCAAGAATCGTTTTTATACCGGCGATGAGCACTTACGCATGCTGGAACGCATCACGATATCGCTCAACGCGGTCAACGAGAAGCTCGGCAGGAAGCCTTCCGGCGCGACGCTGGATGAACTGGTCGCAAAACACCTCCCCGGCTTCAGGCTCGACCCCGATCTGCGCGAAGCGATCCTCAAACAGCAGACGCGCGAGCGTAATTTCAGCTACGTGACGCAAAACCTGCTGGGGCGGATGGTGGCGCGGCAGACCGGATATTACTGGGGCACCGCGGGGCATACCACGCAGCCGGTGCTGGTCGGCGCGATAGGTCCCGGGGCGGAGTTATTTCGCGGCTACCAGGACAACACAGACTTCGGAAAACACCTGCACCGTCTGATCCAGGGCAATTAAACCGCCGGCACGAGAACTCAGGCGTTCGAACCGCAGTCATGGAAAGAACTAGGAGCCGAAACTGACATAAAGCAGGACATTTCGGATTCAATTCCTGTTTTTGTTTCTCTCCGCGTCTCGGCGGTTCAATTGTTCTTCTAGTTTCTCCTGGCGTCTTGGCGGTTCGAAAGGACCGTGAGTCGTGATTCGTGAATCGTGATTCGACTCTTTGTTTTTCCTTTGTGTCCTTCGTGACCTTTGTGGTTAAAGATCTTGCGCGGTTTCAATAACGAAGTGCAACTTTGATTAACGGGTTGTGGGAGGCGAGCTGCGTTAGCATGCCTGCTTCTCCAACCGCCAAGTCAAAGGAGCACTCATGCGTCACTACACGCAGCTCACCT
>Ga0326597_10014517_pt1 | contig 10325 bp, 10 predicted proteins | sample RVTome_12_FD_203789 | JGI IMG/M metagenome (GOLD analysis project Ga0326597, IMG submission 203789) | Soil microbial communities from uranium-contaminated site in the Upper Colorado River Basin, Wyoming, United States - RVT100D185 | ecosystem: Environmental > Terrestrial > Soil > Contaminated >...
CACGGCCCGGTGGACGACCCGACGCTCACGCGAATCGAAGAAGCGGTGAATGAGCACATCTGGGAGAATCTCCCGGTCGTTACGCGGGAGATGTCGTACAAGGACGCGATCGCGGCCGGCGCGATGGCCTTCTTCACCGAGAAATACGGCGACATCGTACGCGTGGTCGACGTGTCCGGCGTGTCGCTTGAGCTGTGCGGTGGAACGCACGTCGAGAAGACGGGGGAGATCGCCCTGTTCCGTTTCACGCACGAAACCGGCTCGCAAGCCGGAGTGCGGCGCATCGAGGCGATCACCGGCCCGGCCGCTTACCGGCTGGCTCGCGACCTCGAGCGTCGGCTGGAACAGGCGTCCACGCTGCTCAAGACGCATCCCGAACACCTCGCCCGCCGGATCGAGACGTTACTCGAGGAGAACCGCAAGCTTGAGAAACGCGTCGAGGAGCTGCTCCGCACCGGGAGCGGAGGTGGGAAGGAGGTCGCCGTCGAGAGAATCGGTGACGTGGAGCTGCACATCGATGAGTCGGATCTTGACGATCGCAACCAGATCGCGTTGACGATGGATACGTTCCGCGACCAGAAGCGCCGGGCGATTCGGGTGCTGTACACGAAGGGTGCCCGCCCCGGGATCCACGTCGCCGTGACGGAGGATCTCGTAGCCCAGGGAGTGAAGGCGGGCGAAATCGTCAATGAGCTCGCCGCGAGCACCGGCGGTAAGGGTGGTGGCCGGCCGCATTTCGCTTCCGCCGGCGTGGGAGATGCGACGCTCCTGGGCGCGACCCGCGCGCAGACGCCGGCCATCGTCCGGAGGTTCCTGAAGTCGTGACGCGCGCCGAGCTCCTGGCGTGGTTCGAGTCACGCCGACCGATGCCGCCGCCGACGTTGCGCGCGCATCTCGCTCGTCAGGCCGAGGAGGTTCCGGCCATGTTGCCCGAACACCTCGCGGCCCGGGGGTGCGCGCTGCTGCAACGGGTGCTGGACCGACCCGACGGCGCGCGAGAGCTCGCGCTCGACCTGCTCGTCGCCGATGCGCTGGTGACGTACGCGTTCGAAGCGCAGTCGGAGGTAGACACGCACGGGCTCGTAGCGCTGGCGCAGCGGATTGCCGGAGCGGGCGCGTGAGCGACCTCCTGAGCCGCCGGCCGGGGCTCCTGGTGCTCGTGGATCCGGGGCGCAGTGACCCGGCACAGGCGGGGCAGTTGGCGGGTGCAGCCCGCGACGCCGGCGTGGCCGGCGTGCTGATCGGCGGCTCTTTTGACGGCGCGCGGGACACACATCGCGTCGCCGCGGCGGTGCGCGAGGCGGCGCCGGGCTTGCCGGTCGTGCTGTTCCCCGGTTCGGCGATGCAGTTGACCGACCAGGTGGACCTCATCCTCTTTCTCTCGCTCGTGTCGGGTCGCAACCCCCAGTACCTGATCGAGGAGCACGTGCGCGCAGTACCGTTCCTGCAACGTCATCCCGTGCCCACGCTGTCCACGGCGTACATCCTGATCGACGGTGGGCGCGTGACGAGCGTCGAAGCCGTCAGTCAGACGCGTCCCTTGCCGGCGGACAAGCCGGAGCTCGCGGCCGCGCATGCTCGTGCGGCGCGGTTGATCGGGATGCAGGCGGTGTTTCTCGATGCCGGCAGCGGAGCCGATCGTCCCGTGCCGCCGGCCGTGATCGCCGCGTGCCGTGCCGGTCTCGGAGATCCGGCGGCGCCGCTGTTCGTGGGCGGCGGGATACGCTCGCCGGACGAGGCGGCAGCGGCGCGCGCGGCCGGCGCCGACTTCATCGTCATCGGGACGGTACTCGAGCAGAGTGGGGCGCATTCCCTCTCCGCCTTCGTGCGCGCAGTGGCGCAACGGGGGGCGTGATGCCGGAACGGTTCCGGGAAGGACTCGGGCGCCTGGCGGCGCTGGCCCAGCGCGTCGCCGCCGAGCAAGGAGAAACGATCGCGCGCATCGCGGAGCGCTATGAGGCGGCGCTGCGACGCGGCGGGACGTTGTTCTTCGCCGGGAACGGCGGCAGTGCGGCCGATGCCCAGCACATCGCCACCGAGTACGTCGTGCGCTACCAATCCCAGCGACCCGCGCTGCGTGCCATGGCGATCACCACCGACAGCTCTCTGCTCACCGCGGCCGCCAACGACCTGGGGTTCGACGAAGTGTTCGCCCGGCAAGTGGAAGCGCTCGCGCGACCAGGCGACATTGTGATCCTGCACTCGACGAGCGGCGAGAGCCCGAACGTCATACGCGCAGCCCAGACGGCGCGGGCTCGCGGTGTCGAGGTGATCGCGTTCCTCGGCAAGTCGGGCGGCGATCTCAAGGAGCTGGCTGATATCGCGCTACTGGTGCCTTCGGACGACACCGCCCGCATCCAGGAGCTGCACTTGGCGGTCGAACATCTGATTTGCGAGTGGATCGAGGAACGGCTCGAGGGGTGATCGACTGCACAGGCCGGCGGGCATTCGTGACGGGCGGCGGGCGCGGCATCGGGCGCGCGACCGCCCTGCTCCTCGCGCGGGCTGGTGCTACCGTGGCGGTCGGCTATCGCACGCGGCGGGGGGAGGCTGAGGAGACCGTTGGGGCGGTCAGGGGTGGGGGTGGGCGGGCCGCGGCAGTCGGAGGGGACCTGGGTGACCGGGCGGTCGCGCAACGAGTCGTCGACGATGCCGTGCGCACGCTCGAGGGACTCGACCTGCTGATCGTCAACCACGGGATCTGGCCGCCGGACGACGTGCCGTTGGCCGACATGGGGGACGGGCAGTGGGAGGAAACGCGCCGGGCCAATCTCGACAGCGTGTTCTTCGTGTGCCGCGCAGCGATCCCGCACATCTCCAACGGCGGCCGCATCGTGCTGGTGGCATCCACCGCGGGCCAGCGCGGCGAATCCTTCCATGCCGACTACGCCGCCACCAAGGGCGCGGTCATTGCGCTCACCAAATCGCTCGCCGTAGAACTGGCGCCGCGCGTGAACGTGAACTGTGTGGCGCCAGGGTGGGTGGAGACGGAAATGTCACAGCGGCCCTACGAGCGGGCAGCGGGGAAAGGGCGGCGAGAGATCGAGGCGGGCATCCCGCTCGGCCGGGTGGCGAGTCCGGAGGACGTCGCCGGACCCATTGTGTTCCTGTGCTCCGATTTGGCCCGTCACATCACCGGTGAGATTCTCAACGTCAACGGCGGTTCGGTGTTGTGCGGATGAGCTTCCCCACTCGGCTGCCCATCCCCGCCGAGGTCCTCAAAATCGCCCGCCGCCTTGAAGAGGCGGGGCACGAGACATGGTGCGTTGGCGGCGCAATCCGGGACAACCTGCTCGGTCTCGCGAATCACGACTTCGATCTCACGACGGCGGCCCGTCCGGAAGAAGTGCAGCGCTTGTTCCGCCGCACGGTGCCGGTCGGAGTGGAGCACGGCACCGTGGCGGTGCTCGACGCCGAGAATCGGGCGCACGAGGTCACGACGTTCCGCAAGGACGTGCAGACCGACGGGCGGCACGCGCAAGTGGAATTCGGCGTCTCCCTCACCGACGATCTGGCGCGGCGTGATTTCACGATCAACGCGATCGCCTACCATCCCTTGCGGCACGAGTGGCGCGACCCGTTCCACGGCGCCGCGGATTTGGACAAGAAACTGATCCGTGCCGTGGGCGACCCCAACTGGCGGTTCCAGGAGGATTACCTTCGGATTCTGCGCGCGCTGCGCTTCAGCTCCCGGTTCGAGTTCCGTATCCACGGCCCCACTCGCGAGGCGGCCCAGGCCAATGCGCAGGGCCTCGCGCAACTCTCGGCCGAGCGGGTGCGGGATGAATGGTTCAAGGGCATCCTGACCGCCCGGCGCGTGAGTCGGCTCGTCACGTTGTGGCGTGAGGTCGGCGCGGCGCGCATCTGGCTGCCGGAAATCGGCACGCAAGCGGAGCCCCGGGCGGCGAAGGCGGTCGATGCCCTCCCGCGCGATCCAGTGCTCGTCACCGCGTTCCTCGCCACCGACGCAGCGTCGCTCCTCACCCGGCTCAAGTGCGCCAACCGCGATATCGAGCGGGGCCGGGCGGTGCGGGAGTGGCGCGACCGCTACCCGGATCCGAAGCGCGTCGCCGACGTCCGGCGCTGGTTGTCGCAGACCGGCTCGGCAGCGGACGATTTGCTGACGCTGCTGGCCGCGCTGTCGCCGCGCACCGCGCTCCCCAAGGTGGTCGGAGCCATCCGCGCCGCGCGCGATCCGCTGACCCTGAAGGATCTGGCGGTGCACGGCGAGGATCTCATCACGGCCGGGGTGCGCCCGGGGCCGGACGTTGGCGAAATGCTACAGCGCCTGTTGGGGGACGTGCTGGAGGATCCGCGGCGCAATTCGCGTGTTCACTTGCTCGCTCGTGTGCGAGAGTGGTTGAAGGCCGCGTGAACAGCGCCCTGGTGTACGCCGTCGTGGCGGCGACGGGCAACGTGATCGGCGCGGTCGCCGTGACCCGCCGCGCCACGACGAGCCTGCGGCTCATCGAGCACTTCGTCGCTTTTGGCGCTGGGTTCATGCTCGCCGTGTGTCTCACGGAGGTCGTTCCCGCGGCGCTGGTGCGGAGCGGGCCGGTCGCGCCGTTGCTGCTGCTGGTGGGGTATCTGGCCGTCCACCTCACACAGCACACCGTGACGCCGCACTTCCATTTTGGGGAAGAGACGCACGCGGTGAACGCCGTCGCGGGGACGTCGGCGCTCGTCGGGCTGCTGCTGCATACGTTCTTCGACGGTGTGGCGATTGCGAGCGCCTTCTTCGTGGGACCCACGTTGGGGGTGATGGTGTTCGTCGCGATCTTCCTGCACAAGCTCCCGGAAGGCGTGACTATCTCGAGTCTGATGCTCGCCGCCGGGCGGTCGCGGGCGGCTGCGGTGCGCGCGGCGATGTTGCTCGGTCTCGCCACCGTGGCGGGCGTGCTCCTGACTGATCACGTCGGATTCCTGGTCACGCACGGCTTGGCGCTGTCAGGCGGTGTGACGCTGTACGTCGCGGCCTCGAACCTCGTCCCGGAGTTTCAGGGGAAGCCCGGATGGAAGCTGCCGGCGGCATTCTTCGCCGGGGCGGCGGTCTTCTACGCCACGAAGCTCATGCTGGACCCCCGGTGACCGAACCCACGTTGTTCCAGGGCTCCGCCGAGCCACTGGCCGCCCGGATGCGGCCGCGCACGCTCGACGCCTTCCTCGGCCAGGAACATCTCCTGGGACCCGGCAAGGCGCTGGGCGAGTTGATCCGGCGCGGAGATGTGGGGTCCTGCATCTTCTGGGGTCCGCCAGGATCGGGGAAGACTACGCTCGCGCGGATCATCGCCAACTACACGGACCGGCACTTCGAGCCATTCTCCGCCGTGACCGAAGGGGTGGCGCGAGTCCGGGAGATCATTCGTGAGGCCGAAGAACGACTGAAATACCAGGGTCAGGGTACCATTCTGTTCTGCGATGAAATCCATCGCTTCAACCGGGCCCAGCAGGACGCCTTCCTGCCCTGGGTCGAGAATGGCATCGTCACGCTGATCGGCGCGACCACGGAGAATCCGAGCTTCGAATTGACCGGCGCGTTGTTGTCGCGGTGTCGCGTGTTCGTGCTGCACCCGCTCAGCGCCGGCGATGTGGCCGCGTTGGTGCAGCGGGCGCTGTCCGACGCCGATCGGGGGCTCGGACGGCTGCAACTCGAGATCGAAGCGGACGCACTCGCATTACTTGCGCGGGAAGCGGACGGGGACGCCCGGCGAGCGCTCCAGGCACTCGAAGCCGCGGCGGAATTCGTCGTGGGGAAGGGTGGTGGGCCGGCGCGTCTGTCGCTCCAGCTGATCGCCGACGCGTTGCAAAAACGCTTCGCGAAATACGACAAAGGTGGCGAAGAACATTTCAATCTCATCTCGGCGCTGCACAAAGCGGTGCGAGGCAGCGATGCGGATGGGGCGCTGTACTGGCTGGCTCGAATGCTGGCCGGTGGCGAAGACCCGCTGTACGTGGCCCGGCGCCTCGTGCGGATTGCGAGTGAGGACATCGGCCTCGCCGATCCTCGCGCGCTGAGCGTGACCCTCGCCGCGAAGGACGCCTATCACTTCCTGGGTAGTCCGGAAGGCGAGCTTGCCCTCGCTGAGGCGACGGTCTACCTGGCTACGGCCCCCAAGTCGAACCGGGTCCATGCCGCCTTCGGCCGGGCATCCGAAGCCGCCGCGGCATATCCGGCCGAGGCTGTCCCGCTCCACATCCGGAACGCCCCGACAAAACTGATGGCAGAGCTGGGCTACGGAGCGGGCTACCAATATGCCCATGACCACGTCGATGCCTACACCCCGCAGGAGTACCTTCCGGAGGCGTTGCGGGGAGCTCGCTGGTATGAACCAACGGAGTTCGGGTATGAAAAGACCGTGAAAGAGCGCGTCGAGTGGTGGCAACATCTGAAGCGTGAGGCTTCCGGCGGCCAGGGAACCGCGTGAGACCGGGACTGGCGAGCCTCGCCGGATCGGCAGTGGTGGCCGCCGGGTGCGCGACGTTGGGGAACGCGCTGCGTTTCGAAGCACCCGACCTTCGCCTTCAGGAGGTCCAGGTGACCGGACTCACCGTCAGCGGCGGCACACTGGATCTTACTCTCGACGTGTTCAACCCCAATGGGTATCGGCTCCGTTCCACGCGGCTCGAAGTGGGCATCGACCTCGAGAACGTGCATTTCGGCGATGCGCTGTTCGAGACCGCGGTGGAGCTGCCGTCGCAGCAGCACAGCTTGATCACCGTGCCGGTCCGGTTCGAATGGGCCGGTCTGGGCGCCGGCGCCCGCGCCCTGTTGGTCCGTCAAGCGGTCCGCTACGGACTCACGGGCGCGGCCACGCTGAACACCCCGCTCGGCGATCGTCGCGTGCGGCTGCGGGCCGAGGGCGACGTTCCGCTCCGGACCCTAGTCCCATGAGACGCCAGGTGCGACACAAGGGAGGAGCTCCCTCATCCGCCAGCTGATCGATATCGCCCCGCCGCTGGAACGCGCGTACCTCGTCGGCGCGCCACGCAAGGGCTCGGCGGACGTCGTCCGCGTCGATGAGCACCTGAACGAGCTCGCGCGGCTGGCCGATACGGCCGGCGCCGATGTCGTGGGACGGCTGGTGCAACGCATCGAGGCCCCGACGCCAAACCTCTACCTCGGCCCGGGCAAGGTCGAAGAGCTGCAGGCCGTGCTGCAGCAGGCTGGAGCGACGCTCATCCTGTTCGATGAGCCGCTCTCCCCCGCGCAGGGCGTCAATCTCGAGAAGATGACGGGCGTGCGGGTGATGGACCGTTCGGAAGTGATCCTGGACATCTTCGCCACACGCGCGCGAAGCGCGGAGGCGCGAATGCAGGTGGAGCTGGCGCAGCTCGAGTACCTGTTGCCGCGCTTGACTCGCATGTGGACCCATCTTTCGCGCATCCGCGGCGGCATCGGACTGCGGGGCCCCGGCGAGACGCAGCTCGAAACCGATCGCCGAGCGATCCGCCGGAAGATCGCGGTGCTACGGCGGCGTCTCGAGGACGTGGCCGAGCACCGCGCCAACCAGCGTCAGGGACGGCGCGATCTCCCTCAGGCGGCGCTGGTGGGGTACACCAATGCCGGCAAGTCGAGCCTGTTGCGGGCGCTTTCGGGTGCGGAGGTCTTCGTAGAGGACCGGCTCTTCGCGACGCTCGACACCCTCACGCGGGAAGTCGACGTGGGGGACGGCTATCGCTTTCGCCTGACCGACACCGTCGGTTTCATCCGCAAGCTGCCGCATCACCTCGTGGCCTCGTTTCGCGCGACGCTCGAGGAGGCCCGCGATGCCGACCTGTTGCTGCATGTGATTGACGCGGCGCACCCGATGTGGGAAGAGCAGGTCGAGGTGGTGGAGGCGGTGCTCGAGGAGATGGGGCTGTACGGCCCGGAGACCGGAACCGGTGCCGGCCGCCGGCCGCCAGAGCGTAAGCGAGTGATTCACGTGTTCAATAAGGCGGACCTCGTGCTCGATCCGGCGGCGCTCCTGGCGCAGGTGCGAGAACGGTTCCCGCATGCCGTGCTGACGAGCGCGGGTGCTGATCCGGCGGCGCACGACGTGGCATCGCTGCGTGCAGCGCTGCGGACGTCAGCCCAGGCGCTTCGCCCCGTTGCTCGCGTCCGCGTCCCTGTGTCCGACGGCCGCCTGCTCGCCGAGCTGCATCGTGAGGCGGAGGTGCTCGGTCAGACCCAGACCGACGGCGTCGTGGTGGTCACGGCTCGCGTCGAAGCCCGGATGTTGGGCAGACTGCGCCGCGGCGGGGTAGATGTCTCGCTGGGGGAGGGATCAGCGGAGGGTCCGCGAGGAAACGACGTGCAGGGAGACGCGTGATGCCCGGTCCAACGCCAGCGTTGTTGTTCGTGCTCGTGGCGTGCGCGCAACATCCACCGGGACCCGGCCCGGGTCCTGGTCCCGGCCCGGGAACCGCGGCCCTGCATCTCGTTACAGGAAATCTCTCGAGCCCGGTTTTCTTGACCGCGCCACCAGGCGATACGAGCCGTCTGTACGTCGTGGAGCAGGGTGGTCGGATCCGCGTGCTGCATCACGATACGCTGCTGTCCACGCCATTCCTCTCCATTTCCGGGCATATCGTCGCCGGCGGCGAACAGGGCCTGTTGGGCCTCGCCTTTCATCCGGAGTACGGCCAGAACCGACGGTTCTACATCTACTTCACTGCCCCGAACGGCGACATCCGTGTGGTACGCTACCTGGCAACTGCCGATCCCCATATCGCCGATTCGACCTCGGGGGACACCGTCCTGGCCGTCGTGCATCGGCCGTATGGCAACCACAACGGCGGGCCGCTGGCCTTCGGACCCGATGGCAAGCTGTACGTCGGTCTCGGCGACGGTGGGTCGGGCGGTGACCCATTCGGCAGCGGCCAGAGCCTCGGCACGCTGTTGGGCAAGATCCTCAGACTCGACGTCGATGCCGGCACACCGTACACGAACCCGTCGGACAACCCCTTCCTCGGCACGAGTGGCGCGCGAGGGGAGATCTGGTTGTACGGCCTCCGCAACCCGTGGCGATTCTCCTTCGATCGGAGCAATGGAGATCTGTACATCGGAGACGTCGGGCAAAATGCGTGGGAGGAAGTGAACGTCCTGCCTGCCGGGAGCGGCGGGGGAACGAACTACGGATGGAACGTGACGGAGGGCAATCACTGTTACGGCGCCAGCGTGTGCAACCGAACCGGCATGGTGCCGCCGGTGATAGAGTACAGTCACTCGGATGGTTGCTCCGTCACGGGCGGCTACGTCTATCGGGGGACCCGCGTACCGAATCTGGCCGGGCTCTACCTGTACGGCGATTACTGCAGGGGCTGGGTGCGATCGTTCCGCCTGGTTGGCGGGCGGGCGACCGAGTCACTCGACTGGCCCACGCTTGCCGTCAACGGGGGACTCAGCTCGTTCGGCGAGGATCAGCGCGGCGAGCTGTATGTGATGACGCTGTCGGGCGACCTCTATCGTATCGTCACGCAGCCGTAGATCGGGCGGTGTGGTGGCCGCGACACGTCGCGTGGCGTGGACAGTGGGTGACTCTCGTCACCTCGACGAGTACCACCCCCCACCTAGGTTCAGAAACGCACGCGCGGCGTTGGGGTACCAAACCAGGCGTTTCATCACAAACTGTCTCTCTGCCGGCCCGTCCCGCACGATACCGCCAGCTCGTCGGAGCGGGCCGTTCGTGTCGGGAGGTCCCACTATGGGTTGCCTTATGCACGTTCATGCCGGGCTGTTGTTCAGCCTTGGATTCTGCGCCACGACGTTCGCTTGCAGACCGGACAGTACCAGTCCGCCACCCCCGCCACCTCCTCCGACGCCGGGCACGCACGTAGGCTACTACGTGGTGCAGCCGCCCTACGGGACGAGTGCGGGAACCGGCACGACCGACGATCCGTGGGATCTTGCCACCGCTCTCTTGGGCGGCAACGGCAATGCTATCCAGCCGGGCGATACGGTGTGGCTCCGCGGCGGTACCTATTCGGGCAGCTTCCGGACCGACTTGCAGGGCACGGCAACGGCGCCGATCGTGTTTCGGCAGTACCCCGGCGAGCGCGCGACCATCGACGGTTCGCTGCGGGCCGACGGCACGTATCTCACCTTCTGGGGCTTCGAGATCATGCAGTCGCGCCCACTCCAGGTGGTCGATCGCGTGCTCGAGGCGAACACGGCCAACGGCCGCTTCATCAACCTGGTGCTGCACGATGCCGGGTTCTCTGGTGTCAACATGGCGGATGATGCGGGGAGCGGCGTCGAGCTGTACGGCTCCATCGTGTACAACAACGGTTGGCGTGAGAACATCGATCACGGCGTGTACGCGGCGAACGCCACCGCGGGCACG
>Ga0326597_10014518_pt1 | contig 10325 bp, 7 predicted proteins | sample RVTome_12_FD_203789 | JGI IMG/M metagenome (GOLD analysis project Ga0326597, IMG submission 203789) | Soil microbial communities from uranium-contaminated site in the Upper Colorado River Basin, Wyoming, United States - RVT100D185 | ecosystem: Environmental > Terrestrial > Soil > Contaminated >...
TTTTTCAGGGACGAAGGCATACATCCAGTATGTCGAGATCCTGAAAAAACGCCGTAACGCCGTAGGGCGGACTTTTTGCGACGCCATCAACTATTTTTTCCCCAACTCCCTGGACCGCCTGGCGGCACTCGACACCGCTTTCATCAGGGCGGCCCGCAGGCCGTTTTCCTCGAGAGCCGCCATCCCGGCAATAGTGGTCCCCCCGGGGGAACAGACCTTGTCCCGCAAGACCGCCGGATGCTCGCCACTTTCCTGCACCAGCCGAGCGGCGCCGAGTACCGTCTGGACGGCGAGGGCCAGGGCGGCATCCTGGGGCAGCCCCTCCAGAACGCCTCCTGCCGCCAGTGCCTCGATGATGGTGTAGATATAGGCCGGTCCCGAACCGGACAGGCCGGTTACGGCATCCATCTGTTCCTCGGCGACCACCCGAACAATCCCCACCGGTTCGAACAGACGCCGGGCGACGGACAGATCGTCCGGGGAAGCGAATTCACCGGGGCAGAGGGCGGTAGCGCCGGCCCCGACCAGCGCCGGGGTATTGGGCATGGCGCGGACCACCCGGGGCGAACCCTGAAAGTATTTTTCCAGTGTTCCGGTCGTTACCCCAGCCGCAATGGAAACGAGCAGCCTGTCATCGCTGAAGACCCCGGCCAGGGTAGGAAGAACCTGTCCGACGATCTGGGGTTTGATGGCCAGGACGATCAGGTCGCAGGCGGCTACCACCACCGAGGCCTCGGCCTCGGTTCTGATGCCGTATTTTTCGGCGAGCACCTTCCGGCGCGATTCCACAGGTTCAGCAACCATGATATCGCCGACGGCATAAGTCCCGTCCCTGGTGATCCCCTTGATCAGGGCTTCACCCATATTGCCTCCGCCGAGAAAGCCGATTTTACCGATGGGCGTCATAAAGAGATGGTCCTTTCCATTCAGAATTTTGAGGGGTGAGATCAGCCGCCGCAAGGGACATAAAGGACCCCGATGACGATCAGGTCAGTAAATAGAAATTGTCCGTCAAAGTCAAGCAGACACCGCTGCCGGCGGGACATCCGAAGGAAAATATCTGTTGACACCCGCCCCGCATGAGGGTATAAACCGGCCCCTGTGAGGAAGATTTGCTAAACTGATAGTTTAGTTATGGTAAACTTGGCTTCGGACAAAATGTTTAGCATATCTAAACAGGGGGCACCTGTGAAAATCGGCGAAGGACTGAGAAAACTGCGCATGGCCAATTCCCTCACGCAGGAGGAACTGGCCAGCCGGGCGGACCTGACCAAGGGGTATATTTCACAACTGGAGAATGACGGCACCTCCCCTGCGATCAATACCCTGAGGGATATCCTGGAAGTTCTGGGGGTATCCATTTCGGAGTTTTTCGCCGAAACTCCCGAAATGCAAGTGGTTTTCGGCAAGGACTCCCTGGTCATCGCCAACGACGACAACGGCATCCGGGTGGAACTGCTGGTGCCCGGGGCGCAGAACCGAACCATGGATCCGGCGCTGGTCACGCTGCAGCCCGGCGAAAAAATGGATGAACAATCCTTTCACGAAGGGGAAGAGTTCGGTTTCGTCCTTACAGGCCGGATCGGCCTGACCCTCGACGACAAAGACTACGTTGTGCGCAAAAACGAGTGTTTTTTCTTTACCTCCGACCGGCGTCATGCGGTCAGAAATGCCGGCAGGGTGCCGGCGAAAATACTCTGGGTGGTGACCCCGCCCACCTTCGATTACAAGGGAAAGTAAGGGTTTCCGAGAAAGGATAATGACCATGAGCAAGGTGCTGATTATCGGTGCGGGCGGCGTTGGCCGGGTCGTGGTACACAAATGCGCTCAGGCGAAAGAGGTATTCACGGGCATCACCCTGGCCTCCAGGACCCAGTCCAAATGTGACGCCATCGCGGCGGAGATCCCCCATTTCCCCATCAAGACCGCCCGGGTGGACGCGGACAACGTGCCCGAACTGGTGGCCCTGATTCGTCAGGAGCAGCCGAAACTGGTGATCAACGTGGCCCTGCCCTACCAGGATCTGACCATCATGGACGCCTGCCTGGAGACGGGAGTCGACTACCTCGATACCGCCAACTACGAGCCCCGCGACACCGCCAAGTTCGAATACAGCTGGCAGTGGGCCTACCAGGACCGGTTCCGGGAAAAGGGCCTGATGGCCCTGCTCGGCAGCGGTTTCGATCCCGGCGTGACCAACGTCTACACCGCCCTGGCGGCCAAAAAATACCTTGATGAAGTGCAGGAAATCGACATCATCGACGCCAATGCCGGCAGCCATGGCCAGCCTTTCGCCACCAACTTCAACCCGGAGATCAACATCCGGGAGGTGACCGCTCCCTGCCGCCACTGGGAAAAGGACGACTGGATCGAGACGGCGCCCCTCAGCACCAAACACAGCTTCGACTTCCCCGAGGGGATCGGGCCGATGAACATCTTCCGCATGTACCACGAGGAGATGGAGTCGCTGGTCAAGCATATCCCGACCATCAAAAAGGCCCAGTTCTGGATGACTTTTTCCGACAACTACCTCAAGCACCTCGAGGTCCTGCAAAACGTCGGCATGACCCGCATCGACGAGGTCGAATTCCAGGGACAGAAGATCGTCCCCCTGCAGTTCCTCAAGGCGGTACTGCCCGATCCCGGCAGCCTCGGCGCCCTGACCAAGGGCCGCACCTGCATCGGCGTCATCGCCCGGGGCCTGAAGGACGGCCAGCGCAAGCAGGTCTACATCTACAACATCTGCGACCATGAAGCCTGCTACAAAGAAGTCAACTCCCAGGCCATCAGCTACACCACCGGCGTACCGGCCGCGGTCGGCGCGATGATGATGCTCACGGGCAAATGGCGCGGCGCAGGGGTCTTCAACATGGAACAGTTCGATCCCGAACCCTTCCTGGCAACCCTCGCCACCATGGGTTTGGCCACGGAGGTCATTGACGGCGGGGAGTGGCCTGAGTTGTAAAAAGCGGTCCCTGGTCCCTGGTCCCTGGTCTCGGGTCTCGGGTCTCGGGTCTCGGGTCTCGGGTCTCGGGTCTCGGGTCTCGGGTCTCGGGTCTTGGGTCTTGAAACCTTCCCCTGTGACGCAGCCGGAGCGGGGCAGTCGACGGGCGAAAAGGCGGAAAAACTGTCTGAGGGAGCGAAGCGAGCGAGTTTTTTTCCGCCCGCCCGGCGGCTGCTCCGCGGAGGGTACCCGCCGAAGGCGGGCAAGGAGCCGGGGCGCCTTTTTCTGCCTACTCTTTTATGGCGTGAAAAAAGAGTAGGTCGTCGTGCGGGGGCGAAACCCCGCGGTTTAAAGGGTTTACAAGACTTAAAGAGACATAAAGAGACATAAAGATGACCGGTATCGACATCCCTAAAATTCTCGAGCTCGCCCCCTCCCCGTCCTACGTGGTCGACCTCGGCCGCCTGCGCCACAACCTGGCGATCCTCGACGGGGTGCAGCAGCGTAGCGGGGCGAAGATCCTGATGGCCCTCAAGGCCTTTGCCCTGTGGCCGGTTTTTCCGCTGATCCGCAATACGCTGCACGGGGTTTGCGCCAGTTCCCCCTGGGAAGCCCGCCTCGGCCGCGAGGAGTTCGGTCGCGAGGTGCACAGCTTCTCGGCGGCCTTCAAGGAAAGCGACATCGTCGAACTGCTGACCATCTCCAACCACCTGGTTTTCAACTCCTTCGCCCAACTGGAGCGTTTCCGCCCCCTGTGGCAGCGGGAACAGGGCCGCGTGTCGGTGGGCCTGCGGATCAATCCCGAACATTCGGAAGGGCATACGCCCCTTTACGATCCCTGCGCACCGGGATCGCGGCTCGGCATCCGCCGGTCGGAATTCGACGGCCGGTCGCTGGAGGGGGTCGAAGGGCTGCATTTCCACAGCCTCTGCGAGCATCTCTTCGAACCGCTGGCCCGCACCTCCCGGGTGGTGGAGGAACAGTTCGGCGAGTTTCTGCCGCGGATGAAATGGCTCAATCTCGGCGGCGGCCACCACATCACCCGCGAGGGGTACGATATCGACGGCCTGGTCGAGTTGATCCGTTACTTCCGGGACAAATATGACGTGCAGGTCTACCTCGAACCGGGGGAAGCGATCGCCATCGGCACCGGGCTGCTGGTCGGCGAAGTGCTGGACGTGGTCCATAATCAAGTCGTCACCGCCATCCTCGACGTCTCGGCCACCTGTCATATGCCGGACGTGCTGGAAATGCCCTATCGTCCCGGCATTTACGGTGGTTTCGATCCCGGCGAAAAGCCCTGCACCTACCGCCTCGGCGGGCCCTCGTGCCTGGCCGGCGACATCATCGGCGACTGGTCATTCGAGCAGCCTCTCGCCGCGGGCGACCGGTTGGCTTTTCTCGACATGGCCCACTACACCATGGTCAAAACCACGACCTTCAACGGTATTCAGCACCCGCACATCTGCACCTTCGAGCCGGAAACGGGGGAACTAAAGATAGTGCGAAGTTTCAACTACCAGGACTTCAAAAACCGGCTGGGATAAGAGGTTTTCTTCGTGTCCTTCGTTGTAGGCCGGTTCAAGCGCAGCGGAACCGGCGGTTCTCAAGGGATGGTTGTTTTTTGCTGATCGCCGGATGCGCTGCGCTTCATCCGGCCTACGCCGAACAAGATTGGGCCGGCCGGTTCAATCGCTATAAATAGAAAAAGAATTTTTTATTTTTGTCTTTCTCTGTGTCCTCTGTGCGCTCTGTGGTAAATGCTTTTTCTTTTTGCCTTCTTTAAATGGGACACTGATAAACGCACAGGACGTTAAACAACAATCCGGATTGGTGATACTTATGGAACGCTGGTCGATCAAGGACTCCGCCAAGATCTACAACCTGCCCAACTGGGGGGACGATTTCTTTTCCATCAACAAGAAGGGCCACATCTGCGTCCACCCTTCGCCGAATTCCAAGTATTCCATCGACCTGCGGACCCTGGTCGACGACCTGATCAAGCGCAAGATCAAGCCGCCGATCCTGCTGCGTTTCATGGACGTTCTGCAGGGCCGGATCGCCGCCATAAACCGGGCCTTCAAAAACGCCATCGCCGAAAACGATTATCCGGCCACTTACCAGACCTTCTTCCCCATCAAGGTCAACCAGCAACGGCAGGTGGTCGAGGCCATCGCCCACTATGGCAAGAAATACAAAATGGGGCTCGAGGTCGGCTCCAAACCGGAACTGGTTGCCGCCATTTCCTTCGCCACCGGCGCCCGGGTGCCGATCATCTGCAACGGCTACAAGGACAACGAGTTCATCGAGATGGTCTTGTACGCCACCCGCATCGGCTACGACATCACCATCGTCGTGGAAAAACTTTTCGAACTGGAAAAGATCATCGCCCTTTCCGAAAAGACCGGCATCGTGCCCAAGCTGGGGATCAGGATCAAGCTTTCGTCAAAGGGGACCGGCAAATGGGCGACCTCCGGCGGTGACGATGCCAAGTTCGGCCTGAAGATCTCCGAACTGCTGGCCGCCGTCGAAATCCTCAAGGCACACAACCTGGTCGATCACGTCAAGCTGCTCCATTTCCACATCGGCAGCCAGATCACCAAGATCGACAAGATCAAAAACGCCCTCATCGAAGGCACCCGGATTTATGTCGAAATGCGCAAAATGGGCATCAACCTGGAGTACATCGACGTCGGCGGCGGCTTGGGGGTCGACTACGACGGCTCCAAATCGAGCTACTTTTCGAGCGCCAACTACACCGTGGAGGAATACGCCAACGACGTCATCTACCAGGTGAAGAATATCTGCGACGAAGCCGGCGTCGAATGCCCGAACATCATTTCCGAATCGGGGCGGGCCACCGTCGCCCACTATTCGGTGCTGGTGACCAACATCCTCAACACCAACTCCCAGAACACCCTGCCCGACTTCGACGCCATGCTGGAAGACGCCGAAACCCTCTCGCCGACAGTCAAGAAACTGGTCGATATCTACCAGAGTCTCGACCGCCACTCCCTGCGCGAAGACTACCACGACACCATCCAGCTCATCCAGGAGGCGGTCAGCCTGTTCAACCTCGGCTACCTCAAACTGCACGACAGGGCACTGGCCGAGTGGCTCTGCAGCAAGATCTTCATCAAGATCAACGGCATCGTCGACAGGCTCAAGATCATTCCGGACGAATTGCAGAACTTTCAGGTTTCAATGCGTCAGACAGTTTTCGCGAATTTTTCGCTGTTCCAGTCGCTGCCCGACTCCTGGGCGATCGATCAGCTCTTCCCGATCGTGCCGATCCAACGCCTCAACCAGAAACCCGAAATAATGGCCTCCATCGCCGACATCACCTGCGACTCGGACGGCGAAATCACCAGCTTCGTCGGCGAAAACGGCCGCACCAAATATTTGCCCCTCCACAAGATCAGCGCCGCCGAAGACTATTACATCGGCTTTTTCCTGATCGGCGCCTACCAGGAGATCCTCGGCGACATGCACAACCTGTTCGGCGACACCAACGCCGTGCACGTCACCTTCAACCGCAAGACCAACTACAAGATCGACACCGTGATCGCCGGCGATACCATCTGGGAAAGCCTCAAATACGTGCAGTACAAAGGCCCGGAGATCCTCAAACACGTCCGCGACACCCTGGAAAAAGGCGTCGCCTCCCGCAAAATCTCCTTCGAGGAAACCAGCCACTTCCTGGAACTGCTCGACAAGGCCCTGGTTTCCTATACCTACCTGGGGGAGTGATTCTTTGCAGAACGAAGTGCCCAAAAGTTGAAGTAGACAGGTGAATTGTTCCTTGGGTGGCGCTGGATGTCAGAGGATGGCGTCCATGGGGAAAATCTCCCAGATCTTCAGGCGCAGTTGCTTGGTCCAAGAAGCCTTGCGGTCGGGGCGGTCTTTCCCCGCCTCCCAGCTATTCCCGGGTGCCATGTCCCGGATGATGGCCTCCTCAACCCGGGAAGCCAGGGCGGGATGGGTAAAGAGCACCCCCACCTCCGTATTCAGGTGGGCCGAGCGGGGATCGAGGTTGAAGGTGCCGATGAAGACTGTGTGGCCGTCGACGACCAGGGTCTTGGCATGGATGGCGAAAACAGGGGCCTGGGCGGCCAGAGCCGGGTAGCGGACGAGCAATTCCTGCTGGATCTGGGGATAGGGGCGGAACTCAGAAATCAGGATTCCCGCTTTCAGAAGTTCCCGGCGCTGCTTGCGATAGCCACTGAAGGCCGCCAGGTTGTCCGTCGATCCCAGGGAGTTGGTGCTGATGCGCACCTCCACCCCCCGGAGGACGAGATCGGCGAAGAGCTTCCGGGCCTCTTCCGTGAGTATCAGATAGGGGGACTGGATGATCACCCGCTCCTGGGCGGCGGCGACCACCTCGGCCAGGCGGGAAGTGGTTTCTCCCCCGCCACCGAGGCCGAACCCCCCATCATTCTTGCCTGGCTGATCGTGGAGGAATACCACCTTCACCCATACCAGGGACTCCAGGAGGGCCGGGAATTTTTTCGGCAAATCGGCCAGAGCCAGCCGGACTTCCGGGGCGAAGTTCACCGGATCGGCGGCATAGCGGTGCATTTCATGGTAAATTCTCCCGATCTCGACCGCATTGAGGCGGTTCTTCCGGTACGTGAGCAATGACTCAACCGGCTGGGCCAGATCACTTTCCCAGAAGTTTTGAAAACTTGTCCCTATCCCACCGCAGACCGGGCCCAGCAGCAGGACATCCCGATCGCGAAAGTTGTACCCCTGGCCAAAGTCGAAATACTCGGCGGCCATGTTGCGGCCGCCAGTGACTGCAAACGTTTCGTCAACCACCATCGTCTTGTCGTGCATCCGCTGGTTGGCGCCACGAAAATCAGTCAGCAGGTTGTACAGGCGCCGCACCCTGGGCACTCCGACGGAATGCACCGGATTGTAGATGCGGATTTCGATTCCGGGATGAGCCGCCAGGGCAACCAGGCTCTTCGCGGCGGCATCCAGGAGAAGGTCATCGACCAGAACCCGCACCCGCACTCCCCGGTCCGCAGCCCGCAAGAGCGCCTCGGCGGCGAGAATGCCGATATTGTCGGTACTCCAGATGAAGTATTGGACGTCGATCGATTCTTGAGCATAATCCGCCATCCAAGCCCTGGCCAGAAGAGACTCCTCGCCCTTTTCCAGCACGTAAATGCCGCTGAGCCCGGGATGTTGCCTGCTTCTTTCTGCAAAACCCTGCAGTGGTTCCACATCCATGATCGAGGAAAGAACCCTGGCCGCCTCGATACGGGCACTGTTGTCGGCGGTTGAAACCGGCAACGGTTCATCCCCCGGCAACGGGGCCTGGCCCACTCCGTAAAACAGCCCGTCCCCCTTGATGCCAAGATCGCTCTCGACCCGGGTTTTACCTGCACATCCAGCCATTAGCAAAACAGCCAGAGCGACAGCAAACAATCTTTCCATGATCATAATATCTTTCCCGATTGAATGAACGAGGGGCGGCTTTTTGCTGCCCGAGTTGATGGGCTTGTTGGGCATTTTGCATTTCAGGACATCATCTTGAAAATTGTCGACGCGGTTAGCCCAAAAAGTAATTGCATGACCCAGCCTACAACCATGACGCAAAGTGAAATTATTGCACCACCGGAAAATGGCACTTCCAAGGCAATACTGTATGCCATAGCTTGTCCTAGAAAACATAGTACTGGCAGAAGAAGAATCACAGGGGGTGCTGTCATTCCAACCAGTTGAAATGTTAAACCAAATGCTAATACTGTAAAACCCAAAGCATAAATAACTGCTTTAATTGACTTGGAAAATGGAATTTTAGTTTTTGTAACGAACGTTGCGCTGGTTTGAACGATTAATACCGAAATTACAAAAAATGCCGTAATTGCTAATAGTGCCTTTGTTGGTAAAGCGATTATCAAAACGAGCAATAAAATTACGCCAATAAAATAATGCATCATCTTCTCCAAAGATCCTGGAATAGCCGCAGTAGGTACCGCCGGTTACCCAGCCGCCCCTCAACAAAATCAATCCAATTTAAGCGTCTCCAATATTACGCGGATAGGCAGACAATTCAAAGGCATTTTTAGTCAGGGAAGTTGTTGTGATATTATCCCCGTATCGGCATAATGCCTGAGGACACTGGAGGCGGGATCGAAGGGAAGATTTACGACTGGGCTCTCAACGGCTGAGAACTTCTCGGTGGAATCAATACTCTTTTTTCAGGGGAGGACATTGTGATCATGAATAGACTGTTTGCTGTCGGTCTGGCAGTTTTGCTGATAGCAGGATGCGCGGGTAAAACCAGAGTCGAGAGCGATCTCAGCATCAAGGGGGCGCCGGACTGGGTCAACGAAGGGTCCCAGATCCTCAACGACAAGGGGGGCAGGCTGTTTCACGGCGTGGGCCAGGCCCCGTTGATGGGGGATGAATCGTTGCAGGTTTCCACCGCCGACAACCGTGCCCGCTCCGAGGTGGCAAGGGTTCTTTCGTCGTTCTTCGATGTGGTCAACAGTGATTACGGGAGTGCCACGGGCTCAGGCGGCGAGATGGCCGCGCAGCAGTCGGTTGCGCGCCAGATCGAGAGCCTGACCCAGACCAATCTGAGCGGCGCCCGGATCATCGGCCACTGGCGGGACAAAAAGAGCGGGACGATCCATGCGATTGCCGAACTCGATCTTGAACAGGTCAAGCGGATCGTGGCCGCCAACCAGGAGATGAATCAGGATTTCGGGAAATTTCTCGAAGCCCAGGGAGATAACATTTTTGATCGTCGGCTGGAGGGAACAAAGTGAAGACCTACGGAATTTTCCTGTTGGGCACCATCCTGCTGGCTGCGACCCTGATGTCCGGCTGCAGCACCAAGGTCAACCGCATCGAGCCGGATAAAGTCGTGGATCTGAGCGGCGCCTGGAACGATACCGATTCGCGGCTGGTCTCCGAAGAGATGATCGCCGATATGCTTGAGCGCCCCTGGGTCGGGGATTTCCGCGCCGAAACCGGCAAACGTCCGGCGGTCATCGTTGGGACGGTGCGCAACCTGAGCCATGAGCATATCAATCTCAATACCTTTGTCGCCGATATGGAGCGCTCCATGGTCAATTCGGGGCGGGTCGATTTTGTCGCCTCGTCTCTCGAGCGTGGGGAGATTCGCGATGAACGCGAGGATCAGGATCTGCATGCCCGCGAGGAGACGCGAAAGGCAATGGGGCAGGAACTTGGAGCCGATTTCATGCTCCAGGGACAGATCAACACCATCATCGATCACGCCAGCAAGGATCAGGTACGCTACTACCAGATCGATTTGACCCTGATCAGCCTGACTGACAATCGCAAGGTCTGGCTCGGCCAGAAGAAGATCAAGAAATTTGTTCAGCGCAGCAAGCTGCGTTAC
>Ga0326597_10014519_pt1 | contig 10324 bp, 9 predicted proteins | sample RVTome_12_FD_203789 | JGI IMG/M metagenome (GOLD analysis project Ga0326597, IMG submission 203789) | Soil microbial communities from uranium-contaminated site in the Upper Colorado River Basin, Wyoming, United States - RVT100D185 | ecosystem: Environmental > Terrestrial > Soil > Contaminated >...
CCCATGCGCTCGGCGAACACGAGCCCCTCGGCGAGGGCGGCGCGATTGACGCCGAGAATGAGGTTGATCGCCAGCTTCGCGCGCCCGCCGTTGCCCGCGGCGCCGAGATGGTGCCGGCGCGGGCAGATGGCGTCGAGCACGTCGGCTGCCCCGTCCGCCGCCGCGCGATCGCCGCCGATCAGGCCCAGCGCCTCGCCGCGTGCCGTCTGCTCGCTGGTGCCGGAGAGCGGCGCTTCCACATAGCGCAGGCGCGCGGCCGTCAGGCGCGCGGCCAGAGCGGAAATGCGCTCGGGATCACAGGTGCTCACGCAGATCACGGTGAGGGGAGGGGCGTTCCGTGGCCGTGACGCCACGAGTCCGCGCGGCCCTTCGATCGTTTCCTCCACCTGTTCTGTGTTGAAGACTGCGATCACGACTTTATCGCACGCGCCGGCAATCTCGGCGACCGTGCGCGCGGTGCGGCCGCCCAGCACCGCCAGGCCGGCGAGCTTGGCCGCGTCGACGTCGTAGCCCAGCACATCGAACCCCGCCGCAAGCAGCCGCTTTGCGCAGGCCGTTCCCATCAATCCTGTGCCGATTACGCCGACAGGCTTGTGCTCTTGTATCATGCATCCTCCCTTGCAGCGAATGCGCGAGACTTCAGTAATTTCGCCATTTTACGAGCTACCCGTCACGAGCCACGAGTCGCGCTTTCTCGGTCTATAATGTCGCCCCGTGCCGGCATAGCTCAGTGGTAGAGCAACCGCCTTGTAAGCGGTAGGTCGTCTGTTCGAGTCAGACTGTCGGCACCAGCGCCATGCGGTGCCAGTAGCGCGGCGGGTTCAAAGCAAGCGGGCTTCGCCGCGACGCAGCCGCTGGCGCGTGGGAACCTTTGGAAAACTCCCGGTCCAATAGCGCGGGAGCCAGGGGAGGTCCGGCGGCCCCATTGAAAACCGCATGGCCGGACATAGTTAAGGGTGCAGAAAAACTGGGCGGCGCCATCTGGCGACCGCTGGCGGAGGTTGCATGATCAAAGTCGAGAACCTGGTGAAGGCCTTCGGTCCGAAGCTCGCGGTGAACGACATCTCGTTCACGGTCGAGCGCGGCGAGGTCCTGGGCTTCCTCGGCCCCAACGGCGCCGGCAAGTCCACCACCATGCGCATGATCACGGGATTCATCCCGCCGACGTCGGGACGGATTACGATCGGTGGCCACGACATGCTGGAGAATCCGCTGCCTGCCAAGCGACTGATCGGCTACCTGCCCGAGAACGCTCCGGGCTACGCCGACATGACGGTGCATGGCTTCCTCAATTTCGCCGCCGAGCTGCGCGGGCTGCAGGGCGAGGCGAGGAAGAAATCGATCCACCGTGTGGCCGAGCTGTGCCTCCTCACCAACGTCCTCTATCAGACCATCGACACGCTCTCCAAGGGCTATAAGCATCGCACCGGCCTCGCGCAAGCGCTGATACACGACCCGGACATCCTCATTATGGACGAGCCCACCGACGGGCTCGATCCCAACCAGAAACACGACGTGCGCAATCTCATCAAGCGCATGGGTGAGAACAAGGCGATCATCTTCTCGACCCACATCCTGGAGGAGGTCGAGGCGGCGTGCACCCGCGTCATCATCATCGACCGCGGCCGGATCGTCGCGAACGGGACGCCGGCGGAACTGAAAGCGCGCTCGCCGGAGGGCCGCCTCGAGGACGTATTCCGCGCGATCACGCTCCCCGACACGGTGAAAGCATGAGCGCCTGGTCCAACATCAACGCGATCGTGAAGCGCGAGCTCGGCGGCTATTTCACGTCTCCCATCGCCTACGTGTTCCTGGTGATCTACCTCCTCCTCACCGGCTTCTTCACCTTCACCGTCGGCAGCTTCTTCGAGCGCGGCGAGGCCTCGCTGGTGTCGTTCTTCACCTGGCATCCCTGGCTCTATCTCTTCCTCGTACCCGCGGTCGGCATGCGCCTGTGGTCGGAGGAGCGCCGGCTCGGCACGATGGAGCTGTTGCTCACGATGCCGGTGACGACCTGGCAGGCGCTCGTCGGCAAGTTCGCCGCCTCGTGGCTGTTCCTTGCGCTGGCGCTCGCGCTCACCTTCCCGGTCGTCGTCACGGTCAACTGGCTGGGCGACCCCGACAACGGGGTGATCATCGCGGGCTACGTGGGGAGCGTGCTCCTCGCGGGGTCCTACCTCGCGGTGAGCAGCATGACCTCGGCCATGACGCGCAACCAGGTGATCAGCTTCATCCTGTCGGTGCTGATTTGCCTGTTCCTGATCCTCGCGGGCTACGAGCCCGTGACCGGGCTGCTGTCGCGCGTCGCCAGCCCGCGCGTCGTGGAGGTCGTCGCCGCGTTCTCGGTAATGACGCACTTCGAGGGCTTCCAGCGCGGCGTGCTCGACACGCGCGATGTCGTTTTCTTCGCCTCGGTGATGGGTTTCGCGCTGTTCGCCACGGGCGTCATCATCCGCAACCAGAGGGCAGGGTAGCGCCATGCAAAGCAAGCCCCTCGCAACCCTGCTCTACTCGACCGGCGGCGTGATCGCGCTGCTCGCGGTGCTGGTCGCCGGCAATTTCATCGTGAGCGCGTTCAATCTGCGCGCCGACCTGACCGAGGGCGACGTCTACACGCTGTCGCCCGGCACGCGGAAAGTGCTCGCCCGGCTCGAGGCGCCGGTCAAGCTGCGCCTCTACTACTCACAGGGCAGCGAAGCGGTGCCGGTCGGGCTCAAGACCTTCGCCAAGCGGGTGGAGGATCTGCTCAATGAATACAAGGCAGCCGGCGGCGGCAAGGTGGTGATCGAGAAGTTCAACCCGGAGCCGGATTCGGATGCCGAGGATTCCGCCCAGCTCGACGGGATCGAGGGCCAGCTCACCAATACCGGTGAGAAGTTCTACCTCGGGCTGTCGATCGCCTTCCTCGACCAGAAGGCGGCGATCCCGGTGCTCGCGCCGGACCGCGAGCGGCTGCTCGAGTACGACATCACGCGGGGGATCGCGCAGGTGGGCGAGAGCAAGAAGCCGGTAGTGGGCGTGATGAGCGCGCTGCCGGTGATGGGGCGCTCGCTCGACCCGGTCCGCAAGCAGCAGCCGGCGGAAGCGTGGGTGCTGATCCAGGAGCTGAAGAAGATTTTCGACGTGAAGGAGCTCAAGCTCGACACGGCACGGATAGACGACGACATCAAGGTGCTGCTGGTGATCCATCCGCGCAACCTCCCGGAGGAGACCGAGTACGCGATCGATCAATACGTGCTGCGCGGCGGCAAGTTGATCGCGTTCGTCGACCCCTACGCCTATTTCGACCAGCAGCCCGACTTCCAGAACCCGTTTGGGGGATCGCAGGCGGCGCAGTCCACCTTCTACAACCTGTTCAAGGCCTGGGGCATCGACGTCGACATGGGCAAGGTGATCGCGGATCTCACCTACGCGAGCGGGGAGGGACCGCGCCTGCTGCCGACGCTGCTTTCGCTCAATACGCAGGCGCTCAATCAGGACGACGTGGTGACGAGCCAGGTCGGCACGCTGCTCTACGTTTTCGGCGGCACGTTCAAGGGCAAGCCGGCCGAGGGCCTTACGCAGACCGTGCTCGCCCGCACCTCGAAGAACGCGATGCCGGTGGACCTCATCATCGCGACCCTTTCCGGCGAGCCCTCCACGCGCGGCTTCCAGCCCACCAACGAGGAGATGCCGCTCGCGATCCGCCTGACCGGCAAGTTCCACACGGCCTTTCCGCAGGGCAAGCCCCAGCCCTTCACGCCGCGCGCGGACAAGAAGAAGGGCCAGGACGAAAAGAAGAAAGCCGAGGACAAGGCCGAGCCGCAGCTGAAGGAATCAAAGGAAGAAAACTCGGTGGTGCTGGTCGCCGACGTGGACCTGCTCTCCGACGGAGCCGCGGTTGAGATCCAGGAGGTGTTCGGCCAGCGCGTCGTCATTCCGCGCAACGGCAACCTCGCACTCGGGCTGGGCCTGGTCGAGCAGTTCTCCGGCGACAGCGCGCTGATCAGCCTGAGGAGCCGCGCCTCGTTCAGCAAGCCGCTGACCGTGATCCGGGAAATGGAGGCGCAGGCACAGCAGCAGTACCTCGGCAAGATCAAGGAGCTCGAGGACAGCCTCAACCAGACGCAGGAAAACCTCCAGAAGCTGCAAAAGTCGAAGGCCGGCGTCACCAGCACCATCCTGACCGCCGAGCAGCAGGCCGAGCTCGACAATTTCCGCAAGAAGGCCGCCGAAGCCCGGCTCGCCCTCAAGGAGCTGAGAATGCGGCTGCGCGTAGAGACCGACACGCTCGAGTTCTGGACCAAGGTCGTCAACATCGGGCTCGTGCCGCTTTTGGTGGCGCTCGCCGGACTTGCCCTCGCTCTCGTCCGGCGTAGAAGAATGAATCCGGCGACATGAGTCGCAAGCACTTCCTCTATCTCGTCATCGCGCTGGTCGTCCTGGGGGCCGCGGGATTTGCGCTGTTCTGGCAGGACCTCGCCGCCTACCGCGCGAGCGGCGCCAAGATCGGCGCCAAGCTCCTGCCCGGGCTCAAGATCGCCGATGTCGCCGAGATCCGGCTGCAGAGCCCGAAGCACCAGGTCACGCTTGCGCGCAAGGAGAAGCTGTGGGTGGTCCAGGAGCGCGGCGGCTATCCCGCCAGCTTCGGAGAAATCAGCGACCTCATGATCAAGCTGGTCGAGCTCAAAGTCACGCAGTCCGAGCAGGTCGGGGCGTCGCTCCTGCCGCGGATCGAGCTTGCGGACCCTGGCAAGGGCGAGGGCGGTGGCACGCTCATCGAGTTCCGGGATGGCGCGGGCAAGGTGCTGGCGGGCCTCGTCCTCGGCAAGAAGGTGCTTAAAAAGGACCCGCTCAACCCGTTACCGGCCGCGAAGGACGGCGTGCCCGCGGGGCGCTACGTGCGCATCGTCGGCGCCAAGGACACCGTGGTGGTCGTGTCCGATCCGCTGGGCAAGGGGGAGGCCGACCCCGGCAAGTGGCTCAACAAGGATTTCTTCAAGGCCGAGCGCATCCGGACGCTTGCCGCCGGCCCGGAAGGCGCCAGCCCGCACTGGAAGATCGCGCGTGCCGAGGAATGGGGCCAGTGGAAATTCGCGGCGGGCGGCGGCGAGCTCAACCCGAGCGCCGCGGTCGCCGCCACCAACAGGCTGGGCACGCTTTCGTTCGATGACGTCGCGCTCGATTCCGCGAAGGAGGCCGGCGGCAAGCCTTTCCTTCTCGTCGCGGAGACCTTCGACAATCTCCTGTACACGGTGAAGCTCGTGAGAAAAGGCAAGGGCGACGAGCACTATGTCATCTTCACCGTGAAGGGCGAGCCGCCGAAGAGCCGCGTGCCGGAAAAGGGCGAAAAGCCGGAGGACAAGGAGCGGCGCGACAAGGAATTTGCCGAGAGCCGCAAGCAGCTCGAGGAGCGCATTGCTGCGGAACGAGCGCTTTCGAAGTGGACGTACGTGATCGGCGGCCGCGAGCTCGAGCCGCTGCTGAAGACGCGCGGCGACATGGTGGCGCCCCGGCGCGACCGGAAGTGATTCTGTGCTAGGATGAATTCCGCCATGGGGTGGCGTTTACCCGACCCGGACGAAGCCATGCGCACCTTCCCGGTTCTCCTGCTCTGCCTGACGCTCGCGGCCTGCAGCACTACAACCGTCAGGATGTATGGCAACCAGTCGACGAGCGGCGGGACGACCGTCACGACCACATCGAGCCAGGTCAGCGGCTCGGCTCAGGGGTCGAATTACAGAATTTCCTTTTCCTCCGGCGGGCGCCCGGTGTCGCCTACGGCGCCCGGCGGCCACGTGTCGGCGAGCGGAGGTTCGGCGTACGTGCTGATCGGCGTTGTCGTGCTTGCCGATCTCTGGAACTACTTCCTGGGCGCGCCGCAGGTGAAGCCGCTCCCCCCCGGCACCCGGATCGCCGACACCTGCTCCTGTTACAAGAAAGAGGGTGGCGAGGCAGAGGTGACGAAGTAATCATCACCCATCATCGTCACGGTTCGCTTGAAGCTTCGAGAAATCCTCAAGTCCCCGGAGCTCCCGCCCGACAAGAAGTGGGAGATCAAGAAGCGCGCGGACGGCTACGAATCCGACGTCACGGCGCTGGTTCGCGCGATGCTCGAGGACGAGGCGATACTCGAAGACCAGCGCTGGGCGTGGGAGCGCTGGCGCAACGACGCGAGCGCCTTGAAGAACAAGTGACGCGGTGACGCGGTGACGAAGTGACGCGAAGCGTCGGAGCGGTGCTGGCCAGGAAGTAAGCATGACGGTCACGAAGATTATCGGGGTGCTGCTGATCGTCGCGGGGACGCTCGGCCTCATCTATGGGGGCTTCAGCTACACGAAGGAAAAGCACGACGTGAATCTGGGGCCGCTCAAGTTCTCCATGGCGGAAAAGGAGAGGGTCAACGTTCCCGTGTGGGCGGGGGCCGGAGCGATTGCCATCGGCGTGATCCTGCTGCTGGTAGGACGAAAGCGCTAGCCGCGCGACTCGTGGTTGATTGGGCAAGGCTCCCGTCACCCGTCACCCATCACCGCATCACTTTCGTCGGGCCGCGACTCCGCAGAGCCGGGGGTGCCGCGGCATTTTGCAGCGTGCGCGTGCGGTAAAATCGAAAGTCAAAATGCCGCACGATCCCGAGCCGGCCGCAATCCCGGCGTCAGTCCAAAACACCCGCTTGTTTCAACTGCGCGCTATCGCCCGGCTGTGGAATGGCCGCGCGGCGCGCGGGCGCGAGGGAGCGTGAGGCATGTCGATCGGCACCGTGCTCCTGATCGTGCTGTGCAACATGTCGAGCTTCCGCGCGAGCAAGGTACTGGTCACTCTGTTCGGGATCGAGCTCGGGGCATCCCAGCTCACGATCGGGGTCATCGTCGCGACGTACTCGCTGCTCCCGGCGCTGCTCGCCGTGTACGCCGGCAGGCTTTCGGACCGGCTCGGCGTGCGGGTGCCCATGCTGGCCGGATCGCTCGGCGTCACCGCGGGACTGCTGCTGCCGTGGCTCGCACCCGGGCTGCCGGCGCTCTACGCCTCCGCCGCGCTGATCGGCGCCTCCCACATGTTCTACAACGTTTCCGCCCAGAACCTGATCGGTACGCTGGGCAGCCCGGAGGAGCGCACGCGCAATTTCAGCAACTACGCGCTCGCCATGGCGACCGGCTCGTTCCTCGGGCCGCTCGCCGCGGGGTTCTCCATCGACACCGTCGGGCATGCCGCGGGCTACCTATATGTTGCCGCGCTGCCCCTGGTCTCGGCCCTGGTCATGGCCTCCGCGCGCAAGGTGGGCCGCGGCCCGCGGCTGAAGACCGAGGACGAGCAGGCGGTGCTGTCAACGAGCCTGCTCGCCATCCCGCTCCTGCGGCGCACGCTGATCGCAAGCGCGGTGGCGGTGACGGCGCAGGACCTGTTCCAGTTCTATATGCCGATTTACGGGCACGCGGTCGGGATTTCGGCCTCCGCGATCGGCGTGATCCTGGCGATGTCCGGCATCGCGGCCTTCGTGGTACGCGTCGGGCTGCCCGTGCTGGTGAAGCGCTGGGGGCCGGACGCGGTATTCAACGGCTCGCTCCTGGTTTCGGCCGTCGGCTTCCTGCTGTTTCCGTTGTTCAGCAGCGCGCCCGCGCTGGCGGCGATCGCGCTCGTGCTCGGGCTCGGCATGGGCTGCGCGCAGCCGGTCACGCTGATGCTCATCTTCAGCCGCGCGCCCGAGGGCCGCTCGGGCGAGGCACTGGGGCTGCGCGTCACCATCAACCAGATCACGCACATCGCGGTGCCCATCCTGTTCGGCACCATCGGCTCGGTGTTCGGCGTCGCGCCGGTGTTCCTCATCAACGCGCTCATCCTGGCAGGCGGCGGGCTGCTCAATCGCGCACGTGAAAGGCATTAGAATGACGCGTTCGATTCCGGGGGGAAATCCGTGAAGATTGCAGTCCTCGACGATTACCAGGACGTCTTCCGCACGTTGAAGTGCTATCCCCGGTTGAACGGGCACGATGTCGCCCTCTTTCACGACTCCGTGAAGGAGCCCGCGAAGCTGGCGGAGCGGTTGAACGGCGCGGATGCCGTGATCCTGCTCCAGCAGCGCACGCCTTTCCCGCGCGCCGCGGCCGAGCGGGTGACGACGCTGAAGCTGATCAGCCAGACCGGCCGCAACGTGAATCACATCGACCTCGCGGCGTGCACCGAGAGGGGCATCCTGGTGTGCGGCGCGGGCAGCGGGCTTCCCAACCATACGGCGGAGCTGACGTGGGGGCTCATCTTCTCGGTGCTGCGCCACATCCCCGAGGAGGTGCAGCGGCTCAAGGCGGGCAGTTGGCAGACCACCCTCGGAACGACGGTGGTGGGGAAAACGCTCGGGGTCTACGCCTACGGGCGCATCGGCGGCATCGTCGCCAATGTCGGCCGCGCGTTCGGCATGCGCGTCGTGTGCTGGGGGCGCGAGGGCTCGACGGCAAAAGCGCGCGCCGACGGCTTCGAGGTCGCGGCGAGCCGCGAGGCGTTCTTCGAGAGCTCGGACATCGTGAGCCTGCACATCCCGCTCAACAAGGAGACGCGCGGCCTCGTAAAGCACTCGGATCTCGCGCGCATGAAGCCGACGGCGCTCATCGTGAACACCAGCCGCGGGCCGATCATCGAAGAGGGCGCGCTGGTGCGGGCCCTGAAGGAGGGACGGCCCGGATTCGGCGCGGTGGATGTCTACGATGACGAGCCGGTGCTGAACGGCAATCACCCGCTGCTCAAGATGGACAACGTGGTGTGCACGCCGCACTTGGGCTACGTGGACCGGGACACCTACGAGAAGTACTACGGCGCGGCGGTGGACAGCGTCCTCGCCTACGCCGAGGGAAAGCCCGTCAACGCGCTTAACCCCGAAGTCCTGAAAAAAGCGTGAATCCGAAAGGAATGGAATGGCGAAGATGAGATGCGGCGTCGCCGCGGTCGAGGCGCTGCGGGCGGCGGGCGTGAGCCGGGTCTTCGGGCTGATGGGCTCTTCCACGCTCGAGATCTACGACGCGCTCTACGACGCGAAGGACATGCTCTACGTCGGCGTGCGCCACGAGAACTGCGGCGTGCACATGGCGGACGCCTACGGGCGCGTGACGCAGGCGCCGGGACTCTTCATCTGCGGGCAGGCGGGACCGGGCGTCGCCAACATGATGCTCGGGCTCACCGCGGCGAAGCTCGCGTATTCCCCGGTCGTGGTGATTGCCGGGCTGCCGTCGACCGCCGATCTCGGCAGGGACACCTTCCAGGAGATCGACCAGCACACGATGTTCCTGCCGGTGACAAAGCGCGTGCTGACGGTGACGCGTCCCGAGCGCGTGCCCGAGTTCCTGCTCGAGGGGTTTCGCATCGCCAACTCCGGGCGGCGCGGCCCGGTGGTGGTCCAGATTCCGCGCGACCTGCTCAACCACGAGGTGGACGTCGCGATCCCGGCAAAAGGCGGGCAGCCGGAGGTTGCGGCCGGCACGGCCGAGCGCGCGGCGCTCGAGCGGGTGAAGGCGATGATCCTCGAGGCGAAGGCACCGGTGATCCACGCCGGAGCCGGCATCAAGTGGGGGCGCGGCACCGCGGCGCTCGTGCGCCTCGCCGAGAAGCTCCAGCTTCCGATCACCAACTCCGCCGGGCACACCGACATCGTGCCGGTGGACCACCCGCTCTACGCCGGAGGCGTGGGCCCGCGCGGCAACCCGGTTGCGACCGGGCTCGTACGCGAGTCCGACCTGATCCTCGCGCTCGGCACGCGCCTCGGCTTCAATACCGCGCGCTTCACCAGCGAGATCGTGACGCCGCGCTCGAAGATCGTTCAGGTGGACATCGATCCACTGGCGATCGGGCACTACTACCCGGTCGCGCTCGGCATCGTCGGCGACGCGGGGACGGTGGCCGGCGCTCTCGCGGACATGGTGGAGGCGGTTCCCGCGGGGCACGCCCCGTGGCGGGCGCGCAACGAGAAGTTCGTCAACGACCGCCGGGAGCTGTGGGCGGGGCGCGAGGAGATTGCCCGCAAAGGGGCGCGGCTGCTCCACCCCGAGACCATCTACTCGGAGCTGCGCAAGGTCGCGCCGCGCAACGCCCTTTTCACCATCGACGCCGGCACGACCTGCCTGCAGGCAACCGACCGGCTGCCCTGCCATACCGTGCCGTCGCTGATCGCGCCGCTCGACTGCGGCAACATCGGCTTCTCCTACGCGGCGGGGCTCGGCGCCAAGGTCGCCGCCCCGGAGCGCACGGTGATCTCGCTGATGGGCGACGGCGGCTTCGGCATGACCATGGGCGAGATGACGACCGCGGTGCAGAGCCAGATCAACACCATCGCCGTCGTGATGGACAACGGCACCTGGGGCGC
>Ga0326597_10014520_pt1 | contig 10324 bp, 5 predicted proteins | sample RVTome_12_FD_203789 | JGI IMG/M metagenome (GOLD analysis project Ga0326597, IMG submission 203789) | Soil microbial communities from uranium-contaminated site in the Upper Colorado River Basin, Wyoming, United States - RVT100D185 | ecosystem: Environmental > Terrestrial > Soil > Contaminated >...
GTCAACAGATCGTCGGGGAGGGTGGATCGATGGTTGGATCGAGGCGTCTCGGGCGACGATCGATCGCGGTGGCTCTTGCGACCGTCCTGTGTCTCGTTGCGCCGCTATCGGTCGCTGCCGCGCCCCCGGAGGGCGCAGCCGACCGAATCAAGGCGTTCGTCACGTTCCGGGAACGACCGGGCGCTGCCGCCGAGGCCTCCATATCGGCCGCCGGCGGTTCGATCCGCTTCCGCTACGAAATCATCCCGACGCTCGCGGTCGAGATCCCAGCCCGCGCGCTCGACGGACTGCGCCGGAATCCGCTCGTTGCGGCAGTCGAGGTCGACCACAAGCTCGTAGCCCTCGACCATGTGACCGTCGACACGCAGGATCTCGAGTATGAGAACGCATGGGGCGTCGAGCACATCGGCACGAAGTCCGCGCACGACGCGAACGTCCGGGGACAGGGCGTCCGGGTGGCCGTCATTGATACGGGGATCGACTACCTCCACGAGGACCCGGACGACGACCCGTACGTCGTCGATCCGGAGTTCAACAGCAACTACCGCGGCGGGTATGACTTCGTCAACAACGACGACGACCCGTACGACGACAACGGGCACGGCACCCACGTGTCCGGGATCCTCGCGGCCGAGAAGAACGGCTATCTCGTCGTCGGCGTCGCGCCGGCGGTGGACCTGTTCGCACTGAAGGTCCTCGGTCCAACCGGCGAGGGCGATTACAGCGGGCTGATCGCAGCGCTCAACTGGGCCGTGCTGAACGACATCCACGTCGTCAACATGAGCATCGGCGGCCATGAGGTCTCGGCGGCGCTTCAAGCGGCGATCGAGGCCGCCGCAGCCGCGGGCATCGTGCTCGTGGCCGCCTCCGGCAACACCGTCACCTTCTGGGAGCTCTGGTTCGGCTGTCCGGTCGTCTACCCGGCCGCCTACCCGCAGGTGCTGTCGACCACGTTCACGAACGGCGATGACGCATTGACCGGCCTGTCGTGCACCGGCCCCGAGGTGGACTTCGCAGCTCCCGGTGACCAGGTCTTCTCGCCCGTTCCCACGGGCACGTGCATGTTCTGCACGCCCTACGGCTACGCGGCACAGAGCGGAACGTCGATGGCGTCACCGCATCTCGCCGGGACCGTCGCCCTCTTGCTGTCGGCCGGGTTGGCCGACACCGGCCCGGCTGGACGCGTGGACGACGTGCGCGCTCAGCTGTGTGCCACCGCCGACGTCGGATTCGGTGTGTTGACCACGCCGATCCCGACGACCGACCCACGCTATCCGCAGTACTTCGGGTGCGGCGTGATCAATGCCGGTGCCGCCGTCGCCGGTCTCACACCGCCGGGCGGGAATACCGCGCCGGTGACCGTCGATGACGCGCTGACGACGGACGAAGACGTCGCGGCCGACGTCGACGTCCTTGCCAACGATTCGGACGCCGACCTTGACGACCTGTCGGTCACCGGGCTGACCGATCCGGCTCACGGCTCGGCGTCGGTCAACGCGGACGGGTCTGTGCACTATGCGCCGGTCGCGAACTACTTCGGGCCCGACGCCTTCACGTACACGGTCAGCGACGGCAATGGCGGTACGGCCGTTGGAACGGTCAACGTGACGGTCGAGCCGATCAACGACCCCCCGACGGCCGTGAATGATCAGGCCGTCACGGACTTCCAGACCGCGGTTGACATTGCCGTACTTGCGAACGACGAAGACATCGATGGTGGCGCGCTCCATGTCACGGGACTCAGCACGCCGCTTGCGGGGACTGCCGTTCTCGTCGGCGACCTGGTCAGATACACACCTGACGTCGGCCACTCCGGCTTCGACGCGTTCACGTACACGGTCTCAAATGGGGCGGGCGGATCTGCGTCCGCCACTGTGACCGTGTCGATTGGCCAGCCGCCGCCCGTCAACCCGTTCCACATCGGTGACCTCGACGCCACGCGCACGTTCAACAAGACGCAGTGGACGGCCCGCGTCACGATTCGGGTCGAGACGGCGGCACATGCACCGCTGTCCGGCGTCGCCGTGACCGGCACGTGGAGTGTAGGCGCCACCTCGTCATGCACCACGAACAATCGGGGCGCGTGCACCGTCCAGGTCAACAAGCTCTCGAGGTCCAGCGTCGCGTCGGTCACCTTCACCGTGATCGGCGCATCCCGTACCGATTGGACGTACGTGCCCTCGGCAAACCACGACGGAGACTCCCCCGCCGACAGCACGGGCACCGTCATCACAATCACGCGACCCTGACCCGGAATCGGCGGTCGGGAGGCCGCACGCTCACCGTCCTCGCGATCTTCGTCCTGTCCGGGGCCGCCGGGCTGATCTACGAGATCGTCTGGGCGCGCCAGCTCGTGCTCGTGTTCGGGAACACGACCCAGGCCGTGTCGGCGATCCTGACCGGCTTCTTCGGCGGGCTCGCGATCGGCGGCTGGGTGGGCGGTCGGGTGGCCGACCGGGTGCACTCACCGCTCCGGATGTACGGGCTCATCGAGCTCGTGCTCGTCGTGGTCGTGCTCGTCACACCGGTCACGTTCGGACTCATCCACGAGTTGTACCGCGGTGCGTTCGGCGCGCTCGCGGAGGTGCCGGGCGGGCTCGCGCTGGTCCGTTTCGGGCTGGCCATCCTCGCCCTCAGCCCGGCCACGATCCTCATGGGCGCGACGCTCCCCGCGCTCACCCGACATCTCACCCACGACGGGCACCTGAGCGCGGCGTTCGGGCGGCTCTACGCGGCGAACACGTTCGGCGCGATCGCCGGGACGCTCCTCGCGGGTCTCGTCCTCATCGAGGTGCTCGGGCTGACCGGCGCCCTCGTCGCCGGGGCGGCGTGCTCCGGCGTGGCGGGGCTCGCCGCGCTGTGGCTGGATCGGTCGAGCGGGCGGGTGACTCGCCCTCCGGCGTGGTCGGGTCCGGGCGAGACCACGGCCGCGACCGAGGGTGCCGCCGTGCGCGATCCGGGTCGGGTTCGGCTTGCCCTCGCGGTCGCCTTCGTGTCCGGGCTCACCTCGATCGGCTACCAGGTGCTGTGGACCCGCCTGCTCGCATCGGGCTCCGGCAACTCGACCTACGTGTTCACGATCATCCTCGGCGTGTTCCTGTTCGGGATCGCGCTCGGTGCGCTCGCCTTCAGCGTGCTGCGCACGCGGATCACGCAGCCGATCGCGCTCCTCGCCGCCTCGCAGGTGCTCGTGGGCCTGCTGGCGATCGGCGGTGCGGTGATCATGCTCAGCCACCCGCCGCCGCTCGATCCGTCCGATCCGTTGCGGACGATCCGGTTCCTCATCCGTGCTGTCGTGTTCGTAGTCGTGCCGGCCACGCTCGTCATGGGCGTCGCGTTCCCGGCGTCGTCGGCGCTCCTGTCGAGCGATCGCGGTCGGATCGCGGCGAGCGCGGGCACGCTCCTCGCGGTCAACACCGCCGGGGCGATCGCCGGCAGCTTCGTCGTGCCGTTCGCGCTGATCCCGCTCGTCGGGTCGATCACGAGCGTCGCCCTGCTCGCGTTCGTCAACGTGGCGACCGGTCTTGCGCTCACGGCGCGCGTGCTCGGAGTGCCGCGCCGGCTCGGACTGCCGATTCGGGCGGCGGGGCTCGCCGTGGCCGTGGCCGTGGCTGCCGCGCTGGTCGTGCCGGATGCACTCGTCGACCCGGGCGAGGCGCGGATCCTGGCCCGGGATGGGCTTGTCTTCGAGTCGGCCGAGGACGAGATCGCGTCCGTGAACGCGGGCCAGGTGAGTTTCACGCCGGAGCTATGGGTGACCGGCACGTCGATGACCGCCCTCACGGTCGACGCGCGGGTCATGCCGATCCTGCCGCTCATCGCCCGCCCGGAGGCGGAGTCCGCGCTCGTCGTCGCGTTCGGGATGGGGTCGAGTTTTCGGTCCGCTTTGATCGCCGGCCTGCGGTCTGATGCGGTGGAGCTCGTGCCGAGCGTGGTCCGGATGTTCCGCTGGTACCACGCCGATGCGGCGGCGGTGCTGGCCGATCCGGACGGGCGGGTGATCGTGGCCGACGGCCGGAACTACCTCGAACTGACCGACCGGCGCTACGACATCATCGTGACCGACCCGCCGCCCCCGATCGAGAGCTCCGGCGCGTCGGTCATCTCGTCGCTCGAGTACTACGAGGCCGGCCGAAGCCGGCTCCAGCCTGGCGGGATCATGATGCAGTGGGTGCCGTGGGGCCAGTCGCTCTCCGAGTTCCAGGCGCATGTCCGGACGTTCGCGGCCGTGTTCCCGGAGCTGCTCATCGCGTTCGGGCCGGGCGGGTATGGGGCGCTCATGCTCGGCTCCGAGGCGCCGATCGTCATCGATCCGGTTGCTGCCGGGGCGGTGCTTTCGCGGCCGGGGGTCCTCGAGGACCTGTCCGGCGCGTTCGACAGCCCCGCCCGGACGTTCGATGAGTGGTTGGCGGTCATCGAGGGGATGCTGTGGATCTCCGGCGCCGACGTGCGCGCGTTCGCGCGGGAGGGGCCGCTCATCACCGACGATCGGCCGCTGCCTGAGTACTTCCTCCTCCGGCGCTGGTTCGGCGCCCCGTCGCCGCGTGCGGGGCCGGGGCTGCTCCGCTCCGGGGAGTGGGCGGGGTCCTGATTCCGCGCCGCGCGCGCTAGGCCGTGGGGCGCCGGTTCCGCTCCCGCCGCGCGCGCTCGTCCACGCTCCCGCTGCGTCGGCACCTTCTCGTCTATTCGTCGGACGACTACGCCGACCGTCGCCCGCCGACCGCCGGCCCCCTAACCGTCTGCGGCAACCACCGGGTGCATGCCCACGCCCGCAGGAGGGCCGATTCCGGGCCTCGCGACATCGCTCCGGTCCGCGCCGCGTGTGGGCTATTCGTGGGATGCATCAAACACGAAGTTCCGGTGCCAAGCGCCGCCGGGCCACGCCGGTTCGCGGGGCCCTCGTCGCGGGACCCACCACCGCCACCGATCGCGCCCCGGTTCAGCCGCCCCCCGGCTCGACGATCAGATAGCTGAGCGGCGTCTCCGGACGTTGGCTCGGCGGCGCGAACGACAGGTGCACCGTGAACCCGTTACCCGGGTCGCGTGCGACCCAGCGAAGGTGCCGGTTGCCTGGATCGCCGGCCAGTGTGACGGTGATGTGGCTGTGCTCCGTGACCGCGGCGTTCGACACGAACACGGAACTCTGCCCCTGCGGCAGAACCGCCACGCCGGCCGTGGAGAATCGCGACTTGCCGATCACCTCGAGCGCGAGTCCGCCGTCGGGATTCGGTTCCGCGTGCTGTCCCGTTGGCGTGCCGCTCGCGGCCTGCAGCGCGGGCTGGTTGTCGCCCGGGCTGACGGCGCGAACGCCGATGCCGTCGAAGCTCACGAACCGCCCGCCCACGCTGCGGAAGCTGAAGCCGCCGACGCCGTCGCCCTCAGCATCGCTGTCGCCGGTGCCTCCGATGCCAAGTACACCGAGATCGTTGACGCTGAAGCCACCGACTCCGACGAGATCCTGGCTATGAGCTTCGACGCCAAATCCGCTCGAACTCTCGAAGCTGCCGCCGTGCCCGCTGTCACTGTGGCCGCGGACGCCCATGCCGGTTCCGCTGATCCCTTCAACGCCGGTACCCGGGCCCGCTCCGAACACGCCGTCCTCGTACCCGGTTCCGAGGTAGGCGACACCCTGAACGCCGACGCCCGGGTGGTCGTCGTGGGGAAACGCGTCTCCTTCGATCGTCGGCTTGCCACCCCGCGAGGTGGCGAGGATCCCGCCGGCGTCTTCGCCCGCTAACCCGTTGTCGACGCCGAGCGCGAATGACGCAGCGTTGCCGCTTATGTAAACGGCGAATTCGCCTTTCTCAGTGTCGAACGTGCCCCCGGCTCCACTGTGGCTGTGTCCGTTGACGCCCGAGCCGGTCTGGCTGTTGCCGTCGACGCCAGCGCCGCTTTCGCTCGCGCCATGGACACCGGGCCCGCCAACGCCAAAACCGGCCACGCCGGCATTGGTCGCGCTGCGGCCCTCGACGCCGACTTCGGTCTGGCTCTCGAACGAGCCACCCGCGCCGCCGTCGCTGCCGCCAGCCACGCCAGGGCCGGCCGTGCTGAACCCAGAGACGCCTGGCCCGGCCTCACTGTGTCCGTCAACGCCCGGACCGTTTTGGCTTGCGCCGTGGACACCCGGCCCGCCAACGCCAAAGCCGGCCACGCCGGCATTGGTCGCGCTCCGGCCCTCGACGCCGAACTCCGTCTGGCTGTTGAACGCGCCGCCCGGCGCACTCTGACTATCGCCGGTCACGCCGCGGCCGGTGGTGCTGAATCCCTGGACGCCATCACCGTGCTCGCTGTACCCGCGGACACCGGCGCCCGGAGGTGCGGCCGCAGCCGACGTACCAAACACGCCGAGGTCGTTCGCGCTGTGGCCGAACACGCCGTGGAAGTTCTCGCTGTCGCCGTGGATGCCGTCGCCGTTGGTGCTGGATCCGGCCACCGCGGCGGCACCGTCGCCGAGGTCCTCGTTCCTGACCCGCAACGCGGCACTGGAGACTTCTGCCAGCAACCCGGTCTCTTGGCTGACGGGCGCGGTGTTCGCCTCGCCGAGGTGCAGGACGTTGGACCCGTCATGGCCGGCCCTGACCCGATTGCCGGAAACGAGCGTCGCAATCGCTGCCGCGGCGCCGGCGCCGGCTACGGCGAGCAGGTTGCGTCGGCTCCTGGGCTGCGTGGCAAGGTCAGCGTCGTGCGCCATGGAAGCACCCCTTCCAGCTTCGGATGCCGCGCGCTCACCCATCGCGACGCGCGTCCGCTCGAGGTCGCGTCGAACGACCACGTGGCTGGAAGGGCCGGTTTCGCCATTGGCTCGGGCACAGCCGCGGCGACCCTGAATTCGGGGCGGTGCCGTCAGCGCCTCCCGCCCAGTCCGGCACACTGTATGCCCGGGCGAGGGCCGTTACAACGGATTGCGGTGCGTCAACGCACCGCCGGTTTCTCCGCCGACGCTCGCCGGGCGGAGGACTCCGCCGCGCGCTCGTCCACGGTCCCGCGGCGCGCGCTCGTCCACGGTCCCGCGGCGCCGGCATCTTCTCGTCTATTCGTCGGACGACTACGCCGATCGCCGCCCGCCGCCCGCCGGCCCGCTAACCGTCTGCGGCAATCACCGGGCGCACATCCAGGCCCGCAGGAGGGCCGATTCCGGGCCTCGCGACACAGCTCCGGTCCGCGCCGCGTGCAGGTTAGTCGTGGGACGCATCAACACGAAGTTCCGGTGCCAAGCGGAGCGGCAGCGACGCCCGCCGCCCCGGCGTGGCGAGACAGCGGGTATTGGTTACTCCGACGATGATGGCGTGACACGGCGATGGGGTGGCGTCGCGAGGTGAGGCCATGTCATGGACCAAGCGTCCTTACCCGAGAGTAAAGAACTCTGGAGTAAAGTCCCGGGCATTCCATGCGCCATATCCGCCTCGTCAGTCGGTCCCGGTTCACGCGCGCGCTCCGCGAGGCCGCCGCGCGTGATCGGCGGATCGTGCTCCTGACGCCGGACGACATCGTCCGCCGACCGACGACCGACGGGGCAACCGCACGGTGATGGCCGATCCGTCTCGCCGGGGAACGTTCCGGGAGGCCTACGGGCTCCGCCTCTTGTTCGACCCGCGGTTCCAGGGTGCCGCCGTCGCGCTGCTCCTGGTCGTGGTCCTCGCGTTCCGGGGGCTCCAATTCGTCGCGTGGACGTCGAGCATCCAGTGGGGCTACGACTTCTCTGCCTACTGGCAGGCGGCGCGGTCGCTCCTCGAGGGAGGTTCTCCGTATGCGGCGCACCAGCTCACAGGCACGTATGCGCCGCAGGGATCGCAGGGCCTCTACCTGTACCCACCGTTCCTTGCCGTGGTGGTCGCCCCGCTCGCGGCCGCCTTCGATGACTACCGCGCGGCGGCGTGGGTCTGGGCGGGGATCGGTGCGGTGATCGTCGTCGGCGTCGTGTGGGCGGTCTCGCGAGCGGAAGGACTCGCGATCGGGCGCCGTGGCTGGTACCTGCTCGGGGCCGCGTTCGCCCTGCCGCCGGTCGTCGGCGAGCTCGTCATCGGCAATGTCCACATCGTGCTGCTCGGGCTGCTCGTCGTCGCCTGGCTCGGTATCCGGCGCGAGGACGGGCGCGGGGACGTCGTGGCGGGGGCCGCAGTAGGGGTGGCCGCGCTGATCAAGATCTTCCCGGGCCTGATCGTGCTCTGGTTCCTCTTCGTCGGTCGGCCGCGGGCGGCGATCGCGGCGATCATCGCCGCCGGAGCGCTCGCGCTCGCGACGCTGCCGGTCACCGGGATCGGGCCGTGGCTCGACTACCCGATCGTGCTCGCCAACCTGGGCCCGGCCACCGACACGACCGACACGCTCGCGCCGACGGTCTGGCTCGGCGAGGTCGTGGGCTTCACCGTCGCCCGGGTGGTCGTGACGGCCGCGGGCCTCGGGCTCCTCGTCTGGTCGGCGCGATCACAATCGGCCGCCCTGAGCTTCGGCGTCGCCGTGATGGTGTCTGTCCTCGTCGCGCCGGCGGTCTACCACCACTACCTGGCGCTGATGGTGCTGCCGTTCCTGCTCGCCCTCGCCCACGGGGTCGCGCGGCCGTGGCTCCTCGCCGCGTACCTCGGCCTGTTCGGCGGGGAGCAGCCTGGCCTCGGTGCCGCCGCCTGGATCGTCAATCGATTGCTCCCGACGCTGGGGGCGCTCGTGCTCGTCGCGGCGATCCTCTCCGCGCGGCGGTCGCCCGGCGAGCCCGAAACGGGAGGTCGGTGAGGGCGCTGCTGGGCATCTTCTCGTTAAGTCGTCGGACGACTCAAGCACACGATGCCCGCCGACCCCCTAACCGTCTCCGGCAGTCACCCCGTGCATACCCACGCCCGCAGGAGGGCCGATTCCGGGTCCCGCGGCACCACTCCGGCCTGCGCCGCGTGTCGGTAAGTAAGTCGTGGGACGAATAAACGCGAAGTTCGCGGATCAGATGGTCCCCGGCTTGACGCCCAACAACCCGACGCTCAGTGACTTTACGTTGGAGTAAAGAACTCCGGAGTAAGGTCCCTGGGATGCGGTTCATGCTCGCGCTCGCCCACGGATCGCGAGCGTCGCGGCGATCACCTCCGCGCGGCGGCCGAATCCCGGGACATCCTTGGGCTGCGGTAGGCTGTGGTCCACCCGATGCACTGTGGGAGTCTGGACGATGGCCAAGGCGAATCTCACGTTGCAGCTGGACGAGGACATCATCCGGCGGGCGCGAGTCGTGGCGGCCAAGCGCGGGACCACAGTGAGCGCGCTGGTTGCCCGGGAACTCGCCGGTCTGGTGGAGGACGACGCGCGCTACGAGGAAGCGAGGGCTCGTGCGGAGAAGCTGATGCGCACGGCATCTCCCCACGGCGGTCGATCGTGGCGGCGCGATGAGCTGCACGACCGGTAGGGGATGGTCGCGGACGGCTTGACCTTCGTCGACACGAACGTGCTCGTCCGCCCGTTTCTGTAGGCGCTAACTTCGAGGCTGTCGGGGCGCTAAGTTGTAAGGGCCTGTGGCCGAATTCTCGCGTTCGGAACGGCCATTCGTGACAGGTGAGCTGTCATCGAGGGTCGACACCGCCAGCGGGTGTCAGCGGCTTCGTCCCGATCCGGCCGTGTTGGCCGTGCGGCGGCGCACCCGCGCCGCGCACAATTGCTGGATGACGGTGTCAAGAACAGTGAGCAGCCGAACCATCGCTCGGACCCACCGTGGACCGATCGAGTACCAGCGGACGGGGTATGGTCATCCAGTCCTCGTCCTTAAGGGCGGCCACTCCGCGCGCGACACGCGGCTCGGGCACGAGCAACTGGCCGAGCACGGGTTCACCGTCATCGAGGCCTCCCGCCCGGGCTACGACGACACGCCGGTGTCGGTCGGCTGCTCCGCGCAGGACCAGGCCGATGCGCTCGCCGAGCTGCTCGACGTGCTCGGCATCGGTCGGGCCCACCTGGTGGCCATCTCGGCAGCCGGTCACGTCGGGATCGAGCTCGCCCGGCGCCATCCCGATCGTGTCGACCGCGTCTCGTTCGAGTCGGCAGTGGCACTGCCATGGTCAGCCTGGACACGACGCGGTGGCCGCGTCCTGTTCGGACCCCTTCAGGCTGCGGTGTGGGGCTCGATCCGGGCCAGCCTGCGCATCGCCCCATCTGCCGGGCTGCGACTGCAGCTCACGCAGCTCACGACGCTCGATCCGGCGCGGGTCGTCAGCGAGATGGATGAGCTGACGCGCGACCGCTACCTGGCCGCATTCGGTTCACTCTCGTCCGGTCGCGGCTTCGCATGCGACCTCAGCCACGACAGCCCGTCCGATGCGCCGATCCTCCAATCGACGCTGATCCTGCGCGGTGC
>Ga0326597_10014521_pt1 | contig 10324 bp, 10 predicted proteins | sample RVTome_12_FD_203789 | JGI IMG/M metagenome (GOLD analysis project Ga0326597, IMG submission 203789) | Soil microbial communities from uranium-contaminated site in the Upper Colorado River Basin, Wyoming, United States - RVT100D185 | ecosystem: Environmental > Terrestrial > Soil > Contaminated >...
CGGGCCTGGGCGAGGACAGCCGGAGGATCGACTGCCTCCTCGTTGTCCGGATGAAGGGAGACCTCGGTGACGCCCCCGGAACCGAAGTGAGCCGTCGCCCACAGTCGCAGCGAGCCCAGCTGAAGGAGGGGCTGGATACGCAACCCGACCGGGATCGAGATTCGTCTCCCGGTCGCCGGCTCCACACCCTCGCGCGGCTTCGTCGGCCGGGCGCCGGGATAGCGGGCGAGAACGGTCTGGCTGTCGTCTCCCCAGCGGATGCGGCCGATTCCCAGAGCGAGGTCGACCGTGTCGTCCTGCATCTGACGGACTCCGTCCCCCCGGCGTCCATCACCGGGCTCTCGGCCCCGAGCGCGGCGCCCGGCGGCCCCTGGTCACAACGGCTCGTCTCTTCCTTGTGCCGCAGGCCGCCTCGTCGTGACGGGGCTGCATCAGCGATCGAGCCCGGCGGCGACGAATGCCGCCCAGTAGAAGGGGTGCTCGCTCTCCCCTCGGGCACGCCGGGCCCGCAGGACCTCGAGGCTCGCGCTGCGCACCGCCTCGGGTGTGGACTGGCCGGAGGCAAAGCGGGCGGTGTAGAGCCCGCGCATGAAGAGGTGCGCGCTCTCGTCATCGACGGGCCACAGGCTCATGATGACCACCCGGGCGCCCGCGATCTGGAAGGCACGCCGGAGCCCGAAGACGCCGTCCCTCTCCTCCACGTCCCCCATCCCGGTGTCGCAGCCCGAGAGCACCGCCCATTCGACGCCGGCGAGATCGAGGCTGGCGGCTTCCTCCGCCGTCAGGACGCCGTCCTCCTGGCCCCGCGTGCTTGCGGCGCGCTGGCTGGCGCCGGCCAGGGCCAACCCGGAGCGCAGCAACGCCTCCGACGACGCGGGCGACGTCCCGTTCCCACACTGACCGGGGAGGAAGAAGCCGTGCGTCGCGAGATGGACGATCCGGCGACCCGGAGCCAGGCGTCTCACGGCCGCCTCGGTGGCCGCGCCTCGGCTCAGGGTCACGGCATCGCCGTCGCCGGGCTCCAGGTCGCGCCACAGGGTGGCGATCTCGGTCACCTCCTGCGCGGAGTGGGGTAACGGGCGGAACTTCAGGGACAGCGGCGAATCACAGTCGCGCTCGACGCGCGCTCGCTCGACGCGGCGACCGGAGGCGGCGGTACGAGCGAGACGCGGATCGGAGGCAGCCCGCTGGAAGTCCGGGTCTCCCGCCACCAGGAGACCTCGACCGCTCGGTGTCCCGTCGGCGACGAGGTCGCGCTCTGCGGGCAGGACGTGGAGGGTGGGTCCCATCTCGGCCAGGTAGCGGTCCGGGCCCGAGGGCAACGAGATGAGACTGACGAGACCCAGGGTGCCGTCGGGCGTCACGTAGACGGTCCTGGCGCCGGCGAGGGCGGGGGCCACGGGATCCCACACCGTGCGGCGCAAGGCTTCGCCGGCCGAGCGGTAGCTCGCCAGGTTGCGCCGCCGCGATCGCCCCCCGGACCGGCCCTCCTTGAGCAGCTCCGCCCGCCACCGGCTCACGAGGGCGTCGATCCTGTCCGCGCGACCCAGAGCGAAAAGACGCTCTCCTCCCTGGGGGGAAACGACGAAGGCGGCATAGGAAGGGACCGAGCCGTGCTCGTGGTCGCCGTAACGCGCGTAGGAAAGCAGCGCGCTCCGGGAAGGCAAGGCCGCACGCACCACCTCGAGGCCCGCCCGGTCGCGGGCCTGCCTGCTCTTCCCGGAACGACACGCTGCGCTCGGCCAAGGCCCGCTCCGCCGCCTCCTTCTCGGCCCGGGCACCTTCCAGAAGCTTCCGGTAGTGATCGAGCCGCTCCCCGCTCGGCCCGCGCACCGCGAGGTAGGCGAGACGGCTCCGGGCCCGCGTCAGCTCGCGAGCGAGAGCGCGCAGCTCTTCGTCCTCCGTGCGAACCACCGACCGCTGCCGCCGGGCCATCTCGTCCAGCACGAGGCTCCGCGAGCGGAAGACGGCGTCGATCGCCTCCCGCAGCTTAGCGGGATCGGGTCGCGCCCCCCCGGACAGGAGCGAGAGAGCGAGGTCGAGCCCCCACGCGCGGGTGCGGGTGTAGAGCAGCGCCTGACGCTCGCCCAGGGTGCGGATGGCCAGCCGGAAGTGCTCGCGGGCGATCGCCTCCGCTTCGAGGGCGGTGGCGAACGCCGAGGTCCGGTCGCCGGTGTCGGCCTGGAGCGCGGCCACGAGAACCAGGCTGCCGATGATGTCCGGGTGCCGGGCCCCGAGGTGGTGCCGCCGGATCGCGAGGGCACGGTCGAGGAGCGAGCGCGCCTCGTCGGGCCGGCCCGCCCTCCGGTGGGCCTCGGCCAAGGCGTCGAGGACCTCGGCCAGCTCGATGTGGTCGGGACCGAGCGCTCGCTCCCGGATGGCCAGGCTGCGCTCCAGGAGGGGAAGGGCGGCGGCGTGATCTTTGGTGTCGAGCTTCAGGCGGCCCAGGGCGAGGAGCGGCGTGGCCACCGCGGGGTGCTCTGCCCCCAGGGCCTGCTCCGCCGTCCGGACGGCTCGCTCCAGCAGCTTCGCGCCGGCGGCGGCGTCGCCGAGGTCGGCCCGGATCTCTCCCAACAGGGTCAGGTCGTCGACCAGGGCGGGGTGGTCGCGGCCGAGGACCTTCTCGCGGAGCTCCAACGACCTCTCGATCAACGGACGAGCGCCGGCGGGATCGCCCTGCGCCCGCAGGAGGTGGGCGAGAGAATGGAGGCTCTCCGCGCGCAGGGGGTGGTCGGGTCGCAGGGTTGTCTCGGCGATGTCCCGGGCACGCTCGAAGGCCGCCCGGGCGCCGGCGTGATCGTCCAGCTCCTCGAGGACAGAGCCGAGATTGTTCAGGGGGATGACCAGGGTGGCGTCCGACGCCCCGAAGGCTTTCTCGCGGATCCTCAGGGCCTGCTCGTAGCGTGCTCGAGCGGCCGCGAGGTCCCCCGCCCGGTACATCGCCACGCCCAGGTTGTTGGCGAACGAGGCGACGCTCGGATCGTCGGAGCCCCGCGCCTGCTCAACCCGGAGGAGAGCCTCCTCGAGCCGGGAGCGGCCGGTGGCGTAGTCCCCCAGCTCGAGCTCCAGGCGCGCGAGGTGGCCCTGGACACTCGCCGCGAGGTTGGGATCCTCTTCCTTCTCCGCTTCCAGGATCGAGCGCGCCCGCTCGAAACAGCGCCGGGCCCGCTCGTAGTCCCCCATCTCGAGAACGACGGCGCCGAGGCCGTCGAGGCTCTTCGCCACCGAGACGTGGTCGGGACCGAAGGCCGCTTCCCGGAGGGCGAGGGCCCGCTCGTGCAGAGCGAGGGATCGGGGGTAGTCGGCGTCCTTGAGGGCCAACAGGGCGCGATCGTGGAGGGTGTCGGCCAGGGCCGGGTCGTCGGGCCCCAGGTGCCGCTGCTGCACCTCCTCGAGCCAGCCGAGAAGGGCGTCGATGAAGGCGTCGTACTCCTCGGGGGAGGATGGAGTGTCGGTCCGAGCCGTCGGCCGACCGCTCACGAGAACGAGGGCCACCGTGAGCGACGCGAGGAACGCATGAGGGCCCATCGTCGCCCCTCACTCCGGCCGTGGCTGTGATTCGCGGATGTGCTGCAGGCCCTGCCGAGCCTCGTCCTCGAGATCGCCGCGCAGCGCCAACAGCTTCTCCAGCTCGGATGCGGCTTCGTCGAGACGACCCTCACGCACGAGCGCCCTGGCCAGGTAGAGCCGGGCCTCCTCCAGGTAGGCCGACTCACCGAGGGCAATCACCTCCTCGAGACGGCGCATTCCCTTCGAGCTCCGATCCGTGAGGAGGTCACAGGCCCCGAGGAAGAACAGAGCGGCCGCGTCATCGGGATTCCCGCGGACAACCTGCTCGAGCCCGGCGAGGGCGCCCGCGTAGTCGGACCGGCGGTAGCGATCCATCGCGACCTCGAACTCGGGGGACTCCGGAAAGTAGCCACGGAACGACGGCACTTCGTAGCGGGGCGGGGTGATCCGGGCCCACTCGACGAGCGCGGGGACGGTGAGAGTCGAGGGCGCCTCCGCCCGCTCTCCCGGTTTCGCACCCCCGAGCCTCAGCCCCAGCCAGGCCGCCGCCAGCGCGACCAGGCCGGCGGCGACGCCAAGCCACACCGGGAGCCGCCGGTGACGGAACGACCGTCCCGACGAAAGAGCTGGCCCGGCGCGGTCGCTGAGCGCCGTCGGCAATGCCTGGAGCGTCTCGAGCCGGGCCAGACACTCGCGACAGCCGAAGTAGTGCTCCTCGAAAGACTCCATCGCCGCCTCGTCCAGACGACCACGCACGTACCTCTCGACCAGCTCGTCGGGGAACGCATCGCGACAGTCCAAGATGGGCCCCTCTCCCAGAATCAGAGTACCGCGGAGAGCCGTTTCATGACCGCGCTCTCACGTAATCGATGATCCTCTTGAGAGCCCGCGACTTCCGGGCTCGGACGACGTCGCCGCTCAAGCCGAGCCGGTCGGCGATCTCCCGGGGCTCCAGGCCCTCGCGCCAGGTGAGCTCCACGACGCGCCGCTCGCCGTCCTCGAGCCGCTCCAGCGCCTGCTCCACGAGAGCCGCACGCTCGGCCGCTTCGTAGTCCCTTGTCGGCGGCGGCGCCGCGGGCTCCGGGGCCTCCTCGAGCGGCAGCGGGTCACGGCGACGGGAGCGGTGGTACTTGAGGGCGAGCTGACGCGCGGTTCCGGCCACGAAGCCGGCCAGCCGGTCGGCTTCCCGGAGCCGCCCTTCCCGCACCGCTCTGAGGGCCGCGATCAGCGCGTCCTGGGCGAGATCGCGGGACGCCTCGGGGTCGCGGGTCCGGGCAGTGAGCATGCACAGGACCGGCCGCTGAAAGGCGACGATCAGCCGCTCTTCAGCCGAGGGATCCCCGCGCCTGATGCTCTCGACGAGGAGAACCTGCTCTTCGCTGCTCAGCACCTGAACGGGCCAGGGGCCCGGGCTCCCGGCGTTCACCCCGCGAAGCCCCGGGCGAATCTCGAGGATGAGATTCTATTCGACCAGACTCCGCCGCTGCCACTACGGGCGCACGGCCGCGCCCCGTTGGGGCGGGTCGCCGCTCAGCCCGTCCTATCGATCGTCGAGAAGCCCACGCGCCTCGAGGACCCCGAGCAGCGCGTCAATCCGGCCGGCGACGAGCACGGTGCCCAGACCGACAAGAATCAAGAGCATGGTGATCGCTGCGTTGGAGGCCGGCTGTTTCCCACCGAGCCAGACGAGCACAATCGGAGGAAGCGCGAGCGGAATCAGCTGAAGGGCTCGCCAGAAGAGACCCCTCCGCCTGGCCCGCCTCAGGAGCCGGTCGAGCTTCTTGAGGCGCTGGAGGCGCAGCGCGGCGGCCAGCTCCCGGGGGTTCTGCACATCCATCATCCGTTCCTCCTCGGGGCCTTCCGGCTCCCGGCCAGTCTCGACAAAGGCCTTCCTCGAGTCCTGCCCGCCGAACGCGCGGAGAAAGGCGCGGGTCAGCGCCGAGGTCGCAATGCCGAACAGGACGAAGCACGCTCAGGGGACGAGTCTTCCTGCTTCCGCGAAGACATCCCGGATTCTCGGGTCCTTGATGCCGTGCCAGAGAGGCTCGTACGAGGCGTAGTCGCCCGAGACCTCGTGGCCCGGGCGGAGGGAGAGCACCAGCCTCGAATCTGCGAGGCGGGCGTAGGTGACGGGAAAGTCGATCCCCATCGCCGAAAGAGGCTGCATGAAGATGCCACCGTAGACCGGGTGACCGTCCAGGACGACGACGAACCCCCGCAGATCCAGGGCCGCCTCTGGATGCCTGCGCTCTTCATCGTTGCGGGCCAGCTTGGCCACGAGCTCCTCCGAAGGTCCGGGCCGGAGCGTGATGACCTGCCGCGACCACTCGTAGGTCTCGACCTCCCTCTCGGTGATGGTGAAGGCGATCCGCGAGCGATAGGCCCGCTTGAGGACCGTCCACGCCGGCTGGAAATCGTAGCCCAATCGAAGCTGGACCGAGCTCTCGTCCAGGATGTGAAGCTCGAAGTGCGTGTCCATGGATGTGCGCTCATCGCTGGGCTGCGCTGCGGCTGTCGTCTCGCTGCCGACGGTGAGCGATGGGGCGCTTGTTTTCGCGACCACTTTGCCTGACAGGCCGATCGACAGGGCTGCGACTGAGAGGAGACTGCCGGCCACGACGGGGTGGGCCAGGGAAGCCAGGTCACGGCCCTTCGGAGGCAGATGCATCACGGCGGCTCCTGCGACAGCTCGTCCACGCGACGCACGAGCCAGTCCAGCAGCGCCCGCAGCGGCGGGGGGAGCGGACCGTGCATCCAGCCGATCGCGCTGCCCTCGACGAGGCGCACGTCGTCCCCCCGAGGAACGACGACGGCCCACACCCAGCGGGGTGGCCCGTCCCAGGGGTCGAGCAGGAACGACCTTCGCCCTCTCGGGCCCGCGGCATTCCACGCGGCGCTCGACCACGCCTCGATCTGTCGCCGCTCGTCATCCGTGAGCTCGAGGCCGCCGTGACCCTCACGTCCACGGGGTTCGAGGCTGTCGAGACCCCGGTCCCAGGTCGCGGAGCCGTCCGAGCCCACCACGATCGCGTGGCCCTGCACGCCGTGGGTTCCGGCGTCCATCACGGCGAGGGCGACGCCGTCCGTCTCGACTTCGCCGAAGAACACCGTCTTCACGCGCTTCGGATCCCCGCTCGCTCCCTCGCCGTCCGCGAACCCGACGACGACTACGACGACAGCGAGGAGCAAGCCGATGGATGGAGAGGACCGTCCGGCCCGGGCGGCTCGGCCGTGGGCCCCTCGCCCACCACCGGAGCCGGGCGACCGGAGGTGCCCGGGACTCAGTACGGCTCGACGCAGTCGGCCCACGCCTTCAGGCTCCCGATCGTCCCCCCCAGGCCCGTGTCCGGGTACACCTTGAGCTGGAACGGGACCGACTGGCCGCCCTCCAGCACCTTCTGGAAGGTCTCTTCGGGGGTCTCGTGCTCCTCCCGGAGGACCTTGCCGTCGGTGCCGTAGACACCGACGATCACCTGAGGCGAGTAGCACCCCACCTGGCCATGGTTGCGGATGCGGCCGCTCACGATGTAGACGCCGTCTTCGATCGGCATCTGGAGCTCGTCGATCACGACCTGCGGGGGGTCGACCGCCTTCCTCGCCGAGGCCACGGTCAGCCGGTGCGACGCGTAGCGCGCCCCCCCCAGCTTCTTCGCGTCCCGGGTGTAGTAGAAGACTCCGACCTCCCCGGGCGGGATGTAGGTCCGGTCGGTGTGGATGAACTCCTGAGGCTCCCGCCCCTCATCCTCCGCCACGGCCGCGGTGACCGAATCCACGCGGATCGGGAGGCCGGAAGCGTCGAGCAGCCCCACGGTCAGGCGGGGCTTCAAGACCCACTCACTCGTCCGGTTGCGGACCTCCCCGGCGATGTAGATGAAGCCGGTTTCCGCACTGAAGCCGGCCTGCCCCTCGACGATATCGAGCCGGGACAGATCCACCTCCTGGGCCTGGGCCGCCGGGACCCCCAGGCTCCACAGAACCACGGGAACGACCAGCGCTCTGTGCCACACTCCGCTCTCCTCCTGCCAAAACCCCCCCTACGATACAGCGGCTCGGGTCCTTCTCTCCGAGGTGCCCCCGGAGCGCGGATCGTGACCGCCGGCGGACGGGGCCCGGGACGAGCCGGGATGTCCCTGTCGTGCGGCTGCGACGGCCGATCGTCCCCTCCGACCCCTCACCCCTCCTTGTGGCGATCGGGGAAGAAGAAGAGGATGACCAGTCCGATGAGGGAGAACACACCGAGGATTCCCCAGGCCGGGTGATGCCCCTTGCCCCTCATGTAGCTCATGCAGCCCCAGGCGAAGAGCGCCAGGCCGACGAGCAACACGAGGAGCCCGAGCGGACCCTCGAGGACCCGAGTACCGAGTATCTGCAACAGGATGCCGGTTCCGACACCGATGTTCGTCTTGCGCTTCTCCGCCGGTAGCATGATTCACCTCCCTCGTTTCATCGCCTGAGGGGCATGCTCATCGCCCGCGACTTTCGACGTCGGCCGGTTTGGCCCGTGTCATGCTCTCGCCACTCGACCGGCTCTCTACCCGGTGCCCATTGTGTCCGATTCGTGACATTCGAGGAGGACATCCCTCGCCACCGGCCGGGCGGTGTGGGCTCGCCCTTTGAGATCGGGTCAGTCGGGCTTCGCGTCGCAGAGCAACACCCCGCCTTCTTCGCCGACGACGCGCCGACCCCGCATCATCGCGCAGACCTCCGGATTGACCCTTCCGTCGAGGCGCCGAGGATCGAAGCGCTGCCCGAGCAGAAAGAGCATGGTGGGGACGACATCCACGTTCCGGGCCGTCGCCACCATCCGGGGTTCGATGCCGGTGCCACGGAACGCCAGCGTCGCCCAGGCCTCGTCCTTCGTGAGCCCGCCGTGCTTGGACGCGGACGTCTCGCCGTCCACCAGGTCTCCGATCGAGATGTATGGGGCGGCGGAGACGTAGAGGTCCGGACACCGGTCTTCTCGGTCGAAGGCCTGGTAGAGCTGAACCATGGCATCCGGGTGTTCGGTCAGGTACGTCGCCATCTGCCACTCGTCCGCCGTATGGAACCTCCCGTCCAGCAGGTGACGGACCCGCGGGTCCCGAGCGAATTCCAGGGGGTCCGTGCCGTCGACCACGGAGTAGCGATAGAGGGCGCGGGTGGGGGCCTCCCCCTGGCGCTCGATCACGGATTCCCCGCCGGGGCCGAACACGTGGACCTCCCCCGTGTCCCAGTCTTTGCCCACCAGGAAGGACACCACGTCCTTCCACGCCACGGCCTCGCCGATCACGTCCACCCGACCGCCGCTGTAAGGGTAGTCGCGGAGCAGCTCCAGGCTCGGCCGCCGCGTCCAATCGAGTCGCTCGATCGTCGTTCCGTCCGCGGCCATGACCGGCGTCGGGAAGTAGAGGAGCGCGTGACCCTCGCCGGCGGCGAGCACGATCTCCCGATCGTCGAAGCTCTCCGGCAGCGATCCCTTGACCTTGACCCCGAATAGCTGCGTCCAGGCCTTGTCCAGAATCTTCGCCCTCTTCGAACCGCGGACGAACTTGTCGATCGAGTACACGTCCTTGATATCCTGATGGCCGTGATCGGACACGAGCGCCACGTACCGCTCGATGGGGACGCCCACCTCCTCCTGCCGCGCGTCCACGGTCTCGTCGAAGACTCGAACGGCTTCGCCGATGAGAGCGTCGATCGCCTCGTACTCCCCGTCCATCTCCGGAGCGGTGGCTCCCAGGACGTGCTCCATGTGGTCGAACCAGCCGTTGTACGCGACCGTCAGCCGCGCGGGAGCGCCCCCGAAGAGTCGACGCTTGAAGCTGCGCAACCCGAGCTTCAGCTTGGCCCGGTACTCCGCGGGTCTGTAATGCACGTTCCAGACCCACGGGATGACGCTGTCCGCCCCTCGATTGAGGGCGGGGGCGATCGCCATCGTGTCGTTGCTTCCGGGGAAGTACTCCCAGATGGTCGCCACGTCCGGCGCCAGCCACTCGTTCCAGTCGAAGGCCTCGAGGGCGGCGTAGAGGACCGGATACCGCTTCTGCTGCCGGTCGAAGAAGTAGAGGGAAGGAATGCCGTGTCGCCCGGGCAGCGTGCCCGTGAGCACCGCGGGGAGGCCCGCCCCCGTGATCGTCGGAAAGACCGTCGTGGCGTGCTCGACCCAGACCCCCTCGTCGATGAAGAGGCGTCTGACGTTCGGGAGCTTCCCCTGCTCCGCGTAGCGCCTCCAGACATCCCCCTTCGCCCCATCGATCACGAGCATCAAGCCGTACGATTCCCTTGGGGGCCCCTCGCTCCTCCCGAAACAGGAGGCGAGGGCCAGCATCGGGAGGAGCGCGATCGGAACCCGCCCGCGAATCATGAACGGCGCCGCCATTGTGGGTCGTCGGCGGGCAGCCTGGCCCGTCGGCAGCTCGGGCGGCCAGGTGCGGGCCACGGTGCTGGGGCACCCGGGCTCACACCGACTGGCACGCCAGCTCCCCGTGGCGCAGGCACCTGGCCGCGTTCACGCGCGAGCCGGTCCCGAGCGGGGCCCGCTTCATGGTGGCCACGCCGGCCCCCCCCGGCCCGCGGCGGGCGCGGGCAGGTCGAGCGTCACCGGCGCCGACGCGAGCTGCGCGGTGAGCGCCACCGCGCCCGCCGGCGCAGGAGGTGGTGACGGAGTGCCGTCGCGGTAGTGGGCCACCACCCGGAAGCGGCCGCCACGGGCCAGGTCGTAGCACGGCTCGAGGTTGAGGGCAACGTCGCGCGTGGCGCCGGGGGCGAGGAGCTCGTAGTCGTCCACCCTCGCCTCCCCCGCGTTCACCTTGCAGTTGAAGGGGACCTCGGTGCC
>Ga0326597_10014522_pt1 | contig 10324 bp, 7 predicted proteins | sample RVTome_12_FD_203789 | JGI IMG/M metagenome (GOLD analysis project Ga0326597, IMG submission 203789) | Soil microbial communities from uranium-contaminated site in the Upper Colorado River Basin, Wyoming, United States - RVT100D185 | ecosystem: Environmental > Terrestrial > Soil > Contaminated >...
CGAAACCCAGCGTCTCATTGCGCAGTTCGCCGCGCTCGGCTTCGTCGAGCGACTGGATGTTGCGCCCGCCGATTTCGACCTCGCCAGCGGTCGCGGCGTCGAGGCCGCCGAGCAGATGCAGCAGCGTGCTCTTGCCGGAGCCCGACGCCCCGACAATCGCCACGTGCTCGCCTTTGCTTACCGTCAGGTCGACGCCCAGCAGCACCGGTACTTCAACCCTGCCCTGCCGGTAGATCTTGCGCAGGCCGCGGCACGACAGCGCCGTCAAGCCGTGAATATTCGCCTCACGCCTCACGCCCGACGCCTCACGCACTGCTCTGTCCTCACTCATATCTGAGCGCCTCCGCGGGATTGATCCTGGCTGCGCGGTAGCTTGGATAAATCGTCGCCAACAGGCTGACCACAAACGAGAAAAATGCGGTCACCAGGACGTCGCTTGCGCGCAGTTCCGACGGCAGGTCGCTGATCTGGTAGACGTCCTTGGCGAGAAACTTGAAGCCGAACACGGACTCGATGAACGGCACGACCACGTCGACGTTGGCGGCAAGCAGCACTCCGCCGATCACGCCGGTAAGCGTCCCCATCAAGCCAATCAGCGCGCCCTGGATCAGGAAAATTTTCATCACGCCGCCCGGACTCGCGCCGAGCGTGCGCAGGATCGCGATGTCGGACTGCTTGTCCTTGACCGCCATGAATAAGCTGGCGACGATGTTGAACGCGGCGACCGCAATGATCAGGAACACGATGAAAAACATCATGCGCTTCTCGATGTCGACGGCGCGGAAAAAATTCGCATTCAGCCGCGTCCAGTCGGTAATGTAGACGTCCGGCCCGAGGCTGCGCGACAGCGCGCGTGATACGGCGCCAGATTCGAACAGATCCTTGAGCTTCAAGCGCACGCCGCTCACCTGCGCGCCCATGCGGTAGAGCTTCTGCGCGTCTTCGAGGTTGACGAGCGCGAGCCCGGAGTCGTACTCGTAATGGTCGACCGCAAAAATCCCGGCCACGGTAAACTGCCGCAGCCGCGGCAGGATGCCCGCCGGGGTCACCTGTCCCTGCGGCGCGATCAACACCACCTTGTCGCCGGCGGTCACACCGAGTGCCCGTGCCAGATCGATACCGAGCACGATAGCGAATTCCCCAGGCTTGAGCGCGGTGAGCGTGCCGGATTTCATGTGCTGCGCGAGATCGGCGACTTTTTCCTCGTCTTCAGGAATTATGCCCCGGACGTAGGCGCCGCGCACAGTGCTGCCGCTGGACAGCAGCCCCTGTGCCGACACATAAGGTGCCGTCGCAAGCACCTGCTCGTGCTTCGCAGCGGTGGCGGCAACCGCGCGCCAGTCGGTGAGCGTATTGTCCGCGCCGGTGATCTGGACGTGTGATGCGACGCTGAGGATGCGCGTGCGCACCTCGCGCTGAAAGCCGTTCATCACCGACAGCACCGTGATCAGCACCGTGATGCCGAGCGCAATGCCGATCACCGACACCAGCGAAATGAACGAGATGAAACGGCTGCGCTGACGCGCGCGCGTGTAGCGCAGACCGATGAAGGTTTCGTAACGTTGCAAGTTCGACGCCTGTTGCGAAAGCGCAAGTTTGCCACAATGCCGGTTGAGCGGCGTAAAACGCGCGGGGGCGCGCGGACTCGTTACTGGCGAAGCCAGCCGTCTGCGGGTAGCGCGCCATGGCCCCCGTTCCCGCAACCGGGCGTTCCGCTAACGTGTCACGGGGGCGCGCGTGGATGCCAATGGTAAACTTTGAGAGCCGCTAACATAATGAAACGCGTGATGCGCTGCGCTCTGCTGATTTCCGACTTGCTGCTGCCATCCGCACTCGGCAGCGAACCGTATCAGGGGTTGCGCCTCCCGGTGCTGGAAACTTTGCTGGCACGCGGCACGGTCGTGCTGCAGCCGGCGCTCGAGCGCGACGCCTGGTTGTGCCGCGCCTTCGGCGTCGCCAAACAACACGACTGGCCGGTCGCACCGCTGACGCTGGCGGCAGACGGCGTCGATCCGCAACATTATTACTGGCTGCGCGCGGATCCGGTCGAGCTGCGCATGGAACGCAGCCGGCTGGTGCTCTCGCGCGCCGTGTCCGACCTCGACGCAAATGAAACGCGTGAGCTGATTGCAGCGCTCAACCGGCACTTTGCGCGCGACGGCATCACCTTGCTCGCGCCCTTATCCCGGCGCTGGTATCTGCGCGCGGACCGCGCACCGGGGATCGTGACCACACCGCTCGCGTGCGCAGCGAACCGCGATGTCGAGGCCCATCTGCCCCGCGGCGACGCTGCGCTCGACTGGCACCGCGTGATCAACGAAGCACAGATGGTGTTGCACGAGCATGCCGTGAACGTGGCACGTGAAGCGCGGGGTGCTGCCACCGTCAACAGCGTCTGGCTGTGGGGCGGCGGCACGGCGCCGGCAATCGGCCGTCCGCTCTACCATGCAGCGTGGGGCGGCGATGCCCTGACCCGGTCGCTCGCCGCCGGCGCAGGCATCGCACGGCACGATCTGGGCGGCGGCGGCGCAGTGTGGCTCACCGCGGCGACCGCTGCGGACCATCATCATTTGCTGGTGCTCGATCAGCTGTCGGATGGGTTGCGCACGAGCGGCATTGCGGCCTGGCGCGAACAACTGGCGATGCTCGAGCGCGATTGGATGGCGCCGCTCGCGTTTGCATTGCGTGCGAACAAAATCTCAGCCCTCGCGCTGGTGACGAGCAGTTGCGATAATCTGCTCGAAGCCACCCTCACGCCCGCGCTGTGGTGGCGGCTTTGGCGGCGTGCGCGTCCGCTCGCAAGCTACACAGGCGTCTAATATTTCGATGAAAATCCCCGCAGTGGCCACAATGCCGTCATTCCGGCGGACGCCGGAATCCAGGAATACGAAGTGTGAAACCGCCTGGACCCCGGCGTTCGCCGGGGTGACGAGCCGATCTTCGACCAGCTGTTGACGACGCATGGCTCTCACCATTTCCACCCGCAACGCGCCCAGCGCAGCGGTTACGGCGTTGGCCGGAGCGGGCGTGCCGCCGCTGCTAGCGCGCATTTACGCCGCGCGCGGCGTGACTTCGCCGCTGCAGCTTGCAACCGACTTCGGCGGCCTCGTGCCGCTTACGCGCATGCACAACGTCGAGCGCATGGCTGCCATCCTCGCCGACGCAATCGCGGCGCGCGAGCGCCTGCTGATCGTTGCCGACTATGACTCCGATGGCGCAACCGCATGTGCGGTCGGCATGCGCGCGCTGCGCGAATTCGGCGCGCGGGTCGATTATCTGGTCCCCAACCGCTTCGAATACGGCTATGGCCTGACGCCCGAGATCGTGGCACTTGCCAAGCCGCTCAAAAATCCCGACATCCTGATCACCGTCGACAACGGCATCGCGAGCGTCGACGGCGTCGCCGCCGCCAACCAACTCGGCATGCGCGTACTGATCACCGATCATCACCTGCCAGGCGCAACGCAGCCGGACGCGCTGTGCATCATCAATCCCAATCAGCCGGGGTGCGGCTTTCCGAGCAAACACCTCGCCGGCGTCGGCGTGATGTTCTATCTGATGCTTGCCCTGCGCGCTGAACTGCGCAAACGCGGCGCGTTTGACCGCGAGCCCAACCTCGGTGCGCTGCTGGATCTGGTCGCGCTCGGCACTGTCGCCGACGTCGTGCGGCTCGACGACAATAACCGGATACTGGTGCAACAGGGCCTGCAGCGCATCCGCGCCGGCAAAACCTGGCCCGGAATCGCCGCGCTGATGAAAGTAGCCGGGCGCGACTCCGCCAAAGCGTCGACCTACGATCTGGGTTTTGTGCTCGGCCCGCGGCTCAATGCCGCCGGCCGGCTCGACGACATGTCGGTCGGCATTGAATGCCTGATTGGCAATGATTCCACCGCGGCCGAGCGCATCGCGCGCGAGCTCGATCGATTGAATCGCGACCGCCGCGCGATCGAGGCCGACATGCATGACAACGCGCTGGCGATACTCGATCAACTCGCGCCGCAGGACAGCTACAGCCTGTGCCTGTTCGATCCGGCCTGGCACCAGGGCGTGATCGGCATCCTGGCCTCGCGCCTCAAGGAACGCTGGCATCGTCCGGTGATCGCGTTTGCGCGCGGCAGCGGCGGCGAGATCAAGGGCTCGGGCCGCTCGATCAGCGCGCTGCATTTGCGCGACGCGCTCGACCTGGTGTCCAAGCGCGAACCTGACCTGCTGCTCAAGTTCGGCGGACATGCAGCGGCAGCCGGCCTGACGTTGCGCGCAGCCGACTTCGAGCGCTTCCGCGCCGCATTCGAAGCGGCTGCGCAGGCGCTGCTGACCCCGGCCGATCTCGAACGCAGCATCGAAACCGACGGTGCGCTGCCCGCCGGGAATCTGACGCTAGCGACCGCTCGCCTGCTCGAGCGGCAGGTGTGGGGGCAGGGTTTTCCGGCGCCGACGTTTGATGACGAATTTGGTGTCGTGCAGCAGCGCACAGTCGGCGAACGCCACCTCAAGCTGCGTCTGGCCAAAGACGGCTCCGAATACGACGCAATGCTGTTCTCCCACGCCGCGCCTCTGCCACGGCGCGTGCGCGCGGTCTATCGTCTCGCCGTCAACGAATACAACGGCGCTCAGGCGCTGCAGCTCACCATCGAGCACTGGCAGCCGGTATCGGCGCGGCGTCCTGTATAATCAACGTTTTTCGAATCAATTCCGCAATGGAAGCAGAACAACTCAACGCGATAGCACGGCGGCTGCAGGACCTGGGCCAGCGCAACGCCGAACTGCGGAGGTATCTTTGACTTCGAGGCGAAGCAAAGGCGCCTCGCGGAAGTCGTAAAACTAGCCGAAGACCCGTCGATCTGGGGCGGCGGCAAGCGCGCCCAGGAGCTGGGGCGCGAACGCAAAGCGCTCGAGGCGCTGGTCGCCGCGATGGTAAAGCTCGACCGGGACCTGCGTGATACGGCCGAATTGTTCGCGATGGCGCGCGCCGAGAATGACGACGCGTCGCTCAGGGCCATGGACGCCGACGCGCACGCGCTCGAGAAAACCGTCGCCGACATGGAATTCCGGCGCATGTTTTCGAATCCGATGGACCCGAACAGTTGTTTCGTCGATATCCAGGCCGGCTCCGGCGGCACCGAGGCGCAGGATTGGACGCAGATGCTGGAGCGCATGTATTTGCGCTACTGCGAACGCAAACGCTTCCGCGTCGAGCTGCTCGAGGAATCATCGGGTGAGGTCGCGGGCCTCAAAAGCGCTTCCCTCAAGGTGATCGGCGACTATGCCTACGGCCACCTGCGCACCGAGTCCGGCATCCACCGCCTGGTGCGCAAGTCACCGTTCGACGCCAACAACCGGCGCCATACGTCGTTCGCGAGCGTGTTCGTCTACCCCGAAGTCGATGAGACCATTGCGATTGCAATCAACCCCGCCGACCTGCGCATCGACACCTTTCGCGCCTCCGGCGCGGGCGGCCAGCACGTCAACAAGACCGATTCGGCAATCCGCATTACGCATGCGCCGACCGGCATCGTCGTGCAATGCCAGAACGACCGCTCGCAGCACCGCAACCGCGCCGAAGCGATGGCGATGCTGAAAGCGCGCCTGTACGAACTCGAGCTCAGGAAGCGCACCGAGGAAAAACAGGCGATGGAGGACTCCAAGTCCGACATCGGCTGGGGTCACCAGATCCGCTCCTACGTGCTCGATCAGTCGCGCATCAAGGATCTGCGCACCAACATCGAAATCGGCAACACGCAGGCGGTGCTGGACGGCGATCTGGATGATTTCATCACTGCCAGCCTCAAGCAAGCCGTATGACGGCCGCCGGCGCCGCAACTTAGAATCGTTCCAGCGCATCACGCGTTTCATTAGATTAGGCACTCTTAGGAATGAAAATGGACGATAAGAACTCTCCGCCGCAGCCTGACGACAATCAGATCATCGCCGAGAGGCGCGCGAAGTTGAAAGCGCTGCGCGAGAAAGGCGTTGCATTTCCCAACAAGTTCCCGCGTACCAATTTTGCCGCCGATCTGCTGGAAAAACATGAGGACCGCGACCGCGACGCGCTCGATCTGAATCCGGTCGTCGTCAAAGTCGGCGGGCGCATGATGCTCAAGCGGGTGATGGGCAAGGCGAGCTTCGCGACCATTCAGGACATGAGCGGCAGCATCCAGCTCTACCTCACCGACAGCTATCCCGGCAAGGAGCAGCACAACGCATTCAAGCACTATGACTGCGGCGATATCATCGGCGCCGAGGGCGTATTGTTCAAGACGCAAAAAGGCGAACTCACGGTGCGCGTGAAAGAGCTCCACCTGCTCACCAAATCGCTGCGGCCGCTGCCGGAGAAGTTTCATGGCCTGACGGATCAGGAAAGCCGCTACCGCCAGCGCTATCTCGATCTGATCGCGAACGAGGACACGCGGCTCACATTCGTGCTGCGCTCGCGAATTATTCAAGGCATTCGCGACTATCTGCTGAATCGCCGTTTCCTGGAAGTTGAAACGCCGATGATGCAGCCGATTCCGGGCGGCGCGTCCGCGCGTCCGTTTGTCACGCATCACAACGCCCTCGACATGAAGCTGTACCTGCGCGTCGCGCCCGAGCTGTACCTCAAGCGGCTGGTGGTCGGCGGCTTCGACAAAGTGTTCGAACTCAACCGCAATTTTCGCAACGAAGGCATTTCAACCCGCCACAATCCCGAATTCACCATGATCGAGCTGTACGTTGCGTATCGCGACTATCGTTACATGATGGCGCTGCTGCAACAAATGCTCGGCGAGGTCACTCAAGCCGTGTTCGGCACCCGCGTGATAACCTACCAGGGCCGGGAAATAGACCTCGAAAAACCGTTTGCGCGGCTCACCATTACCGAGGCGATCAGGCAATTTCATCCTGAAATACCAGACAGCCTCCTGAACGACCGCGACGCGCTGATCGGCAAGCTGAATGAGCTCAACGCCCCCTACCGCGAGCAGGACGGGATCGGTGGACTGCAGCTGACGCTGTTTGAAAACACGACCGAGGCGGAGCTCTTCCAGCCTACCTATATCGTTGACTATCCGGCCGAGGTATCGCCGCTGGCGCGCCGCAGCGACGCGGACCCGAACCTCGCTGAGCGCTTCGAGCTTTATATCGGCGGGCGCGAAATTGCCAACGGCTTTTCGGAGCTCAACGATCCCGAAGACCAGGCCGCGCGCTTCCGGGAGCAGGTCAGGCAGAAGGATGCCGGCGACGAGGAAGCGATGCACTACGACGCCGATTACATCCGCGCACTCGAGTACGGGCTGCCCCCGACCGCCGGCGCCGGCATCGGCATCGACCGGCTCGTCATGCTCCTGACCGACAGTCCAAGCATCCGGGACGTGATTCTCTTCCCTCAAATGCGACCTGAATAATTTGCGGTTGCTAAGCCCCCATGAACCAACCTTTGTGGAAACCATCTGCTGACGCGATCGCCGCGTCCCGCATGACCGCGTTCATGCGCGCGGCGGAGCGTCAGTACGGCATCCGCGTATCCGATTACGATGCGCTCTACGACTGGTCGATCCGGGAGCCGGAGCAGTTCTGGCGTGCGGTGTGGATGTTTTGCGGCGTGATCGCCGAGCACCGGGGCGATGTCGTGGTCGAGAATGGCGACCGCATGCCGGGTGCGCGCTGGTTTCCGCAGGCACGGCTCAATTTTGCGGCGAACCTGTTGCGGCGCAACGATCACCAGCCCGCGATCATATTCTGGGGCGAAGACCGGATAACCAGCAGCATCACGTTCGCCGAACTGCATCACGAAGTCTCACGGCTTGCCCAGGCGCTGCGCGCCGCCGGGGTCAAAAGCGGTGACCGCGTCGCCGGTTACATGCCGAATGTGCCCGGCGCCGTGATTGCAATGCTGGCAGCGGCCAGCATCGGCGCGGTCTGGTCGTCGTGCTCGCCGGACTTCGGCGTGCAGGGCGTGCTCGACCGCTTCGGCCAGATCGAGCCCAAAATCCTGTTCGCGACGGATGGCTATTTCTACAACGGCAAGACGATCGAACTCATCGAGCGTCTGGTGGAAATAACGAAACATCTGCCGTCGGTGCAAAAAGTCATCGTCGTGCCTTACACCCGGAGCGACCCCGATATCGGCGGAATTCCCAGCGCCGCCACCGTGCACGATTTCATGGCGCCGTTTCCGGCGCGCGTCATCGAATTCAAACCGCTGCCGTTCGATCATCCGCTCTACATCCTGTATTCGTCGGGCACCACCGGCGCGCCGAAATGCATCGTTCATGGCGCCGGCGGCACGCTGCTGCAGCATCTCAAAGAGCATGTACTGCACGTCGATGTCAAGCGCGACGACCGGATGTTCTATTTCACCACCTGCGGCTGGATGATGTGGAACTGGCTCGCATCGGGGCTTGCCGCCGGCTGCGCGATCCTGCTCTACGACGGCTCGCCGTTCGTGCGCAACGGCAACATCCTGTTCGATTTTGCCGACTCGGCGGGCATGACGATATTCGGCACGTCCGCCAAATTCATCGATGCGCTCGCCAAAGCCGGACTGAAACCGGCGCAAACGCACAAGCTCGGCCGGCTGCGCGTGATGATGTCGACCGGCTCACCACTGGCGCCGGAAGGCTTTGACTACGTATACGAGAACGTGAAGCGCGATATCAACCTCGCGTCGCTTTCCGGCGGTACCGACATCATTTCCACTTTCGTGCTCGGCAACCCGCTGCTGCCGGTATGGCGCGGCGAAATCCAGTGCCGCGGCCTCGGCATGAAAGTCGAGGTATACAACGAAGATGGCAAGCCGGTGCGCGGGGAGAAGGGCGAGTTGGTGTGCAGTGCGCCGTTCCCATCGATGCCGGTCGGCTTCTGGAACGATGCCGACGGAGGCAAATACCATGCCGCGTACTTCGAGAAATTCCCCAACGTCTGGTACCACGGCGACTATGTCGAACTCACGGCACACGACGGCATGATCATCTACGGCCGCTCCGACGCAGTGCTCAACCCGGGCGGCGTGCGCATCGGCACCGCCGAGATTTACCGCCAGGTCGAGCAGCTCGATCAAGTGGTCGAAAGCCTGGTCATAGGCCAGGACTGGCCGCCCGAAAAACCCACCGATGTCCGTGTCGTGCTGTTCGTGCGGCTGCGCGAGGGCTTGACCCTCGAGCCGGCGCTGACCGATAAAATCAGGCAACACATCCGCAACACCACCACGCCGCGGCACGTCCCCGCAAAGATCGTGCAGGTTACCGACATCCCGCGCACCAAGAGCGGCAAGATTGTCGAGCTTGCCGTGCGCAACGTCGTCCACGGCCGGCCGGTGAAGAACAGCGAAGCGCTGGCGAACCCGGAAGCGCTCGAACTGTTTCGCAACCGCCCGGAACTTGCGGTGTGAACGAGCGGCGCTAATAGCTCCAGTTCCAGAACTGCCACCAGGGCTTGCTGTCAGTGGCTTCGCCGGTCAGGTACTTGCTCTTGGGAAAGTTGGTCTTCATGACGCGCTCTGCATCGTTACGCAGATCGGTCATGTCGAGCTTGTCGTAAGCCTGGACCAGTATCAGCAACCCCTCTTCGTTGGCCGGAGCCTGCGGGTAATTCTTGAGTGCGTATTGGGCCCGATTCGCGGCGGCAACAAACGCTTTGCGCTTCATGTAATAACGCGCGACGTTTACCTCGTGCGACGCCAGCGCGTTGACCAGGTAATGCATGCGCTGGATCGAGTCCGGCGTGTATCTGCTGTCAGGATAGCGCGTCACCAGGTCCTTGAACGCCTGGAATGCCTCACGCGAGCCTTTCGGATCGCGCTCGGTCATGTCCTGGCCGGCGTACGAGCCGAGGATCCCTAAATCGTCGTTGAAACTGGCGAGCCCCCTCAGGTAATAGGCGTAATCGACGCTGGGATGGTTGGGGTGCAGCTTGATGAAGCGATCCGCGGCCGCGATCGCCGAGGCAACGTCCTTGTCCTTGTAATAGGCGTAGGCGATTTCAAGCTGCGCCTGCTGCGCGTAGCGGCCGTAGGGATAGCGCGACTCCAGCTTTTCGTAGAGCTTGATCGCGTTTTCGTAGTTGCTGCCGGCGAGATCGTTTTTCGCTTCGGTATACAGCTTATTCGCCGACCAGCCCCTGGTTTCGTCGATCTGGTCCGGGAGCAACCCGCACGCCGATAGGCATAGGACAAGAAATAACGCTAAACTTAAACGCATAAATGGGCCCCGCGGCGAAATCGGAAAATTATAGCGCAACCAGCGCGTTACCGGCACCGGTCGAATTGACGGTCGCGCCGGAATGCGCGGGTCAGCGGTTAGACCAGGCGCTGTCGCATTTGTTGCCGGAATTCTCCCGCAGCCGGCTC
>Ga0326597_10014523_pt1 | contig 10324 bp, 6 predicted proteins | sample RVTome_12_FD_203789 | JGI IMG/M metagenome (GOLD analysis project Ga0326597, IMG submission 203789) | Soil microbial communities from uranium-contaminated site in the Upper Colorado River Basin, Wyoming, United States - RVT100D185 | ecosystem: Environmental > Terrestrial > Soil > Contaminated >...
CACGACGGGAACCTACGGCGAGTGCTACAACCTTCTTTTTGACGAGTTTAAGACGTTAGCGGTGGCGACCGTCGAGGCGGTCAAAAAACGCGTGCCGCTATTCATCGGCTGCACCAGTCCCAATCCGAGGGAAGTCGTGCAGAAAATGAACTTTGTAAAGGACCTGGGCGCCGACGGCGTTTTGCTCGGAGTGCCCTATTATGAAACGCTTCACGTCCAAGACGCGATCAAATTCTACCACGACATTGCGGATCTTTTCCCGACGCTGAATATCGTCATCTACCACAATCCTGAGAATCACAAGTTCACCATCCCGGTGGCAGCGTTTAAGGAACTGGTCAAGAAACCGACCATCATCGGCTTGAAAGACAGCCACCGCACGACCCAGGCGTTCATGAATCTACAGAAGATCGCCAAGGGCAAGATCGGCGTCTTCGTCAACCAAACCCAGCTCTATCCCTACTACAAATTAGGCGCGGCGGGCTGCTGGTCGACGGAAGTGTGGATGGGGCCCTGGCCGGTTCTCTATTTGCTGGAGCAAGTTCGCAAGGGCGATGACCAAAAAGCGATCGAAGCCATCGATGACCTCATCGGCGACGGCAGCGGCGGCAGGCCCGTGCCTGGAGCCGGCAACAAACGCCCGGCGGAATTCGCCGACTATTCCAATGTAGGCCCAACTCGAATACCGTTCGTTACATTCCCCGAGACTGAACTCGCGAAAGCCAAAAGACGGGCCGCCCATTGGATGAATCTCAACCAGAAGTACCGTCCACTCGTGGAGCCCCACGGGCAAACCCGTGGCACCTTCCAGTACGCCCGTGCGGCGAAATCCTGAGCGCGAGCCCCCCCGGCCGAGGCGCGAGTCGAAGGGTCGAAGCCCTAATAGCTCGTCCAGCGGCTTAGTTTTGGAAGGCTTTACGTACGCCCTTGATTGAGCGAGGCGCGGCAACGGCTAACGGAGCGCCGGCAGGGTGTCGACCTGCGCTATTTGGATCGCATCTTTGCTGCTACCTTTCATCCGGGTCATCCGTGACTCGGCCTCATGCATCAGCTCGGCGATGCTACGCGGCGCCTTGGCACAGGCAATGGCGCTGATATAAAAATTCACCGGTTGAGCGTGCTTGCGTCTTTCCTCTCTCAGCTCTTTTTGGATTTTCTCGAGAATCGCACTGGCATCCTGAGAAGTGACGTTGGGTAACAAAACGGCAAACGCCGTTCCGCCGACCCGCCCAACCAGCTCCGGCCGCGGCACATTCTGTTTGATCGTGCGAGCGATCATGCACAGCAATTGATCTCCGGTGGCGTAGCCCCGGCGCTGATTGATCCATTTCAATCCGTCAATATCGACAAAAGCCAAGCTCAACGGTTGAAGGCTGAAGGCATTGTCTATTTCCCGGGACGTCAAATCGTAAAATGCCCGAACGTTGGGTAGACCGGTAAGCATGTCTCGTCCCACAAGCTCGGACATGGTCTCAAACTTTGAGATTCAACTTGCGTGACGGTCCATCAGGCTTATTGGCATGCAGCAGTGCGGGTGATTAGACCAGTAGTGCTGGTAAACGTCCATATCGGGGCGCCGGTGGTGCAGTTTGCATGAACAGCAGTCAACACAAAGGTGGTCGCCGTCGGGACAGCCGCGGTAACAGTGACGTTCGCGGTCGGAGTAAAACCGGGAGGGTTATCACGGGTGAAGGCACCGGCGGCCATATACGTCATAGGGGTTTGACTAGCAAACCACGCTTCGTTCGCCGTAGCTGCATTTCCCAGATCAGACGTAACCTGTGCCTCGAACCCGCGGGCTCGATACGCGAAGAACTGCGGGATGGCGATAGCCGCCAAGATACCGATAATCGCGACGACGACTAATAGTTCGATAAGAGTAAACCCAACTTGATTGTGACGTAAGTTATTCATTGTTTTTTATCGCTCTGTTCTCTGTTTGGGTTTTTTCTCGAACTCGCGTGACTACTAGATCCTCTCTCCGTTTTGAACTACGATTGCTTTCCGATCTTTCACCCCTTGATCGCGGGCGCGTTCTGCTAATAGTTTCAATGAAAGAAAAGAAAGGGGCAGCCCCACCGGCTACCCCCTTCTTCCGATCTTTGAGATTCAGGTCGCGTGACGGTCCATGAGGCTTATAGGCATGGAGCATTGCGAGTGATTAGACCAGTAGTGCTGGTAAACGTCCATACCGGGGCGCCCGTCGTGCAGTTCGCATGCACAGCAGTCAACACGAAGGTGGTCGCCGTCGGGGCAGCCGCGGTAACGGTGACACCATTGGTCGGACTAAAACCGGGAGGGTCACCAAGGCCGAAGTTACCGGCAGCGTGATACACTGGAGGGATTCCACTAGCAAAGAACGCCTCGTTCGCCGTAGCTGCATTTCTCAGATCAGACGTAACCTGTGCCTCGAACCCGCGGGCTCTGTATGCGGAGAACTGCGGGATGGCGATGGCCGCGAGAATACCGATGATCGCGACGACAACCAAGAGTTCGATAAGCGTAAAACCCGATTCGCTCCTTAACTTCAATCTATCCATAGAATTCAAGCTCCTTTCTTTCTGCCTATTCTAATAAACGGACTCAATAACCCAAATTATCACTGCCTCATCCCCTTCTGCCGTGTCTCACCTCCTTTTGGAGTTGATGGGTGCAGTGCTCTGTCGCACACCTCTCTACGCAATCCGTGGGCCAGGGGTCGATCTACAATTTTGTTAGAATGAACCAACCGCAGAAATCGTCCTGGGGCGAGTCGACAGCGATAAAATGTTATGTTTTTAGGGATTTCTATGGGGTCGAGGGAATCGTATAAAAAATTGGCGCAAATTCAAACTTAGCTGCTGACTGGCAAATTACGTAATTAATAAAGCTCGCCGGTGACAAAAATTGTCAATCCCCTTCTCCGGCATCTTCAGCGAATTCAAAAGCCTTGGAACTCAACATTCCATACTTCTCCAGTCTATGCCTGAGCGATCTGTAGTTTATCCCAAGCAGTTCCGCAGCCCGCTTCTGCACTCCCTTGGACCGCTTCAACGCCCCGAGCAAAATGCATTTCTCGTGGGTCTCTAGCTCGGTATCCAGTGACAATCCCTTTGCGAAAAACGATTCCGCTCCCCCAGGCACGGTTTTCTCAAAGATTTCAGCTTCTTCGGCAATCGGCGTGCCCTTAACATGGGAAGGGAGATCGTCTTCAGCGAGGATGTTCTTATTGGTAATCGCGACCGCGTGTTCGATGATATTTTCGAGTTCCCGCACGTTTCCCGGAAAAGAATAACTCAAGAGTTGCATGAGCGCGCCGCTCGAAATCTCTTCCACGTTCTTGCCCTCCGAAGCGGCGAATTTCCGCAAAAAATACTGCCCTAAGGCTGGAATGTCTTCTTTCCGGCTGCGCAGCGGCGGCATGACCATGTGCACCACGTTGAGCCGATAGAAAAGATCTTCCCTGAAACGCCCCTCCTCCATTTCTTTGCGCAACTCCTTGTTGGTGGCGGATATCACCCGCACATCGACCTTGACGGGCTTGCTCGCTCCCACCGCAGTGAAGGTTTTCTCCTGGAGAACTCTCAGGAGCTTCACTTGAAGATGGAGGGGTAATTCCCCTACCTCGTCGAGAAAAATCGTTCCCTGGTCCGCCTGCTTGAACAGTCCTATATGATCCGCGATCGCCCCGGTAAACGCGCCCCGGACGTGACCGAAGAGTTCGCTCTCGATGAGAGTCTCGGGAATCGCGCCGCAATTCACGGCGACAAACGGCTGGTCCTTACGCGGTCCGTTGAAATGGATCGCGCGCGCGACTAGTTCTTTGCCTGTGCCACTTTCTCCGGTGATGAGGACATTCGCATTGCCCTCGGCCACTTTCTCAACGAGATGGTAGATTCTTTCCATCCCACCGCTTTTTCCGATGACCCCTTCGAAATAAAACGGCGAGCCATCGCTGCGCTCTTTCTTACCCGGCAGATCGACCTCCCGGGCCCTGCGCAGTTCGTCTTCCAACCGAACTTTCTCTTCGAATTCTTTTTGTTTGGTGATGTCCTCGAAGATTGAAATATATCCTATCAACTCCTCGCTCGGGTTGCTCAAGGGAGCCACGGTCAAGCGCAGTTGTTTGAGTGTACCCTGAGGGCCGGCGAATGGGATCTCATCGGCGACTATGTTCTTGCTTCGCTTTCGCCCGTCAAAACCGTAGGTCAGCCCGGAAAATATTTCGTCCAGTTTCTTGCCTTTGACGATCGTTTCTTGAAGCGATGTTAGATTTTGCGCCTGCGCGTTGAAATAATTAATTCGCCCTTCGGCGTCGGTGACCGCCACGCCGCTGCCGATTCCCTGCAACAACGCTTCTTTGAGCGCATCCAACTGCTGATAATCGAATTGCTTTTCTTTAAGTAATTGTTCCGTCGCGCTCAGTTTGCTGGCGAGGAAACCACCGAGCGACGCGATCGCGAAAAAACTGCTAATATTCATCGCGACGGGCATCAGCAGGGGCCACGAAAAGTTGCCGTGGCCCGGCCCGTTGGCGAGCACTAAAAGGCCCGAGTAGCACAAACTCGAAAAGCCAGCGGTAAAAAACGCCCCGCGATAAAAAAGCAAAATGGCGCCGTTCATAACGGCAAGGTTATAGAGAAAGGAAAAAGGACTCGCGGCATCTCCCGTGATCCAAATGATTCCGGAAATCAAAAGGACATCGAAATCGAGCTGCAAATACGTAAAGAGGCGGAGATTTCCCAAACGGGGGAGTAGTAGGACCGAACCGATGGAGATAGCAAAGGCGGCGATCAGGGGGACCGACAGGGTATAGAAGAACTGAGGATCTCCCTCCTCCTTAAAGAAGTGGAAAAGCGCCGCCGCGCCGACAAAGAAAGACAAGATGATCACCCGCAGAACGAGCAGCCATCTGATCTTTTCGGTCAAGTCCTTGCGTTCGTCACTCAAGGGAACAGCTCGTCGGGTCCACAAGACTGCGGGTCTTCCGGACCAGTGCAATCGCCTGGCTAGACAAGAGAGCCCATCTGGAAAATCGGCAGGTACATGGAGATAACCAGCCCGCCTAGGATGACCCCCAAGACGACCATGATCATCGGCTCCATCAAAGCGGTTAAATTGGCCACGGCGTCATCGACCTCTTCTTCGTAGAGCTCGGCGACTTTTCTTAACATACCATCAAGCCCGCCGGTGTTTTCGCCAACTGCGACCATTTGGCAAACCATCGGCGGAAAAATCTTGCTTTCCCGCAGCGGCTCGGCAACGGTCTTGCCTTGGCTGATGCTCACCCGGCTATCCATGATCGCCCTTTCCACGACCTTGTTGCCCGCGGTCTTCGCGGTGATGGCCAACCCATCAAGGATCGGAACCCCGGAGCTTAGCAAGATCGCCATGTTCTGTGAAAAGCGCGCGACCGCAACTTTCCGCAGGAGATCGCCGACGACTGGCAAACGAAGCATTATCCGGTCGATGTTCATTCTCCCCTGTTCCGTCTGATAGTAAGCACGAATAGCGATGACGATCCCGATCAGCCCGCCGAACATGAAATACCAATTAGCCACAAACCAATTGCTGATATTAATCGTGATCTGGGTTGGAGCCGGCAGGGCCTTTCCCATGCTGCCGTACAGTTCGGAGAAAACCGGAATGACGAATATTAAAAGTATGGCGACCACGATGACGGCGACGGCGATGATCGTGGTGGGATAGATCAACGCTCCTTTGACTTTCCTTTTGAGTTTGGCCGCCTTTTCGATAAACAGCGCCACTCGGTTCAGTATCGTATTGAGAACGCCTCCGGCTTCGCCTGCCTGAACCATGTTGACGTAAAGATCGTCGAAAATCTTGGGATGCTTCGCCAGAGCATCGGCGAGTGTGGAACCACCTTCGACATCCCGCTGGATAGTGCGAATGGTTCGCCGCAGTAATTTGCTTTCCGATTGCTCGGTCAGTATGTTCAAACACTGAACGATCGGTAGACCTGCATCGATCATGGTCGCGAATTGACGGGTGAAGAGCGACACTTCTTTAGGCTTAACCTTTTCGCCGAAGCCTGGAATTGTGAGCTCTTTTTCTAAACCCGTCCCTTTCTCTCGAATGCGACTGGCGACCGGGCGAATCCGGCGGTCGCGCAACAGTGCGATAACGGCTTCCAAGCTGGGTGCCTCCAGCTCGCCTTTCATCGCTTTTCCCTGAGCGGTCTTTCCTTCCCAAAGAAACGTTGGCATGGCTTCCTTCTTCTTAGTCCCAAATCAAACCCGCGGCCAAAAAAGTATCGCTGCCGGCGCTATCCGCGTATACTTTTTCTCTGATCCGATTAACGCCGCTAAAAGCCCATCGAGAAGACCGACCCGAACCCTTTGTCCGTATCCGTGACCCGAGCGGTCTCTTCGATGGTCGTCAGACCGTCACGAACTTTCTGCAAGGCGCTCATGCGCAGCGTGCTCATCCCCAACTTTACAGCCTCGCGCTTGAGCTCAATCGTCGAGGCCGCTCTCAAAATCATTTCCTTGAGCACCTCATGCAGGACCATGACCTCATAGATCGCCAATCGGCCTCGATAGCCAGTGCCGTTGCAGTTGGCGCAACCCCGTCCATGATAGGTTGCAAACCCGGCGCTTGCCTCCGCCGGATCGACGCCCAAATTGATCAAAGCATCGGCAGTGACCTCGACCGGTTCCTTACAATTTTCACAGATGCGTCGCACCAATCTCTGGGCGGCGATGATATTGATGGACGATGTGAGCAGGAACGGCTCGATGCCCATATTGAGCATACGATCCACCGTCGAAGGGGCATCGTTGGTATGGAGCGTGCTCAGGACCAAATGACCCGTCAATGCCGCTTTCACAGCAATTTGCGCGGTCTCCAAGTCACGAATCTCGCCGACCATGATGATGTCGGGATCCTGGCGGAGAAAGGATCGCAGGCAGGCGGCAAAGGTCAGCCCGATCTGTTCGCGGACCTGAACCTGGTTGATACCCACCAAATTGTACTCGACGGGGTCTTCAGCAGTGGAAATATTCACGTCGGCTTTGTTCAGCTCCGAAAGAGCCGAATAAAGCGTCGTGGATTTGCCGCTCCCTGTGGGCCCGGTGATGAGAATCATGCCATAGGGTTTATGAATCGCTTCATGAAAATCGGCGAGTGTCTTGGGATCAAAACCCAGCTTCGTCATGTCCAGCTGAAGGGCGGTTTTATCCAGCAACCGCATAACGACTTTCTCGCCGAAGAGCGTGGGTAGGACGGAAACGCGGATGTCAAGTTCGCCGGCCATCCCCATCTTGAGTTTGATGCGGCCATCTTGGGTGAGGCGCCGTTCGGCGATATCGAGACCCGCCATGACTTTGAGCCGGGAAACCAACGGGTTTTTCAGCCGTAACGGCGGACCCATGATCTCTTGCAGGACACCGTCAACTCTAAAGCGCACGCGAAAAATCTTCTCGTAGGGCTCGATGTGAATATCACTGGCCCGGCGGCGGGCGGCATCGGACAAAATGGCGTTCACCAGCGTGACTACCGGCGCCTCCATGGTCGCCTGCTGAAGCTCCTGGAGGTTAACGTCATCGGCTTCCTGGATAATTTCCATTTCGCCGTCGCCGAATTTCCTGAGGACTTCGTCATAACTGACGCCGCCGAACCGACGCTCCAGCGCTTTCTTGATTGTCGAGGGCGAGGCCAATACGACGCGCACGCCATAGCCGGTGATGAACTTAACTTCGTTGATCGCAACTAAATCCGTTGGGTCGGCCATCGCGACGGTCAACGTCGAGCCGAATAATTTCAGCGGGATAAGTTGATGCTTTTGCACGAGCTGGGGAGGAAGCAAGGCGAAAACGGCGTCTTCAATCTCTGCCGGATTAATTTCAACTCTTTCGATGCCGAAATGCCTGGCGAGAAACTCCGTTAGGGTTTCTTCGTTGGTAAAGCCGAGGCGAATCAGCTCTTTGGTAATGCTCGAACCGTTCTCGCGCTCCTTTTCTTGGGCCTGGGTAAGTTGATCCCGGGTGACAATTCCGCCTCGGACCAACAATTCTGCAATTCGCGGTTCCATCTAAATGACTTGTCTACCACCAAAAACTACTAAATTATCTTCGATATGCGGAAATCTGTCAACAAATGGGTCGAAAAGTGAGGTGGTCTCAACCACGGTTACAAAAATCGGCGCCCTCGGTCCACTCAACACTTATCTATCCACGTAGGGCAGCCTGCGCGGCCGCCAATTTGGCGATGGGAACCCGATACGGCGAGCAGCTTACATAGTCGAGACCAATCTTGTGGCAGAACTCCACCGACTTCGGATCCCCGCCATGCTCACCGCAAATGCCCATCTCAAGATGTTTGCGTGTCTTCCTACCCTTCGAAACCGCGATGCGCATGAGCGCCCCCACGCCGTCGCGGTCGATGGTAACGAACGGATCTTCCGGTAAGAGTCCTTCGAGCACATAGCTCGGCAAAAACTTTCCCGCGTCATCGCGCGACAATCCCAAACAGGTCTGCGTCAAATCGTTGGTGCCAAACGAGAAAAACTCCGCTTCCTCGGCGATTTCATCCGCCACCAGGCAGGCGCGCGGCAGCTCGATCATCGTGCCGATAAGATAGCGGACTTTAACGCCGTAGGATTTCATGGTTTCCTGCGCGATTTGTTCGACGATCTGGCGTTGTGCAGTCAATTCTTCGCGCGAACCGACGAGGGGAATCATTACCTCAGGAAAGGGATTTTTGCCCGCCTTTCGCAGCTCGCATGCCGCCTCGAAAATCGCCCGTGCCTGCATCTCGGTAATCTCGGGATATGAAATTCCCAACCGGCAGCCCCGATGGCCCAACATTGGATTAAACTCTTGCAGCACGGTCACCTTATCTTGCAGAACGCTAACGGGTACACCCATCGTATCGGCCAGCTCTTTGACATCCTCTTGGCTTTTAGGGAGAAATTCATGCAAAGGAGGATCTAAGGTTCGAATGGTCACCGGCAACTCGCCCATGATTTCGAGGATGCCTTTAAAGTCCTGCTTCTGCATGGGCAGGAGCTTGGCCAAGGCGCGCCTGCGCCCGGCTTCGTCGTCCGCCAGAATCATCTCGCGCACCGCTTGGATTCTGTCTTCTTGGAAAAACATATGCTCGGTGCGGCACAGACCGATACCTTCCGCGCCGAACGCCATCGCCACTCGCGCTTGATCCGGTTGATCCGTATTGGTGCGCACGCCGAGTTTTCGTACTTCATCCGCCCAACTCATCAGTTTGGCAAATTGCTGATACACCCGAGATGTTCTCGGCCCGAGGGCCCCATTCAACAGAACCTGAAGAACTTCCGACGGCAGGGTGCGAACCTCTCCCTGTACCACCTCGCCGCTGCTGCCATCGAGCGAAATCCAATCGCCCTCTTTCAGCGTGGTCTTGCCGACATGCATCATCCGACTGCCATAATCGATTTGCAGCGCCTCGCACCCCGCGACACACACCTTGCCCATTTGTCGCGCAACCAGCGCCGCGTGGGACGTCATGCCACCGCGGGCTGTCAAGATCCCTTGCGCCGCTTCCATACCACGAATATCGTCCGGACTGGTTTCGAGCCGGCAAAGTATGACTCGTTCCCCTTTTTTGTTCCATGCTACGGCGTCTTCGGCATGAAAGACCACTCGACCCGTGGCCGCACCCGGCCCCGCCGGCAGCCCCTTCGCCAGGATACGCTCCTGCTCGGCCGCTTTTTGCTTGTCGCTGTCGTCGAAGATAGGACGCAGCAGTTGATTGAGATGATCCGGCTCGATCCTCAAGAGCGCCTCTTTCTTGCCGATGATGCGCTCTTCAACCATGTCCACGGCAATGCGCACGGCGGCAAACCCGGTGCGCTTGCCTGAGCGAGTTTGCAGCATCCAGAGCTTTCGATCCTCGACCGTGAATTCAATGTCCTGCATCTCCTTGTAATGCTTCTCAAGAATCTTGCAAACTTTCTGCAGCTCGGCGTAAGGCTTTGACATCACGGTCTTCAATTCGGCGATGGGCCGCGGCGTACGGATGCCGGCAACTACGTCTTCTCCCTGGGCGTTGACGAGAAACTCGCCGTAGAACTCTTTTTCACCGGTGGACGGATTGCGCGTGAAGGCGACCCCCGTAGCGCAGGTTTCTCCCAGGTTGCCGAAGACCATGGCTTGCACGTTAACGGCCGTGCCCCACTCATGCGGAATATGGTAGAGTTCGCGGTAAGCGATCGCACGATCATTGTTCCACGATCCGAATACCGCACCGATGGCGCCCCAGAGTTGCTCATGGGGATCGTCCGGAAACGCTTTCCCCGACCGATTCTTGACCTCCGCTTTAAAGGCGGCGACTACTTCTCTCAGGTCCT
>Ga0326597_10014524_pt1 | contig 10324 bp, 7 predicted proteins | sample RVTome_12_FD_203789 | JGI IMG/M metagenome (GOLD analysis project Ga0326597, IMG submission 203789) | Soil microbial communities from uranium-contaminated site in the Upper Colorado River Basin, Wyoming, United States - RVT100D185 | ecosystem: Environmental > Terrestrial > Soil > Contaminated >...
CACTCGAACGCGGTGGCCTGGTTGACTCCTCTGCCGAGCACGGCGGCATGCTCGATGTCGGCGCGGGTGGCCGCCACCTCGTGGGCTCGTTGCTCTCGGTCGAGGGCATCGGCCGCCAGGGCGGCGAGACCTCCGAGTGAGCCGACCCTGCCCGACATCGCTTCCGAGATCATGGCGATGACCGCCAGCTGGGCCGTATAGGTCTTGGTCGCAGCCACCGCCACCTCGTCGCCCGCCTCGATGTCGATCACCACGTCGGCGAACTCAGCGAGGGGTGAGTCCGGTTCGTTGGTGATGGCCACGGTGGGCCTTCCCTGGGCGCGTCCCTCTTCGAGCACCGAGACGATGTCGGGAGACTGCCCACTCTGAGACACCCCGACGACGAGAGCTCCTTCGAGACGCGGTGGGGTGTCGTAGACCGAGAACAGTGACGGGGTGGTGAGTCCGACCGACAGCCCATTGCGACTCCCCCAGACGTACTGGGCGTACCTGCCGGCGTTGTCCGATGTTCCCCGCCCGGCGATGACCGCATGGCTACAGCCGTCGGCGAGTTGGGCGACCTCTCGGGCCGTTGCCTGATTGGCCTCCAGAGTGCGGGCAATGACCTCGGGTTGCTCCCTGATCTCATCGAGCAGACCCATGATCAGCCTTTCTTCGACCGGTAGACGACTTCGCCGCCGATGATCGTCTCCACGAGGTGGAGGTCGTGGTCGAGAACGACGATGTCGCCGCGGAACCCGGGAGCGAGCCGCCCTCGATCGGTGGCGCCGATCATCCTCGCCGGGACGAGGGAGGCGGCGTCGAGTGCTTGTTCGAGCGTCGAACCGGTCCATCGCACCAGGTTGGCCAGGGCCCGGTCCATGGTGAGGGTGCTACCCGCCAGATCGCCGGTGCCGATCCTCGGCCCGTCGCCGCTGACGGCGACTTCGACGTCGCCAAGGAGATATGTGCCCTCTCCCAGACCTGTCGCTGCGATCGAATCGGTGACGAGGCACATCCGGTCGGGGCCGAGATGCCTCCATGCCAGCTCGACAGCGGCGGGATCAGCGTGGACACCATCGACGATCACACCACATGCTCGATTCGAGAGCAGGGCAGCACCGACCATCCCAGGGGCGCGATGATGAAACGGGGTCATCTGGTTGAAGAGATGGGTCACCGAGGTCCACGACCCCTGCAGTGCCGAGGTGGCGGTCGTGAAATCGGCGTCGGAGTGACCGGCCGAGACCACGACGCCCCTCGCTGCCAGCAGCGCGGCCACGACGGGGGCGTCCTCCAACTCGGGGGCGATGGTGACCATCTTCACCACACCGGACACGGCCCAACGTCTCGCCACCTCGATGTCAGGTCCCCGAAGATGCTCCGGATTGTGCGCCCCACTCCATTCGGGGGAGATCCAAGGCCCTTCGATGTGGAGCCCGATCGGCTGAGCCCCCCTATAGCCGGCAGGGGGACCGGAGTGGAGAACCTCGATCGCGGTGTCGGCGACCTCGTACGGAGCGCTGATGATGGTGGGGAGAAAGGCGGTGACGCCGGTCTCGGGGAGACGTGCGCCCACCTCCCAGATCGAGGAAGGGTCCGAGGTGAAGTCCTTACCCCAGGCCCCATTCACTTGGAGATCGATCCACCCTGCGCCGAGGGCCATCTCGTCGGATGGATCGGGGTGGGGCGCTGTCGTGATCACACCGTCGGAGAAGGAGAACCTCGAGACCAGACTGCTCAAACCGTGATCCCGTGCCCGATCGGGTAGAAGTCGGGGATGGAGACCGGCAGGGAGCCCGGGTCGCCGAGCCCGGTGACGAGACCGTGGGCCAGGGCCCGAAGCGAGGGCTCGTGCCCGCTGTATGTGCACAGATGAGTTCCCGCCGCCGGGTAGGCGGCCAGGTCATATGGCGTGCGCAGGGCAACCGTCACCACCGGCGCCCCGGTGGCGAGCAAGGCCCGAACCAGGTCGGCTTGACCGGCTGTGGCCGTCACCGTCCCCACCACCACCAGCTCATGTCCGTCGACCTGACTCACCGCGGCATCGATGTCGCTGCGTTGGGGATGATGCGGGTACACGATCTCGGTGACCGCCAGATGATCGTCGCGCAGGGCGGTGGCCAGCATCGGTGGATAGAGGGCGGTGGTGTCCGCCGGGGTGACGTTGGTCGGCACCGGCTCCAGGGAGAGGACCCGTGCTCCCGGTGGCAGGTTCAACGGGATCAGATCCTCGTCGTTGCGGACCAGAGTGACCGACTTCCCGGCCAGGTCGTAGGCGAGTCCTCGGTGACGTTGAGTCCCCACCAGGTCCGGCGACAGCCTCGGCTCGGGGATCGACTTCCGCAGCCGCTCGATCCGTTGGCGCGATGCGGCGAGGGTCCCCTCTTGGATGAGACCGCGGGACTCGCCCCGCTCCACCGCCACCCGCACCCGCTCCTGGAGGGCGGGGTCGGGCAAGCAGAGCAGGAGGTCGGTACCCCCGCGCATCATGGTGATGATATCGACGACCTGGGCCGGGCCCTGGTCCAGGGCGCCCATGTCCAGGGCATCGGTGATCACCACGCCCCCGAAGCCCATCACGGCGCGGACAAAGCCGTTGATTCCGTGTTCGGAGGCCGAGATCGGGATCACGTCGCTCCCCGTGAGGGAGGGCACCAGATAGTGACCCATCATCAGCAGCTCGACTCCGGCTTCGAACGCGGCTCGAAACGGGGGCAGCTCGACCCGCTCGAGTCGCTCGAGATCGAGCGCCAGCAGGGGTAGCTCGTAGTGAGGGTCGACCACCGCCTCCCCCTTGCCGGGGAAGTGCTTGGCGGTGGATGCGATGCCTGCCTCGGAGAAGCCTGTCGTCATTGCTCGTACGAGGCGTGCCACCTCTGCCGGATCCTCCCCGAAGCTGCGGATACCGAGCGACGGGTTCTCCGGTCGGGTCGCCACGTCGGCCACCGGGGCGTAATTGACGTTGATGCCCACCGCGGCCAATTCCTGGCCCATCGCCACCGCCACGGCGCCTGCCAGGTCGGCGTCCCCGGTGGCCGCGATCGCCATGTTCCCGGCGAAGGGTGTGGATCCGGGAAGCCCGATGAGCTGGCCTCCCTCCTGATCGACGGCGATGAGCAGGGGCAGGGGTGAGGAGTTGAGCTCCTGGAGGGAGCTTGTCAGCTCCGCTACCTGCTCTGGGGTCTCCATGTTCCACTCGCGGAACAGGGTCACCCCGGCAGGCGGGGACTCCACGAGACGTTGTCGCAGCCAATCCGGGACTTCCGTCCCCTCGAAGGCGAGCATCAGATGTGGGTCGGCGACGCTCATCCTTTGACCGAACCGGCGAGCAGCCCGCGGACGAAGAAGCGCTGAAGAGACAGGAACACGATCAATGGGATCAGCATCGAGACGAAGGCGGCGGCGGTGAGCAGATGGAACGCCTCACCCCGGGATCCGACGATGGAGGCGAGCTCGATGGTGAGGACCGCCACATCCGACGACGTCCCCAGGAACACCAGTGCTACGAGGAAGTCGTTCCACACCCAGAGGAACTGGAAAATGGCAAAGGAGGCGAGGGCGGGGACTGACAGAGGCAGGACCAGTCGGGTGAAAGCGGTGAACGGGGTCGCGCCGTCTATGTATGCCGACTCGAAGATATCCTGGGGCAGCTGGGAGATGAAGTTGTAGAGGAGGAACACAGCCAGAGGCAGACCGAAACCGGTGTGTGCCAGCCAGATGCCGAGGAAGCTCCCGGTGAGCTCGGTCGACTGATAGATCTTCAGCAACGGCACCAGGGAGAGCTGCAGCGGGACGACGATCAACCCGACCAGGACGCCGAACATGAGGCTTCGACCCCGGAACTTGAGCCAGGCGAACCCGAATGCGGCAAACGCGGCGAGTGTTATCGGGATGATCGTCGCCGGGATGGTGACGATCAGACTGTTGATGAAGGCATCGAACAGACCACCCGAGGTGAGGACCCGGTTGTAGTTGTCGAGGGTCCACTGGGTGGATATCGGGCTGAGCAACGAGGTCCACCAGCCTGTGGAGCTGCTGTCGACCGAAGAACGGAAGGAGTTGACCAGCAGACCCAGCGAGGGGATGGTCCACACGGCGACGATTAGGAGCACGGTGATCCTCACCAGCCAGCCGCTCCGGACGACTCCCAAGGAGCGCAGCCTCTCGGCCCTGGCGGTCACGCCCCCACCCCCTGACGCCGCAGGTTGCGGATGTTGACGATCATGATCGGAAGCACCGCTATCAGCAGGATGACGGCCATCGTCGTTGCCTGCCCGAAGTTCCGGAACCGGAACATCTCCTGGTACATCCGCACCGCCACCACCGAGGTGTCCAGGTTCCCGCCGGTAGTGACGAAGATGATGTCGAATACCTTGAGCACCGCGATGGAGATCGTGGTGTACACGGTCAGTATCGACCCCCGGATCGAGGGCACCGTGATCCTGAAGAAGGCCTGAAGCTCGGAGGCCCCGTCGATGCGTGCCGCCTCGGTCAGCTCGGTCGGGACCCCCTTGATTGCCGCCGACAAGATCACCATGGCGAAACCGACCTGGAGCCAGACCATGATCGCGATCAGGGCCAGGGTGTTCCAGGGGATATGCTGCAACCAGGCGACCGGCTCGACCTCCTCCAAGAGACCGAGGTTGACGAGGACCCCGCCGGCTCCCACCCACAGTGCGTTGAGGACTCCGATCTGGGGTTGGCCCGGAGGCTTCCACGCGTACATGAACCTCCAGATCACCGAGGCGCCGACAAACGACACCGCCAGAGGCATGAACACGAACGACTTTGCCGTCGCCTCGTGTCTCACGCGGTCCGCCAGGGCGGCGAAGACGAGCCCGATCACCACCGAGGCCGCCGGGGCGATGAGCAGCCAGATTGCGTTGTTCCGGAGTGCGATCAGGACATCGCGGTTGGTAAAGGCCTGGCCGTAGTTGGTGAGGGGGCCGTCCCCCTCAGGGACATCGGTGAAGCTCTCCACCACGGTGCCGACCGTCGGGTAGATGAGATAGAGGCCGACGACGGCCACCGCGGGTATGACGAAGAGGTAAGGACGCAGTATCCCGGCGGCCCGCCCTGGCAGTGACTCGATGATCACGTTGCCGGCGTAGAACAACCCCCAGATCCCGCCAACCCCAAGGACGATGGCGACGAGCGCTTGCCCCAGCTTGGAGAGGGTCGGCCCGAGCGCCGAGAAGACATTGGGGTCGCGGAGCACCCGGAGACCCACCCACAAAGCTGCGACTACCACCCCCACGAGCAGGAGGGCTCGGAGGATCCTGGGCCCGGATGGTGCCGGGTTCAATCGCTGAACGGCCTCTGTCAACGATGCTCCTATGTGAAAAAGGTCCCGGGCTGGTGGCCCGGGACCTTAATCACGGTCCTTGCTAGCCCGTCGGCCAGCTGTCTTCTATCTCCTGGAAGACCTCTTCGGTGCCCTCACCGTTGGCGGCCACCCAGTCGACCATCCCACTCCAGAATGACCCGACGCCCACCTCGGCGGGCATCAGGTCGGAAGCGTCGAAGCCGAGGGTGGTGGCATCGGCCACCATGGTCGAGAGCTGGTTGTTGGGATAGACGTACCAGTCCTCCGGCACGGTGGTCAGTGTGGAGAGGAACCCTCCACGCTCGATCCAACCTTCGGCAGCTTCCGGTGTTGCCAGCCACTCCAAGAGCGCTCGCACTTCCGGCCGGTCGTTGTACATCACGAACATGTCCGCCGCACCCAGGACCGGGGTGCCGAACTCCTCCTCGATCTGAGGAAAGTAGAAGAAGTCGACGTCGGTCTCGGGCTTGATCGGCCATTGGTCCGACGGGAGGTTCGGATCATCGGCCAGGGCATCGCGGTTGGCGCCCCAGAACCCGCCGATCCAGGCTGCCTGCTTCTGCATCCAGCATTGCGGTCCGTCCTCGGCGAACATCGGATCTTGGGTCTCCCCGATCCAGGTGGCGTTGATGTAGGTGTTGCCGCCATAGGCGTAGTCATCCGTGAACCAGATCTGCGACATGTAGTCGGCAGCCTCCAGCACCTCCGGGTGGTTGAACGGGATCTCGTGGGTGATCCACTGGTTGTAGATCTCCGGCGGCGCGGTGCGCAGCAGGATGTCCTCCATCCAGTCGGTAGCCACCCAACCATCGGCCTCCTGGCTCTCGATCGAGATGCACCAGGGGTTGCCGTTGCCATCGGCGATGATCTGGTCGCTGAGCGCGACGAGCTCATCCCAGGTGGTCGGCACCTCGTAGCCGGCGTCGGCGAAGCCCTGCACCGGGTACCACACGATCGACTTGACGTCGGCCTTGTAGTAAACCCCGTAGAGGGTGTCGTTGTAGGTGCCGAGCTCATAGAACGCAGGCACCATCTCCGCAGCCAGCTTGTCGGTGTTCAGCCAGTCGCTCAGGGCCACCAGCGAGCCGGCGTCGGCGTACTGGTGCATCTTGCCCGGCTGGGCGATCTGCGCCAGGTCGGGAGCGTTGCCGCCATCGACCGCCACCTGCAGCGCCGTCTCGTAGTCCGGGGTCGGCTGGAAGTTCACCGTGATCCCGGTGGCCTCCGTGAACGGCTCCAACGTGTGTGTGAAGTTGGCGGCCTCCGAGGATTCGGGCAGCCATTGCGCCCATATCTCCACTGTGCTGCCGTCGAAATCACCGGCCAGAGCCTGGTCGAGGTGCTCGTAGCCGGTCGACTCGCCACCTTCTCCCGTGGTGGTCGTGTCACCCTCGGCTGTGGTCGTTGGAGCTTCCGTGGTGTCGGTCCCTCCGGTGGTCGTGGTGGCGCCGGTGTCACCACCGCATGCCGCAACGATGAGGCTAAATGCCACCATCGTTGCGATCAGCCATCGTTTACTCATGGGATTGATTCCTCCTCCCAGATCGCTTTCTCGTGTCGTATCCCCGATCAGCGCCGTCGGCGGCCGCAAGGAGGGCGGCGCCGAAGGCGCCGACCGGTTCCTCGAGGTCGTACATCCGGATCCGACCTGGATCTAGAACTCGTTGGGCGAGCGCCGAAGGCGCTGCCATCTCCGCCCACCTGGCGGCGAGCAGGTTTCTTATCGAAGGTGTGCTTGCCCCGATCCCGCCACCGATGAAGAAGAGATCGGGGTCGTAGGCGGCCGCGAGCCACCACATCGCCCGGGCGAGATGCTCGATGACCTTGTCCACCAGCTCTTGTGCCCGGACGTCGCCACTGACGGCCGACCTGAAGACCGCACTGGGGGTCTCCCCGTCCCAGCCCTGACGCAGCGCCGAGGCGCCGACGAGGGTCTCGAGACAACCGACCGAGCCACAGACACAGGTGACGTCGGTCCCCACGGGGACGTGGCCGATCTCACCGGCCAGCCCCCGACTCCCTCGGTAGATGCTTCCGTCGAGGATGACACCCGCTGAGACACCGGTGCCGAGCCCGATATAGATCAAACTGCGCAGGGCGGCATCGAGGGCGGCGAGTTGGGTGTATGCGCCTAAGGCAGCGACTCTCATGTCGTTTTCGACGAGAGTGACGACCTGGGTGGCGGAGGAGACATAGCCACCCAGGTCGAAGCCTGTTTCACCGATCCCGAGGTTGGCCGCGTAACGCACCAACCCGGAGCTCACCTGTCCGGGTACGCCGAACCCTATGGAGTCGATGTCGGCGAGTCGGGCGCCGGCCTCGGTGAGGGCAAGACTCAACGCCCTCACGGCGAGGTCTCCGAGACCGTCGCCGTCGACTGCCCCGGTAGGCACGGTCGCCGTGGCGATGATCCGGCCATTGACGACCACACATGCCTTGGTGCCGCTGCCTCCTATGTCGACGCCGACCGTCATGCCGCTCACCAAACCACCCCGAGCTCGCTGGAGAGAACTAGCCCGGCGGCGCCCCGGATCACGGCATCACTCTCGGCCGAGGCATACCTGACCCGGATCTGATCGGTGTTGACCGGCAGGACCCGGCTCCGAATCTCTTCCTCGACGCCGACCCGGTAGCCCTCACTGAGCGAAGTGACCTCGCCCCAGAGGACGATCTCGCCGACGGCGAGGAGGGCCACCATCGGGGCCAGCCCCCGTCCCAGGGCCACGGCAGCAGAGCGGATCGCCCCTTCCGCACTCGGATCCGCTGCGAGTTCGCCGATTCTCTCGTGGCTGAGGCCCTGGTCTCCGCCGACGGAGCCGAGGAGGGCTGACATCGAAGCCTCGGTCTCCAGACACCCAGTGTTCCCACAGGAGCACCGTTGGCCCCCATCGCCGAACCGGACGTGACCGATCTCCCCGGTCGCGGCGTTGTCCCCGCGGTAGAGATGCCCGTCGAGGACGAAGCCGGTGCCGACCCCTCGCCCCACCCTGACCAGTGCCAGGGAGGTGACCCTCGGTGCATGAACGCTGTACTCGTGGAGGGCAGCGGCGTGGGCGTCGTTGATGACATGAACCGGGGCGTCGGTCGCCTCGCTCACGAATGCGGTGAGGGCGGCCTGCTGCCAGTCGAGGTTGGCCGAGGTCACCAACCCGTTGGCGGAGTCGACCACGCCAGGCGTGCCGATGCCGACCCCGAGAAGCGGTGATGTGCTCAGGGCGGCGAGATCCCTCACCAGATCCCGGGCCGCACGGAGACCCGCCTCGCCGATCGCTCCCGGCACCAACCGTGTCAACACGATCTCACCAGAGAGATCGAGTAGTGCTCCCTGAAACTCGGGGGAGGACAGGTCGAGAGCGATGATCGATCGTCCAGCCGGGTTGGGGGCGAGAAGGGTCGGCGGCTTGCCGCCGGCCGATGGGCCGGTCCCGACCTCTGCCACCAGCCCGAGCTCCAGCAATTCGTCAACGAGGTCCGAGGCGGTGGCGGGTGTCAACCGTGAGGCTCGAGCGACGTCGGCCCTGGAGGTCGGAGAGTCGGTGTAGACCAGCTGGAGGGCGAGACGGAGATTGTTGAGCCGGGTCTGGCCACGGGTCGCCTTGGATCTGGTTGACAGCGGGGTGAGACCAGATCCGGGGTTGGGTTTGGTATCGGTCATACCGTCCGAACTCTGAATGTTTATTAAACATACAAAGTCGATAGGTTGGATGTCAACCCGTTTCTCGACGATCGTCGGTTGTTCAGGGCCCGGGCTTGGGGCAGCCGACCCCGTTATTGGCACGACCGGCTCGACCTATGGGCAGATGTGGACTACCGGATGATCGCATTGGCGCCACGGGCAAGCGCCGAGTGCCTGATCCGATCGGTCACGCGACGAAGCCCCACAGCCCCGGGCTCGTTCGCGCTCACGGGCGCGGAGAGCTGGTTGCGTCAGTCGTTCAGCGGGCGACGATCTGCCCCCTGATACCGGAACCGGCAAAGACGTCGCTTCCGTCTCAACCGCATCGCGCGCCGCGCGCGAGAGTCGGCGCCCTGTCTGGATCGTCACCGTGTCCTGCGAACGCCGCCACGTCCCGGCGATCTCCCCCTCGACGAGGACGGCGCCCGGCCAGACGCGAGGCGTCCAGAGCGCACGGCGACGATCGGCACACGATGGCCTACGTGGGCGGCGTGCAGACGGCTTGGGCGCCTGACGGATTCAGTCGACGTGGCGAGGTCGGCTAGGTCGTCCAGGCAACAGTTACCTCGCTAAGGGCTTCGACCTCCGTGGCTGTCAGCGAGAGCGAGAGCGCGCGTGCGTTGTCCGTTGCCTGCTTGCCGTTCTTTGCGCCGGGGACAGGCCGAGCCAACCAACGAAATCCCGGTGGCGCGGATCCCTTCAGCCCTGGCATCCGACATGCCGGGTGATGCCGGACCGTGGTCGTGGCAGTGGCTCAGCAGGGTGGGAGAGACGATGGTGTAGACCATACGACTCATCGTCAGACCTCGCAGAAGGAATCTCGTCCACACCCTCACTCATCCACAAGACGGCAGATCCGGAGCCGGGTGTTTAGAAGTTGCCACCGATTCACGTCAAGGTCAGGTCGCGTCGTGGCCAAACCCGGCGGTTGCCCTTTGATGATGTGCCTCTGACTCCGTCAGTCGACGGCTCCACCCGGTACCTGCAGGGATACCGCTGGGCTGGTCGTTGGCGTGGTCCGGCCCGATCATCTACCAGATGGCTCCTACGACCTCCACGTGCGCCGAGCATGGTCGTGTTCGTAGTCCTCCCTCTGCTCTCCGCCCAGCCGCAGTGATGGCCTTCCATGGTGGGGGCTCCTTCCGATCCGGGGGAACGCTATGAGACCACCACGCGCTGATGGATCTCTCTGGTCAGTTGATTGACCTGCTCCGTCAGCCGGGTGTTGGCTTCCAAAAGCTCCTGCATTCTCGCCGTTTGCTGGATGGCGATCTCTTGACGTTCGACCGAGGCCTGAGCCAACACCTCTCGGTGGTTGGCGTCTGATTCGCTCATCGCCT
>Ga0326597_10014525_pt1 | contig 10324 bp, 8 predicted proteins | sample RVTome_12_FD_203789 | JGI IMG/M metagenome (GOLD analysis project Ga0326597, IMG submission 203789) | Soil microbial communities from uranium-contaminated site in the Upper Colorado River Basin, Wyoming, United States - RVT100D185 | ecosystem: Environmental > Terrestrial > Soil > Contaminated >...
GCGGCTGAGGTGAATTGATCCAGAATCGATTGACGAAGCGCGGTCAATCCTGGCGTTGCACCATACTGCAACATCGCGCGAGCTTCGGCATCGTCGCCGAGCAGTTCGGACATCACATCGCGGACGACTGCGACCGGGAGTGTCTGCCCGTCGACGAAACCCGCTGCCAGCGAAATCAACCCAGGATTGTCGAGCGCCCGCGCCATTAACTCGCTAATTGGCTGCCCTTCTGCCAGAGTCGCTCGGCGGCTGGGAAGGTACGGCGAAATGGCAATGGACTCGTCCAACAGAGCAATCTCCTTGGGCGTGGATTTGGTAGAATAGAAAAACAAGTAAAGATGGGTCAAGACGAAGATCGTACTTTCCGCACTTCTCGGACACAATCCGTTGTGCATGCATACTGACGCTATCGCAAGCGGTAGGCGCGAAGCCGTATTCTTCCGTCAATCTCGATACAGTAATTCACCCCTCACATGGAAACTTATTCTACAGATTGCGCAAGCATCAGAGCGATTGCACATCCTGTTGTGGTCAAATTCCGAAATAAATCGCGCGAGAAGTGCGGAAAGCCCGGAAGATCGCTCGCCATTTGTCGATTACCTTGTGGAATTGTACAGGCGTTACGCATTTGGGTCCAAGTGAGAAACCTGCGTCGAGCGAGCGCCTATAATCATCACATGACCACGCAGCAACGACAATTAGGTCAGCGACAAAGTTCACCGAGCCGCATCTCAGTCGTTCGGGCGGCCTGCGGACGTGCCGCGGATCTGCTCTTTCCGCCAAACTGCGTCCTGTGTGCGATCCCGCTGGGGTCCGACGATCGCCGGGTTATTGGGATTCATCTGTGCAATCGGTGCATCAGCGACCTGACGACGTCCGATTCGCTGCCGTGTAAGCGATGTGCCCGTCCACTGCCCAAAGGGAGACAGGGCGACTCCAGCGGCTGTCCGAATTGCCGAGGCAAGCGGGTTCACTTTGATCGAACGCACGCGCTTGGTGTCTACGGTGGCATGCTCCGCGACGGAATACTCCAAATGAAGCAGGCAACCGGCGAATCGCTGACGCTGGCGATGGGGCATTTGTTGGGCGAGCATCTGTCGCGGAACATCGCAGACGCTCCCAGCCACATCGTTTCAGTCCCGACACATTGGACGCGACGCCTGGGGCGGAAAGTGAATTGCCCCGAGATTCTGCTCGAGTCGGTGGCCACGCGACTCGGTCTCCGCGGCTGCCCGCGGCTGCTTCGCTGTCGACGTAAGACTAATAAGCAAGGTACTTTACTGCCACGCGAGCGGCTTGCGAATGTACGCGGAGCCTATCGAGTATCTGCGGGCTACGTTATTACTGGTGCCAAGGTGTTGCTGGTCGACGATGTCATGACAACTGGAGCGACCGCCAACGAGATCGCCAAAATCCTTCGGCGAGCCGGCGCGGCGAGCGTCGAAGTTGCCGTTGTGGCGCGTGGAGTCGGATTTGACAGTTGAGCGGCCTTCCCGCGTTGGCCCTCAGCTCCAACAATGGCAGTGGGCTAGTCGCTGTCGGTGAAACACGGCCTGCGTAGTAGTTAGTTCCGGTTAGCGGCCTTGGATGATATTGGATGGATACTTCTCACGAAAGCCCTGAAACAAAACAGAAGCCGCATCGACCATTCCGTCGCGCGCTGTTGCGTGGGCTCGCGATCCTGATGCCACCGTTGCTGACGATCGCCCTGTTCATCTGGGCCTGGTCGGTGATCGAGACCTCCGTACTGCATCCCGCCGAGAATATAGCGAGTAACTTGATCGCGTTTTGGAGCGGTAAGAACGTCGACCAACTTCCGCCGGGGGCCAAAGCGGTGTTGGATGGTGGAAACATAGTCTCCTATAAGCTGGGTAACCGGGAGTATTTTGAAAGCGATCCTGGCGTATGGAGAGGTTACTACACGGACGATTACATTCGCAATGAGATTCTACGTCGCGAGCTGGTCTTACCCCTGTTCATTGCCGTGTTCCTCCTCGTCTCGTCCATGCTGGGTAGATTCGTTGCAGTCGGCGTCGGGCGAATGCTGGTGAACTGGTTTGATGTTTTAATCCAGCGGCTCCCGTTGGTCAGCAACGTCTACGGCTCGGTCAAGCAAGTCACGGATTTCGTGCTGACCGAACGCGAGATTGAATTCAACCGCGTGGTCGCCGTCGAATATCCTCGCAAAGGGATCTGGTCGATCGGCTTTGTCACGGGCGAGAGTCTGGCCGACATCCGAGCGGCGGCGAATGAACCGGTGTTGAGCGTGCTGATGCCAACTTCACCGATGCCGGTCACTGGCTTTACAATCACGGTCATGAAAAGCGAAGCGGTTGATTTGAATATCACCGTCGATCAGGCCATTCAGTTCATCGTCAGCTGCGGAGTTGTTGTTCCAAAACAGCAGCAAAGAAGTGCCGAAACCGAAAGAATCAGTAACAACGTCTCCGCGGCGATTGCCCAGCACGGTGGCGGTAACGGGTCAAGCGGAAATGGAACAAGTGCCGACCAGCGGACCGACAGCCTCGAAGCTTCCAGCTGACACCACGATCCGCCTTGGCACTCGAGCTAGTGCCCTCGCGCGCTGGCAAGCCGAATGGGTCGCCGCCCGCTTGACCGAACTCGGTGCATCCGTCGAACTGGTCTTCATCAAGACCAGCGGTGACGGCACAACAACGCCAATTACCGAGAGCGGCAGCCAAGGCGTTTTCACGAAAGAGATCCAACGAGCCCTGTTGGACGGGCGAGTTGATCTGGCGGTTCATAGCTTGAAAGACCTCCCAACGGAACGAATCGACGGCTTAGGTTTGGCCGCGGTTCCACAACGCGAAAGTCCGTGCGACGCCTTTATCTCCAACCACACGACAGCCATCGAGCAGCTACCCAGTGGCTCGCGGGTTGGCACCGGCAGTCGGCGCCGCCAATCGCAGTTGCTGCATGCACGTCCGGATTTGACAGTCCTCGATATTCGCGGCAATGTCGAAACTCGGGTACAGAAGCTCGATGCTGGCGAGTACGACGCAATCATTCTCGCGGAAGCAGGCCTGAAGCGTCTTGGACTGGCTGATCGCGTCACTCAGCTTCTTTCACCGACCACCATGGTTCCTGCTGTTGGACAAGGAGCACTCGGTCTGGAAACTCGTGAAGACGACCAAGCGACAATCGCGGTCGTGAAGCAGTTGGACGATGCGGACACACACGCTTGTGTGTTGGCCGAGCGAACGTTGTTAGCAGCGCTGCGTGGTGGCTGTCTGGCACCAGTCGGTGCCTGGGGGCGAGTCGCTGACGGCAAACTGCATCTTGATGCCGTGGTCCTCAGCGCGGACGGTGCCACGCGACTTGCGGCGAGTGTTTCCGGAGACGTCGGTTCCGCCATCACGCTCGGTGAATATGCGGCCCGCCAGCTGATCGAACAAGGTGCTGCCGAATTGATCGCCGGTTCACGCGAAGGCTAGAGCGGTTCTAATTTGTCCGTAGCGGACGTCACAAGAGTTCCGAATCGAGATGGCTGAACTCTTGCGAGTCCAGCTACGGCGGACACGCTACAACTATCCGAGAACCGAACTAATCTGCCAGCTCCTCGACACTACTTGTTGCATTTTCGCAACATTTTTTCTTGACGGCTCGTTTGTGCGACCTACGTTTCGATAGTGCGACGAGGCCGCCGTGGCGAAACCGCGTCGGCACATTGCGACGAATCGGAAGAATCATAACCCGAGCGGATGTCGAGTCAAAATGGTTGACGAAGCCCTCACACAACCTGCCGAAGCACCCATCGCCTTCGATCCTCCCAGGCGTATCTTGGTTGTGGATGATGACGAGGACCAGTTGGCGGCCCTCTTGTATCGCCTGCAAAAGCTCGGGTACGAGGCCGCTTCAGCGAGTTCGGGCCAACAGGCAATCGAATCTGCAGCCTCAGTCGTCCCGGATCTCGTGCTGCTGGATCTCTGCCTGCCGGACGCTGATGGATTCGATGTCTGCGAACAACTTGGCGACTCGGCCGCTACTTGTGGTGTCCCCGTCATCATTCTGAGCGGCATGGAGACCGACGATATCGTTCGCCGAGCCCGCAACGCAGGCTGCGCATATTACCTTCGTAAACCGTATGATCCGAACGTTTTGCTGACGTTAATCCAAAACGCTTTGGAATCCGCCCAGGATCTGGATTGGTAGATCACCTCCCGTCGGCAGCTCGGTGGCGGTACAGTTTGGCGATCCACATAGTAACCCGACGCGTAAGCGAGGACGAAACGCGTTGCCTCGCTTACGCGTCGGGTTACGAAGATTCACGGATGTCGCCAAACTGTACGACTACCGGCAGCTCGCCGCCCTTGCCAGCTTCCGATTCCATCTGCTAACCTGTGTAGCTGCGCTGGATTGGTAGGTTAGTCATCGGCGCGTTAGCCCCTAGTTGAAATCATCGGGAGCCCGAAGTGGGAACGAAGAAAACAGGAAAAGGACGACGCAAGGTTGGCCGCAAGAAGCGTCGCATGCGGGCGAAAATCCGCCATCGTAAGCGATAGCCAGAATCGACTTGCCTCTCTCCAACCTTTGCCGCGTCGAATGCTTCGACGTCGCGTCTCCTGCGCAGTATCGCCCGTGAGGGATGCCGTTAGCCTTTCAAGCCTGTCGTCGCGATCCCCTGCAGAAACGTGCGCTGCGTCAAGAAGAACAGCACCACGATCGGCAACGTGAACAGCGTTGCCGCGGCCAGCAACAAGTGCGTTTGATCCGAGTAGGAACTCACAAACTGCTCTAGGCCGTAGGCCAGCGGAAACTTGTCTGGATCGCTCAAGTACAGCAGTGGACCGCTGAAGTCATTCCAGGACGCAATAAACTGAAAGAGGGCCACCGTCGTCAGAGCTGGCGTACTCAGCGGCATGATAATCCGCCAGAAGATTCCCCAATCGCCGAGTCCATCCAACCGGCCTGCTTCGCTAAGTTCTTCGGGGATCGTCAGAAAGAATTGCCTTAAGAGAAAGATGAAAAAGGCGTCGCCGAGAAAGGTGGGTGCCACCAGCGCCGCCAGCGAGTTGTACAGGCCAAGCTCGCGAAGCAGGAGAAACCGCGGGATCATCGTCACGTGCCACGGCAGTAACATCGTCGCGATCAAGACGCCAAACAACACGTTGCTGCCTCGCCAGCGGACACGAGCGAATCCATACGCGACGAGCGAACAAGACAGAACGCTCCCCACGACACTTCCCCCGGCCAGCAGCAACGTATTCCGCAGGTAACGCAGGTATGGCATCGCTCGGACGGCTTCGACGTAGTTACTCCATTGCCATTCTCGCGGCAGGAATGCGTAGGGATCTTCGACCAACTGCGTCGAGGGCTTGAGTGAGGAGAGCACCATCCACAGCAGTGGAAACGCAAAAATCACCGCCGAAATGACGAGCATCGCATGCGCCAGCGGATGCGGTTTGTTGCGGCTCATTTACTTTCTCGCGAGGAGGTGCGATCCAGGTGAGCCTTAATCTTGGCAGCTGCATGTTCGAGCAGTCGTTTCGCGTCCGCAGCTTCCTGGACGTACATCGCGGTTGCCGCGGTGTCGTTGACCGTGCGTTGAAAGTACGCGGCTCCCGGAATCACCGGCGTCGGGATCTGGTTCGGCTCGGCTGCCAGTTCGACGAACGTTGCAAAGAGTGGTTCGCGCCGTAAGTATTCTCGAAACGTGGGGTCATTTGCGACCGCAGTCGAAACTGGAATCCAGCCGCCGGCGACGCAAGCCCGTGCGGCATTCGCCTCGTTGCCGCCGAAACCGCTCCAGAACTTCATAAACTCCCAAGCCCCTTCTCGATTCTTCGCGCCGCGCGGCACCAGAAAGAAGTTCCCGTTAACCCACCCGGCTCGCGGACGGCCGGCGGGCGGAGCCGGCAGCGGGCACGCACCGAACTCGATCACTGGTTCCCCCGCGCGACGTTGTTCTGCTTGCCTGGCGACGATGTCACGCACTCGCCACTGACCGTCCATCAACATGGTGTAGCGTCCCGCCAACAGTGGGAACGTCTTACCGGGTAACGACTGATCGCCTTGTCGAAAAGCCGCGACTTCGGTGGCTCCGTAACGATCGCGGTAGCTGACCATCCACTCTAGCGCCTCGACAATCGGCCGGCTTGCGAGCGTAACTTCGCCGGTTTCGTCATCGTAGAAGTCACCTCCAAAGACGATGCCCCACGCCCAGAGACGTCGTGCGTCGGGCAGATAGCCGAATCGCTCGACGCGACCCGTCGGGCCAATCACGGTCGTCTCGGCGGCGATCTCGTCCAATTCGTCAATCGACTTTGGAGGTTGCAGCCCACGTTGATCGAGAGCCGTCTTGTTGTAATAGAGTGCCCGGATATCGAGTCCATTACACAGGGCATACATTCTGCCGCGATAGGTTCCCAAGCGACGCGCCGCCGGAACCAACCATTTCTGCAACGCGTCGATTTCTGCAACATTCGCGACTTCGTCCAGCGGCAACAGCGCTCCGCGCGCGGCCCAGTCGGCCATAATCGGATCATCCTGATTGATCACATCCGGGGGATCGCCGCCAGTGATTGCCATAAACAACTTCATGTCCAGGTTATTGCCAGGCATGGCGATGGCGCGGACAAAATGTTCGTCCTGGCTGCCGTTGAAGCGGTCGACAAGGGCCTCGACCACCTGCCGATCTTCTCCGCCCCAGAAATGCCAAAACACCACCTCACGCCGATTCACGGGCACGACGTTGCGAAGGTCGGGTCGCTCACTCCACGAACTCACCACGACACCCAACGACAGCAGCAAGAGACAGAACAAGAGGAGTCGCGGCAACTTCAACGGCCTGCTCCTTGGTAATGGACCCAGTGTCTCGATGTGCGGAAGAGCAAGGCCGTCGCAATCAGCAGAAACACGAACAACAGCCACGACATTGCCGACGCGTATCCCATGTCCAAGTCTTGAAATGCGGACAGGAACAAATGCAGCGAGAGCATCAGTGACCAAGACGCCGGCTCGCCAGTTCCTTCGCTGACGATGTAGACTTGCGTGAAAGCCTGCACGGACTGGATCATTCCCATCACCAAATTGAAGAAGATCACCGGCGAAAGCATAGGGACCGTGACGTGCCAAAACCGGCGCACGCGACCCGCCCCGTCTAACTCGGCCGCCTCATAAAGCTGCATCGGAATGTCGCTAATCGCCGCCAAGTAAATCACCATGAAGTTGCCCACGCCCCAAAGACTCATCAGCACTAAAGCGTCTTTCGATCCGAAATCAAGCCAGTCCGGCGGCGTCATCGCTTCGGTTGCGCCTTTGAACCACAACTGCCTCGGCAGCGAAACGTTCTCGATCATGCGATTCACAATTCCGTCACGTGGATCGAGCAACCAGATCCACAGGGCCGATGACGCGACGACTGGAACGACGGACGGCAGGAAGAACAAAGTTCGATAGACAGCCTGTCCTCGCACGTTCCAAGAGAGCGCCGTCGCGAGTCCCACTCCTAAGGCGATCGAGAGTGGAACCGACAACAAGGCGAAATAGCTGGTGTTCCAGATCGCTTTTCCGAAGCCTGCTCCGGAGACGATCTCGGATGCCAACCGCTGGTAGTGCTGCGTGCCGATGAACTCGGGCGGCGAGAGCAAGTCGTAGCGACAAAAGCTCCAATACAACGAGGCCGCAAAAGGATAGACGCACAACAGTCCCAATCCAATCAGCCAGGGGCTGACGAATGCGATTCCTGCTAGGTTGCGGCGGAAATTGGCTGACAAATCCGGAATCCTCTTGCGCGGGGCGACCCCTACGATGGCCTTCCAAGGCCGTCGTGAAGCAATCGTGAAGCAATCGTGAAGCAATCGTGAAGCAATTGACGGCCTTGGAAGTCCATCGTACAAAAGCGGCTCGGCGACGCGAAGGTGGCGAAGCGTCCGTTCGCATTGGCCCGCTTTTCCTTAATTGCTATACATCCGGAACTTACGTCGTCGCGGCTGGGACGGAGTTCGGCCAAGCGTGCTAGAATTCCGAGAGAAGATCTCTTACCCGTACCTGGAGTCCATGAAGAAAATCCCGTTGCCGAAAACACGCCGTCGATTCGAGGCGGCGCGAGATGAGAACGGCGTGCCGCACGTTCGCGCGGCGACGTGGTTAGACGCTCTCTTCGGGCTCGGCTATATGCACGCGACCGATCGTCCGACGCAGCTGCTCTTTTCGCGCAGCGTGGCGAGCGGTCGGGCGGCGGAAGAGATATCGAATACGCCAGAGCTGCTCGAAACCGATCGCTTCTTTCGGCGGATTGGCTTGAGCCGCGATCTGGAGACAGAAGTCCGGTCGCTTGAAGACCGGATCTTTACGCAGCTGACCGCCTACTGCGAGGGAGTCAACGACGGGCTCAAAGGGTCGGGACGTTCGTTGCCGATGTGGGCGACTGGGTTTCAACCGCAGCCCTGGAATCAACAGTCCGTCTTGCTCATCGGCAAACTCCTTAGCTTCGGAGGTCTGGCCGTCAGTCAGATGCAGAACGAACGACTGCTGATCGAATTGATTCACGCAGGCGTCAACGACGAATCGCTTCGCGAGTTGTTCGCACCGAGGTTGGACAACGTGGACTTCGCCATGATACGTCAGATCAAAATGGCGAATCAGCTCTCGAATGACGCGCTTGAGTTGATTACCGATCTCCCGCGACTTGCTGGCAGCAACGCCTGGGCGGTCAGTCCCAAACGAAGTGCCACTGGGCACGCGCTGCTCGCTTCCGATCCGCATTTGGAGATCAACCGATTGCCGGCGATTTGGTACGAAGCGGTGTTGGAGTGGGACAATCAATATGTGATGGGAGCGTCGCTGCCTGGCTGCCCGCTGTTTGCCGTGGCACGCACCGAGCGACTTGCCTGGGGCGTCACTTACATGAAGGGGGACACGGTCGACTACTTCGTTGAAGATTGTCGTCCTGGCGGCGAGACCGGTTGGCAGTATCGACGCGGCGACGATTGGCACGATTTCGAGTTGCGCGAAGAAAGGTTGCTCCGTAAAGGGACGGAGGAATCAACATTCAGAGTCTACGAGAGTCCGCAAGGCGTTATCGACGGTGATCTTGACGAGACTCGCGAGGGCCTGCATCTCGCTATCTCTTGGAGCGGAATGCGCGAAGGGAACGGCACCGCGATTTCCGCTTGGCTTGACGTGATTGCATCCAAGAATGCAAAAGCCGCGATGCGAGTCGCTCGCGACTGTGCCCAACCAACGCTTTGTTGGGTCTTCGCTGATACGGACGGACACATTGGCTTGCAAAGTTGCGGGCGTTTTCCGAAACGGGGTAGCGGTCAGATCGGGTTGGCCCCAATCCCCGCTTGGGACGAAGCGAATCATTGGCAGGGTTGGATCGCGGGTGAGCTGCTTCCGAATGTCTACGATCCGCCCGAGGGCTTCGTGGCGACAGCCAACGAAGAACAGAATCCGCACGGTCTGCCGATGCTTGTGACTCAACCGCTGAACGATTATCGCAAACGTCGGATCTGCGAGCGACTGGCGGAACTGCCCCAAGCAACACTCGACGATATGCAGGGACTGCAGTACGACTTGATCAGCCTGCAAGCTCGCGATTTGCTGTCTGTGTTCTTACCGCATCTGCCAAACGGGCGAGTCAAAGCAGCTCTGTCGAATTGGGATTATTCGTACGCCCCAGACAGCAAAGAAGCCTCGTTATTCCTGAAGCTTTATCGGAACGTGATTGTGGAAGTGCTGGGACACGAGCAAGGCATCGGCTGGCGTCGGATGCTCTACATTTGCACGCGAGCCGGTTATTCGATGATGGTTCTTGCCGCGGCGGATCGGATGCTGAAACGGGGCGAATCGATCTGGTGGCGGGGGCGCGATAAAGGGGAATTGATTCGACGAGCCGCTGAGCGGACCGAAAACGAGCCCGCTCAACCGTGGTCGAACGTGAATAACTTCCACTTCACCGATCGCTTCTTCGGCAATCATCAAGTCGGTCGCATGCTCGGCTATAACAGCCGCCGATACCCGATGGCTGGCAACCATGCGACCCCTTTCCAAGGCCACGTCCTGCAAACGGCAACTCGCGAATCCACGTTTGCTCCTTCCTATCACTTCGTCACGGATCTCGGCACCGACCAGGCATGGACCAACCTGCCGGGCGGCCCCAGCGAAAGCCGCTTCTCGAAACACTACAAGAGCGACGTCGCGAGATGGTTGGCGGGAGAGTACAAGAGCCTGACATCTCGTCCGCAGGCCGACTGATGCAATTAAAGCCAGGATCGAAAGCGGTTGACTTTCGGCGCGGCGTCACACCCGGATTATTCATCAGCCGCTTGGCGATAGCCTGCGGTTCTCGTGAACTTCG
>Ga0326597_10014526_pt1 | contig 10323 bp, 3 predicted proteins | sample RVTome_12_FD_203789 | JGI IMG/M metagenome (GOLD analysis project Ga0326597, IMG submission 203789) | Soil microbial communities from uranium-contaminated site in the Upper Colorado River Basin, Wyoming, United States - RVT100D185 | ecosystem: Environmental > Terrestrial > Soil > Contaminated >...
TCCCGGACGCCACGTCCCTGCCGTTGGCGTTCTTCAGGTCCCAGCGCGCGAAGTCCCGTTGTCGGCCGGGCAGATTCTCGTCGTGGTCGAGGTCGGCGACGAGGTCGCCGGAAACGGTGTAGATCCGGATCCGGGCCCGTGACGGAAGGTTGATGAAATGGACCTCGTGGCCGCCGGCCTGGTCCCAGGCCTCGTGGGCCCGGTAGGGATTCGGCACCACCGCCACCTGTTGCAGGGTGGCGGTCGGGCCCGCCGTGGGTTCGATCGGGTCGGCGAACGGTTTCGCCGCCGTCCCGTTGCTCACGTTGAGCGCCTTGTGGTTGAGGTTGATCATCGGACAGGTGGAAGAATCCCCGGGCGTCGCGCAGCGCGCGTAGGTGTCGAAGGTGTCGCGGCCGGCCACGTAGAGGTCCTCGTAGAGATTGTCGGTGGTGTTGCGCGCCTCGTAGGTCACCGCGTACCAGGTGAGGAATCCGTCGTGAGGACCCGGCGGAGGAATGAGCTTGAAGATCGAGTCGCCGACCGTCAGACAACGCCCGACGATGTCCACCCGGCGGCAGACCTTGACCCAGGCCCCGTTCGAATCGGGGTCGATGAACGTGACGACGCTGTCGTGGACCACCTGGCCCAGGCACTTGAACTGAAGAGTGGCGGTGTCCACCACCGAGAAGTTCCAGGTGCGCTCGTCCCCCGCATTGCGGGAGAAGCGGCGGATGAGCATCATCTGCGAGGTGTCGGGGTTGCTGGTCGCGCGATAGATGCGGTAGCCGCCGAAGTCGCGCCGGGCCTCGGCGCGCCGGTCACGCAGGAAGCGCACCGTGATCGCGCGCGATCTCTCCCGGATGCTGTCCGCCAGCGGCGCCTTGAAGCTCCCGACGCAGCGATTCGGCCGGTAGATGCTGCTGTCCTGGTAGACCCCCGGATAGGCCCACACCGGGATGCGCGGGAAGGCGCTCGCGCCCGCTGCGGACGCGGAACCCGGGGCGCCGACCCCGAGGGCCAGCGCCAGGATGGCCAGCAGAAAGACGGTTCGCGCGCGCCGGGACCGACCGAACGATGCCATGCGGCTACTCCCTGGGGTTCCGAGTGAGCGGGATGGGCGATGCCGGTGTGCGCGCCGGCGCCGCGGCCGGCGCGGGCGGAGTCCACGCCGGCGGCTTGCCGATCGCACTCGCCGCCCGGGCGGGCCCGGGTGCGGCCCGGCGGGGGATATTCCAGTAGTTGCCGAGCACGAAGTCCACGAGCTTCTGGCAATCCTGCCGGCTGAAGATCCACAGGCTGAACCCGGTGAAGACGAACGGCACGTTGTCCTGCCCGTGGTAGATCGTCATGCACGGATTCTGGCCCACGAGTCGCCCGCTGGAATCGAAGACCTCGCGCGGCATGATGAGGCCGGTCGCCTTGTACAGCGTGTCGAGCGTCGCCCCCAGCGTCTCGCGGTCGGGATCCGGGTTGAGGTCCTCGAGGATGCGGTTCTCGAGCGACAGGTACTCGACGTCGAACACGCTTTGGTAGAACACGCCGCTGGACTGGCCGCTGCGTCCGGGCGTCGGGAAGACGTCCCCGAGAGCCGCCGACTTGTTCCGCATCTGGGCGGGCAACAGCGCGTAGTTCGGCGCACCCGGCCACCCACCCACCGCACTCGGCGACGTCCTGATCTGGATCGCGCCGCGCTGGGCCTTGATCTCGGAGCGCCAGTGGGCGAGGTCGTACATCATGCGCCCCGGCACCAGCTCGCCGAGGGTGTTCGACCAGGTCACGCCGCCGATGTCGTTGGTGGGCCTGTTCCACGGAACCAGGCTCGCGTAGGCACCACCGCCGCCCGCCAGCCAGACCAGGCCGCCCTGCTTCACGTAGGCCGCCAGGGTATTGACCCTGCCGGGACCGCTCATGTAGCGGAGCGCGCTGATGGGGTTGGTGGGGTCGTTCCCGGGCTTGCTGTTGATCGCCCCCTGCGCGTCGGTGATCCACACCACGTGCTGGTAGCGCCCCAGGACCGCCAGGCGGACCGCGATGTCGGTCTGTCCGATCTGGGTGCCGATGGTGTCGAAGACGTAGGGCGCGAACAGGCCCGCGGGGCTGATCGCGCCGGCCGAGACACACCGCCACGGCACATTGCCGATCGCGAACAGGAAGGTGTCGAGCTCGGCCGTGGTCGGCCAGATCCCCTTGGGCAGCTCCACGCAGTTGCCGGAGATCCGCTGGTCGGTCAGCAGGCGAGTGTCGTTCACGACGGCGAGCGGGCGCTCGAAGGTCGCGCGCACCACGGGGAAGCGCACGATGCCGAGGCTGCGCAGGCCGTTGTTGTCGATCGCCTCGACGTAGAAGCGGTGCTCCTTGGTCTCGGGAATGTACTCGGGTTTCAGGCAGGCCCGCGTGGTGAGCAGGCTCGGGGAGCTCCAGTGCGAGAGGTCGGTTTCCTCGTTGCTGCGCTCTTTGTTGTCGCCGACGTCGGCGATGTCGAGAGCCCAGCGGTAGGCGATGATGTCGGCGCCCGGCGGGGCCACCGCCTCCCAGTTGAAGCACACTTCCTCGCCCGCGGGCACCTCGACGAAGATCTCGCGGGCCGGGTCGGTGCTGTAGCCGCCGCTCGCATAGGTGTAGTCGAAGAATTCGTTGAACATGCGGATCGTGGGACCGAGCGATCCGGCGAGCCCCACCTGGAAGCGCAGCATGTTCGAGTTGAGGCTGAAGATGGGCGTATAGGCCCCGGCCTCGTCGAAGCCCATCACGACGAACAGGTACTGCTGGTTGGGCGTGAGGTTGGTGAACTGGACCTGGGTGGTTTCGGGACTGGTCGCGATCCAGCCGTCGGCGGGCGAGAAGTCCGGAGCGAACTTGAGCAGCGAGTCCGGGTACTGGATCGCCTGATCGAACGTGACGCCCTTCCTGTTGTACGCGGGGCCGATCAGGAGATACCGGTACTGAACCGGCTTCTGGGTGAACTGCCCGTCGGCGTCGGTCCCGGTCCAGGAGATGCGCACCGCCGGGGTGACGAATGCCCGGGTGAGCGAGTTCGGCCGCGGGGAGGTGATCTGTGTGGTGGGCGCCACGGTGTACGAGAAGAAGGCGCGCGTCGCCACCTCGGAGCTGTCCCCCCTGTCGTCCACGGCGCGCACGGCGAAGACGTGGAAATCGATGGCATTCGCGTTCCGCGTCGTCGAGTCCGGCCGCGTCGAGCGGAAGAACAGGATCGAGTCGTTCTTGGCCGTGGTCACCCACTGGATGGGCCGGCCGTCGGTCGGCGGGTCCACGGCGACGACGAAGTTCCGGACCCGTCCATCGGGGTCGTCGCCGACCCAGCTCATCCGGTACGCGTAGAACACCGGCGACTGCGTGTCCACCGGGGCGCTGGTCAGCCGCACCGTGGGCTTGAGGTTCGGGACCAGAATGTCCTTGATCTTCTTGGTGCAGCCTGCCCCGGCGAACGCCGCGAGGACAGCGGTCGCCAGGAGGATTCTCTGGCTCAGCCACTCGGACTTCATGGAGTCTTCTCCACTGCGGCGCGATCGGAACCCGGTCCCGGGGGCACCCAATTCGAGGACGTCGACGACGATGGCGGCGCGGGCGCCGTGACGTGAATGTCGTAGTTGATGCAACGCCCCTGCCCGGCGAGCAGCTCGCACTGCGGGCAGTCGCACACCTCGATGCGGATGGTCACGTTCGCGCTCACGACCTCGGGCGGGATCGGGTAGGAGAGCACCGTGTAGGATCCCGGGGTGCTGACCCGCTGGAGCGCCAAGGGGGCGATCGTGGTGTCGCGTCCCGCCGGGTTCAGGCCCCGGAACGAGATGCTGAAACGAATCAGCTTCGAAGTCGAGGGTCCGCCGACCCGGGTCGGTGGATTGTTGGGATTCACCGGATCCTCGTCATCCGCGGTGAGCCGGAAATCCACCGACCTCGTCGTCAGCACCTGGCCCTCGGTCGGACTGAAGTTGGGCGTCGCGGGGAGCAGTGCCGGGGACTTGTTGACGAAGAAGGTCATCACCTTCTTCTGGCGGAGATTCCGCTCCTGCTGCGTCCCCCCGCCGGACCCCAGGGGTGGGGGATCCACGAGCGTCGCGAGCGCGCGCGGGTCGGGCACCGTAAAATCGAGCCCGCCCACCACACGCCCGTCGCCGTCCTCCGCCCGCACCAGGGCGAAGGCGCGGCCCGACTGGGTCATCGACCAGTAGCTGCTGATGGTCGGAGCGCGGCGGGGATCGGTCGGGTCGAAGAGCGGGTAGAGCCCGGTGAACGAAGGCGTGCTGTAGGAGCCGGTCGGATCCACGGCGACGCCGATGAACGAGCGGAATCCCACCGGCGATCCATTGGACGGGCCGGCCTGCAGCACCGGCCAGGATTCGTTCACGATGGGATTGGGATCCACCGGAGAGACCTTGATGCGGTAGGGGGAGTCCTGATCGAACCCGCCGTTCTCCAACACCACCCAGGAGTTCAGGTGGACGGTATCGTTCTCGCTCCGCACGTAGATGCGGTTCTTGTATATCTCGAAGAAGGTCTTGCGCACCGGGCGGGCCGCGGGCAGCACTTGGACCGAGTCCCTGTGGAGCAGGCTGCCGGTGAGGGGCACGGTCCACTCCGTGGCGGTCGGCGGATACTCGAAGAACCGGTCCCGGCCCGTGTTGGTGTAGCCGAAGGCGCCGGGATCGGGCCCCGAGAACCACGTGTCGGGGGCGAGATTCATCCGGAAGCGCCGCGTGGTCTCGGTGGCGCCTCCCGCTTGGTCCACCGCTCGGAGCGTGAAGACCTTGTCGCCGGCGGTGACGGCGCCCGGCGGATAGACCTTCCCGTGGACCGAGGAATCCACCGGGACGAAATCCGTTTCGTCGAGCTTGTACTTGTATCCCGCGACGTAGGTCCCCTCGAGCCTGGGTTCTCCCCGCCAGCGGAACGTGAGCCGGCAGACGGAGGGGACGAAATCCGAGACCTCGGTCTGCAGGTTGAGGGTGTCGGTGATGGCGTAGGTCGTGTCCTTCGTGAACAGCGTTCCCCCGGGCGTCTGCCGGAAGACGTCGCCGTCGGCGAACGCCTCCAGGAGGACCCGGGGCGGGAACCGGTCGCGGGCCTCGAACACGAAGCGGGCGGGTGTCGGATCGGGCTTGCCGGCGTTGTCCACCGCGTAGATGAAGAACGCGTGCTGCCGTACGCCGCTCAACTCCGCCACGTTGAAGATGAAGGTCGAATCCGTGCGGGACGTGAAGCGGTAATCGCGCGCGCGGGGACCGGGAAGCGGCGGGATGCCGATGCCGGGAATCGGCGTCGCCACGGTCTCCACCACCGCCCAGTAGAATCCGGTGACCGCGCCGTCCTGATCCGCGCCCGCCCAGTAGAGGTGGAACCTCACCGGGATGTTGCCGATGATCGGCGGACTCGGCGGCTGTCCGGGGATGTCACGGATGGTGATCGTGTCCTGCGGGGCGGCGGTGATCCAGGTTTCGGGGGCCTGGTTCCGGTCGTCTGCCGGGGTCAGCGCCTGACGGCATCCGAACCCCAAACCCAAGGTACACAGACATACTACGAGCCCAGCACGCAAACGCATTCCAGCCCCCGGCACGCCCAGTCATGTGAAGGGAATGCAGTCAAGCTAGCAGGGGCCCCGGAGAGCGTCAAGACCCAAAACCCCTGATGCGAAGCATTCGCAGGCGCTTGCGCGTGGTACCCGGGGCCGGGAAGGCCCGCGCGCCGGGGCGACCCGGCACCATCCGGGCCTCCTCCGCGGGCGTGCTCCCCCCGCAGCCGGCCAAAGCCGGGCCGCTCCGGCCGGCACTCCCGTGCCCCGGCCGCGGCACGACAAAACGGGGGGTGGGGCCGAAGCCCCACCCCCCGTGGCACTGCGGATCGTCTAGTTCAGCACGACGATCTTGTTCAGGTTCTCGAAGTTGTTCGCGCGGCTCGAGATCCGCGCGAAGTAGACACCCCGCGGGACCTGCTTGCCGTGATCGTCTCTTCCGTCCCAGGTAACCGGATTCAGGCCCGCCTCGAACTGGCGCGAAGCGACCAGCCTGATCTGGCGACCGGCGACGTCGAAGACCTTGATCTCCACGAAGTCCTTCTTCGCGATGGAAAGCTGGATCAGTGCAGACCCGTTGACCACCGGGTTACCCAGCACCTTCGCGAAGTTGACGAACTGCGAGCCGTTGCCGTTGTTCGGAACGTCGAGCGTCACCGACGGAGCACCCGTAAGCGGGCAGATCGCGCCGAAGAGCTGGTTGAGCGTGTAGTAGAAGTACGCCACACGTCCGACCGTCGAGTTGCCGAACCGGCTGCGCAGGTTCTCGATATCCCATCCGTCCAGCAGAGCGATCCAGGGCCGTGCAACCGCCGAAGGCTTGACGACTCCGGACACGTACGCCCCGCCACCCGGCGCGTATTCGGAAGCCACCGTGGCCTCCAACAGGCCGGTGTTGACCGCGAGGATGTCGAGCGTCTGCAGACAGGTGTTGTTGATTCCATAGATGTCGCCGGCGGCGTTGATCGACGTCTTCGTGATCAGATCCACCGTCGCCGCCGAGTTGCCCGACGCCGTCAAGTAGCCCGGCGCGACCAACGTGGCACCCATGTAGTTCGTCATGAACGTGAACTGAGGCGACCCCGCGCCCGTTCCATCGCAGAACTCCGCGAAGCCGTCACCCTCGATCATGATGCCGCGCTTGGCGGACGGCGTGGCGCCGTTCAGGAACAGTTGGAGCATTCCGGTGTCATCCGACGACCGGTCGGCGAACGGACCCAGGATCCCCGAGTTCAGGTCGCCGGTCAGGATCAGGAGGACCTTGTAGTAGGCCTCGAGCATGTCCAGCGTCGGAGGATTCTTGGTGGTCTTGCCTTCCGCGAGGTTCGGGAAGACCGGGATGAACCCGAGGCGACCGCCGATCGAGGCCGCACCCGTCGTCAACGACTCGGACGCCTTCGTGCCGTACATGTCCCACGTGCTGCCGGCGGAGGCGTTCTTGTTGGCGATGAAGTAGGTCGGATCGTTGACGCTCGTGCCACCCGGCACTCCGCCGTAACCGTCGGAGGCACCGCGGGCGAGAGCGGACGTGGCGCCGATCGAGTCCGAAACAGCCTTCCAGACCCGCTCATTGCCACGGCGATCGTTCAGATCCACGTACAGCATGCACGCCATGCCGAGGCCGCCCTGGTTGAAGGCGGGATCCTTCCAGCGATCCGGCAGCACGCTGAATTCCTGCCACCGATGACCGTCCGACGAACCTTCCAGATTCTGCGGCGATACGCGGCCGGTGTCCGGAGCCATCGCGAACTGGTTGGGATCGGGATCGCCAAGGTCATGACGACGCAGGAAGTACTGGACGTGAGCACCCGGCGTCAGCAGACCGTCGGGGACCACCTTGGTGCCCTGGTAGGTCTGCGTCTGACCGTTGTAGCCCACTCCACTGGGATTGTTGGTCACCCACACCGGCGGGAAAGTACCGGAGCCGCAGGTGATGTTCGCGGCCACGGCTCCACCCGTCTCGTCGATCATGAAGCAGCGGTTGCGGGCGATCCCCAGCGAATTGCGCGGGCCCGGCGAACCGCCGAACACACCGACCTCGTCCTCGTGGTAGGTCCCTGCCCACTGTCCACCGGTGTTCGGGTTGCCGATGCCCTGGCCCTGAACCGGGAACAGGTTGCCGAACACGGTGTCGATTCGGGCGGTGTTCCAGACCAGCGAACTCCACCCGCTCGGCGCCGCGGCGTGAGCCGCGACCGCACCGCTGCTGGCGTACAAGCCCGGGCTCGCCATGTAGCTACCCCAGAACGAACCGTCGCCCGAGGTCGCAGCCGTGAGACCGGTCGGCAGCTGGCGCAGGCCACTGGCGGGATTGCCAATGGTCACGTAGTTGCCCACACCCGGCCGGATGCGGAAGGCCAGGTCCATGCGAACCGAGTCGCCCACCGCGCTGCACCAGAGCGAATCACCCGGCACGGTCGGACGGTTCAAGGTCCCGTCGGTCTGAGCTTGGTTGAGACCGATCTTGATCAGGGCCGACGTGGTGTCGAAAGCCGCCGTCCCAGGAAGACCGGGGGTCTCCGTAGCCGGGAACGAATCGTTCAGCCAGTTCCAGATCTCGATACCGATCGCAGCGGGCGTGCCGTCGACGATGGCCAGCGCCATGTTGTCGAAGTAGCACCCGTCGGTCGGGCCGCATCCGGTGGTGATGCCGAACCGGTAGCACTGGTTCAGCTTCTGCAGGAAGAGCCGCAGCGAGTCCGGCTGACCACTGGGATTCGACGTCTTGATCAGACCGTTGGTATTCGCCCCGTCGATGACCTGGAAGCACTGGATATCGGGGTTGAAGTAGAGGAAGCCGGGCAAGCACACTTCGCCCCAGGCCTGCTGGCCGCCGACGGGCTCGAACGGCTTGGCCGGATCCAGCGCCTGAGCGGCCGGATAACTCTGGAACCCGAACTGCCAAATGGCGCCGGTCGCGAACACGTCGAAGATGCCCGCGTACATCTCGTACCACGTGTAGTAGTCGTCCGTCGGAGAGGCTTCCTCCAACGTCAGGTTCCAGCCGTTCTTGACCTTCGACAGAGCCATGAGGTTGACGGTGGGTGAGATGATGCCCCACTCGCCCTCGCGCTCGGTCGGGATCAAGGCGCTGGACGCCGCCTCGTTCTCCTCGTGGATACCCGCGGAGATCACGGTCCCATCGAGGTTGCAGATGCGGTTCGGGCTGCCGACCGCACCGCACAGATCCTGGTACGGAAGGCCGGCCACGTCCTCGGTGTGGAAGTAGATCGCCGGCGGCTTGCCGGTGGACTTCCAGGCCGCAGTGGCCGCGACTCCGGTGTCGTTGTCGATCGAGCCCGCGGCTTCGAAGTCGCCCCAGGCGCCGGTCAGCTCGTAAGTGGCGTCATTGTTGGCGTCGACTTCGACGTTGTCCACCTGCGCCGCGCCCTTGCCGCCCGAGGAGTACGACGGACCTTCGTCGTCGAACCCGCGGTTGGTGTGGACACGGAACGCCAGACGGATCTTGCCACCGCCGGCCGCGCGGAAGTCATCCGCATCGGCGCCGCTCAGCGTCAGCACGACGCCGGTGCCGTTGTTGTCACCGGCCACGCCCATCAGCCAGCGGGCGTGGTTGCGCTGCACCACTTCACCCATCCAGCGACGCTGGGCGTCGTAGATGGCCTCGGTGGTCCCCAGCGAGGTCAGGAACGTCCCCTCCGCCGGCGCGCCCATGTAGACCTCGAACGAGTCGAGCGGAGCGTCGGTGTTGGCCGGGGTGCCGGCTTCGGCACTGATGAAGTTGGTGGTGACCTGGTTCTCGCTCAGCATGTCCCACAGGTGCCAGCCGGTGCGGGTCTTGTCGACCGCGTCCTTGGCCGTGGACATGCGGGTCTGGTAGTTGAACTTGACGTTCACCGGCGTATTGGCGGCAACGCCGGTCATGTCGATGTCCTTGTACAGGATCTGGTCCATCTGCGAGCCGTAGCCTGGGAAGGACCGGCTGTTCACGATCGTCAACGCGCCCTGACGCTGGTTGTAATCCAGCACCGTAGCGTTGAACGCGTTCCCGGTGATGGGATCGCCGACCGTGACGTCACCGTGCGAACGCAGACCCATCCACGCCGAGAAGCTGTCGTTGAGCGGGGTCCAGTTCGGCTGCACGGGATTGGTGCCCGGAAGCGGGCTGCCGACCGCGAGGCCGTTGCCGCCCGGATCGCGGTGCCACACGCCGATCACGCCGAAGGTCCGCTTGTGCGCGGCGCCCTGGTTGATGACGAAGTTGGCCTGGTTGCCGAGCTCGATCGTCCACCACGGACGGTCCTCGTCCACGAGCGTGGCGCCGCTGGCGTTGCGATGCGGGCTGCGCACCGGCCACCAGCCGAGAAGGCTGTCGCCGTGCGTCTTGGTGATCTGATCGTTCTCGAACGTCCAGAGCCCCGACGTGTTGTAGTAGGGGTGATTGGCGAAACCGCCCGGCTCACCGAGCATTCCGCCGACGTTCCAGTAGTTGGTCACGGCGGGGACGGCCGTCGGATCGACGAAACCCACCCACACCGTGTCGTTCGGAGTCGGAGTCGCGGAGACTCCGAGATTCGCCGCACGCGTCCGCAGCTGCTTCGAGATCTTGGCATTCATCAACTTCGTGCCGTCTTCGAATCCCGTAGAGCCTTCGGAGGCTGCGTGCACCGAGTTCGCCATAAGCGCGGCTCCCCCAATGAGGAGAACCAGCGTTGCGAACAACTTTCTCATGTGACTACCTCCATCGTCGCAATGCATGGGCAATGCGAAGTCTTCCAAGTACGGATTGCGAGCGAGGTGTCGCCAGAAACGAATCGGCCGCCGGGATCTCGAATGAAGCGACGAGAGAC
>Ga0326597_10014527_pt1 | contig 10323 bp, 9 predicted proteins | sample RVTome_12_FD_203789 | JGI IMG/M metagenome (GOLD analysis project Ga0326597, IMG submission 203789) | Soil microbial communities from uranium-contaminated site in the Upper Colorado River Basin, Wyoming, United States - RVT100D185 | ecosystem: Environmental > Terrestrial > Soil > Contaminated >...
GTACGCGTTACCGCCGGTGTGGCAACGGTGGTCATGGCGATCGTCCCGCTGGTCACCCTCCTGCTGGCCGCAGCTCAACGGACCGAGCGGCTCCGCGGGCGGGCGCTGATCGGATCGCTGCTGGCGTTCGGTGGAATCGGCTGGATGATGGTCGGGCCGAACGAGGTGGTACTGCCGCTGGCGCCCCTCCTCGTGATGCTCGCCGCGGCAGTGGCCGTCGGTGAGAGCGTGATCATCGGCAAGAGGCTGTCTGCGAATCACCCGGCGATGACGAATGCAGTCGCCATCACTTCGGGAGCGATCGTCCTGTTGGCGATGTCCGCCTTCAACGGCGACCGGTGGATCCTGCCCCGCGATCCCCAGGTGGCGTGGTCGGTCCTCTACCTGGTCACTCTCGGTTCGGTGGGGTTGTTCGTGCTCATCCTGCTGGTCGTTCGCCACTGGACGGCCTCTGCCACGTCGTACATGTTCGTGCTCTTCCCGATCGTGACGATGCTGCTCGAGGCGTGGCTCGCAGACGAGGTGATCACCCTGCAAGGAGTGACCGGTGCCGCGCTGGTGATGTCCGGCGTGTGGTTCGGAGCACTGTCCCCTGGAGCACGCCGACTGCGGGTCGAGAAGGCACCCGATCTCGACAGGGCGGTACTCGAGACAGGCTGACGTCGCCTTTGCCGCCCGGCCAGGCCGACACGAGGAGAACTCGTTAGGGTCCGCTGGTGGACGTCCCCGCTGAGAGGCTCCGCGTGACGGAGCTGATAGGTTCGCTCTCCCTCGCGACCGATCTCGGAACCGGCCAACCGCTCGGTCACGGTCTAAGCACCGGCCTCCTCGCTGTCAGTCTGGCCGACGCGATGGGCTGCGGGCCCGATCGACTCCGGTCGGTGCAGCAGGTGGCGATGCTTCGGTTCATCGGTTGCACCTCCGACGCCGGCGATCTGGCGCGGGCGATGGGCACCGACGACGTGGCGTTCTCGGCTGCGTTCGCTCCGGTCTTCATGGGACAGCCGGGCGAGGGCGTGAAGGTCATGCTCGGCACCGTGGGATCGGGCCAGTCACGTCCCCGGCGCGCCATGCTCTTCGCCCGCCTCCTCACCGATCCGGGCGGAACCGCCCGCTCGATGGCCTCGCACTGTGAGGTGGCGTCCATGCTCGCCGCCCGGCTCGGTCTCGGACCTGACGTGTCGCGAGCCCTCTCCCATGCCTATGAGCGATGGGACGGCAAGGGCTTTCCCGACCGTCTGGAAGGCGAAGAGATCCCGTTCGAGGTTCGGGTGGCGGTCGTCGCCCGCGACGCGGACCTGTTCGCCCGGCTCGGCGAAGACGTGGTGGTCAAGCTGGAATCGAGGCGGGGACGGGCATATGACCCGGCGGTGGTGGACGCCTACATCGGTCTCCGACCTCCACATCGGGAAGCGGAGTGGCAGGCCATCCTGGATGCCGAACCACGCCCCATCGCCTACGTCGACGACATCGACCGAGCACTCACCGCCCTCGCCGACTTCGCCGATCTGAAGTCGACGTGGACGCGAGGTCACTCACCCCGTGTCGCCGAGTTGGCCCACCGGGCCGGTCAAATCGCCGGCGAGGACGCCGAGACCTGCCGGCGGCTGCGACACGCCGGATTGGTACACGACGTGGGGCGTGTCGGCATCGGGAACGACATCTGGGACAAGCCGGGACCGCTCGCCACCGCCGAGTGGGAGCAGATCCGGCTCCATCCGTATCACACCGAGCGGATCCTCTCCCGGTGCGCCGCGCTCGCGCATCTCGGCGCATCGGCCTGCAGCCATCACGAGCGGCTCGACGGTTCGGGATATCCCCGTCAGGCCGAGGCGCTCAGTAGGGAGGCCAATCTCCTCGCCACAGCCGACGTGCTGGCGGCACTGACTGCCGCCCGACCCCATCGGCCGGCGATGACGCTCGAAGATGCAGCGAGGGTGCTCACGACCGAAGCCGGCCAGGGACGACTCGATCGACGGGCGGTTAGCCACGTGATCGAGGCGGCGGGCCTGTCACCGACCCAACCCGAAACGACGAATCCTGCAGGTCTCACCGATCGGGAAGTGGCGGTGCTCCGTCTCCTCGCCAGAGGTTCGACGAACCGCCAGGTCGGGGAAGCTCTGTTCATCTCCCCGAAGACCGTGGGCCGCCATGTCGAGAACATCTACGCCAAGATCGGGGTCTCCACTCGGGCGGGAGCGGCCATATTCGCCATGGAGCACCGCCTGCTCACATGAGGCCGTGCCCGCCGGGACCGGCCGGTCGAGCCGACATCACCGAGGACGGATCCGCTCCGACTCCTCGTCGAACAGGGTTTGTGGGTCGAGTGCGGTGCCGGTGAGGAAGGCTGCCCTCCCCACGAGGTGGGCACCGACCGGAGCGGTGATGAACTGCAGGAGGATCACGAGGCCGAGCTTGGCGATGGTGCCGGAGGTGGGGATGACGAGGGCGGTTCCGGTGAGGATCAGCACCAGACCGAGCGTGGCCGGCTTGGTGGCGGAGTGCATACGGGCGAAGACATCGTCGAATCGATGGAGGCCGATGGCGGCGAGCACCGCCAGCAGCGAACCGAGGAGGAGCAGAACGGCGGAGACGGCTCCCATCAGACTCCCCTGCCTTCGATGAACTTGGCAACGAGGCCGGTACCGGTGAAGCCCAGAAGGGCCGCCACCACCATCGCGTCGAGATACGTGTCGTCACCCGACACCGCGGCCTGAATTGCCAATCCGCTGACCAGCAAGAGAAGCAGCGCGTCGAGGGCCACGATGCGGTCGGCGAGCGATGCCGGGCGCAGCAACCTCGCGAGACAGAGAACGGCGGCGACGGCCAGCAGGGCGAGAGCCACGGATGCGGCGAGGTCGATCATGTGCGTTCCTCCGGTTGACTTGCTACCGCCGACGCTCGCGGCGGGAATGCATCGAGCGTCAGTCGCTCCAGGTGGAGGACCGACGCACGGGTCTCCTCCATGCTGTGCAGGTGGAGCACGTGGATGTACAGGGTCATCGTGTCGTCGTTGACGCCCAGGGTCAGCGTGCCGGGAGTGAGGGACACCATGCTCGCAACGGCCGTCGCCACCCCGGGGATCCGCGTCCGCAGGTTGACCGAGATCACGGCGGCGTTGATGCGGTTGCGAGGAGTGACCACCTCCCAGGCGAGGTACGCAGACGCAACGACCAGTTTCCAGGAGAAGTAGCCAAGGAGTTTCAGGGTGGCGAAGGGCCGGAACCCGACCCGTGTCGCCGGAGCGGACTGCGGCAGGACTTGGAGAATGGCGGAAGCCACCACGACGCCCCCGATCACGTTGGCCCACGACACCGCTTCCCACAGTGTCACCCAGACCAGGGTGAGCCAGCCCATCGTCAGAAGTCGCCGGGTCAAGGTGACCTCACCGCCGCGATGTACGCCGTGGGATCGATCAGACCGGCGGCGGCCGTCTCTCCGAGGGCGTAGAGCGGGGCCGCCGCGCCCACGAACGCCAAGCCTGCCGCCACGAGGGCGATCGTGGCGCCGAGCATCAGCCGTGGGAATACCAGCCGGGAACCCACCAGAGCTCCGGGCAAGGGCGGGGGCTCGTCCGCATCGCCCCAGAACACGCCTGCCCAGATCTTCGTCATCGAGAACAGCGTCAGTGCGCTAACGGCGATGGCAACCGTGACCGTGGCATATGTGCCGATGTCGAGCCCGGCCTGGATCAGAGCGAGCTTGGCGACGAACCCCGACAGGGGCGGAATGCCCGCCAGGCTGAGGGCAGGCAGCAGGAAGAGAGCGGCGAGGAGTGGGCTGGAGTGAAGGAGGCCACCGAGTTTGCGGAGTGCTCCTGTTCCGGTCCGTTCCTCGATGAGACCCCCGACCAGGAACAAGGTCGTCTTCACGATGATGTGATGGACGATGTAGAAGACGGTTGCAGCCAACCCGGCCAGGCTGTACAGACCGAGGCCGAAGATCATGTAGCCGATCTGGCTGATGATGTGGAAACTGAGGATCCGCTTGACGTCGTTCTGGGCGATGGCGCCGAGCACGCCGGTCACCATCGTGAGCCCGGCCACCACGAGGAGAAGGTTCGACGGACCGCTCTCGCCGAACAGCAGTGTGTGGCTGCGAATGATGGCGTAGACACCGACTTTGGTGAGGAGCCCGGCGAAGATCGCTGTCACCGGCGCCGCCGCCGTTGGGTACGCATCCGGGAGCCAGAAGAACAGCGGGAACAGGGCGGCCTTGATACCAAAGACGACCAGGAATAGAACACCGAGTCCGGCGCGCAGTCCTGGGTCGATCTCCGTCAGTTTCACCGCCAGATCGGCCATGTTCACAGTGCCCGTCGCCGCATACACCAGCCCCACGGCGGTGATGAACAGCGTCGATGCGAGAAGGCTGATGACGATGTAGGTCATTCCGTGTCTGATCTGGTCGCGCTTGCCCCCGAAAGTGATCAGCACGTAGCTGGCGGTGAGCGTGATCTCGAATGCCACGAAGAGGTTGAACAGATCCCCCGTGAGAAACGAGGCAGAGACCCCGGCGGCGAGGATCAGGTAGACCGGGTGGAAGAAGGCACCGGAGTCGTCGGTGCGCGGGCTGCCGATCGCATAGACGAGGACGGCCAGCAGCATGATCGCCGAGACGGTCAACATGATCGCCGAGAACGTGTCGACGACCAACGAGATGCCGAGTGGGGCCTCCCAGCCTCCGACCTGTCCCGCCACCACAGTGCCGTCCGCCGCCAGGGCGAGCAGCGCGATCGACGCACCGACGGTGGCCGCGAGCGCTCCCACGCCGATCGTCCGGCGGGCCATCGGCCACCGCCCGAGCGCAACGGAGATCGCCGCGGCCGCGAGCGGCAGGACGAGGGGGAGGATCAGTGCCACCCTCATGAAGGTGACTCCTCCAGCACCACCTCGTCGGCCTCCTCGGACAGCCGGTCCCGGGATGCGGTCATCTCGGCGATGCGCCGGTCTTCCAGGTCGTCCTCGACCTCGTCGGTGCGGGTCAGCAACCAGCTGCGGTAGGCGAGAGCGAGCAGATACGCACTCACCCCGAACGTGATGACTATGGCCGTGAGGGCCAGGGCCTGGGGGAGCGGATCGGCATACGGACCGGGGTTCTCGCCCACGATCGGGGCATCCCCGGCTCCACCGCCGGCGATGAGCAGCAAGAGGTTGGCGCCGTGTCCCAGCAGCGCCAGCCCGATGACGATCCGGCTCAGGTTGCGCTGCAGCAGCAGATAGGCGCCCGTACCGTAGAGAACGGCGATCGTGACGACCATGACCGCGATCATCGATCGACCGCCTTCTCGCCGAGCGATGTGACGAGGGCTGCCGCCAGACCCACCACCACGATGAACACCCCTATGTCGAATGGCAGAGCCGACGTCGCTTTCACGACACCGAGGACTGGGAGCTCCAGCTCCACGATCGTGCTCTCCAAGAAGGACTCACCCCAGCTCCAGCCGGCGACACCGGTGAGAAGTGCCAGCGACACACCGACCCCGAGCAGGGTCTCGGGACTCACAGGGAGTACCGCCCGCAACTCGTCGATGCCGCCCGCCACGTACTTGAGGATCAAGGCAATACCGAAAACGAGACCAGCGATGAACCCACCACCCGGGGCGTTGTGCCCGGCGAACAAGAGAAACACCGAGAAGACGAAGGCCGTCCGCACGATCAGATCGATGAGGACATCCAGGATGAGAGAACGGCGGATCACACCGGATTCTCCGTGTGCCCGTCGGTGGCAGACGCATCGACATCCTCGTCGGGTGCGCCCGCGAGGATCAGCGCCATCACGCCCATCGCGACTACCGCCAACACCGTGATCTCACCCAGCGTGTCGAGGCCGCGGAAGTCGGTCAGGATGACATTCACGACGTTCCTGCCTCCCGCCTCGTGTTCGGCACGGCCCAGGAACTCGCCTGCGAGGGTCGGATGGACACGACCGGCGGCGGCCCACAGTGCGAACGTCCCCGCCATCAAGCCCATGCCCAGCGATATGCCGAGACGGGCAAAGCTACGTATTCGCGACTGGACCATCTCGAAGCGCTCGGGGAGGACCCGCAACACCAGGATGAACAGCGCGAGGACGAGCGTTTCGATGAGGAGCTGTGTCAACGCCAGATCAGGTGCTCCCTGGATCACAAACAGGACGGCGACGCCGTAACCGACTGCACCGAGAAAGAGCACGGCCGCCATCCGCCGCCTGGCCTTCACCGTGCCGAACGCGGCAGCGATCACGAGCAATGCCGTGACGGCCTGCACGGGGGATTCGGCGAGAACCAGACGGGGGATCGGAATCCAGTGGCGTGCCATCACCACCGCCGGGGCGATGACTGTCACGGACATGATCACGCCCAGATAGACGGGCAACGACCCACCCTGCAGAGTCGCGGTGACACTGGTCGCCTGACGGTTGATGCCTGTGAGGACGGCGGCGTACAGGCGAGTGGCTTCGGGAACACGCACCGTGACGAGACGGAGGCGCGACAAGGGGTGACGCCACAGCAGCCAGCCGAACGCCACCGCGAGGGTCGACAGGACGAAGGGGAGCCCAAAACTGTGCCACGCTGCCAGGTGGAACCCGCCAGCCCTCTCATCGACGGAGCGCGCTGCCTCCACCACAGACCCGTCGACGAGTGCGGGAGCGACGCCGGCCACGACCGTCAGGAGTACGAGTAACGCCGGGCCGACGACGAATCCGAGGCGGGGGGGTGTGACGTCGGGACCGACCGGATCCTTCACGTCGTCGTACGTCGTCGCGACAAAGGCTCCCCACAGGAACCTGAAGCCGTAGGCGACCGTCAGCGCCGACCCTGCCACGACACCGGCGGCGACGCCCCACAGCCGCTCGTGGACGAGACCTTCCAGGGCGGCTTCCTTGCCGACGAAGCCGAGGAGGGCGGGGATGCCCGCCATCGAGGCGGTCGCCACCGCCGCCACTGCGAACGTCAGGGGCATCACCGCGCCGAGGCCGCCGAGGCGTTCGATGTCCCGTGTGTGCGCCTGGTGGTCGACGATTCCGGCCACCATGAAGAGCGCAGCCTTGTACAGCGCGTGGGCGAGGATCATCGCCATCCCGGCGAACGTGAGCTCGGGAATCCCCACCCCCACGAGGATCACGATGAACCCGAGTTGCGACACGGTGCCCTGCGCGAGCAGCAACTTGAGGTCACGCTGGGCCAGGGCACGCCAACCCCCCAGCAGCATGGTCACCAGGCCCACCGTCACCATCGTCGGGCGCCACCAGGTGAGCAGCGCGGCATACACGGGAGCAAGCCGGGCAATCAGATAGATGCCGGCCTTGACCATCGTCGCCGAATGGAGGTAGGCGCTCACCGGCGTCGGGGCTGCCATGGCACCGGGAAGCCAGAAGTGGAAGGGAAACTGGGCCGATTTCGTGAAGGCGCCAACAAGAATCAGGGCAAGGCCGGTGCCGGCGGCGACGGTGGACGGGGGATCGGCGAGCAGGTCCCAGAGCGAGTACGTGCCACCGGCCTGGGCGACCAGAACGATACCACCGAGCATCGCCAACCCACCGACGGCGGTCACGAGGAGCGCCTGCAGCGCTCCCGCCCGGGCGGCGGCACTGTCGTCCTGAAAGCCGATCAGGAGATACGAGGTGATGGAGGTCAACTCCCAGAACACAAACAGGAGCAGCAGGTTGTCCGCCACGACGAGTCCGAACATCGCCCCGGAGAACATGACGAGGTAGGCGGTGAATCGACCCAGCCCTCCGCGGTCGTCGAAGTACCGCCATGCGTACACGAAGACGAGAACGCCGATCCCGCCGACGAGAGCCACCATCAGGGCACCGAGCCCGTCGAGGCGGAAATCGATGTCGAATCCAATGGCGGGGACCCACGTCCGACGCGACACGACCTCGCCGGACACCGAGAGCAACCAGGCAACCATCGCCGCAGGCGCCAGTGCGCCGACGAGGAGCGTTCGTCTTCCCAGTCGGTCGCCCACCACCCCACACACGAGCGCCACGGCGCCGGCGAAGACCAAAACGGAGATCATCGGCGGGTCACGGCCGTTCGGGAACCGGGAACGACGCGCCCGGGCACGAACCCTGAAGTGCGACTCGATGTCCGGTCACGACCAACTCCTCTTGGCGCTTCGCCGACCAGGCTTCCCGGCACACCTCGGATGAGGGGTCAGCGTACCAAGGGGCGGCCGCTGTCCCCCGACGACCATGCGAGCAGGGGACGAACGCGGTCGTCCGGCATCCACAGAATCCGGTCGGGGGGATGCGGCCGATGGTCCCGGCAGCGTGATATCCGACCAGCTGACATATGGTTGTCGCAGCGGGGCCAGGAAAGGACCAGATGACGGACACGATCACTGCGCTCGCCGACGAATTCTGGGACCTGTGGATGGAGTCGGCGCCGACCCTCGCCACGATCTACGGCGATCATCGCTTCGACGATCGACTCGGACCTGTCACCCATGAGGAGACCGAGGCGACAGCGGCCCAACTGCGTGCCTTGGGGAAGCGCGTCGACGCACTGGAAGGGCTCGAGCCGTCCGATGCGCTGACCCGCGACATCCTCGCCGTCAACATCCTCAACGATCTCGGCCTCATCGAAGCGGGCGTGTACTCCGCGCCGATCAGCCCGTTTCTCGGCGTACAGGCCGGCCTCCCCAGCGCCCTCAGTCGAAGCAACGCGGTCGAGCCCGCCCACGCCGAGATGCTCCTCGAGCGGGTGCGCGCCATCCCCGCCTACCTCACCCGGGTGGAGGAGCGGCAGCGGGTCGATCTGGCTGCCGGCCTGACGCCCACGAGGAGCAACCTGGAACGAGTGCTGACCCAGATCGACGCCTCCGTCGCCGGCCGGCTCGACGAGGATCCCATGCTCGCCATCGGAGCGCCCCCGGACTGGCTGGGGGAGGAGCAGTGGATGGCGCATCTCCGTCATGCCGTGGAGGAGGGGGTTCGCCCCGCCTTCGCCCGCCACAGGGACTTCCTGGCAGAGGTGGCCGGACCGGCGGCTCGCTCCGACGACACCCCGGGGATACTTCATCTCCCGGACGGGGCCGCCCGATACGAACGGTTGATCGGCGTGTTCACGTCGCTCGATGTCGGAGCCAAGGAGATCCACCAGATCGGACTCGAAGAGGTCACCGGCTCGCTACGGAAGGAACTCGCCGAGATCGGAGCAGAGGCGTTCGGCCTCACCGATGCCGCCGAGGTGATCGACCGTCTCCGGTCCGATCCCTCCCTGCGCTATTCGACGGAAGGCGAGATGCTCGAACACGCCCGAGTGACCCTCGACCGGGCATGGCGAGCGGTTCCACCCTGGTTCGGGGCGATGCCGAAGACGCCGTGTGAGGTCGTACCGGTCCCCCGGGGACTGGCGTCCTCGATGCCGCCCGCCTACTACGGCGTCGGTGCGCCGGACGGCTCCCGCCCCGGGCGCTACTACCTGAACACCTACCAGCCGGAGACACGCACACGCTTCGACTCGGAGGCCATCGCACACCACGAGGGCATACCGGGCCACCATTTCGACCGAACGCTCGCCTCCGAACTCACCGGGATCCCTCGGTTCCGCCGGTATTCGGCCGACATCGCCCATGCCGAGGGCTGGGGTCTCTACGCCGAGCGTCTCGCCGACGAGATGGGGCTCTACTCGTCCCCGGTGGACCGGCTGGGAATGGTCAGCTCGGATGCCTGGCGCGCCATCCGGCTGGTGGTCGACACCGGGATCCATCATCTCGGCTGGACCCGTCGCCGGGCGATCGACTTCTTCACCGAGCACGCGCCGCTCTCTCCGGAGACGATCGCGGTGGAGATCGACCGCTACATCGCCATGCCCGCTCAGGCCCTCGCGTACAAGATGGGCCAGCGTGAGATCTTCCGCCTACGCGCCAAGGCTCGCGCCGAGATGGGCGGCCGCTTCACCTATCCAGGGTTCCACGACGTCGTGCTCGCCAACGGTTCGATCCCCTTGGCGGTCCTGGGACGGCTGGTCGACGACTGGATCGCGAGCGGGTGAGCGACCCTGAACGGGTGAAACCCGACTCGTCGTCCATACAATGACGGCGTGACCGTCGACAAACCCACGCCTGCCTGGCTCGTCGAGCCGTCCGGACCGCTCCGCGGCGAGGTGGAGGTGGCAGGCTCGAAGAACGCCGTCACCAAGCACATGGTGGCCGCCGTCATGGGCTCGACGTCCTCGCTCATCGAGAACATCCCCGACGTGGGCGACGTCCACATCACCGAGGCCATCCTGCGTTCCCTGGGGGTGGGGGTCGATCGGATCGAGGATCGGGTGGAGATCCACCCCGCCGATGAGATCGGTTCGCAGGTCTCCGTCGAATACACAGGCCTCAA
>Ga0326597_10014528_pt1 | contig 10323 bp, 8 predicted proteins | sample RVTome_12_FD_203789 | JGI IMG/M metagenome (GOLD analysis project Ga0326597, IMG submission 203789) | Soil microbial communities from uranium-contaminated site in the Upper Colorado River Basin, Wyoming, United States - RVT100D185 | ecosystem: Environmental > Terrestrial > Soil > Contaminated >...
CCGTAGAACTCAACGATCCGAGACCCTACTGTCTCAAAGAGTGCGTAACCGATGTAGTAGCCGAGAAATGCCCCCGTGACTGATCCGGCGGTACAGATTGCCGCGTACCAGAACGATCGCTTTGGCCGGGTAACGGATAACGCAATCAACAGAACGTCGGGGGGAATGGGGAAGAACGAAGATTCCACAAACGCTATGACGAAAAGCGCCCATGTGGCATACGATTTCTGAGCGAAGCTTTCGACCCAAGCCTTCAGCCGGTAGAGAAATTCGGAGATCTTCTTCAATACCCCTCGCGTGTGTGATCACGTTTTTCGCGGAATGGGTATGAAGATAACCAAAACGGGGAAGGGAAACAAGAATGAGAGTCGCCCGTGATCAGCATAAACTGTTCGGTGGAACAATACACGGGAATGGAATCATCAGCGGAGAGTCTCAGAACCGAGTTCCTTCAGGGCCCGGGTGGCAGCGGAAAGGAGTGCTTCCGCACCGACAGGTGAACCTGTTGCATTTTTCATCCAGAGGTCCGGTGCAACGCTCCCATATGTTGCCATGCGCTCAAATTCCACCCCGATCGACCCTGATTTTTCCATCTGCTCTTCAATCTGGTGGGCAATGAGATGCCCGATCGGGTAGTCAGGGAGATACAGGAAGGAATGGATCATATGCGAATAAATGCCGAGCAGAACAACGTCGTCCTTCTTGAACACCGGAGCGTAATGTGCATTCCAGACATCCTTTGAGATCTTGATAGTCGCTTCTTTCAACTCCGCGGGGGTTGCATTCGGGTGATCGTACATCCAATGCCACACTGCCATGTCTACGAGCGCGACCCCGGCAATCTCGTATGTCCCCCAGAAGTCATTGAGTGTCTTCAAGGCTTCGGCCCTCGGATCGGGCGTTGCCAGCTCCAGCAGTTCCATGTCGTGGCCCTGAAACACAAACGCCAGGGCTTCCGTGAATGCTGTATTGGGAACACCTTGCAGGAGTGTGTGGTCGATATTGTACAGCGAGAATGTCTGCTCGACATTATGACCCATCTCGTGGACGGCAATGTTGAATCCCTTGTAGTCCATCCCGGACTTTGCCACACGCGTGCGCAGGCGGGCCTTTGCCGATCTCATCGCTGCACCCCACGCATGCCCCGACCCACGCGCAGGCTCCACAACAATATTCTCCGCGAGATACCTGGCCCGTTCCTGTGAAAAGCCCAGTTTCATCAGAAGGTTCGACATATCCTTTTCGTATGCAGCCGCTGTCGGGTATTTCTTCGAGACAATCCCATCCAGCTGCGACTCTGTGTACGCACCTCGCTGACGGAAACCATTGTACCAGATATCGAAGGGTTCCAGCGGGCGACCGAGGCGCGACTCAATCAGTTTCGCGACCTGCGCCGCGAGCGGCGAGGAAACAACCTGCTCGAGCATAGCTTTCACTCGAGCTTCGGGGATTTCACGGTTCTCATCGAATCGCCGTGCTATAAGCGTGGGTGCGGTCGGTGAATAGGGATCAGCTTTCTTCGAGGCGAGGAATGTTTTCAGCAGGACTGCATACCGCGTGTCTGGCTCCGGTGCGCTCGAGATGTCCTTTCCGCCAGGTCGAGGAGTGTCGGGGTCCTTCGCCGTCGCCGGTTTCACCTCGTTCGTGTACGGGTTCCAATCCACGTGAGGATTATTCACCACCACTGCCGGTATTGTTTGCGTGACGATTCTCTCCATAACTGTCTGAATCATTCGCTGCTTGGTAAGACCCGTCGACGGATCACTGTAGTTCGCCTTGATCTCGTCACGGAGGTTCCAGTGCGACAGGAGGCGCATCCCGGATGGGAAGAGCCTGTTGTCTTTCTCATCGACAAGGTGATGCATCCAGATATTGTATTCCGCGATGTACTGATCCGCCTCTGCCCCCACCCGTGAGATTGCAAGGTTCACATCCGCTGGGACCCGCTTTGAGAAGCGTTGTGCCAGACGCGCCTCTGCCCATTGCCGCCGGGTCCAATTCGCTCCCTCTGACAGCCTCTCGTGCAATGTTGTGAGTGGAAAGTTGAGCAGTACTACAAAGGCAAGCTTGTTCTCAAAAAAATCATCAGTAATATGAGCCCCGGGATAGTACCCGGCAAATGTCTCATCCAACGGAAGTATCGGGCCGACATCGAGATCGGATTGCTGCCGGAATTCGCGGGTCAGCTCCGTCATATGGCCGTCAAGTTTTTCAAGCAGGTATTCGAACCGACTGAACACGGTATCGAGTATGGCCTCAGTACCTGCGAAATTGGCACGAACAAAGCCCTCAAATACGTTTACGTCTCCGTCTTCAGCCCTCCAGAGACTTCCGGCCTGCCGCATTCCTCTCTTCAAACGATCTCGTTCACCTTTTCCATATTTCTTCACAAGCTCCGACTCAAGCTTTAGCGTACTCGCCCCCAACCATGACGGGCCGGATTGATAGGCAGTTTGCTGCGCATGCCCGGACTCTTGTGTACCGGCAACGGAGACTACTATGATGAAAGTGAGAAGACGTCCCGAAAGAAGCACATGTAGCATGAGACCTCCAAGAATGAAAGAAACGAACCAGGCTCACTATTCACTGAACCGGTCGAGGAATTCTCGCTCTCCGGGCGTAAGGCTCGAGGCACCGGATGTTTTGATTTTGTCAAGGATCCGCTCCAGTTCCGCGCGATTGACCTCGTGCATTCCCTCCCTGCGTATTTTCATCCATCGATCAAGATCCGAGGTTGTTGCTTTGGGGATGCTTGGCGACTGTTCACGCGCAACTCTCCTCTGTGTGATAAACCGTAGGTACAGGTACCCTCCGACGAAGCCGCCGAGATGTGCAAAGTGAGCAATATTCCCTCCGGCATCACCAACTCCTCCGTAAAGGGAGAGGGCCGTCATGATCAAAACGAGCCAGCGCGCCTCAATCGGGAGGATGCCCCAGACAAAGATCCTTTCCCGCGGCCAGAAGTATGCGAATCCGAAGAACACACCATACACGGCGCCGGACGCCCCGATGATCGATGAGAAAGGACTGAATGCAGACGACAATGCGGCAGCCATCAACCCGCTCACGAAATACAGCATGAGGAATTGTCGCGAGCCAAGATGGGCCTCCAAGTGCGGACCAAAAAAGTACAGTCCGAGCATGTTGAACAGCAGATGCGTCGGACTACCGTGGAGGAACATATAGGTGATGACCGTCCACGGCTTGCCGAGGATGAGCCAAGGTACGAACGCAAGCTCCTCCGTCACCGCTGGGTGCAACATTTGCAGGCCGAACATGAGCACATTCGCGAACAGGAGGCGGAGAACCCACGGCGTCATAACAATTTCACGTCCTCACATGTGTCCCGCGGGGGTTGCTGCGGGTAAGAACCCTTCAGGGATTATCGTTCTCCAGATACGTGTTGAACAGGTGGCGGACACTCTCAAGCGACTCCTTTATTGCCACCTGGACGGTCTTGGCATAGATATCCAAAACCATTACTGCGTTTGAAGAGGAATCTGTGGCGGTCGTGGAGCGCAGCCGCTCGAGGATTGATACGTTAATGATCTGCATGTTCTCATATATCTTGTTCAAGCCTTCGAAATCCAGATCGGGAAGGCTCCCCTCCTTCTTGAGAAAGTATTGTGCCAGCATATACATCGATGCTGCGCGATACATTGTCTCATCCTTGCTGGCGAGCGGCAGGTGAAACCGCGCCATCGGCTTGAAGAACCCCGTATGCGGGCATCCGCTTGTCGCCATCACCAGGCCCATCAGGGAACTGATCGCCCGCTCGACTGTCGTGGTTTGTGAAATGAATCGCTCCTCCGTGTGGACATCGATCCGCACCTCATCGTGCGAGAGGAGTCCGTCGAACCGGTTGACAATGTTCACAAGGTTTGCAGCGAGAGGACAGTAAGGATGCGAGATTGTGTTGAGCGGACAGTGGGGGCATTTGTGAAAATCCAGCTTCGTCCAGTCGGGTAGCGTTGCCGGGATATTCCCAAAGAGTTCCAGTGTTCGATCGTCCAGCCGTAGTGTGATGGTTTCTTGCTTGCCGTCTGGCAAGGTGAAGAAATACCGGATCATCAAAAGCTTCAAGTTTCCTCCTGACCCAAGGGGGCGAGAGTCATAGATCGCAACTCAAAATGAGAACCAAAGCGTTGTTGAGCGGATGGAAATATAGCGGAAAAAAAGGAGTGGGGCAATTCTGGCTACGACATGCCAGGACTGAGAGGAACCGAACAGGGCAAGGCTCCTCCTGAACAGGAACATACAAGTAACTCGTTGAAGGCTATGTGGATCGACAACTTGGGTTTCACCTCCCATTCTCATCACTCTGCACAGCCTCCCACACCAGTTCAGCGATATCCTTGACTCGGACACGCTCAACTGCATCGCTGGCTTTCACGCCGTCCGTCAGCATGGTCATGCAAAACGGACACCCGGTGCCGATCACGTCGGGCTTCAACGCGAGAGCCTCCTCTGTCCGTTCGATGTTCACACGTTTTCCCTCATGCTCTTCCATCCACATCCTTCCGCCTCCTGCTCCACAGCAGAAGCTCCTATCGCGCGAACGTTTCATCTCGACGTGGTCAGCCGCAACGCGGTCAATGATGTCTCGTGGCGCATCATACTCATCATTGTACCTCCCAAGGTAGCATGGGTCGTGGAAGGTAATCCTCTCCTTCTTGTCCGGTGAGAGCTTGATCCTGCCTTCCTCAATCAATTGCTTGAGGAACGTCGTGTGGTGAACGACCTCGTAGTCACCGCCGAATTGTTTGTACTCCTTTCCCAGCGATTGCAGGCAGTGCGGACATGTCACGACGATTTTCTTCACGTTGTGGTTGTTCAGGGTCGTCACGTTGTCTGTGATCAGCATCTGAGAAAGGTACTCGTTGCCCATCCTGCGTGCCGGATCGCCGGTGCATTTTTCTTCGGTACCCAGGATCGCAAATTTGATTCCGGCCAACTTCATGAGACGAGCGAATGCCTGGGTGACTGCGCGGTAGCGTGTATCGTAAGCGCCCGCGCATCCAACCCAGAAGAGGATTTCGGCGTCCATCGTATCTGAGACTCGTGGTATATCCAGACCATCCGCCCAGTCTGCGCGAGCCGAGTGCCCAAATCCCCACGGTGTGTAGTTTCGTTCGAGATTCGAGAACGTCGTTTTCAATTCTTCCGGAAACCGCGACTCGTTCAGCACCAGACCGCGACGCATCTCCACAATTGAATCAACATGCTCGATCATGACGGGGCATTCCTGCACGCAAGCCATGCAAGTGGTGCAAGCCCACAGCTCCTGTTCGGAGATGAAGTTATCGACAAGCTGATGTTGGAGAATCTCCTCGGGTACACCACCATTCCCCTGAACCATTGAGGGAGCCTTCTCAAGAGTGCGAGCGCGAAGATCGACGATGATTTTCTTGGGGCTGAGCAGCTTCCCTGTGTTATTCGCAGGACACGCTGCTGTGCATCGCCCGCACTCCGTGCATGTATAGCCATCCAGCAACTGTTTCCAGGTAAAATCCTCAACATCGCTGGCCCCGAACTTCGTCAATGTTTCGTCCGCCAAGTTGATCGCCCTGAGCGCACCCTTTGGTTCAAGGCTCGCGAAAAAGACATTGGGGATGGAAGAGATCACATGGAGATGTTTGGAGTATGGGAGATAATTGAGGAAAGCCAGAACCGTTAATATGTGCCCCCAGAAGAAAAACCCAAACCAGAACTCGGCAGACTCTGGCTCGAACATGCGGGTCAACAGGGCCGAGATGACCCTCGCGTTTGCGGCCTCCCCATTGCCGATTACAATGCGCGTAGCGTTCTGGCCAAACATAGTCACCATCACGACGAGTATCATGGCAAGGATGAGGATCGCATCCCATTTCGAGTGGCCGCTGACTCTTAGCCGCTTTGGTGGGGAGATCAAGCGACGGTAGAGTGCCATAACCACGGAAACGGTAACAAATGCACCGAAAATGTCCTCTAGAAAAACCAGCGGCGGATACAGGTCGCCGAGAAATGCAAAGGAAAAGCCCGGCATCAGGCCTTCACCGATGGATTCGAGGACTGCCCCGAGAAGAATGACGAACCCCCAGAATATAAAGAAGTGGAGTATGCCTGCAACAGGTTCGCGCAAAAGCTTCGTCTGGCCAAATGCGATTGCTGCAACATTTTTCAGCCTGGCACCAACCTGATCAAACCGGTTTTCCTTCCTACCGACCCGTAGATAGGATATCAGACGGCGGGTGTTCCAGCCGAAGAAACCAAGGGCAAGGAGCAGGACCAAAGCGAATACGAAAGCTTGTGCGGGCATCAGACTCCTGGAATAGGCGTGTGGGCGCGAGATGATTTACGTCCTGAACTCTGGTGGCGAGTCGTACTGGTGGAGAGAATATAGGATGAAACTGGAAAAAGAACAACCTCTCAGGAGACGATCATCGCCCCGTCAAGGACGGTAATGGCGCGGCCTCCTATCCGGACGGCAGTAACATCTGTTCCCCGAAGGGACAGCTGGATCAGGACGCGGCCCTTACGTCCGATCGCGTCTCCCTGCTCACCGATGATGGTGAGGGTTTCACCGGTGGAATTGATATCACCCTGTTGAAACAGGTAAGCACCGAGGGGACCGTTTGCGGAACCGGTGACGGGATCTTCGTTGATGCCGAGGGTTGGTGCAAAGAAACGGGAGTGCACCGCCGACTTGCGGTCAACGGTTTCCGTTGTGAAGACACAGAGCCCTCGCAAGTTCCTGTTCGTGAGGAACTGAGACATCGCGAAGTAGTTGGGTTTCATCGCGAAGATCGAGTGCAGCCTGCGGATGGGGACGTACAAATAATCCGTCATCACTATCGGTCGCCGGTTTTCAAACTCCTCAAGGGTGATATTGAGGATGCGCACAACGTCAAGTTTGTACTGCCCTGCCCGCGTGAATTCGGGAACGTTCAGACCAAACAGTACATCGATCCCACCCAGACTTTTTTGAACAGTAACGGGGAGAATACCGGATTGAGTTTCAACATTGAAGTTGTACGTGCCGATCTCCGCCATCCCAAACATCTGCTCCTCTGCAAGGGCGTGAAAACTGGCTATGGTTGCATGTCCACAGAGAGGAACTTCTGTTTGCGGGGAGAACCAACGAATCCTTACATCGGCAGACGGTGTTGTTGCAGGAAGAACAAATGCTGTCTCGGGCACATACATCTCTCTGGCAATGGTCTGCATCTGCTGATCGGTAAGACCGTCCGCGTTCAGAACAACCCCGGCGGGGTTTCCTGTCAGCGGCACCTCGGTGAACGCATCCACCTGCTTGATGGTGATCCGCTTTGCTCCCTTACCAAGGTTTGCGGATAGCGGAAGTCTCTGAACAAGCTCTACTGGTGACACGTTGTTCCCTGGATGATTACGAAACCGAATCTGCAACAGACATACGTACCGCGGTAAGCACCGTCCGGTCCTTGATATAGTACAGCGTGCCTTGCTGGACAAAAAACGATTCAGGCGCGACTGTTGCAGCGCCGGAGTTCAGCACTTCACTGAAGACAACACCACCGGTAGACTTTTCAGTCACCTTGAGGATGTTGTTTACCTGGAGTTGCTCCTCTGTACTCTGCGGAGTCGTTTCATGATAGTTGAAAATGACAACGTCGCCATATTCTATCGCTTCGATCGACCCGACAAGGTTCCCTTTTGTAATCAGGCTGCGAATGCTTGTTGCGGCCAGCGTTTCCTCTTGCAATGTGTTCACAGGCGCAGGGAACTCAATTTGATCTTCAAGCCTGGAGACAGATAATGCCTTCGCGTCCTTGATGATCTGTTGATTATTGCCCCAAGAACGCAACAACGCGCCCGACCTGTACTCAAGCTCGAAGAGGAGCTGTCCTTCAACAGATTCCTTTGAGCCGTAAACGGTGTCTTCAATGGAGAGAATAAACTTAAGCTCTTCGTTCGACCAGAGAATTGCTCCCGACAATAGATCGACTGCGATGATCGATCTGTGCTCGGGAAGGTCAGGTGTAGCAAACCTATGAAAGAAAATCACATCACGGTGAATCGCTTCGACACCAATCCACCAGGGCTCCTGAAGGGATAACTTCTCCCAGAGAACTTCACCGGTCATCTGGTTCAGGCAGAAGAAGCTTGTGTGTTTCAGCAGCAAATCTCTTTCCTCGCCGACCAGCTTCCCGGATTCGGTAGGAAAAACCCTCCAAATAGCCCCCGAGGCGGCATACCGCCACGTCGGTTTGAGCTTGCCCTGTTTCAAGAAATCGAACAGTTTCATCAACCGGCTAATCGGGAGTGAGTTTTCGCTAATTTCTTTGAACAAGATAACACCGGCTGATTCAAAGTTCAATAGGCATCTCCCAATCGTGAACTACATCACCACCTTTGAAATCTCTTGACGAAAGTAGGACGACAGCACGGGCCGAAGCTTTTCAACGGCTTTGGCCCTATGGCTCAACGAGTTCTTTAGGTCGACAGGCATCTCGGCAAAAGTTTGTTTATATCCTTCGGGTTGAAAAATTGGATCGTAACCGAATCCACCCTTCCCCCGGGGGCTCTCGACAATTATCCCCCGGCAGATACCCTCCGCCACCTCTTCCATGTCAGGACCGACTAACGCGAGAACGCACCCAAATCGGGCTGCCCGGCGCCGCGGCGGGACCCCTTGCAACTGCGCGAGAAGCTTCTTGCAATTTTCTTCATCGCTCGCCCTGGGACCGGCATAGCGCGACGAATGCACACCCGGTTCGCCATTAAGAAAGTAAACTTCCAATCCTGAGTCGTCCGCAAGCGACGGTAGTGTGGTCAGTTTGAAGACCTCACGCGCTTTCTTCAACGCATTCTCTTCAAGAGTGTCCTGATCTTCCTCTATTTTTCCAACATGGGGGAATTGATCCAACCTCACGAGTTTCGTCGGCAGGTCACGAAGCAACGCCTCGATCTCACGGGCTTTGTTCAGATTGTGTGTCGCTAGTACGAGTTGCCTCATCACTCTGTCCGTGGAAATTGTTTGTAGAAGAGATTCAAGAGTGCGCCGGCAGTGGTCAGTCCGTTGAGAAGAAGGAACACCACGTCGTCTCGCAAGTATGCGTAAAGCGTCAAGCAAAAACTCCCAACGGCAGCTAATATCAGAAACTTCCTGTTGATTTCACACCGACCAGCTTTGATCGTGTCAATCGACTGTGGAATCCATGCAAGAGCGAACGCAGCGAGCCCAAGATATCCAACCCATTCAGTCACGGCTCCAGTCTCCCAAGGAGCTGCCGTAGCTCGTCGCGGGCCTCGCACACTATCTTGCTCTCGTCAAGCGCTAAGTGTTGGCCTGACTGATACAGCCAGTTACCGTCGACCATCACGGAGCGGACGTTCTCCGGCTTGCACGAATACACTATGGAAGAATAGATTCCCGCGTCGACTTTGTCGAAAGGCGGGTTCCAGACCCTGTCCAGATCCAGGAGGACAATATCCGCTTTCTTCCCTTCCTCAAGGCTTCCCACATCGTGTTCAAGACCTAACGCCAGCGCGCCACCGTTGGTGGCCATTGCAAATGTCGTATATGCATCCATCGCCGTCGGACCATGCGCCGGCTTCTGAATGAGTGCGGCAAGGCGCATCTCTGTGAACATATCAAGTGAGTTGTTACACGGCGCCCCATCGGCACCGAGCGAAACCACGATCCCACGAGACTGCAACTCTGGAATTCTTGCAACCCCAGAGCCAAGCTTCAGATTTGATGAGGGGCAATGGAGTACCTTCACGTTACGGTCAGAAAGAAGGCCGACTTCGCGCGGGTTGAGCCAAATACAATGGGCAAGACAAGTATTTGCACTAAGTATCCGGAGTGAATCAAAATACTCTATGTTATCCATGCCGCACCGTTTACGTACTGCGTCCAGTTCGTGACGGTTTTCGGCCGCGTGCGTGTGAAACAATATACCAGGGGTCGACACCGTCATTTCATAAGCCTGCTTCAGTAACCACTCTGAACATGACAACACAAAGCGTGGAGCAACAGCATACCGGATTCGACCGCCTGAGGTGTTGTGGAACTGCTCGGCAAACCGTGCCGTTGATGCAACCGCATCCTTCGTCGGTTCTTTGAGCCTCGGATATATCTCGTTCTCATCCATCATCGCCTTGCCGACAAAAGCGCGAAGTCCGGTCTCTACGATTGCCCGGACCACCTCTTCCTGGTAATGAATACTCCCCATGTCCATGATGGTCGTTGTCCCGGAGCGGATCAACTCTGCAAGCCCGAGTTGTGCAGAGATGTACATCGACCGCGCATTGTGAGCAGCTTCGTAAGGAAAGATTCTCAACTTCAGCCAGTCGAGGAGC
>Ga0326597_10014529_pt1 | contig 10322 bp, 9 predicted proteins | sample RVTome_12_FD_203789 | JGI IMG/M metagenome (GOLD analysis project Ga0326597, IMG submission 203789) | Soil microbial communities from uranium-contaminated site in the Upper Colorado River Basin, Wyoming, United States - RVT100D185 | ecosystem: Environmental > Terrestrial > Soil > Contaminated >...
CCGCCGCTTGCCCGCCGGAGGGGCCATCGACGGGCGGATCGAAATTACGCTGCCGCTCGCCGAAACCAGCCCTTATTTCCCCGATCTGACGCTGCGCCAGTACGAGATTATCGACATCAAGGGCGTCGTCGTGACGATCGGCTACTGGCTTGCGGATACGGGCGAACTCGTTGCCCGACCATCAACCGCCGGACCCGAGCTGCTCGACATCCTGACGGCCGATCCCGTGCGGAGCGCGAGGCTCGCCACCCAGCGCTTTCCGACAAATGCTCTACAACTTTTCCGCCGAAACGATGCGTTTCCGAGGAAGCTCAGATGAGGAGCCCGATCACCCCGGCCCGCGCCCCCGAACTGCGCGCCAATATGTCGTCCGGAGGCCTTCATGCCCCCTGCCGCTAGGATAACCGACATGCACATTTGCCCGGCGGTAACGGGCGTGGTGCCGCATGTCGGCGGGCCGATCATCCCGCCTTGCGAGCCTACCGTGCTGACCGGGTTCCTGCCGCAGGCGCGCATTACCGACAAGCTGATCTGCGTTGGACCGCCTGATGTCATCGTGCAGGGGGCGATGTCGGTGCTGGTCGGCGGCCTGTTCGCGGCCCGCATCGGCGACCAGTGCGCGCACGGTGGCAAGATCATCGTCGGTTGGCCGACCGTCATCATCGGCGATCCTGCCATGACGAACCCGGCGGCCGCCGCGATGATGCAGAAGATCGCCGACGGCACCTCGGCGATCTCGATCAACGGGACACCTCAGTTTCGCCAGCAGGCCCTTGGAGCGCTTGCCCGCCTCGCCATTACTCCGACCGGGCTCGGGCTGTTGCAGAGCATCGACACCAGCGGCAAGACCGTCTCGATCCAGCAAACCGGCGGCGGCAATAGCCAAAACGCGGCCAACTTCGCCAACGGGCTGCGCAACCCGATCACCGGGGCGGCCGGGCCCGGTTCGAACTCGGTCGTCAACTGGAACCCCAACGGGGTTTCGACCGGGCCGGCGGCGTGGCAGACGCGGGATCCGGCGGTCGGCCTGGGGCATGAGCTCATTCATGCCGATACCGATGCGCACGGAACCAGCGACGGTCAGAACAGCAACTACACCGGCGCCGACGGCGTCGTCCGTAACGCCCCCGGCTACGAACAGCAAGCCGTCGGCCTCGGCCCCTATGCCGGCAATCCATCGACCGAAAACAAGATTCGCAACGACTTCAACAAGCCTGGGGTCAGCATCTTCGGCGCCGAGCAGCAACGTCCACGTTACTGACCTCTATGCGGGATAATTATATGCTTAGTGCCCTAATAATCCTGGTTAATGCAGCCAATATCGTGGTCGAATACAAATTCATGAACACGGTGGCAAGCGATATTTATCTGTTTACGACATTGTTCCATATCGGCCCGGACGGGGCGCAGACGCCCGACCCGGGGCTTGTCTATGTCGTTCCCGGCGAGCCCGGCGAAGCGGTAATCGGCAAATACCTCGCTGCGATCCCCATGGGCATGAAGGTGGAGGCGCCGGAGCTTCCCTATCTCGAAGTCCTGCATCCGGGACAGACCTACACCGGCCGGGCGGTCGTGCCGCTTCCGGTGCGGCGCTATGCAGCTTATTCCGAACCGGGCGAACCGGATCCGGGGAGGAGCGGCGAAGTCAAGCGCCTGCGACTGCGCATCGGGGTGCTGGACTCGGCAAAATTTCCGCCGCCGGCGCCGGTTGTTGAGCATGCCCTGCCGCCGCCCCCCAACAGCTTTATCTGTGATTACGGTTTCGGGATTGCAATTCAGCAATTGTATGACGTGGAACTGAAACTGCCCGAGCCGGGCGTCCCGGAGCATTTCCGCCGATAAAAGGCGCCTTGATCGTCCGCTCGAGGCAAAAATGAAATATCCGCCGCGTTTCGGTGCTGCCGTTTCGACCTTGCCATCGCGCTCCTTGGGCAGCAGCATTGAGGCGAGGTGGGGAAATTCGGCAGGGGCACGCGCCGATGGACGAGTTTCCGGAGGGTTTTGATTTGGCCGCGCTGCTCGCGCCGGTGCCGGGCGATGCGGCGGCCGGTGTGGACCTGCGCAGCGATGCCTCGCCGCAATCGCTCTACTACCAGCTGCGCGACGCGCGTGCCGAGGCGCGTGCCGCCGAGCGTGCGATGGAGGCCGACGACGCTGCGAGCGCGCCGCCACCGCAATGGCGCACGATTCGCGATCTCGGGATCGAGGCGATCACCGGGCGCAGCAAGGATCTGGAGATCGCTGCTTGGCTCACCGAGGCATTGCTCCGGGTTGACGGCCTCGTCGGCTTCACCGCCGGCGTGCGCCTGATGAATGGCCTCGTCGAGGGGTTCTGGGACGATCTCTTCCCGCTCCCCGACGAAGACGGCATCGCCACCCGCGTCGGCCCGGTGACCGGACTCAACGGCCAGTCCGGCGAGGGCACGCTGAGCCAGCCGCTGCGTCGGCTCCCGCTGTTCGAGCGGCCGGACGGCGCGCCGATGCAGTTCTGGCAATTCGAGCAATCGAGCGAGCTTGCCGCGATCGTCGACCCCGATCGGCGCCAGCTGCGCATCGACGCCGGGACCGTGCCGTTCGATACGGTGGAGAACGAAGCGCATGCCGCCGGCACAGATCATTTCACCGTGCTGCGCGATCAGGCTGTCGCTGCTGGCGCCGCATGGCGGGCGCTGGGCGAAGCCCTCGACAGCCGCGCCGGCGCCGATGCGCCGCCGACCAGCCGGGTGCGCGAGATCCTCGACCGGATCGCGACGATCGCTTCGCGCTTTGCCTCGCCCGATGGAGCGGGGCCCACCGATGCGGCGCCCGGCTCCGAGGCAGCGGCGGCGTCGGCGCCACTCGTTTCCGGCAGGGCGGGCGCGGCTGCACTCGCCTCGCGCGAGGAAGCGCTGCGCAACCTTGCCGCCATTGCCGATTTCTTTCGCCGCACCGAGCCCTTGTCGCCGCTCTCCTACACACTGCAGGAGGCGGTGCGCCGGGCGCGGATGACCTGGCCCGATCTCCTGGCCGAGATCGTCCCGGATACGGGCCTGCGCGACCAGATCCTGACCAGCCTCGGGATCCGTCCGCCGCCGCCGGAATAGCCGCGCTCCGCTAAAAATGAAGCTTATTCCGCTTCGGATTTGGGCCTCTTTCGTATAGGATTAATCAGATCTGTTAACCGCGGGAGGCCTTGTATGGCCGAGAGCATCCACGAGAAGCTGAAGCGGGTCCGCAAGCCGCGGGTGCACATTACTTACGAAGTCGAAACCGAAGGAGCCGAGATCCTGCGTGAACTGCCCTTTGTGATGGGTATCATGGGGGATTTCTCGGGCGATCCGACCGAGCCGTTGCGTCCGCTGTCGGAGCGCAAATTCATCCAGATCGACCGCGACAATTTCAACGACGTGATGGCTCGGATGACGCCCGGGCTGAACATCAGGGTGCCCAACAAGCTGGCCGACGACGGCAGCGAGATGGCGGTGGCGCTGAAGTTCAACTCGATCGAGGATTTCGAGCCCGGTCGCGTCGCCGAACAGGTGCCGGCCCTCAAGGCGCTGCTCGAGACGCGCAACAAATTGCGCGATTTGATGAGCAAGGTCGACCGCTCCGAACAGCTTGAGAGCCTGCTCGAACAGATCCTCAAAAACGAGGGCGAACTGAAGTCCCTATCGGGCGAACTCGGGCTCGACAAACAGGAAGGCTGAGCCATGTCCGACCTATCCCCCGCGGCTGCACCAGCCGCTGCCGCAGAAACCGCCGTTGCCGGCGGATTGCTCGAACAGGTCGTTGCCGCCACCAAGCAGACCGAGCCCGACCGCGCCCAGGATCTCGTCAAGGCGCTGGTCGAGCAGGCGCTGGTCGGCACGGTCACCTTCGACCGCAACCTGCCGCGCACCATCGACAAGGCGATCGCCGCGATCGACGCGCGGCTCTCCACTCAGCTCAACGAGATCATGCATAGCCCGCGCTTCCTGCACCTCGAGGGTAGCTGGCGTGGGCTGAACTATCTCGTGATGAACAGCGAGACCAGCACCAGCCTGAAGCTGCGTGTGCTCAATCTACCAAAACGGGAATTGCACCGCGACCTGACCCGCGCGGTCGAGTTCGACCAGAGCCAGCTGTTCAAGCAGATCTACGAAAACGAGTTCGGCACACCCGGTGGCGAGCCATACGCCGCGCTGATCGGTGATTACGAATGGACCAACCATCCCGATGACATGGAGGATTTGCGCCTCATCTCGAATGTGGCCGCCGGAGCGTTTGCGCCGTTCATTTCGGCCGCCAGCGCCAACATGTTCGGGTTCCAGAACTGGACCGAGTTGTCGCGGCCGCGCGATCTCGCCAAGATCTTCGACACGATCGAATACACGAAATGGCGCAGCTTTCGGGACACCGAGGATTCGCGATTTGTCAATCTCGTCCTGCCGCGCACCATCGCGCGCCTGCCCTATGGCGCCGCAACCAAGCCGATCGACGAGTTTGGCTACGAGGAAGCGCCGTATGACGCCGCCGGCGCGGCCCGCTCGATGGATCACGAGCAATATTGCTGGATGAACGCCGCCTATGTGCTGGGCACGCGGCTGACCGACGCCTTCGCGCAAACCGGGTTCTGCGTCGCGATCCGCGGCGCCGAGGGCGGCGGCAAGGTGGAAAACCTGCCGTTCCATGTTTTTACCTCGGATGACGGCGATCTCGATGCGAAATGCCCGACCGAGGTCGGCATCACCGACCGGCGCGAATTCGAGTTATCGAACCTAGGTTTCCAGCCGCTGAGCCACTACAAGAACACCGACTATGCGGTGTTCTTCGGCGCGCAGAGCACCCAGAAGCCGAAGAAATACGACCGTCCCGAGGCGACCGCGAACGCGGCCATTTCGGCGCGCCTCCCCTATCTGATGGCGACCAGCCGGTTCGCCCATTACCTCAAGGTCATGGCGCGCGACAAGATCGGCAGCTTCATGGAGGCGCCTGATGTCGAAGCCTGGCTCAACCGGTGGATCCAGAACTACGTCAACTCGAACGAGAGCGCCGGCCAGGAGATGAAGGCGCGCTTCCCGCTGCGCGAGGCGAAGGTCGAGGTGCGCGAGATTCCCGGCCGGCCCGGCTCCTACAACGCGATCGCCTATCTGCGGCCGTGGCTGCAGATGGAGGAGCTGACGACCAGCATGCGTCTGGTTGCCCGCATCCCGCAGCCGGCCTAGCGCGACGGGTCATGGGAGGCGGGCGAGGCTTGGGTGAGTGAACTCGCCACCACCGCACGCGAACCATCGGCCGAGCCATCAACCCTAGACGCCGCCTCGGCGCCGCTGCGCGACGACATCCTGGCGGGCACGTTTTTCGGCCACCGCTATCCGGAGGCGGCCGAGCGCGTGGCGGCATGGCTTTACCTGCCGCCCGCCGAGGGGCTGGCGGCATGGTTCGGTCTCGCGAAGGCGGCGCGCCTCGCCGGTGATCCCCACTCCTGCCGCGCCGCGATCGATCGCGATATCGCGGCGATCGATGCGCTGATCGGCGAGCAACTCGACGCGATCCTGCACCAGTCGCGCCTGCGTCGGTTCGAGGGGCGATGGCGCGGGCTCGAGTGGCTGGCCGGCGGTCTCGACCCGGTCGGACGCGCGAGGCTGAAAGTGCTCAACCTCTCCTGGGCCGAGCTGTGCCGCGATCTCGAGCGCGCCGTCGAGTTCGACCAGAGCCAGCTGTTTCAGAAAATCTACGAGAACGAATTCGGCATGCCGGGCGGCGAGCCCTATGGGCTCCTCGTCATCGACCATGAAATCCGGCACCGCCCGAGCCGTGAAGCGCCCTCCGACGACGTCAATGCCCTCGCACAGCTGGCCGCAGTCGCCGCGGCGGCGTTTGCACCGACCGTGCTGGCCGCCTCGCCCAATCTGCTGCAGGTCGAGGATTTTGCCGATTTGGCGATGGTGACCGAACTCGGCGACCCGTTCCGCAGCCCGGAATTCACCCGCTGGCGCAGCCTGTCGTCGCGCGACGACATGCGCTTTATCGCGATCACCTTGCCGCGCCTGCTGGCCCGCCCCCCGTGGGAGGACGACCCGGCCCGCGCCGACGGCTTCCGCTATGCCGAATACGCGCCGAGCGCCGATTGCCGCGTCTGGATGAGCGCTGGGTACGCCTTCGCCGCAATCGTCGCACGTGCCTTCGCCAACCACGCCTGGCCCGCCGACGTGCGCGGCAGCGAGACCGATTATATCGGCGGCGGGCTCGTCACCGATCTGCCGATCGAGCCGTTTCGCACCGACAGCGACCACACCTGGGTGCGCCCACCCGTCGACATCGTGTTTTCCGACCGGATCGAGGCGGCGCTCGTCGAGGCCGGGCTGATGCCGTTGTCGGCGCTGCCCTATGGCGAGGAGGTGGTGTTTTCGGCGGTCCGCAGCCTGCAGGCGCCGGCCAGCTTTATCGGCCCGACCGCCGCCGCGGCCAACGCCAATGCCCGTCTTTCGGCGCAGATCAATTCAATGCTTTGCGTCTCGCGCTTCGCGCATTACGTCAAGATCATCGGCCGCGACATGGTGGGGTCGTTCAAGACCGCCGAGGAGGTCGAGGCCCAGCTGCAATCGTGGCTGACCGGGTATGTCAATACGAGCCTCGCGGCTGGCCCGGAAATGCGGGCGCGCTATCCGCTGGTCGGCGCCCGCGTTACGGTGCGCGAGCGTCCCGGGCGTCCCGGGGTTTACGGCTGCGTCATCCTGCTGCAACCCCATTTCCAGCTCGATGACGTGACGGCATCCTTCCGGCTCGTCACCGACATCGCTGCGCCGAGCGTCACGGCATGATGGGCGTGACTGCATGACCGGCCCGACCGCATGAAGGATTGATCGCCGATGCCGGATGACCAGAACACCGCCGGTTCCCTGTTCCGCGCCCGCCGGCTCGGCCCGGCGATCGCCGCTGCCAATGCCGAGGTGCGCCGCAACCCGGCCGATCTCAGCGCGCGAATCCTGCTGGCCGAGCTGCTCGTGTTCGGCGGCAATCTCGATCGCGCCGACCTGATCCTCGACGCGGCCTCACAGGCGGACCCGACTTCGGCGGTCGTCGTCGCCGAATTTCGCCAGCTGCTGCGCGCCGACATCGCGCGCCGCCAGTTGAGCCGCGATGGCCGCGTCCCGGAATTTCTCGACGAACCGACAACGGCGCTGCGTGCGGCATTGGCCGCACGCGTCGCGATGCGTGCCGGTGATGTCGCGGAAGCCGCCCGCCAGGCTGGCGAGGCCGAAGCGGCCCGGCCGCGGGTTGCCGGCGTCTTGAGCCTCGGCGGCAACGACGCCGCTTTCGACGATTTCCGCGACGTCGACGATCTGTGCGCCGGGTATTTCGAGGTGCTGACGACCACCGGCAAATACTATTGGATCCCAACCGAGCGGGTCATCTCGCTCACCTTCCATCCGCCACGGCGGCCGCGCGATCTCGCCTGGCGCCGCGCGACAATGTCGGTCAACGCCGGACCGGACGGCGAGGTGTACCTCCCCGCAATATACGACACAAACCAGCCCGATCTCGGCGACGACTATCGCCTCGGCCATGCCACCGACTGGACCGGCGAGGCGGGCGAACCGGTGCGCGGGGTCGGGCAGCGTGTGTTCCTCGCGGGCGAGGAGGCGCACGGCATCATGGATCTGGGCGAACTGCGGTTCGGGGCATGAACACCGGCTCGCGTCGCGACCGTGCCGGGATCGAGGCGCAGCGTGCGCAGCTGCCGCTGCTCGATCGGCTGATCGACGATGCGCCGGACACGCAACTTGATGCGCCGCTGTCGCCGGCGGAGGCCGTCGCCATCCTGCGGCGCGGCGTGCGCCGCGACATCGAGGCGCTGCTCAACGCCCGCCGCCGGTGGCGCTCCTGGCCGCAGGGCTACACCGAACTGGCGCAATCGCCGGTCGGCTACGGCATCAGCGATTTCGCCGCCGGCGCCTTCAACGAACCGGCCGAGCGCGACCGGCTGCGCCAGCAGATCGAGCAGACGATCCGGCGCTTCGAGCCTCGCCTCGCGCAGGTGAGGGTGGTCCTCGTCGACGCCGACACCAACACGCTCGAATCGACGCTGCGGCTGCGGATCGAGGCGCTATTGCGCGTCGAGCCCGCGCCCGAGCCGATCGTCTTCGACACGCTGGTCGATCCGGCGACCGCCGAGGTGCAGGTCAAACCCAATTCGGCCGACCGCCAGGGCTCCGATGTCTGACGCGCTGCTGCCCTATTACGATCGCGAACTCAACGCGCTGCGCCGCCTCGCCGCGGAGTTTGCCGCGACCCATCCGAAAATCGCCGGACGGTTGCGGCTGGCCCCGGAAACGGTCGACGACCCGCATGTCGCGCGGCTCCTCGAAGGCGTGGCCTTTCTCGCTGCGCGGGTTCACCACCGGCTCGACGACGAGTTCCCCGAACTGACCGACGCGCTGCTCGGCGTCCTCTACCCGCATTACCTGGCGCCCATTCCCTCCGCCGCCATCGCGCAATTCCAGGGCCAGCCCGAACTCACGGTGCCGGTGCGGCTCAACGCCGGCCTTGCGATCGAAACCGAGCCGGTTCAGGGCGAGCCGTGCCGCTTTCGCACCACCTGGCCGCTGACGCTGTGGCCCATTGAGATCGAGAATGTGCGGCTCGCCGGATTGCCGCTGGCGGCGCCGGCCAACCCGCTTGCCGGCGGTGCGGTCAGCGTCTTGCGCATCACGCTGAAATGCCGCTCGGCCGAGGCCAATTTCGCCCAGCTGGGAGTGGATCGCCTGCGCTTCTTTCTGCGCGGCGCCGCCAATGTGGCATTGCCGCTCTATGAACTCCTATGCGCCCATGCCCTGTCGGTCGCCTATGCCGACGGCCCCTCGGACCCGGCGCCGGTGGTGCTGCCGTCGAACGTGATCGAGCCGGCGGGGTTCGCGCCCGAGGAGGCGCTGCTGCCGTGGCCGGCGCGCAGCTTTGCCGGGTTCCGGTTGTTGACCGAGTATTTCGCCCTGCCGGAAAAGTTTCTGTTCATCGACTTCGCCCGCCTGGACGGAAAGACGCTGCTCTCCTCCAACAACCGCATGGAGATCTTCGTCTACCTCGACCGCGCGCTCCCCGAGCTGGAGCGCACGATCGGCGCCGATGCGCTCGCCCTCGGCTGCACCCCGATCGTCAATTTGTTCGCGCAGCGCTGCGAGCCGATCCAGCTGACCCACGCCGACATCGAATATCGCATTGTGCCGGATGCGCGGCGCCCGGCGGCAATGGAGGTGTGGCAGGCCGAGCGGGTGCGGGAAAACCGCCCCGACGGCGCCTCCCGGCCGTGGCGCTCGTTCTACCGGCTGACCCACGGCGACCCCGATGCCGGCGCGCCGGGCGGCTTCTACCAGCTTTCCCGGCGCCAGACCGCTTCCCCGCTGACCGGCAGCGAAGTCTATATCGGCCCGCACGACCCCGAGTTCGATCCCGATGCCCCGACCGGGGCCGTCCTCTCGATCGACGCCCTCTGCCTCAACCGCGATCTGCCGGCTGGCCTCCCGTTCGGCGGTGGCCATCCGGAATTGCGGCTCGCCGAGGCGGTGCCGAGCATCGCGCGCCTCACGTGCCTGACGGCGCCGACCGCGACGCTGCGGCCGCCGTTGCGCGAACAGCGGTTCTGGCGGCTCTTGTCGCACCTCTCGCTCGGTCACCTCTCGATTGTTGGCGGAGCCGAGGGGGCGTCGGCGCTGCGCGAGGTTCTGCGGCTCTATGATCTGCGGGACACGGCGGAAAGCCGCGCCGCGATCGAGGGGCTGATCGGGGTGTCGGCGAAACCCGGCAGCGCCCGGGCGCCGGGGCCGCATGCCGGCGCCTTTTGCCGAGGGGTCGACGTCACGCTGGAATTCGAGGCGGGGGCGTGGCAGAGCGCCGGGCTCTATCTGCTGGCTGCCGTGCTCGACCGTTTCCTCGCGCTGCATGCCACGGTCAATTCGTTTGTCCGGACCAGCGCGGTGCTGCGCGGCCGTCCGGGGCGCGTCGCGGCCTGGCCGGCGCGGGCCGGAATGCGGGTCCTCCTCTGATGCGCGGGTCGCGCGGGTCGCGTCCTTCGGCGCACGCGGCGCTCTTCGCGGAGCCGCGCCGCTTCCGCTTCGACGCCGCAATCCGCATCCTGACCCGGGTATCGGGAACGACCGACCCGGCCGAGGCGGCACGCTTCCGCAGTGCGCCGGGGTTCGCCTATCCAGCCGCCGAAATCGTCGCCGTGGAGCCGCCGGCGAACGGCCACGCCCCGCAACTCACCACCCCGGCGATCGGGCTGACTGGCGCAGCCGGGGTTCTGCCCCGCATGTACACCGAGGTGCTGACTCAAACTCTGCGCGGCCGCTCGCGCGCGCTGCATG
>Ga0326597_10014530_pt1 | contig 10322 bp, 7 predicted proteins | sample RVTome_12_FD_203789 | JGI IMG/M metagenome (GOLD analysis project Ga0326597, IMG submission 203789) | Soil microbial communities from uranium-contaminated site in the Upper Colorado River Basin, Wyoming, United States - RVT100D185 | ecosystem: Environmental > Terrestrial > Soil > Contaminated >...
AGCAGAAAGAAAGGGTGCAGAAGCCGAGACGTCGTCAGAACTGGCGGTAATCGCCCGGATCGCCTAAGATCGCCAACAATGCAAGTCCAGCAGCGGAAATGCGGCTGAAGCTTAGGGCCGAGACTCCTGGCTCTGAAGTCGCGTTTCCCCGACGACTCTTTCGCTTCAACTCGCGAGACGATTATGACCAACATCGATCAATTCGAAAGTGTCTTTAAATCGGCCTCGAAGCCTGTGTTCAGGGCGGATCGGTTCCAGGTGTCCTCGGTTCTGGTTGTGTCCGACGGCGACGCCGGTCAGGCGGCTGAGTACTGCGATCGGTTGCGGAGTTTCCTCGAACACTCGCCAGCCCTACAAGCGAACGATTGGCACGTCCTGGCGGGAACAGATTTTTCGCGAGTCGCCAGTTTGCTGGAACACGTCCAGCGGCTGAGCCCCGAGTTGATCTGCACGTACCGGAACCTCCATACGCCGGCCGCCGAGCATCCGTATAGTCTAGGGACGTACGTCGATGTGCTGCTTCAAACCGCCACTGCGCCGGTGCTGTTGGCACCACATCCGCGCGAAACGCGGGCGTTTGCCGAGCACGCTGCGCCGATGTCCGTGATGGCGATTACGGACCATCTTGCCGGCGACGCTCGTCTCGTCAGTGTTGCCGCCGCGATCACGCACCCACACGGTTCGCTGCATCTGACTCACGTCGAAGATGAAGCCGTGTTTCAGCGATATATCGACGTGATCGGCAAGATCCCCTCGATTGATACCGAAGTCGCGCGCGAAGACATTCTCGAGCAACTTCTGAAGGAGCCGCACGACTATATCAATTCTTGCCGTGCGGCGCTGAATAGCACCGATCCGGATCTGGCGGTGCATGAACATGTTCGTCTGGGGCACCACATGAACGACTACAAGCAGCTGGTAAGTGAGTTCGATATCGATCTGCTTGTGCTCAACACGAAAGATGAAGATCAACTCGCCATGCACGGCTTGGCATATCCGCTGACGGTCGAACTACGCGACCAGGCAATGCTCTTGCTCTAATACCCGGCCCAGGGGACGAGCGTGGGCTCGATTCGATAACCGCTTCCACCAGGATGAAAAACTGTGAACGGATTCCTATTGGCGTCGACGGAACATGTTGCGGTCGGTGTAACTTGCTTCTTCGCTCTGCTGCTGGTCGGCTTGATCGTTTGTTTGGCGCTCGAAGAAAAGCTGCATGCCAAAAAGTCGGTGATCGCGGGTGTGTTCGCTGTCGTCTGTTTGTTCTTCGGCGCCGTCGCCGACATCTTGCCGTTCGATAAGATTGTTGTCGGTAGCCATCCGTTGGTCGATCACACCGCGCTGCGCGGCGAGTTGCTGGACGAGTCCGATCAGCACACCGAGCCGTTTATCGCGCCATCGACCATCGGCGAAGCCGACGAGTCAGACCCGGTCCACGTGCAGGGACACCGCATCTCGATGCCAGTCTATATCCCCGGCATCGATTGGGGAGTGATCGCGATCATTTTTGGGTCGAGCATTTTTGTCGATGTCACAAGTCGCTCGGGGCTGTTTTCATGGATTGCCATTCGTGTCACCAAGGCTTCGCGCGGCGACCCGCTTCTGTTGCTCATTTCGTACGGAGTGATGACGGTCGTCTTTTCAGCCGTATTGAACAACGTCACAGCGATGATCATCGTGGGGTCACTGACCGTCGTCTCGCTCGAGAAGCTGGGGCAACGCGACAAACTGCTCGGCTTTCTGCTCATCGAAGGCCTGCTGACCAACGTGGGCGGATTGCTCACACTGATCAGCTCGGTTCCCAACATTATTGTGGGAACGGCGGCGGACATCAGCTTTGTGACATTCTTCATCAAGGCGGCTCCTTACGTCCTCGTCACGACCGCAGCAACCATTTGGCTGGGTGCGAGAATTCTTCGCGTCGCGCGACTTTCGTCCAAGGAGGAGCAGCAAGAGGCAGCAGATCTGGTGGCAAGTTTCGATGAAAACGACGGAGTCGCGAGTTGGAACTTCTTTTACTTTGCGGCAGTCACGCTCGGTCTGTTTATCGTGACCATTGCGACCACTTCCGTGCTGCCTTGGATCCGCGAGTTGGAAATGGGCTTTGTGGCGTTGGCGTTCGCCGGAGTCATGCTGGTACGGTATAAGTCCGAGGCGGACCAATTCTATAAGGCCGTGGACTGGGATCTGCTGGGCTTCTTCATGGCGTTGTTCGTTGTCATCTACATCATGGAACACGCGCACGTATTGAAAACGATCGGAGTCGGGCTCGAGGGAATCCTGACAAACCTCACGAGCGATACGGGCGACCCGCGTGACGCCGCCGTCCTGCTCGTGGGCGCCGCGGCGTTCAGCTCCGTGACGGATAACATTCCTCTCGCGGCCATGTTGGCGAACATTCTTCATACGCTGGGCGCGCCCGAGACATCTCGACTTTGGTGGTCCGTGATTTTTGGTGCGAATCTGGGTGGCAATTTGACACCGATCGGATCGGCGTCGACCTTGGTCGCCGTGACCATTATTCACAAACATGAGTTACACTTGACGTTCATTGGCTTCGTCAAAACAGCGGCTCCATTTGCTCTCATGCACATCGTGCTGGCCCTGCTATACGTGCTGCTCATACTGCCGTGGTTGCCCGGTTGATGCGGCGACCAGACTCTTCGATTTTACGCCGGACGTCAAAGGAACCTGCTAGATGGCCGCTTCCGTTGAGCAACGAATCGCGAAACTCCGTGAGCGGATACGGCATCACGATCGCTTGTACTATGTCGAGGCAGCACCCAAGATCAGCGACAGCGAGTACGATCGCTTGTTGAACGAGCTGAAGCAGCTTGAGCGCGAACATCCCGATCTTGTCACGCCCGACAGCCCAACGCAGCGCGTGGGCGAGCAGCCGGTCGATCATTTGCCGGAAGCGGCGCATCGCCTGCCAATGCTTTCGATCGAGAATACGTACTCAATCGAAGAGGTCCAAAAGTGGGCCGACCGGACGATAAAATTACTGCCGGACGAAACGCTCGAGTGGGTCGTCGAGTTGAAGATCGACGGCGCGGCAGTTTCGCTGATCTATGAAAACGGCGTTCTGGTGCAGGGCCTGACTCGAGGCGACGGCACCACCGGCAGCGACATCACGCACAACGTCCGCACGATCGGCGACGTCCCGTTGCGACTGGTTGGAGAGGACGTGCCAAGCGTGCTGGAAGTCCGCGGCGAGATCTTCATGACCAACTCGACGCTCGTCGCCTTGAATCAGCGACAACAAGACAAGGGTGAATCGCTGTTCGCCAACCCGCGAAATGTGGCGTCGGGCACGATAACGATGCTCGACCCGCGTATCTGTGCCGAGCGGGGACTAAGGATGTTCTGTCACGGAGCCGGTTACTGCGAAGGGATCAAGGCTTCGAACTACATCGAGTTCTTAAGCGAGATCGGCGGCTATGGTCTTCGCCCCACCCCGCACGCCGCGGCGTTTCCCACGATCGATGCGGCGATGGAATATGCTGAATCCGTGATCGAGCAACTGCACGAGTTGGACTTCGAGGTCGATGGACTGGTCATCAAAATCAATAGCTTTGATCAGCGAACGCGGCTGGGAAGCACTTCGAAAAGTCCCCGCTGGGTGATTGCTTACAAGTGGGAGAAATGGGAAGCGACGACGCGGTTGAACGAGATTACCGTGCAAGTCGGCAAAACGGGAGCGATTACGCCGGTCGCCAACCTGGAGCCCGTTGAACTCGACCGTACGATTGTCAGTCGCGCCAGCCTGCACAACGCCGACGAGGTACGCCGCAAGGATGTGCGTGTCGGTGACATTGTCGTTGTCGAGAAGGCAGGTCGGATTATTCCTCACATCGTCCGCGTCGAGAAGCACGAACGCAAAAACGATCTGCCAGTCTTCGAGTTTCCGACGCATTGTCCGGAATGTGAAACGGAGTTGGTGCGGGATGAAGGCGGCGTCTATATCCGTTGCCCGAATTTGGACTGTCCGGCCCAAGTAAAGGAGCGAATTCGCTATTTCGCCAGCCGCAAGGCCATGGACATCGAAGGGCTGGGCGACAAACTGGTGGACCAATTGGTGAGCGGTGGACTGGTCGTGACCTATGGGGACTTGTACCGCCTGAAGGATCGCAGAGCGGACTTGCTGTCGCTGGAGCGAATGGGAGAAAAGTCGGCTGACAACCTACTGCAGGGGATCGAAGCGAGTCGCGATCGGGGGCTGGCTCGGTTGTTAAGTGCGTTGTCGATACGACATGTCGGAACTACGGTCGCGAGCCTGCTGGCGAATCATTTTGGGTCCATCGACGCAATCGAAGCGGCCTCGGCCGAGGAGCTGGCCGACGTCAACGAGGTCGGTGGCGTCATCGCCGAGAGTGTCTTTAACTTCTTGCACAGCGATTATGGCAAGTCGATCGTCGAGGACTTGCATTCGTTGGGGATCAAAATGGATGCCGACCGGCCTGTGCTGGCTAGCGACACGTTTGCCGGTAAGACGCTCGTGGTCACCGGCACATTGCTCAAGTATACGCGAGACGAGATTCAAGATCTCATTCGGCTGCACGGTGGCAAAGCGTCGTCAAGCATCTCCGCCAAAACGGACTATTTGGTTGCGGGCGAAAAGGCCGGGAGCAAACTCGCGAAAGCAGAGAAGCTCGGCGTTCAGGTGCTGACTGAAGATGAATTCGAAGCGATGATTCAGTGACAGCAAATGGAGCCGCTCTGTTGGATTCGATCCGGAGGCCGAGATCGACTTCGTACGATGGCCTTCCAAGGCCGTCGAGTCCTGGCATGAGCCAGGTGCCAGAACGTTGCCGGAACTGCGCAAAGCCTTGTTCCGGCCTACTTGTTATCGACTGGCGCAGTCGCTTCGTTTGACTATAATGGGGAGCGCGTGCCGGCGCGAGTTGACTGGTTCTACCATCGAGGCGTTAAGAGTATGAAGCGAGATTATCAACGAATCAATGATGTGCGGCGAGTCGTGGCGACGTTAGCACTTGCGTTTGTAACCGTTCAGATCTGCACTTCCACGAGCGCGGCGGATCGTCCGGATCCACTGCCGATCCCAAATTCCGACGCCGCTACCGAAGCGGAGATGAAACCCTACATCGAATTGGTCGAACATGCGAACGCCAAGATCGACATGGTCGCGATCCCGAGTGGCAAGTTCGTGATGGGGAGTCCGGAGACGGAGGCTGACCGCAGGGATGACGAAGGACCGCGGCACGAAGTGGCGATCGATGCGTTTTGGATGGGGAAGTACGAGATCACGTGGGACGCGTACGAAGTCTGGATGTCCGATCTCGATACCTTTCGCCGGACGGCGCTCAACATCGAACCGAACGCTCGCGACAAGGCGGCCGACGAGTTTCAACTGAGCCAACCGACGGAACCGTATACCGACATGAGCTTCGGAATGGGGACGCGAGGCTATCCAGCGATCTGCATGACGCAACACGCAGCGCGAACGTTTTGTAAGTGGCTGAGTGCGAAGACCGGACGCTATTACCGCTTGCCGACGGAAGCCGAATGGGAATATGCCTGCCGTGCGGGGACAACAACTGCGTACTATTTCGGAGATGATGCGTCGCAGCTTAAGGAGCACGCCTGGTTCTATGACAACAGCGAAGCGTACGCGAAGGTCGGCACGAAGAAGCCGAATCCGTGGGGTCTGTACGACATGCACGGCAATGCTTCGGAGTGGGTCCTCGATCAGTACATTCCGGACTTCTACGCCAGCGATGCCGGTCGCGCCGAGCGGCCCTTGGCGATTCCCACGACGCTTTATCCGCGTGTCGTGCGGGGCGGCGGTTGGGATGACGATGCCGATCGGCTGCGCAGCGCGGCGCGGATCGCGTCCAGCGAGGAGTGGAAACAGCAAGACCCACAACTGCCCCAAAGCATTTGGTATCACACGGATGCGTTGAGCGTTGGATTCCGAGTCGTCCGGCCGCTGGTCGAACCCTCGGAAGCCGAACGGGCAGCCAAGTGGGACAAGACAGACCCGCCCCAAATTGACGCAGCCGAGTGACAACCGGTTTGGATTAGCGCACAATATGAGTCGCTGAAAAACATGATAGGCCGGAACAAGCTTCGCAGTTCCGGCGGAACCGCTGCCGGAACTGCGAAGCTTGTTCCGGCCTACCCCACACTCAACACCAGCCACTTAACACTCTCCCACCTCTGAAAGGCCGAATCATGACTGACACATCGAAACCAGCTTCGTCCCGTCGCGACTTTTTGAAGACCAGCGGCACCATTGCAGCCGCCTCGGCCTTCGTAGCCACGTCCGTTCCACACGTTCACGCGGCGGCCGACGGCGCGATCAAAGTCGCGTTGATCGGATGCGGCGGGCGCGGGACTGGTGCCGCTGCCAACGCCTTGCGCGTTGAGTACGGCCCGACCAAGCTCGTCGCCATGGCCGACGTGTTCCAAGATCGACTGGACATCAGCCATCGCAGCCTTTCGACACAGTTCCCGAATGAAGTTGACGTACCGAAGAGCCGTCAATTTATCGGCTTCGAGGCTTACAAAGATGCCATGGATTGTTTAGGTCCCGGCGATGTCGCCATCTTTACGACACCGCTCGCTTTCCGCTGGGTGCATTTCGGTTACGCGATCGAGAAGGGACTCAACGTCTTCATGGAGAAGCCGCTCACCGCGGATGGCCCCAGCAGCAAGAAGATGTTCGAGTTGGGAAAGAAGGCCGAGGAGAAGAATCTCAAGGTCGGCGTCGGTTTGATGGTTCGGCATTGCAAAGCACGACAAGCCTTGGCGAACAAGATACACGAAGGCGAGTTGGGCGATGTCCTGACGCTGCGAGCGTATCGGATGGCGGGACCAACCGGTTCGGCTGCGGTTGGACCAGTTCCGGAAGGCAAGAGCGAACTCGAATGGCAGATCCGCAACTTCCACGGCTTCCTGTGGGCCAGCGGTGGCGCGGTCAGCGACTTCCTGATTCACAACATCGACGAAGGATGTTGGGCCAAGGGAGCCTGGCCAATCCAGGCACAAGCGATCGGGGGCCGTCATTATCGAGGCAACATGATCGACCAGAACTTCGATAGCTATGCGATCGAGTACACGTTCGAGGACGGTACGAAGTTGTTCGTCGATGGCCGGACCGTGCCGGGATGTGCCAAGGACTTTGCGACGTACGTTCACGGCACCAAAGGCTCGGCGATCTTCTCGACGGCCGGACACGTTCCTGCGAATAGCCGCATCTACAAAGGCCAGAAGTTCGCGAAGGATGATCTTGTCTGGGCTTACCCCGACGACGAGCCGAATCCTTACCAAGTCGAATGGGACGATCTGATCAATGCCATCAAGGAGGACAAGGCGTACAGCGAAGTGGAACGGGGCGTGAAAGCCAGCGTTGTCACCTCGATGGGCCGGATGGCGGCTCACACGGGCCAGATTATCACTTATGACCAGATGCTGAATTGCGACCACGCCTTCGCTCCGGATGCCGACAAGCTGACGCTTGACGGTCCTGCACCGCTGCTTGCCGACGCCAGCGGCAGGTATCCGGTTCCGATGCCAGGTCTTGTTGTCGACCGCGAATACGAAGCTTGAGCCGATCAAACTCTTGAGACAACCCGAAGAGCGGCGAGTAATCGCCGCTCTTGTTTTACTTGTACTCATCACGCCTTCGGCAGTGTCTGGTTGCTCCGTGTAACCTCATTCCTAGTGGCGGCCTGGATCTGGCCTTCTCGGCCCAACGACCGCATCGAAAAGACGCCAGTGGATGCAACTCGTCGTCGGGAGCTGAAAAACCTCAGATCAGCAGCGAGACATGGGGTTTCGATAACGATGGACTGCTCGATCTCCTGGCCTGGAAGGAAGGCGCCGTCGAGGTGTTTCGTGGGATTTCGGAAGGCAAATTCAGCGCACCTTACGGGGTCGGGAGTCTTTTTCGGTCGAAGTTGTAACCAAATGGAGAGGTGTTTCGCCGAAAAAGACTCCCGACCCCTTCGCCGCTCAACCAAGGTGCGCTGTGCAACTAGGTAGCTCGGATGAACTGCATCACCGGTCTTACATTGTCTGTGGATCGGCGCAATTGTTTAACGCGACGCCAGCGGCGAGCCTGGAATGTCCGCGCCCGAGAAAGCTCGCCGTTGGCATCGCGTTAAACGTTCCAATGTGCCATCCTGATTCGCGAGCGACATCGCGATTAGGTTCGAGTTGGGCGCGTCGTCCAATACAGTCGGTTGGCGTTGCCTCCCATGATGCAATCCAGGTCGGTTGCATCGAGGAAGTCGAACGTGCGTTCGAGCCAATGTAACGCGCGGGCATATCCGGACTGAAGCAGCACGTGCGGAAAGTCGCTGCCCCAGATCATCCGCTGCGCCCCAAAGCGGTGGTGAATCGCTCGCACGAGTTCATGGCAGTCGTGATAGGGGTAACTCTCGTGCGAGTAGTACGGCAAGCCACTGATCTTTAACAGCACGTTCGAGTGCTCCGTTAACGACAGCAACGGCTCGCAGAATTCGCGCGTTAACTCGGGCGGATGCGCCAAGTGATCGACAATGATCGGAACGTCGGAAAACCTCGCCGCGAGTTGCCCGACCGCCGTCAAATGTTCAAAGCTGCCCAGGACATTGATCACCACCTTCGCTTGCTGGGCAAACTCCCAGATCGGAAACGTTGCCGCAGTGCCGAAGCACGCCGATTCGGCAGCCACTTTCGGCCGCAAACGCAACCCACGGCAATCGCGTTCGTTGACCCAGTACTCCAGTCGCGGTACCGCATCGTCTGCTCGCGGATCAACGACGCAAACCGCCGCGAAACGCTCGGGCTTTGACGCGGCGCAATCCGCTACGTAGCCATTATCCTCGCCAGGATAAACCGGCTGGACGATGACCGCTCGATCGACGCCGTACTCGTCCATGTACTGCTCGAGCAACTCGACTGGCACATCGCACGCGGGGCTCACAGTCGTTCCCGCCTGGTCCGGAAAAGCTGTGTCCGATCGCCACACATGGAGATGCGCATCAACAATCATGGCAACTCAGCCGCTGGTGTTTGTTCCGTTAGTGTGTAAATGACTCGCCCTTGTTCGCTCGATCGCCTTGTCCCGTTCACTATTCACGCCGCTATTCTACGCTCTTCGTGACTCCAGAATCAGAGGCAGTAACGCCTGTCCTACTCGAAGTCGTGACGTCGATGTTCATTTGCACATGCCACCCTTTGGGAAAATCAAACACCTTGGCCACGTTTGACTCCCAATTGACCTGATTTCTCCAGGCTGATAGATTCAGTTGCTTGTACTCTCGCTGCAAACTGAGCATGTAGCACGGTTTGCGACTGGCGGGGAGCCTCTTTTTCTGCCCCTCGGCTGAACGAGCGAAGGTTCGACCTGTGGCGGGTTTAGCTCGTCATCGCTCGTTGGTCATAGAAGTTAGGGAGTTTGCTTGTGTCCAGTACACTCGTTACCGAACTCGTTGAAGCCGGCGTGCATTTTGGCCACCGGGCCAGCCGCTGGAACCCCAAGATGGCGGCGTATATCTATGCCCGCAAGAACCTGATTCACATCATTGATATCCGCGAGACCGTTCGCGGCCTGCTACGGGCCAAGAAGTACCTCGGCGATGTCGCGGTGGGCGGCAGCTTGATTTTGTTTGTCGGTACCAAGCGTCAGGCAAGTGGAACCATCGAGCGGGAAGCTCTGCGTTGCGGAATGCCGTTTGTGAACGAGCGCTGGCTGGGCGGCGCGTTGACGAACTTTCGCACGATCCGAAACCGACTCGCTCGCTTGGAAGAACTCGAACGGTTGCGGATCAGCGACGAGCTTGCGACATACTCGAAGAAGATGCAATCGGCGTTGAATCGCGAGTACCGAAAGATGTATCGCAACCTGAACGGATTGCGAACGATGAACCGTATGCCTGAGTGCCTCGTGGTCATCGATCCCAAGAAGGAACGCAACGCGATTCGCGAAGCCCGCAAACTTGGCATTACCACGGTCGCCTTGATCGATACGGATTGCGACCCGGACCTGGTCGATCTGCCTATCCCCGGCAACGATGACGGCATCCGATCGATCGAATTGATCGTGAAGCAATTGGCCGACGCGATCGCCGCGTCGAAGGCAAACGTTGCATTGCAGAACAAGGACGCCGAACCTGAAGCTGCTGCTGGCGTGCCCGAAGTGCAGGCCGAAGCGGATGCCAAGGCGGAAGCGGACGGAGCATCTGACGCGTCGTAATTCTTTCGGCCCGCAGAATCCGATCGGGTGGCGAGGTTCGCCGCCGCCGATCGTTGCGGGTTCGAATCGAAATTCATTGAACTCTTCTGGCCATGGCGGTGTCTAGACACTTACAGGT
>Ga0326597_10014531_pt1 | contig 10321 bp, 9 predicted proteins | sample RVTome_12_FD_203789 | JGI IMG/M metagenome (GOLD analysis project Ga0326597, IMG submission 203789) | Soil microbial communities from uranium-contaminated site in the Upper Colorado River Basin, Wyoming, United States - RVT100D185 | ecosystem: Environmental > Terrestrial > Soil > Contaminated >...
CCTATGCGCTGGCTCGTCGTCCTCCCCTTCGAGCGGCCCGGGCATGTGGGCGTGGACTTCCGCGACGAGCTCCGGACGATGGGCCACGAGGTGGCCACCTTCGCCTACCGCCGCGACAATCCGCTCTCGATGATGCTCTTCGACTGCATCGAGGCCTACGACCTCTTCTTTACCAGGGACCGCTACGCGCTGCACGCGCTCGAGAGCGTGGGCCTGCGCAACCTGCACTACCTGCCGCTGTACTGCGCCCCCGACTTCCACCACCCGGTGACGCTGACCAGCGAGGAAGAGCGGCGGTTCGCCGCGCTGCTGCCCCTGCCACCCGGCGGCGCTCCCCCGGGCCCCGCAGCCGCATCCCTCCGCCCGCTTCTTGACCGCGAACCCGTGGCGGCGCAGGATGGCCCGGGTCAGAGGGCGATCGCGGTGCTGACGCTCGCCTTCGCACCGGTGACGCGAGCAATGCCGGATGTCAGGCTGCGGCCCGCATGGGAGGCCGCATTTCGCCCACCCGCATCGCGCGGCGAGGGAGCCGAGGGAACCGCGTCCGTCCAGCCTATGCGCCTACCGCAGGAGCGTGGACTGCGCGCGACGCTTGGTCCGCAACCTCTGACCACGCGCCAGGGCCTTCCGCGGCGGCGAGCCGCAGTCTATACTGGGGTGGCTATCCGAGGCCGTCATTTCATCGTCAAGAGGATCCCATGGGCTAGATGAAGGAGTTCGCGGATGTCTACTACCGAGAGGGCGCGCTCGATCCCAAGACCATGCAACTGGCCGCCATGGCGGCGGCCGGCCGCACGTCCTGAGCACCCGGGCGCTTCGCGGCTGCTAGGCAGGCAGGCGCCACCGACGACGAGATCCGCGAGACGCTGCACTACGCGATGCGCGGAGTTGCCCGGGCGGCCTGGAGCGCCATCAAGTACATCCCCGGAATCGAGGACCTCGACAAGGAACGGAAGACGAAGTACGCGATGGAGAGGTGCCACTAGTCGCGCCCCTCACCCTGCCGCCCTCTCCCCCCCGGGGAGCGGGCAGGGAGGACTCGAAAGGACGGACGCCACATGCCGGTCACCCCGAGCGGGCAGGAAGAAGAGTACTTCGCCAGACAGGAGTTCGAGCGGCGCAAGCAGGCCCTGACCGAGCAGGAGAGCCGCGCCGCCGAAGGGGAGCGCCAGCGCATCTTGGCCGTCGCGCGCAACCGGTGCCCCAAGTGCGCAGCACCGCTCGTGACGATCACCTACCGCAACGTGGAGCTCGACAAGTGCTCGAGTTGCGAGGGGCTGTGGTTCGACTGTGGCGAGCTGGACCAGGCGCTGGCTCAGGAGGGTGGGTTCCTGAGCGGCTTGAAGCGCATCTTCGGGTAGGCCTTCCGTCTGTCGGACCGTGGAACCGTCACGGTGAAGGGTGCGACACTGAACTGGACGCCCGCGAGCGGCACGAACCCACAGACGGCCAAGCTCCCCCCGCCCCCACGAGTAGCCGTCGCCGTTAGCCGTAGCTCTGGGCGGAGCTGGTTTCCCGGAGGGCCGGCGGCCGATACTGGCGTTTATGTCTCTTACGCGTTTGGTTGCCATCTTGTACTTGGCGTCGAACACGAGCCGGGACAGGCGGTATTCGACCGCGACCGTGCGACCGCCCCTGATCTTCATCGGGCACTCCGTACAGCGGTCGGGCCGCGCCACGGCGTGTCAGCGGGCCAGGACCCGGACACACACACACACCCGCGACATCCCGGGTGGCCGAGCGTTCAGCCGCGGCGCAGGCGACGCCCGAGGCGCAGGAGCGGCGGCAGGACCACGATCACGAGCACCGCGGCCACGAGCACGCCGCTGATCGGCCGCTTCACGAAGATGAGCGGGTCGCCGAGGCCCATGATCAGGCTCTGCCGGAACGTCTTCTCCAGCATCGGGCCGAGCACGAGGGCGAGGATCATCCCGGACAGGTCGAAGCCGAGCTTGCGCAGGACGTACCCGACGATGCCCATCACGACGAGCACGAGCAGGTCCAGCGCGCTGTTGTTCACGCTGTACGCGCCGATCAGCATGAAGAGCAGGATCGACGCGACGAGCACCGGCTGCGGCAGCCGGAGCAGGCTGACCCACATGCCGACCAGCGGCAGGTTGAGAATCAGCAGCGCGAGGTTCCCGACGTACATCGAGGTCACGACGCCCCAGAACACCTCCGGCCGCTCGGTCATCAGCAGGGGTCCCGGCTGCACGCCCTGGATCATCAGCGCGGCGAGCAGCAACGCCGTGGCCGGGCCGAACGGCACGCCGAGCGCCAGGAGCGGAACCATCTGCGCGCTCGTCGCAGCGTTGTTGGCCGATTCCGGGCCGGCGACGCCTTCGATCGCGCCGCGGCCGAACTCGTCGGGCCGCTTCGACATGCGGAGCTCGAGGCTGTAGGACGCGAAGGACGAGATCACGGTGGCGGGGCCGGGGATGAGGCCGATCAGGAACCCGAGGCCCGTGCCGCGGAAGATCGCGGGGAACGCCAGGCGCCACTCGGCGATCGTCGGGAAGAGCTCGCGGAACTTGACCCCCGTCACCTGCGGCAGGCCGCCGGCGCTCTCGGCGACGACGAGCAGCTCCGCGACGCCGAAGAGGCCCATCACGACGGGCACGAGGTCGATGCCCTGCATGAGCTTCACCAGGCCGAACGTGTAGCGGCTCGTGCCGGAGATCGGTTCCATGCCGATGGTCGCGAGCGCCATCCCGAGCGCCAGCATCATGAGCGCTTTCCAGAACGACCCGCCCGACAGCCGCGACAGCGCGAACAGGCCGAGCAGCGCGATCGCGAAGTACTCCGGCGGGCCGAAGGAGAGCGCGAAGCGCGCGAGCGCGGGGGCCGCGACCATGAGACCGACGACGCCGAGCGTGCCGGCGACGAACGATCCGACCGCGGACACCGCGAGCGCGGCGCCGGCGCGGCCACGCTTGGCCATCTGGTAGCCCTCGAGCGCGGTCACGACCGAGGCCGCCTCGCCCGGCACGTTGACGAGGATCGACGTCGTCGAGCCGCCGTACATCGCGCCGTAATAGATCCCGGCGAGCATGATCAGCGCGGTCTCCGGTCGGAGCGCGGAGGTCGTGGCGAGCAGAAGCGCCATGGCGCCGACGGGACCGATGCCGGGAAGCACACCGACGAACGTGCCGATGAGCGCGCCGGCCAGCGCCGCGAGGAGGTTCGCCGGCGCAAACGCGATGGAGAAGCCGTAGAGGAGACCGTGCAGCGGATCCATCTACCCGCCGAACCAGATCCCTCTCGGCAGCGGCACGCCGAGCACGACGGCGAACAGCCAGTGCGATCCGATCCCGGCGACCGCGGCGAGCACGATCTTCAGCGGCCAGCCCTGGAGTCCCATCACCTCGAGCGCGACGAGCGTCACCAGCGCCGCGGCGACCGGATGACCGGCCCACGGGAGCAGAAACACGTACGCCAGGCTCACGGCGATCAACGCGACCATGCGCCATGATGCCGCGCCCGTGGGCCACGCGACGGTGTCGTCCGCGCCGCGCCCCGCGTCGAGCGACGCTTCGATCGCTGTGCCGATCGCGCCGATCAGGAAGAGGAGGCCGACGGCGATCGGGTAGAGCCCCGGACCCGGGTCATCCAGCGTGCCGCGGCCGTACGTGAGCGCCTTCGCGAGATACAGGAGCGCGAGAAGCCCGCCGAGGACGGCGACGGTCAGCGCGCCGGATCGCATCCGCGACGGCGCGCTACTTCTTCCGGAGGCCGAGCTGGTTCACGATGTCGCGGAAGAAGCCATCGAGCCGGTCGAGGTCGCGTCGCAGATCGGCGCGGTTGCGGTACTCGACGAGGTAGCTGTTGTCGCCGGCGTACTTCCGGAAGGCGTCGGTCTCCATCGCCTTGCGCAGCGCCTCGTGCAGCGCCTGCAGCACCGCCTCGGGCGTGTCTTTCGGCGCGAAGAGCAGGTACGGGTTCACGCCGGAGATCATCGTGTGGCCGAGCTCGGCGATCGTCGGCGCGTCGGGGTAGATGGCGACTCGCTTGTCCTCGAGCACCGCCAGCACCTTCGCCTTGCCGGCCCGCACCTGGGGCAGCACCTCGGCCGCCGTGGCGACGGCAGCGTCGACGTGGCCGCCGAGCAGGTTCGTGATCGCCTCCGAGCTGCCGCCGAACGGCACGTGCGTGACGTTGACCTTCGCCGCGACCTTCATGGCCTCGAGCGCCAGGCCCAGCGCCGTGCCGCGTCCCGCGCTGCCCGCACGGATCTTGCCGGGATTCGCACGCGCCTCGTCGAGGACCGCCTTCATCGTGGTCCACGGCGCGTTCGGGTGAACGGCAAAGACCGTCGGCACGGTCACCGCGCGCAGCAGCGGCTGGTAGTCCGACGGCCCCTTGTAGGGCAGGTCGGGCAGGATGTGGGGCTGGATCATGAGCGAGCCGCCGGCGATCCCGATCGTGTAGCCGTCGGCCTTCGACACCACCACTTCAGCCGCTCCGACGGTGCCGCCGCCGCCGGGCTTGTTGACGACGATGAGCGGCTGCGGGAAGAACGGCTTGATCGTCTCGCTCAGGATGCGGACCGTGAGATCAACGCCGCCGCCGGCCGTGAACGGCACGATCACGGTCACCGGCTTCTCGGGATACGCCGCGTGCACGCTCGCCGGAGCTGCGACGGCGCCGAGCCCGAGCGTGACGAGTGCCAGCAAGACGACCAACCCTCTACGCCGCCCCATGTCGTTGCTCCTTTCCGCTCCAGTTCTCGACACGTGCCCGTCCGGACATCCCGCCGCCGCGCTCGACGCGCTCGCCCGCGCGGCGAGCCGACTCAAGCGTCTCGTGCCGCCCGCGCCGTCCTCATCGCGTTCCGCAGGCGTCCGGTGGCCGCCTGGTCGACCACCCCGCGCGCCACGTCGGCCACCACCCCGTAGTCCTCGCGCGCGCGCTCGACGGACACGAGGCCGTCCAGCACGTCGGCCAGCACGGCCGCCAGGTCGCGCTCGAGCGGATCCGAGCAGCCGCCGCCGCCGGGCAGGTGGAACGTGATCTCGGTGTCCGGGGGCAGGACGAGCTGCTGCTTGCTCGTGATCTGCTCTCCGGTGCTGAGGAACACCTCGCCCGGCGCGCCGTCCCGTCCGCCGAAGTAGCCGCGCGCGGGGTGACGGAGGCGCTCGGTCATCGGCGCGATGATGTAGGGCTCGCGTGTGCGAACCCGCACCTCGACCGTCTGGCCGAGCCCTCCCCGGTGCTTACCCGGACCGCCGGAGTCCTCCCTGAGCTCCTTCCGGCGGATCATCAGCGGGGACACGCTCTCCACCACCTCGGCCGACACGCCGATCACGCCGCTCGGAAACGCCGTCGCCGAGAGGCCGTCCTTGTTCGGCCGCGCGCCGGTGCCACCGACCGGCAGCATCGTGTACGTGCGCCGCTGGCCGCGCGCATTGATCGCGTTCGTGTGGATGATCCAGAGGCTCCCCGAGCCTTCCGCGATGACGCGGTCGGGAATCGCCTGGGCGAGCGCGCCCATGAGCAGGCCGGGCACGAAGTGCCCGACCGTCGATCGGCCGGACACCGGCGCCGGCTTCTGCGCGTTGAGGATCGACCCCGGCGGTGCGGTGACGCGCACCGGGCGGAAGCTGCCCTCGTTGTTCGGCACGTCGGGGCAGATCGCGCACTTGAGCGCGTACGTCGTGTAGGCGTGCGTGTAGTTGAGCACGACGTTGATCCCGTAGCGGCTCTGCGGCGAGCTGCCCGCGTAGTCCACGAGGATCTCGTCGCCCCGCACGTCGAGACGCACGCGCAGGCGCAGCGGCTCCTCGTAACCGTCGATGGTCACCTCGTGCTCGTAGCACCCGTCGGGCACCTCGCGGATCGAGGCCCGCATGGCGTCCTCCGAGCGCCGGATGATCTCGTCCGCGACCGGCTCGATGCCGTCGAACCCGAACTCATCGAGGATCCGGAGCAGGCTCCGTCCTCCGACGTCGTTGCCCGCGACCTGCGCGTGGAGGTCCCCCTCGGTCAGGTCCGGGTGTCGAACGTTCGCGTGGAGGAACCGGTGGAACGTCTCGTTCGGCTGGCCGGCCTCGTACAGCTTGAGGACCGGGATGTAGACGCCTTCCTCGTGGACGTCGCGTGCCTCAGCGGAGCGGATGCGGCCGCCGATGTCGTAGTGGTGGCAGCAGTTCGCGAAGAACGCGACGAGCCGATCGCCGCGAAACATCGGCGTCACGACGGTGAGGTCGTTGAGCTGCCCGGACGTGAACCACGGATCGTTGGTGATGAGCACGTCGCCCGGCCTGAGCGCCGCCGCCGGGTAGGTCTCCAGCACGTGCCGCATGCCGGTCGCGATCGCGTTGATGTGACCCGGCGTGCCGGTCACGGCCTGCGCGACCATGAGCCCGTTCGGATCGAAGAGGCTCGCCGCGAGGTCACCGGCCTCGCGCACGACCGGCGTGAACGACGTGCGCATGAGCGCGGCCGCCTGCTCGTTGACGACCGCGATGAGGCGGCTCCACACCACCTCGAGTGTGACGGAGTTCAGTCGAAGGGGGGCTTCGCCCCCCTCCGAGCCGCCCCCGGTCGATTGCGGCGGCCAAGCCGGCGCTCGAACGCGGTCGTCTCTGCGCACGTGTTCGGTCATCGCGGCATCTCCGCCACCAGGAGACTTGCGGAGTCGATCCTGCAATGTCCACCTGGACCGATGATCACGGTCGATTCATGTTCTTCGACGATCGCGGGACCGGCGAACTCGGCGCCCGGACCGAGTCCGTAGCGGTCGTAGACGCGCGTCGGCCGGAAGCCGCCCGACTCCGGGAAGTACGCCTGGCGCTCGCCCTTGATCGCGGCTCGCGCGTCGCCCGAGCCGGACGCCTCCGGGAACGTCAGCGTCGGCCGCGGACCGGACACGACGACGCGCCAGTTCAGGACTTCGACGGCAACCGCCGGGCCGAGGCGATGGTACAGCTGCTGGTACGCGGCCTCGAAGCTCCGCATGATCGTGTCGCGGCTCTCGGGGCCGAGCCGCCCGGTCGGAACCGGCACGTTGATCTCGTGCCCCTGGCCGGTGTAGCGCATGTCGGCCGATCGACGCATCGCGACGTCGGCCGCGGGCACGCCGGCGTGCCGCAGCAGCGCGTGCCCCTCCGACCTCATGTCGTCGAGCACGGTGTTGATGCGGTCCCACGGGAGCTCGTCGAGAAAGCCGTAGGCGCTGCGCACGAAGTCGAACGCGAGCGGCGCGACGAGCAGCCCGAGGGCCGACGCCACGCCGGCGCCGAGCGGGCAGATCAGCGTGGACTCGCCGAGGATCTGCGCGACGCGGTACGCGTGGACTGGCCCCGCGCCGCCGAACGCGAACAGCGGGTACGCGCGCACGTCGCGACCCCGCTCAACGGCGTGGATGCGCGCCGCCGACGCCATGTTCTCGTTGACGATCTGGTGGATGCCCCACGCCGCGTCGTCGACCGTCATCCCGAGCTGACCGGCGATCTTGTCGATCGCGCGCGCGGCGGCCTCGCGATCCAGACGCATCCGGCCGCCGAGGAAGAAGCTCGGATCGAGATAGCCGAGCACGAGGTCGGCATCGGTCACCGTGGGCTCGATCCCGCCGAGGCCGTAGCAGGCGGGACCCGGGCTCGCCCCGGCGCTCTCGGGACCGACGCGGAGCAGACCGAGACGATCGACGTGCGCGATGGAGCCGCCGCCAGCGCCGACCTCGATCATCTCGATGACGCGCACCTTCACCGGCAGGCCGCTGCCCTTCTTGAACCGGTAGACGCGCGCGACTTCCATTTCCGGCGTCGTGAGCGGCTCGCCGTCGTCGATCAGGCATGCCTTGACCGTCGTGCCGCCCATGTCGAACGAGAGTAGGTTCGGGTAGCCGGCGAGGCGCCCGTACTGCGCGGCGGCGAGGGCGCCGGCGGCGGGACCGGACTCCACGAGCCGCACGGGGAAGCGCGCCGCCGTGTCGACCGTTGCGATGCCACCGCTCGAGAGCATGGTAAAGAGCTGCGCCTCGAACCCCATCGCCGCGAGGTGCCGCTCCAGCTCTCGCAGGTAGCGCTCGACCAGCGGCTGCACGTAGACGTTGGCAATCGTTGTGGACGCGCGCTCGTACTCGCGGATCTCCGGCGAGACCTCGGACGAGATGGCGACGCGGACGTCGGGCGCGATGCGCCGGACGAGCTCCGCAAGCGCCTGCTCGTGGCTTGGGTTCCGGAAGCTGTGCAGCAGGCAGACCGCGATCGCCTCGATCCGTTGCGCCACCAGCTCGCGCACGGTCCGCCCGGCCGCCTCGAGGTCGAGCGGCTCGAAGACGGCGCCGTCAGCGAGGACGCGCTCGTTCACCTCGCGGCGCCAGCGGCGCGGCACCAGCGGCGGCGGTAGCTCGAGCGACAGGTCGTAGAGGTCGTAGCGGCTCTCGCGCGCGATCTCCACGGCGTCGCGGAAGCCGCGCGTCGTGAGCAGTGCCGTGCGCGCGCCCTTGCGCTCGATGATCGTGTTCGTGACGAGCGTCGTGCCGTGGATCACGTTCTGGACCTCGGCGGCGGACCGTCCCGCGTCGGCGAGCAGGTCCGTGACGGCTCCATGCACGGCGATCGACGGGTCGGCCGGCGTGGTGAGCGTCTTGCCGAGCCACGAGCGCCCGGTGCGGTCGTCCACCAGCATCACGTCGGTGAACGTGCCGCCGATGTCGACGCCGATCCTGAGTGGCCGCGCGCTCACGCTCACGATGCTCTCTCCGGGTGCCACGCCGAGCGCTGCCGCTATGCGGGGACAGCCGCGAGCCGCCCCTCCTGCCGCAGGAGCGTCCCGTACCCGGGGACCCGATCGCTCACGCGGGCGAGCCGCAGCAGGTCCCAGAACGTCGCCTGGTTCGACGTCACCACCGGCTTACCGAGGTCCGCTTCCAGGAGCTCGATGACCTCGATCGTGCGGAAGTTCGTGCAGCTGATCAGGATGCCGTCGGCGCGCGGGTCGTCGACCTCCTTCGCGAGCCGGTACGCGGTCGTCGCCGGGTACACGCCCTGGCCGCCGCGCACCGCGACCTCCAGGCCCTTCACGTCGAGCACCTCGAAGCCGTGCTGCTCGAAGAACGCCGCGAGCCGCTGGTTCACCTCGCGCGTGTACGGCGTGGCCACGGCGATCGTCTGCAGCCCGAGCGCGCGAAGCGCGCGCACGATGGCGGTCGACGTCGCCGTCGCGGGCTTGTGCGTGACGCGCTCGATGCGCGCGACGAGATCTTCGTCCCACCCGCGGCCCTGGACGAAGCTGCCGCTCGTGCAGCCGTACGCGAGGACGTCGGCAGCGTGCGCCAGTTCCTCGGCCGCGTTCTCGGTATGGTCGGCCATCGCGAGCAGCGACTCCGAGCTGAAGGCGCCTTCGGCCCTGAGCCGCGCTGCGTGCACGCTGACGCCCTCCGGCGCCATCCGGTTCAGCTCCGGCTCCATGACGGTGTTCACCGACGGCACCATGATCCCGAGCCTGCCTCGCCATCCGTACATCGCGGGCACCTCCCGTCGCGCGACTGCCGGTCGCCGCGAACGAATGGCGCATTATACCCTGAACAGCCCGTGAGCCGGCTGTGGATCGGAACGGCGCATAGTCAGGACAAGAGCCCTCTCTGCGCTGGCGGTCCCGCGCGAGCTGGGCGGCGGGCCCCCCTGGCGAACCCCGGTCTCCGGCCGGCTGCCGGCGGGTGAATCAATAGCCACCGCACGCGGGCGTGGCCGGCCTTTTCTCGCCGGCGCCCGTGAGGATGGCAACCCTGGCGGAGTCATCGTCGCGGAAGCGGGTCCAGGCCTCGATGGGCGCCTGGTGGGTGTCCGGGTCGATGGCGTTCATCGCGTCCGGCCGGTTGATGCTGATGGTGACGATGCGGTCAGTCTGCTCGTAGAGCACCGAGGCCCTGAGCGCGTCTCTTCAGGAAGCGGGTTGAGCCACGGGCGCGGGGCGGAGCCGCTGGATCGCGAGCACCGCGACGAGAAGGGCGAAGCCGGCGAGGTCGGTGGCCAAGCCGGGCTTGATGAGGAGCAGGGCGGCGGCCAGCAAGGAGGCCCGCTCCAGGAGGCCCGCCGGCCGGACCAGATACCCCATGGATCCGGCGGCCAGCGCGATTACGCCTACACAGGCCGTCACCGTGGCCCAGGCGATCTCCACGAGCGGCCCCTGCCAGAGGAGTGCCGGGGCATAGATGAACATGTAGGGGGCGATGAAGCCGGCCAGCCCCAGCCGGGTCGCGATGAGCGCCGTCTTCACCCAGTCCGCCCGGGCGATGGCGGCGGCCACGTACACCGCGGCGCAGACGGGGGGCGTGATGGCCGAGATGATGGCGAAGTAGAAGACGAACAGGTGGGCG